>WNGM01001619.1_pt1 | contig 38083 bp, 38 predicted proteins | sample 5400571 | NCBI WGS metagenome assembly WNGM01 (sample SAMN13153378, study PRJNA577476) | soil metagenome | isolation source: 100 cm soil or saprolite under Garry oak tree replicate 2 | place: USA:California | collected 2016-06-15 | reverse complement strand
GCCGGACCTCCACAGATTGGGCAGGTGGTGTTCAGGAACTCTGGCTCGTAGCGCAGCGGTGACTCACCCGTTGGCTTGAATTCAACATGCTCAGGCAGCCAGACCGGCAGTTGCTCCTCCGGTACCGGAACGGTGCCATCCGTGGGACAGTAGACGATAGGAATTGGCGCACCCCAGTAGCGCTGCCGGCTGATCAACCAGTCGCGCAGGCGATAGGTGACCATGAACTTGCCAATGCCCTTTTCCTCTAAGTACCTGGTGACTTTGTCAATAGCCTCGTCAGCAGGCGTACCATCGAATGGGCCAGAATTGACCATGACGCCCAGGTGCTCTTTGGCCTCTGTCCATGTATCGGGATCGCTCGGCTCCTCATCCTCCGGGCGAATGACCTCGCGTATAGATATACCAAACTTGCGTGCAAACTCGAAGTCGCGCTGGTCATGTCCCGGGACACCCATGATAGCCCCGGCGCCGTAGCCCATCAGCACATAGTCGGCAATCCAGACCGGAACCTGTTCGCCGTTGACAGGATTGGTGACGTAGCCACCGGTGAAGACACCGGTCTTCTCTTTTTCCGTGCTCATGCGCTCGATCTCGGTCATATGCCGTGCCTGGTCTACGTAGGCCTCGACCTCGGCCTTGTGTTCAGGCGTAGTAATCTTCTCGACCCATGGATGTTCAGGGGCCAGTACAAAGAATGTCACGCCGTAGATTGTGTCAGGCCGCGTGGTGAAGACAGGGATCTCTTCACGCCTGCCATCGATCTCGGCGAAGAAGCGAATCTCTGCCCCTTCGCTGCGCCCGATCCAGTTGCGCTGCATGGTCATGGTCTTTTCAGGCCAGTCGATCTTCGAGAAATTCAGCAGTTCTTCAGCATAGTCGGTAATTTTCAGCAGCCACTGATCGATCTCTTTACGGATCACCACGCTGCCACAGCGTTCACAGGTACCGTTGGGCAGCACTTGCTCGTTGGCCAGCGTCGTGTTGCAGCCTGGACACCAGTTAGCCGGGGCTTTGGTGCGATAGGCCAGTCCCTGCTTGTAGAATTGCAGGAACAGCCACTGCGTCCATTTATAGTAGTCGGGCATGCAGGAAATGATTTCGCGCTGCCAATCCCACTGAGCACCCATCATGCGCAGCTGCTTACGCATGGTGTTGATGTTTGCCAGTGTCCAGGTGCGTGCCTGAACGCCATGTGAGATCGCGGCATTTTCGGCAGGCAGTCCGAAGGCATCGAAGCCCATCGGTTGCATAACGTTATAGCCCTGCATGCGTATGAAGCGACCATAGGCATCAGCCGGGGCAAAGTTATACCAGTGGCCCATGTGCAGGTTGCCCGATGGATACGGTAACATAACCAGGTTATAGAATTTGGGTTTAGGTGAGTTATCGGGGGCATGATACATCTCTTCAGCCTCCCACAGCTTTTGCCATTTCCCTTCAATTTCTTTAGGATTGTACTTTATGCGAGTAATCATACCTATTTACCTCTCCCCGTTCAATTTATAGAGAATAACTCTTCAGGTCTCCGATGTATTTCGTCTGCGGCGGCGAGCGAGAAGGGGAAGTGAGCTGGGGCCCCTTCACACTGTCCCCCGGACAGCGTTCCCCAGACCCCGGCAGGAGGACTGCGTCCCCCTGCACCCCCTGCTCAACAGCTACACATAGACTAATAAAAAACCTTTCATCCGCGAGGGACGAAAGGTCATTCCGTGGTACCACCCTGATTGTCGCATCAACCAATCAATTATCCAGGACGAAATTAATTGGTGGACCTGAGGGGGCTCGAACCCCTGACCTCATCCATGCCATGGATGCGCTCTCCCAGCTGCGCTACAGGCCCATGTTATTCCTGGGTAATGAGTAGATTGATATACACTCATTGTACGCTGTAACGGGCGTCCCGGCAAGTGCTAAGTTTTTCCAATGGTACTATCGTTTGTGTTGCAACCATTGTAGCTTCACACTTGCTGCTCACAGGCGAGTTCGGTCAGTTGTTGTATAGCCTTATAGTATAGACACAGTTGGTAGGTGGAGATGAGGGGGCTCGAACCCCTGACCTCGACAGTGCGATTGTCGCGCTCTCCCAGCTGAGCTACATCCCCGAACATGGTAGATGATACCATATCGGGAGGGGGTTGTAAATAGGTTTTATCGGCGTGGTTCAGTGTCTATATTTGCCCTTTGCTTACCCCTGAGCATAGGTAGAATCGTCCTCAAGTAGAGGATGGACATGATATTGGGCCTGGAATTCTTTGTGCAATTGCAATGCTCGCTCGGTAACTGGCTCCCATCCTGGGTCGAAGGCATTGACAATGGACTCACGTTCATGTTGGCCAGGGAAGGTGTCTTTACATGCGGACAGCCATTGCCATAAAGCGTAGGCTTCATGGGGGGCCAGGTGGATTTGTGCCTGGTTTTCGGTGATGTACATTCCACCGTCGCTTCGGTCTTCAAATTTTTTCATGCTCTCCCGCGCTTTCTGCTATGACTTGTAATGACGATGATCCTTCTCCTTTTCAAGGTTCTAGATGGAAGTAACAGAGTAGAGGCTGTCGTCAACCTGTGTCTTCTGTAGAGAGCGTAACATGCAAAGTCTTAGTAAGTCCAGGAAAAGCCTTCTAAGCTTGTAAGGCTTTACATAACTAAATGATTATGTATGTGTGGCTTACTGAACTACGACATTGAGGAGAACTACCCAGTATTGGATTGATTGGAGGATTAAGCCAAGCAAGAGGATTATGGTGCCAAAGGCGCCCAGGTGCCGGGCGGGTAAATGATCGGCCCACCATTCGACAAAGGGACTGAAGATGCTGACAATGGCACTGACGGTGCCAGCTACAATGCCAAAGGCGAGGCCGAAGACAAAGGCGTCGCTGTCACGATGGGTAAGCAGAGCCGCGATCATCCCTGCCAGAATGGTCGAGGTTCCGCGCAAGGTCGACGCGATCAATTCGCGGAGTCGTATTCGTGGTTTGATGAGGGGTTGGTAGGCATCGGTCGGTGAGAGCCGGAAAGCATACACCGCTATCAAGCCGGTGCCGCTCAAGAGGCCGAAGAGCAGTCCGAAGAGGGGTTCAATGAGCAATCCTCCGGCAAGACCGAAAACCACACCGCGCAGGAACCCGAAGAGAAAAGGAAACCACGGATCATGAGCATGAGGCTGATTGCGCGTTCTATCCAGCGTCACGTGGGCATACTCGAGTCCGAGAATGACTCCCAGCCCAATTCCTACCACCAGCGCCAGCTCGATAGCCTTGAGTGGCCCGAATAGCAGTCCGAAGGGAAGGCCATACCCGACGCAGAAAAAGAGACTATAAGTCACCACACGGGTGAGGGTACGCAGCGGCCCGTTGTTGGCACCGGAGCAAGTCATAGGCCAGATAAAGCCCACCCATAACATCGCATACGGACCCAGCGATGCTAATCCCGGCGATGACATGTCGGTCTATAACGATAGCAGAGCCAGGTATCCACATGCGTATGTTTCCTTCAAAATAATGCAGCTCTTTAACGGCGTATTCGAATGCGACCTGGTTCTACGATAATAAGTGTGTTGGTGAGGTTTTGCTCAGCTAGTCTGCCACCCGCTGTGCAGCATAGCCTAGCGCTGCATGTATCCCCTCGAGATTGAGGTAATATTCATACATCACTTCCTCTATGCTCATTCCACCTGCAAGCTTTCCAAGTACCAGTGAAACTGGTACTCGTGTCCCCTTAATGACTGGCTTACCACCGAGGATGTTGGGATCAGAGATAACTCCCGGATATAACTCTACTGGCTGCATAGGCGTCTTCCCTCATTCATGTCTTTGCGTAAAGTCTGTGCCTCTTTACATATGTAGATACATACACAAGTATATGCTACATTTTAGTCTTTCAGTGTGGAACTAACAAGACCCCTGATTGTAAGTTCTCTTGCCTGCACTCTATATGTTTGCATTTACCACGGCAAACTTTCTGTAAAAAACTGGAGATCAGAGCGCCCATCAACCCTTATGCGCAAAAGTACGAATGGATCAGTACTGTTCTGGTAAGTTCCCGACATGCCCGGGTCGGTCGTCGCTCCCACGTAGCCATCTGACGCCAGTAGAGACACGATTTGCTGCCTGGCTGCTAAACTGCCATGGTTAAATGGCTCGCCGGAGGGATAGCAGAATTGTTGGATAACGGTACCCAGGTGATTTTGTAGCGCTGCCTGTGACTTCTGCAATTCTTGCTGGGCGAGGTCTTGAGAATAGAGGACCAGACTGCCCATATCGACGTGATGTATGGTATGCGAGCCTATCTGCATGCCCCCCTTCAGCATCGTGCGGATTTGCTTCCAGTTCAGATAGGCGGACCAGCCAACCTTGCCCGTAATAATATAGAACATGCCGCTAAAACCGTGCGCCTTCAACATGGGAAAAGCGAAATGAAAAGTGTCATCATAACCATCATCAAAGGTCAGAATAATGGGATGTGAGGGTAACGGGCCTCCATAGTAGAGCGCATCGAATAGCTGGTTAAAGGTGATCGTGTGATAACCCCGCTTTTGGAGGTAGTCCAGCTGTTGGCCAAAGAGTGTGGGTGTAATTGTGAGACTCGTACCGAGCGACGTTGGAGGAACGACATCAGAAATGTGATGATACATCAGAATAGGAACCTGTACCGCGGTGGTGGCAGACTGTACAGGTGGCAAAATAGATGCTTCCAGGTCGGCGGGACCACCTGCGAGGATGAGCCACCGGGACTTCTTCGCTTTATTCGCGGCAGGGACTTGTTGCACGATAAAGGGCAGGTTCTGAAATACCTGGTCTGGATGCAGATCTTCTGGAGGAGCCTGGGACTGTAGTTGTATAGTCTGACCTGGTTCAAGGAGCAGAGAGATGGGTACCTCTATGACCTGGTTGTAGGCGATCATCGTCTCAGGGTTGACCCATTGATCGAGCCAGCGGGCTTTGCCCAGGACAAAACGCTGCAATGTATAATCCTGGAAACGAGTCTGCCAGTAGCTGATATATGCTGCTTTGCCGGGCCATATGGCCTGTACCTGTGGATGAAGCATCGTCCACATCGTGGCATACTGGTGATTGAGCAGGGCCGTCATGAATTGCTGGGCAGTAGTTGCGGTCTCTTGCTGATATTTTTGTGGAACGGGAAAAGCTGCAACAGCAGGTTGAGAGAGGCCACGCGCATGTTTTCCCGGGTGAAGGCTCACAAGCTGGGAAATATCCGTCAGCAGGGTAGGAGCGTTCCACAAGCCTGCCACCATGGCTATGAGGAGGCAGATGGTTGGCAGGAATAGTCCTGGCCCTGGGCGTGAACTATGAGAGCTCAAACGGCTCTGCTGTATTGTGCTCACCGCTATTTAATCCTCACTTGCTTGCTTGCTTCTCTTTGCAGCATACCAATGGGATGTCTAGATGTATCAATATGCATCTATATTACGATGAATAAACACAGTATGACACATAAATTGGTGGAATGTGGGAAAGTTGGAGAAGTTGCACATGGTTTATATGAAGCACTATAATATTTTGCATAACTACATATCGTCTGCTAGGGGAGCCCGGTGCAGCCGGGCTGAGAGCACCACCGCAGAGTGTGGGGAACCCTCAACCTGATCTGGATAATGCCAGCGAAGGGAAAGCGTCGAAAGAGAGAAATAGCGGGGAGTGCACACCGTCCCCCGGACGGCGTTCCCCGCACCCCGGCAAAGGACTTTGCCCTCTGCACTCCCTTTCCCCATGAACTCTGTTGCCTTTGCATTAGGCACACTGGAGGTCGAGTATGCCACTTGAAACTAGTCCAACAGTACCGGAGACTGGGAGGCACAGACTGAGCGAACGCTTGCGTGAGAGCGTGTTGCCGCTCTGGCAGCGCCAGCTAGAACATCCCTTCGTGGTTGCGCTGGGGAATGGCTCTCTGCCGCCGGCAAACTTCGAGTTCTACATTCGCCAGGATGCCCTTTTCCTTGACGAACTGACCAAAACCTTCGCCTATGCTGCTACCAGGACCAGCAATCATGACGAGATGGAACAGTTTGGCAAGTTTCTATTGAACACTCTACTCGTCGAGGCTGAACTGCATCGTCGCTATGGTGAGCGCTTTGGACTCACAGCGGGTGAGATGGCCGCAACGCGCATGGCTCCGACGAACTATGCATACACACGTCACCTGCTGTTCATTGCTGCCACAGGAACGCTTCCCGAGCTACTCACTGCTATTCTTCCTTGCGCCTGGATTTATGCCGAGGTTGGTCGTTATCTTGTTGGAAATACTCCTCCGATACCCGACCACCCTTTTGCAGATTGGCTGTCAACCTATGCTTCTCCAGACTTCGACGCTGTAGGCAAGTGGATACGCGAACGGCTAGATGCACGCGCTGGCTCCGTCGGTCCCGAGGAGGAAGTTCTCCTGCATGAGATTTTTCTGATCAGTACTCGCTACGAGTGGCTCTTCTGGGAAATGGCCTGGCGTCTGGAGGAATGGCCAGTATGATGAGTACGAGTGAAAACAGGTCGCAAGACAAAACCAGCATCCCGAGGGCATTAACGATTGCCGGCTCTGACTCAGGTGGCGGCGCTGGCATTCAAGCCGATCTGAAAACCTTTGCCGCCCTGGGAGTCTATGGCCTCTCAGCCCTGACTGCAATCACGGCGCAGAATACCCAGGGAGTGCGTGCCGTCCAGGAGCTGCTACCAGAGCTGGTCGAGGCACAGATTGATGCTGTCCTTGAAGACATCGGGGCTGATGCTGCCAAAACAGGCATGCTTTCCAGTTCGGCTATCATCGAGGGAGTTGCCAGGTGTATCTCTAAATGGAAGTTGCGCCTGGTGGTAGACCCGGTGATGGTAGCCAAAGGTGGAGATGCCTTGCTTCAGCCTGAAGCGATCGAGACACTTTCTACAGTGCTCTTGCCGCTGGCCGAAGTGGTCACGCCCAATCTCTTCGAGGCCGAAGTGCTGACCGGACGGCGGATTGAGACCCTGGACGATATGCGCGCAGCAGCTCAGGCTATTTTTGCGTTGGGTCCCCGCCATGTCGTGGTGAAGGGAGGTCATCGTGCTGCTGATCCTGTAGATGTGTACTTCGATGGGAAAGGCTTTGCTGAACTGCGCGGGGCGCGTATCTCGACACGCCATACTCATGGTACCGGCTGCACCTTCTCTGCCGCCATTGCAGCATTCATGGCGCGTGGTTTGCCCGTGGATGCAGCCGTCACCGGCGCCAAGAACTATATTACTGAAGCCATCCGCCATGCTCCCGGCTTAGGAAGTGGACATGGTCCCGTCGGGCATTTCTGGCAATGGCAACAAACATAGTCATTATTTAGGAGGGAGAGATTAACATGAGCGAGAAGAGCCAGGCTTTAGCATCATTGGTTGGTCGCATTCGCCAGCAGCGGCCTCTCATACACCACATAACCAATATGGTTGTAATGAACGATACTGCGAATATCACCCTGGCCATTGGAGCGTCACCAGTGATGGCGCACGCGCTCGAAGAGGTTGAGGAGATGGTACAACTGGCCAGGGTGCTGCTACTCAACATTGGAACGCTGACGCCTGAACAGATCGAGGCGATGCTGCGTGCGGGGAAGCGGGCCAACGAGCTTGGTATACCTATTGTACTGGACCCGGTAGGCGCAGGAGCCACCAACCTGCGCACCCAGAGCGCCCTGCGCCTGCTGCGTGAACTGCGCATCTCTGTTATCCGTGGAAATGCATCCGAGGTTGGCACGCTGGTGGGAGTAGCTGCGGAGACGCGGGGAGTTGATTCTGTTTCGCTTGCCGAAGATCGCGAAGTCGTAGCCAACCGTGCAGCGCGTGAGTTTGGCTGCACCGTAGCCATTACCGGAGTACGCGACGTTATTGCCGATGGTGAACGCCTGGCCCGCGTAGATAATGGGCATCCACTTTTAGGGGCCATCACCGGCAGCGGCTGTATGGCTACAACCCTGGTGGCAGCGTTCCTTGCAGTCGAGGCGGATGCCTGGCTGGCAACCACAGCCGGGCTGGTAGCGATGGGGCTGGCAGGTGAAATAGCCGCACCAAAGGCGGGTGGACCCGGCACCTTTCGCTCTCACCTGCTAGACGCAGTGGCAGCGTTGGATGAGGAAGTCATTGCTCGCGGACAGAAAGTGAGCATCGCGTGATGTCTACGTCGTTTGATCCCTTGCAGCGTGATAGCAGTGAGCTTCATCCCAGAGAACTTGCATCACACCTGGCACTGCATGTCTTAACCGATCGTGAATGGTCGCGTGGACGTGACCTGCTCAGTGTGGCTGCTGCGGCGCTCGATGGCGGCGCCACCGTAATCCAGTTACGTGACAAGTCTGCCAGCACACGTCTACTCATCGAGGAAGGACTGGCGTTACGCGCGTTGACCAGAGAGCGAGGCGCTCTACTGATCGTGAACGACCGTGTAGACGTGGCGCTGGCAGTCGAGGCCGACGGCGCTCATGTTGGCCAGGATGATATGCCTGCCGGTCTGGCGAGGCGACTGCTAGGACCTAAGCGCATCCTGGGTGTTTCAGCGGCTAATATAGAAGAGGCTGACGAGGCCGTTGCAGGTGGCGCGGACTACCTGGGCGTTGGTCCCATCTTCCCTTCTCCTGGCAAGGCTGATGCGGGACCAGCTACGGGTGTACATCTGCTGACCGAGTTAGCGAAGCGTTACACTATACCACTTATTGCTATCGGGGGCATCACCGCTGAGAATGCCGTGGAGGTTATGCGAGCCGGCGCTGCTGGCGTAGCAGTGATAACTGCGGTAGTTTACGCTGAGGATATTACTGCTGCCTCGCGCCTGTTGCGCAGTGCTGTTGAAAGAGGATCTGAGAGTTAGCCTGCCGGCCGCATTAGCCTGGCTGTTGAAAAGAGGGTGCTATGACCACTGTGGGAGAACTTGGCGAGTTCGGGCTGATCGCGCGTATTACTGCTGGCTTACCTCTATTTCCTGATGTCATTGTAGGGGTCGGAGATGACGCGGCTATTCTCGACATAGGCGGCGAAGAGGTATTGGTGGCGACATGTGATGCGCAGGTTGAAGATACTCACTTCCGGCTGCGCCGAGGGAGTTCACATGATATAGGGCGGCGAGCGCTGGCGGTGAATTTGAGCGATATTGCGGCAATGGGAGCCAGGCCGCGCTTCGCCCTGATTTCTCTGCTGGTACCACCCACGATGGATGTAGCCATCCTTGACGGCATCTACGCGGGATTGCGAGAAGAGGCCGCTCAATTTGACGTGGCGCTTGTTGGCGGGAACATTGCACGTAATGCAGAGAGGCTAATCATCGATATCACGCTCCTGGGAACAGGCACGCGGAACAAACTACTGCGACGTGACACTGCTAAAGCAGGAGAAGCTGTCATGGTGACGGGGAGCCTGGGCTCGGCGGCTGCCGGATTGCTTGTATCAGAGGATGAGCAACTCGCTGCAAAGGTAGCTCCAGAGGAGCTGGCCGGAGTGCTGGCTGCGCTGAGCACACCCACACCACGGGTAGCAGCAGGCCAATGGCTCGCTCAGCATGGTGTGACTACGGGTATTGACGTGAGCGATGGACTGGCCGCCGATATATCCCATATCTGTGAGGCTAGCGTGGTTGGCGTGCAGATTGAAGCCGAAGCGCTCCCCATCCGGCCAGAGGTGGTCAGGATTGCCGCTCTTGCAGGGCGGGAGCCGCAAGACCTGGCACTGTTTGGAGGTGAAGACTACGAATTAGTCTTCACTGTACCTGCAGATCATGCTGAAATGCTTGCTCGTGAGCTATTTGTCGCAACAGGAGTCAGTGCAACTGCTATCGGCACAATTTGCGAGGGGTCAGCTATGACGCTTTTGCGCGAGGGGAAGTCGTCTTCACTACGCCCCGGGGGGTGGGACCACCTGCGCCTGCAAGACTCAAGTGGCGGATGACATTGAAAGTGGAGTCCAGGGTGGCGACCAGAGGGGAGACAACGATGAGATGGCGATGAATCGGCCCAGGAAGCTGGGCAAGGACTGCCTTCATCGTTCCCCGAACGCGGCTGCCATTGCCCCTACTATGTTTACGCACGCGTCGGCTGGTAAAGCCGGTCCTTGGTGGCATTCAGCCAATGGCTGCTGTTGCCAGGGCGTAGATGTGTTCTCGTTGTTGTGGGTGCTGTGTCCCTCCCCGCCGCATGTGTTTGAAAGCTCGGATCTCACGAAAGCCATACGCTTGTACCAGCGCTAGCGCCCGGTGATTGCTGGTAGGAACACGAATTCGTGGTGGGTGTTGGAAAGCAAGGGTGAGAGCGCGTGCCAATAGCGCTTCCGCCTCTTCGTGAGATTGTGCAATCCAGGGGCCAAGCGCATCTGCTTGTCCTACAATACACCCGGTGAGGTGCCCCTGTGGATTGCGGGATACAAAGCAGCGTTCAGGATAGCTTGCCAGGTAGATTGAGAACACGTTGGAACGATTGGCTCCAAATTGCGGCGCATCCAATGCAGTCAGCTCTGCCAGGTCTTTGCTTTGGAGGGGCTCAATGGCTATGGAGTATAGTGCAAGAGGTACGCGAGATCCTTCCCCTTCGTTGCTCTCAGGGCTTCGGCTCATGCGCTCAGGATGACAGTGATGGGGCTCAATGGCTATGGAGCCTGGTGCATGGGGGACTGATCCTGTCAGCTGGAAAGCGAGAGTGGTATCGTCAACTTGAAAGCCGAGTTTGGTATACAAAGGGGCTCCCGCAGGTGATGCTTCCAGGAGTGCGATAGGACACTGCTGTCTGGAGAGCCATGCGAGCAGATGTTCTGTCAACGCTCGCCCTATCCCGCGCCTTTGCAGGTCTGGCAGAATAGCAATCAGGCCAAGATAGGAGAAGGGACCATAATTCACGACGCCTCCGGCGCCTACAGGCCTCCCATCCAGGAGAGCGATAAACCACCCATCGGGCTGTAAAGCAAGATACTGGGTGAGCTCCTCTTGAAAGCTCCCGGGAGAAGCGTAGGCGGCTATCAGAATGGAGTCAACCATGGTCATATCAGTTGGGGTCATTTGTCGTAGAGAAATAGTCATGAAGGATGGTTCTCGCTTTCGTCAAAAGGAGTGAGTAAAGTACCTATGGAAACATGCATAAAAAGCTGGCACTCAGGCGAGTGCCAGCTTTTTATGCATGTTTCTTTTCTACCTTGTCCTTGCCAACTGCTGTTTGGGCGGCATATGGATCGGACGGCCTTCCACGGCCAGGATGGCTTCGCGCAGACCTTCGCTGAGCGTTGGGTGCGGGTGGATGGTCTCGATGATTTCTTCGGCTGTGAGTTCGCCGCGCATGGCTACTGAATATTCGCTGATCAGGTTGGTGGCGTCGGGGCCGATGATATGGGCGCCCAGGATTTCATCGTACTTGCCCAGGATGACCTTGGTGAAGCCCTCCGTTTGAGCCATGGCCACTGCTTTACCGATGGCTGACCAGGGGAAGCGGTCGACTCGCGCCTCGGGGTATTTTTCTTTGGCCTGTGCCTCGGTCAGGCCGACAAAGGCGACTTCGGGGAAGGTATAGATGGGGTTCGGAATGACATCGTAGTTCATTACTGTACTGTGACCCATGGCATTATCCGAAGCAACTTCGCCCTCCATCGAGGCGACATGGGCCAGCCCGGCTCCGTGTACGAGATCACCGATGGCGTAGATACCAGGAAGATTGGTCTCCATCTTTTCATTGACGCGCACACGTCCGCGGTCGTTATCCAGTCCTTGCTCCATCAACTGCTCGAGGCCGCTGGTGTTGGCCCGGCGGCTGACGGCCATCAAGACATACTCGCTGTTGAAGGTCTGTTCGCCTTTGTCTGTCTCGGCGGTGACCTTTTTCATATCACCGTCGTCGGCGATAGACTGGACTTTTGCTCCCGTGACGATGTTGATACCACGTTTGGTGAGGATGCGCACAAGGAGCTTGCGTACCTCTTCATCGAGCGGGGCCAGGATGGTGGGCAGCATCTCAAGAACGGTCACTTTTGTGCCGAGCCCATCGAACATACAGGCCAGTTCCATGCCGATCACGCCGCCACCCACGCAAATAAGGCTTTCTGGCGTCTTGGGTAGGTTCCAGCACGTGTCGCTGTTCATCACATTTTTCCCATCGATGCCAGGAAATGGCGGCAAGAGCGGTACCGAGCCCGTGGCAAGAATAATCTTGTCGGCGCTAAATTGCTGTTGTGATGCGCCATTTTTGCTGACGGTAATGTTATGTGAGGCATCTACCGTGCCCAGGCCGTCATACACATCCACGTTGTTGCCTTTCATGAGCGTGCCAACGCCGCTGGTCATGCGTTTGACCACTTTGTCCTTGAAGGCCACGGCCTGTCGCATGTCAAAGGTGGGGGGTTGAGGCAGATGGATGCCCAGCTCGTCCAGCGATGACATGCTGTGCATCACATCAGCGATGTGCAACATAGCCTTCGAGGGGATACAGCCCACGTTGAGACAGGTGCCCCCAAGATACTGCTTCTCGATGATGGCAGTTTTGGCACCAAGCTGGGCGGCGCGGATGGCGGCGACGTAGCCACCTGGGCCCGCGCCAATAATTGCTACATCATAATTTGTACTTGCCATTTAATTCTCTCCTGCGATCTAAAAATACGCCTTTAAGGCTGCGCGCTTGTGCATTAGCATCAATCCCTCAGCAAAATACTCCAGCACGGACATTTTCAACTATTCCTTCTGGTTGCTGTTTTGTTCGTAGTCAGTATAGCACGTTTCAGCGCGTTTCTGCTTTAAGGTGAATGGCCTTTTTGGACTAATTTGGGTTACTGAAGAGATAAAAATGTAACCTGGAACGTATGTATAAATATAAAGGGGAAATTATTAATTCCCCTCTTAATAAATTTTTCTTACTCTATGAATAACTTTTGAACATCTGGCATGCAGTGTATATAAGGGTGGGGTGCTTGATGTATGGGTGGCAAGGGTCGGAAACAAAACAATACTTTATTGAATAGGAGCAATACTTTATGGCAACAACCGGAGAATTGCGAGCAATCGTTCAAGAACTGCATCTGGTTGATATAGGAGATGCAGCCAGTTACCTGGGAGAAGAGGTTTTAGTGGTGGAGGAATTACCCGTTCCGGTACAACCTGTGCTTGTACCTGTCAGTGATAATACTCATCTCGCTACTTGTGATTGTCTCTCTTGCCAGGTGGTTCACGCCTGAAAGGTTTTTCGGAGTGAATTACCTGTTCCACCTAAAAAGATGGCACCCGCGAAGGGTGCCATTTTAACTGCTCAAATACATTTAAAAAATGATTGTTTGCCGCCTGCGGCGGCGAGGGAGGAGAAAGAGAATCTGGGGCCCCTTCACACTGTCCCCCAGACAGCGTTCCCCAGACCCCGGCAGGAGGACTTCGTCCCCCTGCACCCCCTGCTCTAATACCTGGCTTCTGTTAGGATCTTGATGCGTTTCTCCACGTTGGGTATACCGGACATTTTGATCTGCTTGACTATTGCTTTGACGTCGTAGACGACGCGCCGGATTTCGGCCTCCCAGCTATGATCTTGCCAGGTCAATATGCCATAGGCGGCACGCAGGTCCTCGTCTCGTGGAAGTCCGCAGCTTGCAACGTCCGCCAGAAGGAGGTGCCGCCAGCGCCGGGTATAGGCAATGTGTAAGTGACCGAAGGCTAAGGCGCCCACCGAAGGCTCAAGGCCGCCTAGCAGGTGCTCCAGGTCACTATCAGGAGCGTTAGGGAAAATGGCGTCTTCCAGGTTAAGCGGATTGGCGTGTACGATGAGGAGATCGCTGCCGGCTGGGTTAGGGATGCCATGTGAGAATGGCAAAGACGCCAGGTAGTCGATGCCTGCCTGTCCGATCTGCTCTCTTGTCCAGCCAACGGTGGTGCGCTTTTTGGCGCCTTTTTCTGGCGCTCCATTAACCACCTCCGCGTCAACATTACCCTGGATGACAGGGCAGCCCAGTTTTTGCACTGTTTCCAGGACTTGCCGTGGACAGGGCCCATTCAGACAAAGGTCGCCTGCGATGACAAGATGGTCTATTCCTGACTGAAGTGAGAGGTCTTCCAGCACAGCTTCAAGTGCCACCTGATTCCCGTGAATGTCGGATATAACAGCAACGCGCATTTGATGTCCTTAAAAAAAGATGATGTGTAAACGCTTTCTGTCTTCGTTCCGTGATTACCTTATAAAGACATGAAAGAGGAACCCTCTACCTATGGAAATTATAACGGCTCTCACCTTTGGTTTCAACAGAGAATGATTAGAAAAGTCGGAGTGATCTCAGATACGCATATTCCTCACTTTAAGAAACTGCCCGAAGCCATTTGGGAACATTTTGCAGGGGTGGAGCTGATTATTCATGCCGGCGATCTCTCGATCCTCTCGGTTCTGAATGAGTTAGAGACCATTGCGCCCGTAGTGGCAGTGCAAGGGAATGTGGAGTTTGATGAGGTTGTACTGAAGTTGCCGATCAAGCGCGAGGTGGTTGTTGGGCAGTGTCGAATTGGTATTGTGCATATTCTGGGGGATTCGCATAATCGTGTGCAGGTGGCGCGTCAAGAATTTCCGAGTGCTCGCGTGGTCGTCTATGGACATAGCCATATCCCCGATAACCAGGAACATGATGGACAGTTGTTGTTTAATCCGGGGAGCGCGACAGACCGTCGTCGGCAGCCCAGGTGCAGCATCGGGTTGTTGTATGTGGATGATGAGGGGAAGAGTGTAATGGGAGAGATTATTTGGCTGTAAGCTATCCTTTTGAATCCAGTAGAGCCACAGAATCTCACTATATGCATCTGGTACGATATTATCACTCTCTTGTATTGATACATCGGGATCAGGCTCATGCAAATTGCCTTTGATGCCTGATATATAACATAATCCCAAAAGGAGGTAATCTTAATGTAAGATCAACGAATAGACCGCGTATTACGTTTCATAATACTTCGGCATGATTCAATAAAGCAGCAATTTCGCTTGACAGTTTCTGCGTAATCCGAGTGTAAACTGTCAAGTCCATTTGAACCTTGGCTAAGAGATTAAACTCTTTTTAGTGAGCATAAATAAAGAAAAGTGATATAATGTACCAAATGCCTGTTGAGGAAATAAATTTCAACCAATATTTTGATTGTATGCTCTTAAGCTGCGATCGGTTGGCTATATGCAGTACAAACAGTAGTGCTACAGGCACAATTACAACAATTATTAAGATTGCGGCATCCGCAAGATAAACTAACTTCGATCCTACCTGTTCAGCCGCAGTAAATTCTAAAACGAAAATACCAGTCATCACGGAAGTAAATAAATCTCGCCATCTCAGGTACAAATTGAGGTCATCTTCCCATAGCTCTTGGATTTTGTTATTTGTCAAATAAGGGTTAAAAAGTTTGGCAACTGCCAGGTCGTGTGCTTTTCTATGGAGTACCGTGGAGAAGAGGATAGTAAAAATGAGACCGCCAATCACTGGCAAACCTTGGAGGATTACTTGCTGCGCAGTCTCGAAAATCCGTTCCATAAGTTTAGGCTCTCTCAAGAAGTAAACTGACTACATGCTCATGCCATGGCATTTGACCAGAAATACAGTGTCGAAATATACATTTCACTTTTACTTCGGTTGGACCCGCAGGAGGTGGATCAACTCGTCTGACGTAGAATGTTAGCGTAGTCGGGCCAGTACAATCAAGTGTATAAGATACCTGTTTAGAGCCTTTGCTAAAGCTCGGGTTATGCTCGTTTGAAGCGAATTCTGCACGTCCCCCATTGCCTAGCTCTCTCACCTCAAATTCACACTCATGCTCGGGATCAATACCCATTTGTTTTTTCAGGCCTTTAACATAGAAGATTATTTCTTGATGGCCACTGCCTAGCTTGCAATCGGCAGGTTTATACTCCACACGTTTTAATTCAAAAAACAAACAGCCTGTTGTATCACCTTTTACATCACAAGGGCTTTTGGTAAACCATGACAAGAAAGGCATTTTTTAGCCTCCTTGAGAGTATATTTTTAGATAGAGGCATTTCATTCAATTGATAATGAATTTCCTCTAAATGCTCTATCAACAAGCATGAATAGGCTCCTAATCCAATGAGATTCTTCTTGAGGATAAGTATCGACAGAAAATCCTATCTGCTTTGCCATAATATTCACGTGAAGTGTATGTACACGTAAGGAAGGAGCCTTTATATCAACTATTGCTGATAAACTTAGGAGTTTCGTGGAAGGACCTAGATTTGTTAGAGGATTTAGTTCTTTTGGTTGATCAAAAATTTGAACACTTTGGTAACCGTCAATGTCCTCATATACCTTAATGGCTTGAACAACAAGAACTCTGTGCTGCTGGAAAAACTTGCTTAAGCTGTCAGGTTCCACGGGTTCACAAATATTTTGAATAAACGATTGCACACTTGTAAGTGCATCCTCCTCATTTGCTACCAAAGTGAACATCGTTCCTTGATCTCCCTGTTCAACACGTAGATAACAAGGTGCAGCTTTCGCTACCATCTTTAGGGGCTCCCATTCCTCGCGCATCGCATAAACCCGGCTCTGAACATCATCATCATGATAGACTTGTGTGATATCCCATATCTTCCATGTAAACTCGTCGAACTGCACAATATCCTTAGCCAATCCCTTCCAAAAATTCATAAGTTCACCGATATTAATTGACTCGGGTCTATGCAGTCTAGAGGAGAGAAACAACATGGAAGTCTCCTTTGCAAGGCATGATAAAGAACGATGCATGTCTTTTACCTAAGGTACATCTATAACACGACTTGCTCATAAAGCCCTTCTTAAAGAAGTATAAAAAAACAGGCCATGAAATCCTGCTAATTCGCTCCCTACATGCCTAATAAGACGAAGAAGTCACATCAAATATTTGCTTGTACACCAAAATACTAAAGAGGTTGTAAACAGTACTTCTCCTTTCAGACTTACATTTCAATCTAAGAATAGATATTAATAACAGTATACATGAATATGTACAAAAATTGCAATAGATATAAGACTTTTTTACTTTGATAGAATTTTGACTAATAAAATTCCAAAGGGCTTTTAGGGATGGAATAAACTTTCTAATAAAGTATATTATTCACATGGCTTCTTGTCTTGTACCACAAGAACTTAGTCTAGTCTCTACTATTCCAAAGAAAAAGAAAAGCCTGCAAGCCATGTATTCCTAAGTTCGAACATAAGTATGTCCAGCTCCTCTATACTAAACCCTCTTCATACTAAAATAACGTTTTTCCATGACCAGAATAAAATATATTTTTCATGGATTTGAAGTTTGGTAGTCTTCTGCTATTGTGTTGATGCCATAGCCGATGCCCACCAGAAGTGTAAATGCTATCATAAGAGTGGCACTCCCTCACATTTCTAGAACCAAGGTGTATGAACCTGAGAGACAACGAGAGTTGACAGAAAAACGCCGGCACGCTTGCAAAGAGAGGATACCATCAGTCAGTATACGCGAAAAGCACAACCAATGCAACAAACAAGCGGTTCTGATGACGAAGGAGAGGCTATGCACGATACAGAACCCTCTGCCGTGATAAATCGAACTTGGCTCTGCTGTCAAGTATAACAGGTACTGGACAATCCTTGCCTCTCCATGAATAAAACAGTAATATAGCGTATGATAGAGCAGTACAGGAGAACGCAGCCAACTGGAGGCTCTGCAAAGGTTCTTCGAAAGAGAGGGGTACCAGGTTATGCAAACGCTTATCACTGTCGGCATTATTGTACTCGTTTTTGCTCTCATTACGGCATTACTTATTCCTGTGATGAAGAAGATGACCCGGGACGCACGGTGGGAGTAAGAGTTACGCCGGGATGGCGTAACTGTACAAGGCCATATTATCTCTCGTCATGAGTTTCAAGATCGAGGCACGCATGCCTTCTACCTGAAGTACAAGTATGCCTTCGGCGGAGTCTCCTACGAACATCAGAACGAGATACAGCAAAGCGACTACGAGGCTCATCCTGAAGGAGTCGAAGTCAGTGTAATTTGCCTTCCTCCACATCCAAAAACTGCTCATCTGCTTATAAATGGGCGTCTGGATGGAAGATTCCCTTACTGAAAGTGAGTTGAAAACATTATGGATACTCATGCCAACCTGTTCCATGTCAATTCTACTGACTTTGAGGAGAAGGTGGTCAAGTCGGCTATTCCGGTGATCGTTGATTTCTGGGCCGCCTGGTGCGGTCCTTGCCGCGCAATCGCTCCCGTTTACGAGCGATTGAGTGAGGAGTACAAGGGACGACTGGCCTTCGCTAAGATGGATATTGATGCAGGTGAGGAGAATAACCGCTTAGCTGCTGGGCTCGGTATTCGGACTATTCCTACATTGATGATCTTCAAAGATGGTCAGCTCATTGGCCGACTGACGGGCCCTCATCCCAATCGCTTAAAAAACTACATCGACAGTGTTCTGAATAATAACGGCATAGCCGTGGGATAATGATGAGGCAAAGAGCGTGCATGGGGAGATTATATGGCTGGAGAAGTCTCGTCTTCCATAACAAATTCCTCGAGAAGTTCCCCAAAGTCAATTTTCTGGATGCCGTCTGTTATTCGCTGAGATGGCGCCTCTTCTATGAGCATTCCCATCTGTGCATCGTCCCAGGTGGTGCGCTCATCTGTGATACTGCCGTCGAGTGATGCTCCACGGAGGTCGGCCCCTGTAAAAATGGTTCCGCGCAGGTCGGCACCCTCAAAGTGTGCGTAGCGCAGGTCAGCACCTATGAAGTAGGCGTAGCGCAGGTCGGCGCCTTCAAAATGGGCGTCTTTGAGTTGTGATTTGAGGAAAAACGTTCCTCGTCCGTCTGCTTTGATGAAATGGGCGCCGGCCAGGTTCTTTTCACTTAAATCCCGGTCACGCAGGTCGCATTCATCGAAAATATACCAATCGATATGTATCATATCCATGCTGTTTGACCCTTCTATGCAACCACAGCAATCTATACATAGAAATTAACGCTACTTCGAGCTAATGATAGCAGCTTTTCTATATAAATAGCATGAAAATGGTACTTCTTGGTTTTGCCTCCACGTTTCATTAACGCTATGCACAAGTTTTTTGTGCTGCCTGCGGCGAGAGAGGGGGAGGGAAGTAAGCTGGGGGCACCCCAGACCCCGGCAGGAGGACTGCGTCCCCCTGCACCCCCTGCTCAACGGTTAGCGCTACGTTTACACAAATTTCACAAGGGACCGGTCAATGCTTTCTAAGGTGGGGCGACCTGAAAGGGCCATGGCCAGTTCGAACTCGGCCCGCAGCAGCTCCAGCACATGGCGCACGCCTTCTGCTCCATTGACGGCCAGTCCCCAGAGAATTGGCCGGCCGACCAGGACTGCTCGTGCGCCCAGGGCCAGGGCCTTTAGTACGTCTGTCCCGCGGCGTATGCCGCCATCAACGTAAACCTCGCAGCGTCCGGCAACGGCCTCGACGATTTCAGGAAGAGCTTCGATACCCGTCAGGGTAGTATCGAGTTGTCGGCCTCCGTGGTTGGAGACGATGATACCGGATACACCCCGATCCAGTGCTATTTGCGCATCCTCCGCCGTCAGGATACCCTTAACCAGGATAGGCAGGGATGTTATCGTTCGTAACCAATCCAGGCTGTCCCAGGTGAGATTATAAGGAACGGCGATATAGTCGTCTAAATCTATGCCTGCAAAGTTCGCCAGCTGTAAATGGGGGGGCAGAACGAAGTTATTGCGAATATCTCTTTCTCGATTTCCGAGGCGAGGAAGATCTGCTGTGAGGACAATGGCCCGGTACCCGGCAGCTTCAGCCCGTCGTATCACCATTTCCGAAAGCTCGGGTGTCCGGTAGGTGTAGAGCTGGAACCAGAGCGGGCCGCTCGCCGCGTTGGCGATTTCCTCAACGCTGCGGGTTGCAAACGTACTGGCCGTCATCAGGGTGCGTGCCTGCTCAGTTCGAGGTTACTCACATCGACGAGCATGCGCGGACGAAGGCGGATGCGCTCGAATGCTGTGCGGTTGGCCCGCAGGGTTACCTCGTCGTCGCTGCCGCCCTGGTAGAAGTCCCAGGCGGTAGGGTCCATTCGAGTTTGAGCAAGTATTTCGTAATCGTTGAGGTTGATTGGTTCCATAAAGCTTTCCTCTTGGTGCAGCTACTGGTTTGTCCATCATCATTTGGTAGGTGGTGGTCTGGTTACCTGTCCCCAAACAGGATGCTACATTTAACACTTACAAGCTAGCTTGTCGCAGAGGAGTTTGACCTATCGACCTTCTTGACAGCGATTGCAAGCCTGAACTGGTCACCCAGCGCTTCAACATAGCGTTGCAGCGTTTTTAACGTGTAGGATTCGTATCCGCGTTTTTCAATACGCGCTACCTGTGCTTGAGAAACGCCTAGCCGCCTGGCGACTTCCTGTTGAGTGAGCCCGGCGGCCTGGCGGGCCTCCACCAGTTGCAGCCAGAGTTCTTTCTTACTTGACTCCGCCTCGTAGATTGCTCGAAATTCAGGATCAGCTAGAGCACGAGCTTTGTCCTCTTCAAACAACCTTCGGCCATCTTGTTGTGTGTATTTCTCTTCTGCCATAGGCTAAGCTTCTCAAGAAATCTTGTACTGGAACGTGACTGCTCTCATCGACATAATACTCAATCGTCCACTCTTCTTTCATCTTATTATACGTATTTTAGTATATTGGAAAGGGATAGTCAATGAAGAAATCTCTTTCATCTTCCTTACTCCCTTCCCTTCTTACGCGGCAAGAAGTACTCTTGACCACCCAGGTATGGGCGTAGAGCGGCTGGAATCTTCACGCTGCCATCGGCCTGCTGGTGAACTTCCATCAAGGGCAACATGATACGCGGCGAAGCAAGGGCAGTGTTGTTGAGCGTGTGAACAAATTTCACCTTGCCTTCTTCGTCGCGGTAGCGTATATTGACACGGCGGGCCTGCCAATCGTGAAAGTACGAGCAGGAATGTGTCTCACGGTATCTATTTTCGCTTGGCAGCCAGCATTCCAGGTCGTACATGCCCACCTTGCCATCGCCCATATCTCCTGTGCAGACATTGACCACACGATAGGACAACTCCAGGGCCTGCACCAGCTCTTCCGAATTTGCTATCAGCGCTTCGTGCCAGCGCACCGATTCTGCATGGTCGGCCTGGCAGATGATGTACTGCTCTACCTTATTGAACTGGTGAACACGAAACAGGCCGCGTGTATCCTTACCGTAGGTGCCAGCCTCGCGGCGGAAGCAGGGGCAGAAGGCAACAAAGAGCATGGGCATGTCCAGGCCTTGCAGTATTTCATCCTTGAACATGCCGGTGATCGAGACTTCGCCGGTGCCGACGAGGAAGGTGTCATCGTTCTCGATGGCGTAGACCTGGTCGCGTCCTTTGGGGAACTGCCCGTTACCGATAAAACAGAATTCACGCGCCATGGCTGGCACAATAAGCGGGGTAAACCCCTTCTGGACCATGCGATCTAAGGCAAAATTCATCAGGGCCAGTTCAAGCCGCGCAGCGTCGTTCTTGAGGATATAGCTGCGTGCCCCTGCGATCTTGACGCCGCGCTCGATATCCACCATGTCGAGTTCTTGCATGAGCGCGTAGTGGTCGCGCGGCTCAAAGTCGAACGTTGGAATCTCGCCCCAGTACCTGATGGGCACGTTGTCGTTTTCGTCCTTGCCGATGGGTGCGCTCGGATCAGGGATGTTGGGTACGAGGTAGAGCAACTGTTGACGTTCCTCTAAAAGTGCGTTTAGCTGCGGCTCCATGCTTTTGATCTGCTCTGCCAGTTGTTTGCCCTCAGCAATGAGAGCGTTGCGGAGGTCTTTGTCATTACCGGCCTTTTGAATGCTTTTCGAGAGCAGGTTCTGCCTGGCGCGCATTTCTTCCACCTGGCGCTGTAAGGTGGTGACTTGCCGGTCAACTTCCAGCAGGTAGTTGATGTCGATTGGGTTGTTTTTGACTCGTGCTGCTTCTTTGACTGCGTCTGGGTTGCTACGAATAAATGCGAGATCTAACATAACAATTCTTTCCTTCCTTTTTGTTTGCCTCTTCATGCCAATAAAAAAAGCGTTGTCGTCCACTATAGAAGGACGACAACGCTGAGTACGTGTTAGTCGTGGTGCCACCTACATTTACCGCTGTACCTGCTTCAATTTGTTATGAATGAGCGAGATCAAACGGCCTCATCATGGCCTTTTAACGGATGCCAACCGTTGACGCTTATCGCGCAGGCTCCTGGGTGGATTTCTCTCGTGCCGGCTGCTGCGTTGCACCATCCCGCAGTTCTCTGCCGCTCAGCAAAAGGTACTTATCCCGTTCTTCGCCTTTATGTATGTATTTTCGTTGTAATAAGGATAGCAGTCATTTTGGGATTTGTCAATATATTGTCGATTTTCAGGATTCTGGCCTTGTTTTTTCGTTAGCAATATGTTATAAATGAATATAGCATATTGCAATAGTAATTGGTTCTGTGTCATTCGTAATGGAGTTGTTGTAAAAAAACTTTTGTTGATAAATTCCTACATGTGGCACGTGCCACATGTGAACAGGCTCCTCAAGAAGAGGGAAAGAAGAGAACCACTATGTTAATGACCATTTTACTGACTGTTTTGTTCATCCTCTTTGTGCTCATGTTGCTAGCGGCACTTGTCTATACTTTGGTAAGACTGGTGAATAATGCTGGAACTCGTGATGCTGTTGCAGCAGGCTATGACAGACAGCAACCATTCCTCAAGGCCTCTGTCCTACATGTCATACTCAGAGGAGGGCGGTAAAGCTCTGCTCATGTTTGCAGATCATCAGTTGTACCCTCCTCTCAGGAGGGTACAATTTTTGCGAGGACATATGTCTCAAATCACTACCTTTATGGTGTAGGGGTAGATGTTGCAGATGGTGACGCCGTGGTTGATGGACTGGGACTGGCCGTCGGGCTCGCGGTCGAAGTAGCGGTTGGGCTTGCTGATGGTGATGGCGTTAGTGAAAAACTTGTTGCTGATATCTTCCAGACCTGGGCATTACTGAACTCTGCCTGCGTCGGAATACTATAATCAATGGCGGCCACCCCGATCTTACCAGAATTCAGCGAATTATCGCTTACGCTGGTGATAAACTGTTGATTGGCGTACAGGTAAAGGGTGCCCTTGTAGGCGATGACAGCAATCTCGTTGGATTGCTTCAGACCTGTAGCGATAGCGGCACTGTAGCCGCTGCTCAGCGTTAGAGCCAGCTTACTGTTGTGATAGAGATCGAGAGCATAGGTGCTATCGATACCAATACGGAACAGGTAGAAAGACCCGGTGATGCTATTGGCACGGAAGATAATGCCATCTTGTGTGCCAGTGTCGGTGGTCATCTGCACCTGGTAGGCGAAATCACTGAAATTAGTCGTCTGGGCCAGGCAGGGTTGAAAAAAGCCTTGCCGTGCTGCAAGGGCGTGATAATCGCCTCCGGTGAATATACACATACCGTCTACTCTAGTGCTGGTCTGATCCCACTTATGGTTACCTGTATTATCGCTCAATGGGTCGTTGAGTGCGGATGTACCACTGGTAGCCTGGGTAAATATGCTGGCCAGGGTCGTAGCGGTAGCCGTCGCGTTAGCTGCTATAGCAGTCAGAGTAGCCGTAGCGCCAACCTGGGCAGTAGCAGTGGCATAAATATTGCTGTTGGCTGTTGCGAACGCGTTGGTGGTTGCCTGGTTTCGAATTTGTGTTGCCAGGCGGGCTTGTGCTGTTAAGTTGGCTACTGTGGTGGCCTCTGAATGGAGTGATGCACGGTATTGTGTCGTGGCGGCATAGAGAATGAAACCAAAGCCACCTCCAATAAGGACTATTGCAAGTACAATGAGGAATATAGTCATGCCCGGGGAAAAGGTTTCCCGCCGGCGAAATGCCTGTGGTCCTGGTGGCAATGGGGGTGCTGCCCCGAAGGTATGAGAGATTCGTATAGATTCATTGGGTACTGTCTCATCCGTAGGAGAAACTCGCTCTCTTTCTGGAAACTGATTCTCATCTGACATAATAGACTCTATCCTTTTAGTGTTATTTTTCTTTGTAACTCTTCAGATACCCGATGCATGCTGCCTGCGGCAGCGAACGAGGAGGGGGGGAGTGAACTGGGGACACCCCAGACCCCGGCAGGAGGACTGCGTCCCCCTGCACTCCCTGCTGAACAGTATTCTCTTTTTTTATATCATGCTATGGCAAGTTCCAGACGAACGCATTGTTAAATGCAATGTCAATTGAGGTTTGCGGAAAATTACTGGCGACCAGGCCAATTGCACCAGTGGAGTATGTATTATCGCTGGCACTGGCAACGAAATGTTTATTTATGAACAAAGAGATATTTCCATCGCGCGCCATCACGCTTAGCAAATTAGTCTTGTTCAAACCGGTGTTGATCGCTAAACTGCGCCCAAAGGCCAGTGACCTGCTATGTTGGGGATCGACGGCGACGTTGAGGGCGTAAAGTCCACCATAGGTAATGGTGAAGACGTAGCTGGGGAGGCTCGGGTTCGCAGTTCGGAACACCATTCCTGCGTCCAGGCCCTGGATAATAGTCATTTGTACTTGAAACAGGAAGTTCCTATAGTTACTACCTGTGGCGAGGCAGTAACTATATAGATCCTTTGGCGCAATGTGTAGATGATAGGCTCCATCCCTGTAAGCACAACCTGTATTACCTTTGACCTTATTACTCCAGGGACTACTATGTCGCCCATCTAAGGGGTCGGTGAACGATGGAACCATACTTGTGATACGATCATAAGTACTTTGCGGTGAATTAGCATGAGCAGTGGCTTGCGCCTGCTCTGTTAAAATGTTCTGAGTTACAGCGGTGGCCTGGGCATGGAATTCCAGGGTATGGAAAAATGTCGCATAGGCAGTAATTCCACCTCCGCCCACAACGATAAGCCCTGCCAATATGATGAGCAGCACTGCTGTACTTCTCAAGATGGCAGGACGTCTGGCTCGTTTCTCCTTTACAATTTGTTGTTGTGGAATGTCGCCGGGACCTGGTTCTGAGTTGAGAGAGGAAGACGACGACGCTGTGGTTGGGGTGCCTGGTGATGAAGCAGGAGAGGCAGATGAGGCTGCCGTCAACGGGTTGTAGTCAACGTAGGGGATAGACTCTACGCCGGAATCATACGGTATATTCTCAGAAGCCTGAGGAGGCAAACGGGATATTGGGGTGCCGCACGAGGGACACTTCGTGACTCCAGCCTGTATTTCAGCTCCGCATGATAGGCATTGCATGTTCAGTTTCTCCTGGTGCGGTAACTCTTCAGTTACCCAACTGATGCCGCCTGCGGCGGCGAGGGAGAAGGAAGGAAGTAATCTGGGTCCCCTTCACACTGTCCCCCAGACAGCGTTCCCCAGACCCCGGCAGGAGGACTGCGTCCCCCTGCACCCCCTGTTCATATACTCCATACCTGCACGTTGTTGAACGCTACATCTGTTAAACTTGTAGCACTCCCTGCGAACAGTGCGATTTGTCCGGAACTATAGGTACTATCAAAGGAGCGGCTCACCGGCTGCTTATTTACATACAAATACATAAAACCGTCAAATGCCACAAGGGTAAGTAAGTTAGACCGGTTCAGGCCTGCATTGATAGCTGAGCTATTGCCGGAGGCGAGTAGACCTAATACGCCACTGTCCAGGTAAAGGCCATATGATCCATTCTGGTCAACCAGGAAGAGATAAAATCCCTGGCCAATATGGAAAAGGAGCCCGCCAGCATCTCCTTTGATAATAGTCATCTGTACCTGAAAGGCAAGATTTTTAAAGTGGCTGTTGACAGCGAAACAGGTATTATTGCCCCCTTGCAGAAAAATTTTAATGTGATATGCACCTCCCAGGAAAGCACAGCTATTATTTGCTGCATTGTAGTGGTACCAGATGCTGCCATTCGGGCTAGTAAGGGGGTCATCGATTACTGGTGTGCCACCTGTGGCCCTTGTATATAGTTGCTGCGGCGGCAAAGCAGTAACAGTAGCGCTAGCCTGTGCGTTCGCTACTGCTGTCCCTCGTGCCTGGTTCGTTAGCACAGTCTTTGCAACAGCAGTAGCCTGGAAATGTAACTCGCCAGGGTGAACTACCGTTGCATAATAAATAAGTCCGCTGCCGCCGATCACGAGCAGTAATATCAATAAAATAAGTAGCAGCACCGTAACGGCTGAAAAGCTTCGTGGTTGCTGTGGCGGCACGGGCTCCACAGGCGCTTGTACGGTATCGGGTGACGGTTGTTGTGAAAATGGCTGCGTTATCCCATCTGTTTGCCAGCCAGGATTTATAGGTGGCCCTTCTCCTGATGTACCTCTGCTATCGTGGCTGTCATGACTCTGTCCTGCTGTACCACCTGCTTGTGAGCTGGGAGGTGCTGTTTCTTGCCGCGCCGCGCCATATTCGACATAAGCGACCTCATTGCTATCAGAGGTATAGGATAGGTTTGTACCGCACCTGGGACATATGGCTGTTCCAGGTGAAAGTGTTGTTCCGCATGATGGGCATTGCACGGTAAGTTTCTCCTCAGCTAAAGGTGAGTCTCCATGATCAATATTTCCTTCCTAAATGTACGGTTTAAGTATAATGCGTACCATGGCCTGTTAAAGTTTCCAGACCTGCACATTGCTAAAAGCTACATCAGTGGAATTGGTGTGGTCTTCCGCGAAGACGCCAATCTGGCCAGATTTGTATGTATCGTCACTTACGGTACTGACATACTGTTTATTGATGTAGAGGTACATATTGCTTCCACGGGCAACGACTGTAAGCAGATTGCTGTGGCCTGCATACTTATGAATGGCAGAACTGTTGCCGTAGGACAATTCCGTGGTGTGATTGTTGTCTTGCGAGACGAAAAGGTCATAGATACCATCACTTTCCAGGCGGAAGACATAAAATTTTGTCGCTGTGCTATTCGCCCGAAAAATCAATCCCCCATAGTCACCCCTGGTAATGGTCATTTGCACTTGATAGGCCAGGTTGCTAAAGTTTGTGTTCTGGGCAAAGCAAGGGAAGTAGAACCCTTTCGAATATAGGCTAACATGATAAGCTCCACCTGTGAAGCCACAGCCTCCACCGCCCTGTGCCTGATCTTCATCCCAACCACTTCGATTATTTCCGGCTAGCGAATCACTGAGCGTGGGACTACCCGAGGTGGCCGAGGTATAGATATTCTGCAGCGCTGTAGCAGTCGCCTGTACTTCTGCAGTCGCCTGTGCCTGAGCGGTAGCAGTAGCATGGGCAAAAGCTACTGCTGTGCCTGTAGCCTGCGCGTTGGCTGTAGCCATCCCTTGCGCCTCTCTTGTCTGTAATGCCTGGGTCGTTACAGTTGCCTGAGCGTGAAGCTGGGCGGGATGATACACGATCGAGTAATAGATCAATCCGATGCCGCTGATCATGCTGAGCAAAGCCAGAACAATAAGCAGGATCAGCATACCCCGTGATAGACCACCGGCATGCTGTGCAGGCTGTTGTTGTACCGCTGGGGGTAATTGCATGATAGATTTCCCCTGAGAAGTTGACTTGTTGTCAAGGCATGAATTTCTTACAGGTTCCATACCTGTGCATTACTGAAAGCCACCTCGGTGGAGTTTGTATGATCTTCAGCAAAGACAGCGATCGAGCCAGAGCTATAGGTGCTATCTGTCAGGCTGGTGAGATACTGCTGGTTAACATACAAGTAGATGTTGCTGCCGCGAGCAACTACTGCAATCTGGTTGGCTTGTTTGGCACCGGTATGAAATGACGGGGCTGAGCCTTCTAGTAGATTCTTAGCATTACTTCCACTGTTACCTGAGTAGACAAAGAAATTATATGTCCCATTTTGATCGAAACGAAGGAGATAAAACTTTCACTATCAGAACGGAAAATGATGCCGCCCCTATCGCCTTTGAGGATAGTCATCTGTACCTGAAAGGCAAAGTTGCTAAAGTTGGAATTCTGCGCATAACACGAAGCGAAAAACCCTGCCTGGGGCATACTGGCGTGATAACTTCCACCTGTGAATGCGCAGCCGCCGCCGCCCGTCTTATCATCCACCTCCCAATTATTGGCGTCTTGCTGGCTCAGAGGGTCGTTCAGTGCAGGTGTACTGCTTGTGGCCTGGTTGAAGATGGCTTGTAGAGCAGTCGCGGTGGCCTGCACTTGTGCGGTAGCCTGGGCCTGGGTCGTGGCCGTGGCATTCGCTTCAATTGTCGCGGTAGCTGCTGCCTGGGCGGTTCCAGTGGCGTTTGACTGCGCAGTGGTTGTAACATTGGCTTGCGCGGTAGCCGTTGCCTGGGTGTGAAGCTGATTGGGTTGGATGACCGACGTATAAAGGATCAGTCCACTTCCACCTATAATGAGTAAGACCAGTACAATAAACAGTATCACCATACCTGTTGAAAGACCCCGGCGCCGTTGTGGTCCTGGGGAAGGCGGTGGATATGCCTGTTGTGGTGGGCTATATTGCTGCGGCCCGCTATATGAAGGTCTTTGTGGATATGATTGCTGGGTTTGATCAGAATAGAAGGGCTGCTGGGAGGGACGAGAGGGAGATGAGGTGAATGCTCCTACCTGACCTCGTGAACCTATCGGTGGATAATTTACAGATGATGCAGCCGGTGGAGGAGATTGTATAAACTCCGTTGGGGAGTCGGAACCTGGCTGAGGATAGGTCTGAGAAGCAAATTGCTCGCCAGGGGCGATAGCGATGGTCAGAATCAGTGGCCCTCTTGAGCCTCCATACCCCGATGGTTGGCCCTGTCCCTCCAGGCGAATCTCTTGACCATTGTAGGTACCTGGCGGTACAGGTACGACAACTTGATGTCCCCCTGGGAGGTTAAGTGTGCGAGTAGTACCTTCACGGGCTTCTGCCTGGCTGAGTGCCAGGGTTGCGCGAACATCTCCGTTTTGCTGTCCTTCGTACGCCATCTTTTTCACCTACCTGTACTGATCTTTAGTGAAGATAGTATAACATGGAAGTACAGCAGCGCGGAAGTACTAATATCTGAAGAGCTTAGACCATTCCAAGTTCCCACCTGGCATCTTCCGTCATTTTATCGGGTGACCAGGGCGGATCGAAGGTCATCTCAACCTTGCAGGATTTGACGTTCTCCACTTCTCCCACACGCATCTCAACCTCGCTAATTACTTCCCCGGCCATGGGGCAGCCCATCGCTGTAAGTGTCATCTTGACATCGACTTGACCAGTATCATTGTTAATATCAACGTTATAGATAAGACCCAGGTCAACAATGTTGACCGGAATCTCCGGGTCGTAACATTCGTGTAATGCATCCATAACTTCAGCTTCGTTAATTTCTGCCATGGCTATGGCTCCTTTGCTTGTTATTCCAGGTAAATTAGTAGGAATTCTCTCACTGGTAATATAGCCCATAGCCTTGGCCTCTGTCAAAGGCCCGTTACTGAAATCCACTCATAACTTGCCTCCTGCGGAGGCGAACGAAGGAGGGAGAAGGTTTCTGGGGCCCCTTCACACTGTCCCCCAGACAGCGTTCCCCAGACCCCGGCAGGGGAGCTTCGCCCCCTGCACCCCCATTTATGAGTGGATGTCAGCCCATTATCATCAAGGAAAACGCTCTTCGATCCGCCTTAGGAATAATTGTATAAACCGATCTGCGTCAACTCCTACAGAGGCCAGCACATTGGGCTGTGGTGCACCAGGGCGTCTGAAATAGGCAACAGTCTCACCCAACGTCAGTGTTCCATGTAGCTCTACATCTACGTAGACGGGATCCCAGGTGATCAAGTCGGGTTGGAAGGCTGCAGCCAGGCAAAGAGGATCGTGCATTTGAAAGTCGCCAACGACATACACTGGCCCAAATACAGCGAAAGAGTAATCGAGCATTTGCTTGATAGCCCTCATTACAGGGCTTTCACTACGTGTAAGCATTTGTACTTGCTCACGTTGCATTTGCGTCTGCGTGGTAACGTCGAGAGAGACCAGGCGAATAGGCCAACCTGCGTGGAGTACTATATGTGCCGCTTGCGGGTCTACATAAATGTTAAACTCGGCTGCCGGTGTATCATTGCCTGGCACGCGCAAAGCTCCGCCCATAATCACCACTTCCCGCACCTGCTGGACAATGCGCGGTTCGCGCCGCAAGGCCAGGGCAATATTTGTGAGTGGACCAATCGCTACCAGTGTAATTTCCCCCGGAGCAGCCATGACCTTCTCAATAATTACATCTATAGCATGCTCTGCCAGCGGTTGAATGGATGGTTCTGGCAACTGTAATCCGCCAAGTCCATTGTCCCCATGAACAAAGGCTGCGTTAAAGGGCTGGCGTATAAGCGGTCGATCACAGCCCCGTGCTACCGGTATATCTGTGCGCCCCGCCAGTTCGAGCAAGGTCAGGGCGTTGTAAGTGGTAAGAGCAACATCGACATTCCCGCTCACCGTAGTGATTGCCTCAAGCTGTACCTCAGGGGAGGCCAAGGCTAAAAATAGTGCCAGGGCATCATCTATACCAGGATCGGTATCGAGGATAATACGACGCATATGTACCTCTTTTCGTTGTAGGAGCCTGATTTATTTTGTCCCGGATTGCAGGAAAGCATCGACCTCGGCGCGTGTGGGCAAGCCTGATTGTGCGCCAAACTTCGTCACCTTTAAGGCGCTGGCATAGACGGCAAAGCGTAATGCATCCTCCGGTGATTGTCCCTCGGTTAGAGCCACCGTTAATGCTCCGACAAAGCAATCTCCCGCGGCTGTCGTATCAATGACCTGCACTACAGGTGCAGATTGATAGATAATGCGCGTTTTTCCCGATCCATCGCTGGTGGCAAGGATTGCACCCTGCGAGCCAAGCGTTATCACAACTTTGGGGATGCCCTGCTCATGGAGAACAGTTGCTACTATACGCGCATCTTCGAGACTGTCTACACGCTTGCCGCTCAGCAGGCTTGCTTCAGTCTCGTTGACAATCAAGACCTCGAGCTGCCTCAGGACTTCTTTTGACAGTGGCTGACCAGGCGCCAGGTTGAGCACCACGGGCACGCCTCCCTTATGGGCGGCGGCAATAAATAAAATCACTGTTTCTAAAGGGATTTCTAGTTGTAAGACAAGCGCTTGTGCTTGAGCAATAGCTTCGAAGATAGTAGAAGACTGGACGCTGTCCAGCCCGACGCGCATGTTAGCACCGGCGGCAACGACAATGGCATTGTTTCCATCAGGTGCAAGAAAGATAAAAGCAACACCGCTGGCCTCCTCTTGATCGACAACAATGAGGTCCGTATCTACATTGTCAGATCGTAATGAACTCAGGAGGCGCTCTCCAAACGGGTCATTCCCTACCCGTCCGGCCATGGCGACGGGTGCCCCCAGACGAGCCATGGCAACTGCCTGGTTAGCTCCTTTTCCGCCTGGAACTAGCTTGAGAGAGCCTGCTCCGAGCAGTGTTTCTCCCAATGCAGGGATACGAGGAACACGCACAATCTGGTCCATATTGAGGCTACCAGCCACAAGGATTTTGTTATTCGCCATAGGTATCTCTCTCAAGATTTTTTATTTGAAAGCATACGATATGGCAAGGCATAGATGCAAATTGGCTTCCAGAGAAGGGTAGCGATGATTATAGAAACCCGAAAAGGGAAAAATTAACCGGATCATACCCCTTTCTCAACTAGAGGTTAACGCACGAGTAGTATACATGGTAAGTGATAACATATAGCATTGGAGAGTAGTAGCAAAAAAGAAGCAACAACGGAGGCAAAGCAAAGAGACCATGCTCGATGCGTCAGACCCTCACACCCATTTTGCGCAGGAAGCAGAGCAGCGGCGTATTGCGCGCAAGCTACATGATAGCGCTATACAATCCTTAACAGCGCTGATTGCTGACCTGGAATACTTTCGTGCACGTCATCTCTCTGTCAATAGCGAGACAAGAGAAGAGGAGGGTACGACATTTGCAAGGTGGCAGGAACTGGCACAAGAAAGTTTAGGCCTTGTCTCTGCTATACGTGCAGTTTATAATGGAGAGCAGGTACCTGTAGCTAATCGCGTGGTACAGTTGCTGGACAACAGGCAAAAGGCGGATAAAGGCCAATGTAATGATGGTTTAACTTCACGGGAGATGGAGACTCTGGTACTGGTTGCCAGGGGGATGGTTGCCAAGGAAGTTGCGCGTGTCCTTGCTATTAGTGAAAAAACGGTACGTAATCATATCGGTAACATTTATCGCAAGCTGCATATCTATGATCGCTCGCAAGTAGTGATCTACGCAATGAAAAAGGGTCTGATCGATCTCGATGAAGTATAACCTGGCTGACGTATAGTACCTATTCAATTCTTAGCAAACTAATGCATAACCACCCCACCTCATTGGGAAGGAGGGAAAGACAAGGGGACCCCCCTTGCACCCCGGCAGGGGAGGTCCCCTGCACCCCCTTTTCCTCTCATCTCCGGTGTTTTTGCACTAGCCAGTGACATGAAAATAGATAGAGGTGTCCAAGTGTCTACTATATTTGTTGATCGGGATGGGGTAATTAATGAGAACCGGGCGGACTATGTAAAAAGCTGGCAAGAGTACAAGTTTTTGGCGGGCTCACGGGAAGCCATTGCAAAATTGACACAGGCCGGTCACCGCATTATTGTGTGTACAAATCAGGCGGCGGTGGCGCGAGGACATGTGTCGATAGAGACCGTCGAAGAAATACATAGTCGTATGCTCGCTGAAATTGCTGAACTTGGTGGAGTGATTGAGAAGGTTTATTATTGTCCCCATAGTAAAGACGAGAATTGCCTCTGCCGCAAACCTCGTCCAGGTATGTTGCTGCGCGCACGAGATGAGCTGGGCATCGATTTAAGCGACGCCGTTTTTATCGGTGATAGTATGACTGATGTGCGGGCTGGCCTGGCGGCCGGTGTACACCCGATTCTCGTTCTCACTGGCCTCGGTATTGAACAGTTTCGCAACCATCACCATGAAGCTGACGGACCATTTCGCGTTACCTTGAATTTGAGACACGCGGCAGAGATCGTACTGCAAGGACTCCATCTCCACACGGGCACGCAATCAGCACTCGAGCGGGCCTGCTATTCCATCCTCGATATATCCAAATATCTGGATTCTTCTAAGGACCTGGCGCTCACAAGGGGTGCCACTACATTTTAGGGACCTGGCACCCACAAGGGGTGCCACTACATTTTAGAGGATTATTGGATTATATAAAGGGGGGATGAATATAATGGTTTATCGCAAGTATGATCCTGATCGTTTCACTAGGCGATCTTTACGCATATCTGATCGTGATTACAGTTCGGCAAGTGCTTACTTTGTTACCATTCGTGCAGAACAGCGTGAGCCAGTGTTTGAGATACCCGAACTTCGCAAAATATTAGTGGAGACATGGAAGGCTCTACCAGATAGATTTACAGGTGTGAAACTTGATGAATTTGTGGTTATGCCAGATCCTATCCATTTCATTATCTGGCTTGATGGGCTAGTAGAAAATGCCCCAACACTGGGTAGTGTGGTAGGAGCATATAAATCGATAACAACAGTAACCTGGTATCAGCATCTCAAGGCGGTAGGAACGACATGGCCTGGCTTTCTCTGGCAACGCAATTATTACGAACGTGTTCTGCGAATCTCAGAACTGAAAGAGAAACGTCAATATATCCGCAATAATCCAACAAAACTTCCACGCAAAATGTAGTGGCACCCCTGGTGGATGCCGGGCTAAATCTCCCTATTTTTCTCCCTAAACGCCGCCAATCTCTCAGGATCACCCACTACTATAACCGTATCCCCTTCTTCGATACGCGCCTCTTGTCTTGAACCTGTTATCGGTCCGCCCGCTTTTTTTAAGGCCACTATCATCGTGTCATCGCTCTGCGTATTTTGAGCCTCCGCTATTGTTTTGCCAACAAGCGGTGAAGTTGCAGGAAGTATTACTTCCTGGACCGCCAGTTCCACACTCCCGGCCTTTGTAATCGAATCAAAAAATTCTATTACTCCAGGCTGAAAGGCCAGATTCGCCATGCGGTGCCCCGCAATTGAGTAGGGGTAAAGGACGCGGTCGGCTCCCGCTAACTTGAGTTTCTCTTCCGTCTCATTGTGATTGGCTCGTGCGACAATGAGCAGCTTACTGTTGAGGTGACGTGCTGATAAAGTGATAGAAATATTATTTGCATCGTTCTCAGTGGCAACCAGCAGACACTTTGCATGTTGGACACCGGCCTCACGGAGTATTTCATCGCTGGTTGCATCTCCTTGCAGTACTAAATAACCACGTGAAGCGCAGGTGCGAACATTGCTTTCATTCTCGTCTATTACAACGAATGGTTTACGTGCCGCTGTGAAATCTTCGGCTATGCGCGAACCAACGCGTCCAAAACCACAGACGATATAATGATCGCGCATGGCAGCAATCTTGTTCTCCATAACTTTCCTCCAAATCGCCAGGTTCAGGTGACCCTCAATCACGAATTCCATGCCTACCCCAAAAGTATAGAGCAGCGAGGCTACTCCTAAGATTGTCACGGCAATGGTGAATATCCGGCCATACTCAGAGAGGGGTTTGACCAGCAATCCCAGTGTTGCCATCATGGCAATTGTCGTATAGAGGGCATCGACAAAGGAGAGCTGTTCGATTAGCATATAGCCTGCAGTTCCCAGGACAAGTACGCTGAGCACTAAAATAACCGCTATTCTGAGATGACGAAAAGACCCTGCTGTGGCGTTCATAGGGTTTTAGCCTTCATTAAGTACAGGCGATCACTGTATTCATACTTCTACAATACGCCAGTAACCTCGAAAAATATGGCAGCGCTTCAAGAGCGGGAGCGCTGCCAACTAAAATAAGCTTGCGTTGAGCACGGGTCAATGCCACATTCAAACGGTTTGGTTTAGTGAGGAACTCATGCAGTGGACTTTCGGTTCCAGGGGTTTGTGGAGTAGCAAATGACATGATAATCACCACGCGCTCACCTCCCTGGAAGCGATCTACCGTATCAATACTCATTGGTGTATCAGGAGAGAGAGCCTGCCAGCCGTTTGCCTCGTCATCACTGAAGAGTCGGCGACGTAGATTGGCAACCTGCGCGCGATAAGGCGCGATAATGCCGATATCTTTCTGAGCAATACCTCGCGCAAGCAGCCCTTTTACGACCTCACGTACAGCTCGCGCCTCGGCATTGCTACTCTTGATGCCCTCGCTTTCTTCTGCACTACGCACATCCAGGAAGACCAGGGGATACGCCGGTTGAAGCGCCTGCAGAATGGCAGGTGTTTCCGTAGCTGACCATGGGCCCGTGGGGGCAACTTCTAGCAAACTTTTTGCAACTGACGGGTCGGCTTCTAATTGGCCCTCGTAAAAGACCCGCGAGGAAAAGTTTGAAATCCACCTGTTCATACGATACTGCATACGAAGGGAAACACAAGCGCTCACCGTCTTATCCTCTTCACCTTGTTCCTTCATATAGTCATCATTTAGATGTTTCAGGTAACTGAAGAGCGAGTCTGCCAGTCCTTTTTCGGCAGCTTCTTTACTCAATACCAGTGGAGGGAGCTGCTTTTCATCTCCTACGAGAATGAAGCGTTTTGCCAGCCGGAGAGCGCCTAAAATGGCTGGAATGGTGAGCTGGCTCGCCTCATCGATGATGGCCACATCGAATTGCAACGCCGACTCTTCAGTCCCACCCGTCGCTCCATTTGAGAATTGCGGAGAATATTTCTCGGATGACCACGTCGCAGTAGTCGAAGCAATTACAGGCGTTCTATGCAGTATTTCACGCACGCCCGGGATCGGGATCGTAGGGACCTGATTAATCGCGTCCCGTTGAGGCCTGGGCAGGGCCACCAATGCGGTTGCGAAGGTTTGCCCGTCACCTATACCACCAGGGTTTACCAGGCGTTGCAACAGCCGTGCTTGTACATCGGTGTGTACGCTGCGGTCATGTCCCAGGCGCACGTAGTCATGAAAACCCTCTGTATCGAGTCGTTTAAGCATGTTATCGACCGCCTGGTTAGTGAAAGCTGCCAGCATGACCCGTTGTCCCTGCTGGCATAAGCGTTTCACTATCTCGGCGATGACGCTTGTCTTGCCTGTACCGGGGGGTCCCTGAACCAGCAGGTAGTCCTGCATCTGCAGCGCCCGCTCAACTGCGAGGTTCTGCTCAGCGTTGAAGTCAAGACGACGGGCAACGCTGAGCTTGCTAAATCGTGGACGCAGTTTACCTGCTACGAGTTCGCGTAAATGGACACTGGCCTGCAACCAGCGCAGGAGGTTCTGCACAGTACGTACATGGACGAGGTTGGTGTCATAGCGATCAATCAGCGTAGGATGGGCGATGAGTTCTGGGCTCCAAACCCTGACGTGCTCAGCGCTGATATGTTTGATTGTGCCCGTCACTACCTCTCCTGTGATGGGATCTCCGCCGCTCAGCAGGATTTCATCTCCCTCACGTAGTTCTGAAGTATTATTGCAGAAGAATTCTTGCTCCCATTCACCATGACCCGTGGGTTGGGGTTCCCCCACCGGCTTTAGTTCGCCGATGGCCGTTCCATGTTCAATGCGTTCCGCTACAGAAGTTTTCCAGAGCAATGCCTGTTGCCGCTCACCCTCTCGTCCCTCTATATGTAGCAAATGGTAGTATCTGGCAAAGAACACCCGGTCATCTTCACTGGACAACGAGAACGAATATGCCCCAGACGCAATCCCCCTCTCATGCTCAGCATGAATCACCTTGCCAATGCTGGCTGTAGTAGGGGCGTACCTTTGTGGTCGTCCCGGGGTGACAGGTGGGGAAGACAATTGTCCATTGGTATCGGGTTCCGGTGGTTGCCAGGTGAGCAACGATGAAACCTGTTCACATTGCTTAAGCAGAAAACACTTTGTACAGCGTGAAGGTCCTGGTGGAGCCGATGCTGTACCTGTAATGTGGCTGAGTACAAGAATGTTGCGGGTTTCATTGACCCGTTGAAGCTCTTTAATGCTAAATGGAATACCGAACGCCTGAGCCTCTTCAGGCGTACCACTGTAGAGCAGAGTAGCAAGCGCCTTTTTCATTTCTGAGTTCCGGCGCACGGTCAAGAGTGAATGATAGCCATCAACCTGCCAGCGGTGATCGCGCTTAGGCAAATTGCCTTGTCCTCCGCCTGTCTTCAATTCGAGCAGGCGTTGCTGTCCTGACTGCTGCCAAAATAAATCGAGTCGTCCCCTCAAACCTATTTCAGGAGCCAGGAGAAAAGTCTCAGCTCGTACGTGATTTCCACTTCGTGGCTTTCCAGCTTCCTCTGTTTGACCTTCCATATAGGTTGCGGGCATATTCCACAAGGTGGAACTCTGATTTTGGAACCAGGTTGCTAAACTCTCCAGGTGAGGAGCAACATCAGCACGTATTTCTTCGACCGGCACATTGGCTAACGCTAACTCGATGCTATTTTGTTCAAGCGCTTGCTCAAAATGGCGGTACAGGGTTGCTAACGGCGTCTCTTGCCCCTTACCGGTATGACCCTTCATCAGTTCCCCGCGGTCATGTTCTTTGAGCAGTTCTTTGAAGCAATGATGAACCAGGTTACCGCGTATAGTTGCGGCTGAAGGTGGAGAAGCGATGAGACGGTTTAGTAGATATTGACGAGAACAGTATTCGGCATGATTTAGATCGGTGATATTGAGTAACACATCAGGTTCCAGTACAGCGAGCGTATAGGAGTTAGTAGAGTAGATGTGTCTTGGTTGGCCCTTATATTCGGTGATAACTGGCGGTGCAGGTAGGTGGTAGAGACGTAAGGTCAGATTTTGTATGCCCGTTCCCCGCTCACGCAGTTCTCCAACGAATTTACGGTAATACTGTGTGAGATGTATCTCGACCCGGGCTGTCCCTGTGTCAATTACGATAATGGGCGTCTTTTCGCCGTTGAGAGCATATTCAAAGGCAGTAACGACGCGTCCTTCGAGCTGTCTTACTGTACAGGAAGGATGTGGATCGAGGGCGCAGAGAAAGCATTCCTGTGTGCTTGTGAAGCGTTCTTCCATCTTTGACCCTCTCACCAGGTATATTTGTGCTTGTTCAGTAGTTCGATTGTAGGCGAATGTAATGGGCATGTCAAGCGAGTTGATAAAGAACCTCCATACGCTGAACTATGGACTCAACAAATCCTTAACAATCGGCATTCACTACCCTGTT
>WNGM01000531.1_pt1 | contig 38088 bp, 40 predicted proteins | sample 5400571 | NCBI WGS metagenome assembly WNGM01 (sample SAMN13153378, study PRJNA577476) | soil metagenome | isolation source: 100 cm soil or saprolite under Garry oak tree replicate 2 | place: USA:California | collected 2016-06-15 | reverse complement strand
AACGTGCCTGCGATCAGGGATGATCTTCGCAACCTGGCTATCGTGGCGCACGTGGACCACGGCAAGACCACCCTGGTGGACGCGATGCTGCGCCAGTCGGGCGCGTTCCGCGCCAACCAGGAGGTCGTCGAGCGGGTCATGGACTCGATGGACCTCGAGCGCGAGAAGGGCATCACCATCCTGGCCAAGCAGACCGCGGTCGACTTCCGCGGCACGCGCATCAACGTGGTGGACACCCCGGGCCACGCTGACTTCGGCGGCGAGGTCGAGCGCACGCTGCTGATGGTCGACGCGATCCTCCTGCTGGTCGACGCCAGCGAGGGCCCGCTCCCGCAGACGCGCTACGTGCTCGGCAAGGCGCTGGAGCGGCGGCTGCCCGCGATCGTCTGCATCAACAAGGTCGACCGCGCCGACGCGCGGCCAGCCGAGGTTGTCCGCGAGGTCGAGGAGCTGTTCCTCGACCTGGACGCCGACGAGGACCAGATCGGCTTCCCGGTGCTCTACAGCGACGCCAAGGCGGGGCGGGCCGGCTGGCGCCCGGACGAGCTGGCCGCCGACCTCGGCCCGCTGCTGGAGGCGATCGTGGCGACCACGCCGCCGCCCGCCTACGAGCCGGGGCACCCGCTCCAGTTCCTGGTCACCAATCTGGACGCCGACCCCTACGTCGGGCGTCTGGGGGTCGGGCGCCTGTGGCAGGGGGAGGTCGCCCTCGGCGACCGGGTGGTGGTGGCCAAGCGCGACGGCGCGCTGGTCCCAGCCAAGGTGACCAGGATCGTCGGCGCGACCGGGCTGTCGCGCTCCGACCTGGACCGCGCCGGACCGGGCGAGATCGTGGCGATCGCCGGGCTCGGCGACGTGAACGTCGGCGAGACGGTCACCGACCCGGACGACCCGCGGCCGCTGCCGGTGATCTCGATCGACGAGCCGAGCCTGTCGATGCGCTTCGGCGTCAACACCTCCCCGTTCGCCGGCCGGGCCGGGACCTTCTTGACCAGCCGGCACCTCAAGGAGCGGCTGGATCGCGAGTCGCTCGGCAACGTGTCGGTGCGGGTGCTGCCCACGGAGTCGCCGGACGCCTTCGAGATCCAGGGCCGCGGCGAGCTCCAGCTCGCCATCCTGGTCGAGCAGATGCGCCGCGAGGGCTACGAGCTGGAAGTCTCCAAGCCCGAGGTGATCACGAGGACGGTCGGCGGTCGGGTCCTGGAGCCGTACGAAGCGGTCATCCTCGACGTGCCCGAGGAGTTCGTCGGAGTGGTGACCCAGGGCTTGGCCGTCCGAAAGGGCCGCATGACCAACATGGTCAACCACGGGACGGGCTGGGCGCGGCTCGAGTTCCGGGTGCCCGCGCGCGGGCTGATCGGCTTCCGCTCGACCCTGCTGACCGAGACCAAGGGCACCGCCATCCTGCACCACCTGTTCGACGGCTACGACCAGTGGGCGGGCCCGATCCACCACCGCCTGGTCGGCGCGCTGGTCGCCGACCGCGTCGGGGTGACCACCGGCTACGCGCTCGGCCAGCTCCAGGACCGGGGCGAACTGTTCGTCGGGCCGGGCGTCGAGGTCTACCAGGGCATGGTGATCGGCGCGAACTCCCGCGCCGACGACATCGACGTCAACCCCACCCGCGAGAAGCAGAAGACCAACATCCGCACCCACGCGGCGGACGAGGCGATCCGGCTGGTACCGCCGCGGCAGCTCTCACTGGAGCAGACGATCGAGCACGTCACCGCCGACGAGCTGGTGGAGGTGACGCCCGCCTCGACCAGGCTCCGCAAGCGGGTGCTCGACCCCGCGACCCGCGGCCGCGCCGCCAAGCGGGCCAAGACCGCCGGCTGACCACCCCAGACCCGCCGCCGGCGGGATCAGCCCGTCTGGGCGGGGATCGGGCGGTCCTCCTTGAGGGCGTTGAACAGCGCCAGCGCCTTCTGCCGGTCCCAGTGCAGCACCGAGCCGGCGCCCGGCTCGGAGCCGGCGCTGCCGATCGGCACCGTGGTAGCGGTCCCGTCGCCACCGCTCACCGAGCGCATCGCGAACAGGAAGCTGACCAATTGCCACAGGTGGTCGCCGTTGGCGACGGTGAGCGAGTCGGTGCCCCGCAGCGCCAGCGGGATGCTCTTGAAGGGGTTGAGCAGCACGCCGGGGCTGACCGCCTTGTCGGTCAGTGCGCCGAGGAACTGCCGCTGTCGCTGGACGCGGTCCAGGTCGCCACGCGCCGACGCCCTGGTGCGGACGTAGCCGAGCGCCTGGCGCGAGTTGAGCACCTGGCAGCCGGCCTTGATGTTCAGGCCCGCCTTGGGGTCGCGCATGGCGTGGTCCACGCAGATCCGCACCCCGCCGACCGCGTCAACGGCGGTCGCGAAGCTGGCGAAGCCGATCTCCATGTAGTGGTCGATGCGGATGCCGGTGACCTGCTCAACCGTGCGCACCAGCAGCTTGGGCCCGCCGAAGGCGAAGGCCGCGTTCAGCTTGTTGGAGTTGTGGCCGGGGATCGGCACGAACGAGTCGCGCGGCAGGCTCACCAGCGTCGGCTTGCCGCCGCCACGCGGAATGTGGAGCAGCATCATCGTGTCGGTGCGCTGCCCCTCGGCGAAACCGGTGGCGAGCTGCTTGCGCTGCTCCGGGGTCAGGCCCGCGCGGCTGTCCGAGCCGACCACCAGCCAGTCGGTGCCGGGCGTGGCCGCCGGGCGGCCGGCGTAGTCGGGCAGGGCGTCGATCCGGTTGAGCCGGCGGTCCATCAGGACGGCCAGCCCCACCACCAGCAGCAGCAGGACGACCAGCACGATGGCGACGATGCGACCCCAGCGCCGGCGCCGCGGCCGCACGGAGAACTGCGGCGGCGGACGGTCGTCGGCGTCGACCCGACCCCCCTGGCGCTCGGTGCCCCAGTCATCGGACCAGCCGCTCATCACCAACCTCCCCGTCGCCGACGGATGACCCTACGCGGGCCCGGACACGATAATCCGTCCCTGGCATCCCAGGCAGGTTGTATGTTCGCCACGAAGCGGTCTCGAAACCTCCTATTTGGCAAGTCGGGCGCGGGTCTCCTCCACGTGCTGGTCGCCGGCGCCATGCAGCAGCAGCGCCTGCTGTCGGTCGCGCCGGTCGAGGTCACCGAAGAGGTGCTGGCGGGGATCCTCCGCGGTTCCATCGAGAGCTGGTGACCCCGCCGCCGCGGCCGCCGGGATGGAAGCGGTCGACGGAGAAGGCGCCGAGGTCCAGCGGGACCGGCCGGCCCAGCGCCAGGTCCGCCACGGCAGCGCCTGACCAGGGACCGACCTGGAGCCCGTAGGGGCCGTGACCGGTGGCGAAGAACAGGCCGCGGATCCCCGGCGCCCGACCGAGGATCGGGCTGCCGTCGGGGCTCGCCGGCCGGAAGCCGACGCGCACCTCCTCGACGGTGGCCGCGTTCAGGCCGGGAGCGACCCGGAGCGCCTCGCCGAGCACCTCGTGCATCCCAGCCGCGGTGACCCGGTGGTCGTAGCCGGTGCCGTGCTCGCGGGTGGCGCCGGCCACCACCCGGTTGGGCGGGAAGGTCAGCAGGTAGTGCGAGTGGAATCCGAGGACGATCGGCCAGGCGCCGGTGGCCACGCCGGGAAGGGCCAGATGGGCGATCTGGCCGCGCTGGGGCGCCACCGGCAGGGAGACGCCGAGTCTGTCGGCCAGCGCGCCCGACCAGGCCCCACCGGCGACGATCACCGCGTCGGCGGACAGGGTGCGGTCGCCGACGGTGACGCCAGTGACGTGCTCCCGTTCGGGATCGAGCAGCAGCTCCGCACCGCCCTGGAGGGTCGTGCCGCCACGGCGCCGCAGCGCACGGTGCAGCGCGTCCCGGAGCAGGCGCCCGTCGACGCGGGCGGCGCCGGGGATGTGGATCGCGGCGCGGACGGGGCCGAGCGCTGGGAAGCCGGCGCGGGCGGTGCGGGCGTCGACGAGCTCGGCGTGGCCGACGTGGCTGAACCCCCGCTCCCGCCGCTGCCGCAGCTCGGCCAGCAGGTCGGCGAGCCGGTCGACCTCCTGCTCGGTGGTGGCCACGTGCAGCGCGCCGACGGCCTCGTAGCCGGTGTGGACCTCACCGTCCTCTGCGAGGCGCGCCAGCAGCTCCGGGTACCAGGCGACGGAAACCCTCACCAGGCCGAGCAGGTCGGCGTCCCCGCCCTCGAAACGACTGCCCGGCGAGAGGATCCCGGCGCCGGCCGCCGTCGCCTGGCCCTGGTCCCGGCGGTCGACCAGGATCGCCTCGCCGCCCTGGCAGGCCACCTGGTAGGCGGCGCTCGAGCCGACCAGCCCACCGCCGACCACCACCACCACCCGGGGACCCTCGCGGGACGTCACCGCCAATGGCTCATCGGCAGGCCGCGAACTGGCGAGCGGAAGGTGGGCACCCGCGGCATGGCCAGCGATCCCACGTAGACGGTCCGCAGGTCCTCGCCGGCGAAGCACACGCTGGTCGGGAACTGGAGCGTCGGGCATGCGGCGGCCAGCATGTCCTGCGGCTCGGCCACCACGGATTCGGGCCGCATGAGGTCGTTGCCGGTCCGCTCCAGATCGTCGAGGTCGAGGGTGAAGTGCCTGATCGCGCTGCCCGTGGTCATCGGCGCTCCTCAGCTCTGCGGGACGGCGTCGTCGCGGCCGGCCTCACGCTCCCCTGGCCACATCATGGCGGATTCGCCCGGTACGTGACAATGGCACTACCGCTGCCGCCCCCAGCGCCGCGCCCAGCACGCACGGCGCCAGCGCCCTGGCCGCCGACAGGAACCGGTCGAGCTGCCCGCCGGCGATCATCAGGCCGTAGATGCCCATCACCAGCCCGGTCCAGTCCAGCAGGGTTCGCGCGCGCAGCGTCAGCGCCACCGCGACCACCAGGAGCGCGAACGTCGCGACCAGCGAGGCTGGCCCGAGCACCCCGACCGGGGCGTCGGGCACGTAGCTGCCGCCGGCGATCCGGGCGAGCGTGTGCTCCCAGCCCACGAAGGGCGCGGCGATAGACTCCAGCCCGGCCTGGTCGGTGCGGTTCGGCGGGACCATCACGCCCACGTACCACCACCAGGCGCCGAGCAGGACCGCGCCTGGCACGAGCACGGTCGCCGCCGCGCGTACCCGCTCTCCGAGCTCCACCGCCCCGCGGAGCAGCAGCCAGATGGCGGCGGCGCCGGCGAAGCCGAGGTAGGTCTCCTTGGTGAGGGCGGCGGCGGCGAACACCAGGCCCGCCGGGACCAGCCGCCGGTCGAGGACCAGGCTCAGCCCGACGGCGGCCAGCGCCACCCCGAGCGGCTCGGCGGTGCCGAACATCACCCCGACCACCACCCCGGGCACGACCGCGAACCCCAGCCCCCACCAGCGCGACAGGCCGGCGGCGGCCAGCAGTCGCGCGCTCGCCGCGCAGCCGACCCCGACCGCCAGCAGCTCGACGGCCAGCAGCGCGGCGGGCACCGCGACGGGCTGCCCGGCGGCCAGCACCCATCCAGCCGTGGCCAGCAGCGGCCGCCGCGCGCGGTAGCGCGGCATGTCGAAGCCGTCGGCCAGGTGCCCGCGCAGCAGCGGATCGTAGGCGAGCCCCAGGAACCACTGCCCGTCGTAGCCCTTGCCCTGCCTGATCACCACGTGGATGTTCCGGGCGGTCAGCTCCTCGTCGAGATGCCAGGCGGTCCCGACGAAGAACGGCGCCGACGGCCCGCCGCCGAGGTGGTTACGGTCGAGCCGCACGAACTGGAGCCCCAGCAGGACCGCGGCGGCGAGCAGCCCGGCGATGCCCACGGCCAGGACCTGGCGCCATGGCGGCTGCGGCCGTGGCGTTGCGGGGGTCACTTGGGGCCCTCCCTCGCCGAGGTGCCAGCCTCGCGCACCGGCTCTGGCTGGCGGTGCTGGCGGCGCCGCTCCGCGACCAGCGCGGCGCCGCCCCAGGCGAGGTCGCCCACGGTGAACAGCAGCCGCGAGACCAGCGCGATCACCCACGCCGTGGCGGTCGGGACGGAGGGCTTCAGCAGGAACACCAGGGCCAGCTCGCGGGCGCCGCCGCCGGCCGGGGCGAAGACGATCAGGAAGCCAACGCACCAGGCGGCGGCGAACGCGCCGACGGCCTGGAGGAACAGCGCCGGATGGTGGACCCCGAGCGCTCGGGCCAGCAGCCAGACCTGGAGGCCGAAGCCGAGCCAGCCCAGCAGGTCCCAGCCGACCGCCCGCAGCATGCCCCCCAGCGACGCCGGGACCGGGAGCGGTTCCTGGCGCGCGAGCCGCAGCAGCCAGTCGATGATCCGGTTGAGCGCCGGCGGCCACAGCACCACCGCGGCCACCGGCAGGGCCAGCAGCACCCACCAGTAGCGGTGCAGCGCCTCCGGCTCCACGAACGGCAGGGTGACGACCGCCACCAGCGCGCCCGTCCCGACCCCGGCGACCATCGAGACGACCAGCGCCGCCGCCGACGTGCGCCGGGGGACCCGGTAGTCGCGGGCGAGCTCGGTCTGGGCGACCGCCTGCCAGACGCTGCCCGGCACGTACTTGGCGAGGTTGCCGAGGAAGTAGACGCGCATGCCGCCGGTGAACGGCAGGCGGTGGCCGAAGTCGGTGAGCAGTGCTCGCCACGCGAGGAAGCTACCGAGCATCCCCAGGGTCACGGCCGCCAGGCTCGCCACCACCACGGCCACCGACAGCCGCTCCAGCAGGGGCCGCACCTCGCCCCACCGGCGGACCAGGACGGTGATCACCAGCGCGACCAGCACCAGCACGATCACCCGCTGCGCCAGCCGCTGCCAGCGAGGCCGCCGCAGCGGCGGCGTGCCGGGCGGAGGGCCGCTCACATCCCCGTCTCCTCGTCGTCGCCACGACCTTCCCCGCGCGGCGCGGCGGGGCGACCCCAGGCTTCGTCTGGGACCTGGCCGAGCGGGAGGCTGACCACTTCGAGACGGTCGTGCTCGTGCCGCGCGTGGGGAACGTCGCCGAGGCGGTGGCGCTGCGCCGGCTCATCGCTGAGTTCGACCCGGATGTCCTGCGTATGCACTGGGTGCTCCCTCAGGGTCTCGTCGCCGCGCTCGCCGCACCCGGCAGGCGGTGGGTCCTGACCGCCCACGGGGGGATGTCTACGCCTTGGCGGGGTGGGTCGCCACCGGCCTCAAACGGCTCGCGCTACGCCGTGCGACCGCCGTCACGGTGCCGAACCAGGAGATGCGTGAGCGCCTCCTCCAACTCGGCGCCAATCCTAGCACCACGCTGCTCCGCCCCATGGGCGCCGACGTGACCGCCGTGCGTGCCGTCTGGGGGGCGGGCGGCTGCTGTTCCTTGGACGGCTCGCGGAGAAGAAGGGCGTGGCCGTGCTGCTGCGTGCGCTGCGGTCCGCCGACCTCGACGACGACTGCAGCGCAGGTCGCCCTCGGCAAGCGGGATGGTCTTCACGGGATCGATGCTGCCACGAGGCCCGCCAGCAGCCAACCGCGTGCCGGCAGCGGGAAGCGGTCAGCCCAGGAATCCGTGCGGTCGGGTTGGTCATCACGGCGTCAGGGCGGTGATCTTCAGTGAGCGCGTGCCCGACGACTTCATCGCTGAGGCCTTCGACGTCATGGCTGCCTCTCCGCAGCACATCTTCCAGGTACTCACCAAGCGCCCAGGCCGAATGGCAAGTGTCCTGCGCCGATTGGCACCACGACCGCTGCCCCACGTCTGGCTCGGCACCTCGGTGGAGTCGACGAGGTTCGTATGGCGGATCGAGAAGCTCAGGCAAGTCCCGGCGCGGATCCCGGCCACCGTCCGCTCGAATCCGACTGGGTACGTCACGTACGTGATTGCTGCCTGGCGCAGCACACTGCCTTCTTCTTCAAACAATGGGGTGGGCGCACGCCCAAGGAAGGCGGCCGCACGCTCGATGGCCGCACATGGGATCAGCTGCCAGAGGCTCCAGCGCTCCCGCCGGCCCCCATGTGCTAGACAATCGTCGGCGATCGGCAGGCATCGCGCATGGCTGGGAGGCTGAGGGGTGTCGCTTCGGTTCGGGGTGTTGGGGACGGGCTACTGGGCGGGCGAGACGCATGCGGCGGGGATCGTGGCGCATGCGGGGGCTGAGCTGGTGGGGGTGTGGGGGCGCAATCCGGCGAAGGCGGAGGCGCTGGGGCGGCGCTTCGGCGTCGGCGGGTACGAGGACCTGGACGCGCTGCTGGAGGCGGTCGACGCGGTCGCGATCGCGGTGCCGCCGGACGTGCAGGCCGACCTGGCGGTGCGGGCGGCGCGCGCCGGGCGGCACCTGCTGCTCGACAAACCGCTGGCGCTCTCGCTCGAACAGGCCCGGAGCGTGGTGGAGGCGGCCGAGGCGGGCGGCGTGGCCTCGGTGATCTTCTTCACCTGGCGGTTCAAACCGCGGGTGGTGGCCTGGTTGGAGGCGCTGCGCTCCACTGGCGGGTGGCAGGGCGCGCAGGGCACCTGGTTCGGCTCGATCTTCCGCCCCGGCAGCCCCTACGCCGAGTCTGCCTGGCGGCGGAGCTGGGGAGCGCTCTGGGACATCGGGCCGCACGCGCTGTCGCTGGCCATCCCGGCGCTCGGCCCGGTCGAGCGGGTGACCGCCGCCCGCGGGCTCGGCGATACGGTGCACCTGCTGGTCGGCCACCACGGCGGCGCGGCGAGCACGCTGTCGCTCAGCCTGACCGTGCCGGAAGCGGCCGAGACCACGCGCTTCGCCGTCCACGGGACGGCCGGCTGGTCCGCCATGCCGAGCGACAGCACCACCGTGGTGGAGGCCTTCGGTGAGGCGATCAGCCAGCTTGCCGGCATGATCGCGGCCGGAACCACCGAGCACCCCTGCGACGTGCGCTTCGGCGCCGAGGTGGTGGCGATCCTCGACGCCGCCGAGCGGGTGCTGGCCGCCCCGCGCGACGCCGGCGCCGCGCCGATCCAGTGGCGCCGGTGACCCGCGGGTGGGCCGGATGACCGCGACAGGGGCAAGATGGCGATCGACGGATGCCCGACAATCGACAACCCCCGGAGGTCGATCGTGGACGAGCAGGCGACGGTCCCAGCCAGCCACCAGGACCTGGTGGATCGCCCGTTGATCGCGCATTTCGCCACCGTCCGATCGGACGGCTCGGTGCAGAGCAACCCGATGTGGTTCGGCTGGGACGGCAGCCGTATCCGCATGACCCACACCAGGACCAGGAAGAAGTTCCAGAACGTGGGCGCGGAGCCGAGGGTGGCGCTGTCGATCGTCGACCCCGACGACGCCCAGCGCTACCTGGAGATCCGCGGTGTGGTGGAGTCGATCGACGACGACACCGGCGCGCCCTTCTACAAGGCGCTCCAGGAGCGCTACGGCGCGAGCGGGCTGCCGATCCGCGACGCCGACGTCCGCGTGGTGCTGGTCATCCGTCCGACGGTGATCCTCGCCCGCAGCTTCAGCCCGGGCGACGTCCAGGCCACCATGGAACGGTCGGCGGCGGGCCGCTCGGCCTGACGGCGCGGAACCGGCGATGGAGCCGCCGCGCGCCCCTGGACGACCCTCGACGTGCTGCACCGGGAGGCGCTGGCCCGCCAACTCGGCGCCTGACGGTCGCCAGGCGGGGGCCGCTACGGCTGCTTCGGCGTGGTGACGGCGCCGTTGGCGGCGGACTGGACCAGGGCGACGTACTTGTCGAAGACGCCGCCACGCATGGCTGGCGGGCGCGGAGCCCAGGCGCGCAGCCGCTCCACCAGGTCGACGCCTTCGACCGCCAGCGTGCGGGTATCGACGTCGATGGCGATCACGTCGCCGTCGCGCAGGGCGGCCAGCGGACCGCCGAGGGCGGCCTCGGGCGCGACGTGCCCCACCATCAGGCCGCGGGTCGCCCCGCTGAAGCGCCCGTCGGTGACCAGCGCCACCGACTCGCCGAGGCCCTCGCCGACGATCGCCGCGGTGACCTGGAGCATCTCACGCATCCCCGGGCCGCCCCTCGGACCCTCGTAGCGGATCACCACGGTGTCGCCCGGCTGGACCCGCCGCTCCAGGACCGCCGCCAGCGCGTCCTCCTCGCGGTCGAAGACCCGCGCGGGCCCGTGGTGCCGTGTCGGCGTGTGCGCGGTGACCTTGGCCACGCTGCCCGCCGGCGCCAGGTTGCCCTTGAGGATGACCAGGCCGCCCTCGGCGCGCAGCGGAGCCTGCACCGGGGCGACCACCTGCTGCCCCTTGGTCTCCACCGCCATCTCGCACGCCTCGCCGAGGGTGCGCCCGGTGACCGTCATCGCCGACCCGTCGATCAGGCCCGCGTCCAGCAGCCGCTTGGTCAGCAACTGGATGCCGCCGGCCACGTAGAGGTCGTAGGCGGTAAAGCGGCCGCCCGGCTTCAGATCGCAGAGCAGCGGGGTGCGGCGCGAGATCCGGTCGATGTCCTCGATGGTCAGCGGCACCCCTGCCTCCCGCGCCAGCGCCAGCAGGTGCAGCACCACGTTGGTCGAGCCGCCGGAGGCCGCCGCCGCGGCGATGGCGTTCTCGAACGAGGTCCTGGTCAGGATCTGCGAGGGCCGCAGGTCCGCCTCCAGCACCTCCATCGCCAGCGCTCCCGCGGCCGCGGCCGCCTCGGTCTTGGCGCCGTCGACCGCGGGGATGGAGTTGAACCCGACCGGGGACAGGCCGAGCACCTCCATGGTCATCGACATGGTGTTGGCGGTGTACTGGCCACCACAGGCGCCGGCGCCCGGGCAGGCGACCAGCTCCAGCTCCAGCAGCTCCTGCTCGTCCATCTTGCCCGCCGCGACCGCGCCGATCGCCTCGAACACCTCGCCGACCGCGACTTCGCGGCCGCGGAAGCGGCCGGGCATGATCGTCCCGCCGTACAACAGCACGGCGGGGCGGTCCACCCGGATCATCGCCATCGCGCTGGCCGGCACGGTCTTGTCACAGGAGGCGATCGTCACCAGCGCGTCGAACATGTGGCCCCGCGCCACCAGCTCGATCGAGTCGGCGATCACCTCGCGGCTGATCAGCGAGGCCTTCATGCCCTCCGTGCCCATGGTGATCCCGTCCGAGATCGCGATGGTGTTGAACTCCATGGGCGTCCCGCCGGCCTCGCGGACGCCGCGCTGGACGTGCTCGGCGAGCTGCCGGTGGTTGAAGTTGCACGGCATCGTCGAGGTCCACGCATGGGCCACGCCCACGATCGGCTTCGCCAGGTCCTCGCGGCTGTAGCCGATGTTCAGCAGGAACGAGCGAGCGGCGGCGCGCTCGTACCCCTCGTAGAGCGTCCGGCTCGGCAACCCCGCCGTGGTCCGGCCCTGCTGCGTGGTGCTCATGTCTCCGGCTCCTTCCGATCTCGGCGCTTCCCGATTCACCGGGCACCCCCTTGGGGTTCCCCGTCCCTCCGGCGGTCAGTCGGCCGCCTCGATCGCCGCCAGCACTCCCCTGGCCGCCTTCTCCTCACCCAGGTCGTCCAGCAGCGTGCTCGCCGACCATACCGCGCCGATCGGGTTGGCGATTCCCTGCCCGGCGACGTCGGGGGCGCTGCCGTGGACCGGTTCGAACAGGTTGGGCCGCCTGCCCGGGTGCAGGTTGGCGCTGGGGGCCAGCCCGATGCTGCCGCCGAGCCCCGCGCCGAGGTCGCTCAGGATGTCGCCGATGCGGTAGCGGCGCAATCCAGATCCCCCTACGGGTCGTCCCGATCGGCGTCTCGCCAGCCGGCGAGCACCCGGTCGCGCGCCGCCCGCAGGACCGCGACGCCCGCCTCGTCGAGCTCGAGGCGGTCCAGGCTCGCGGGCGGGTCCTGGCGGCGCGACAGTTCCGGGTAGAGCTGCTCGGCGACGCGCCGGAAGGTGGCCGGGCCGCCGAGCGCGACGGTGCCGAACGGCCCCACGGCCGACCAGCGCCGGCCCAGCCCCTCGCGGATCAGCCGGTCCAGGTCGTCGGCGGCGACCACGCCGCCGTCCACCAGCTCGACGGCCTCGCGCAGCAGGGCCATCTGGAGGCGGTTGAGCACGAACCCGGGCACATCGCGGACCGGAACCGGGAGCTTGCCGATCCAGCGCAGGATCGCGACCATCCGCTTGGCCACGGCGGGATCGGTGGTAGGGCCCTCGACCAGTTCGAGCACTCGGAACGCCAGCGGTGGGTTCAGGTAGTGCGTGCCGATCAGCCGGCTCGGGTCGCTGAGGCCCGCCCCGAGGGTTGCCAGCGACAGCGACGAGGTGTTCGAGGCGAGGATCGCCGCCGGCGCGGCGACCTGCGCGGCCGCCAGCTCGGCGGCCTTGATCGCCGCGACCTCCGGCAGCGACTCGACCACCAGGTCCGCCCCGGCGGCCGCCTGGGCCGTGGTGGGAAACCACTGGACGTCCGCCGCCCCTGCGGCGCCAAGGGCGGGCTCGGCGCCGGAGGCCCCCGCCGCTCCGAGGTGCTGGGTGACGCGGGCCAAGGCGACGGTGGCACTGGTGGCCTGGGAGGTGGTGATGCGCACGGCGTGGCCGGCGGCGGCGTACTCCGCGGCGATGGCGCTGCCCATCAGCCCGGCGCCGAGCACCGCCACCCGCAGCCGCTCGGATTCGGTCAAGCCGTGACCTCCAGGTGGAGAGTGCCGAGCTCGCCGAAGTCGACCTCGTGGCGCCCCGGCTCCAGCGGCACCGGCGTGATCAGCGAGCCGCTGGCGATCTTGATCTGCCAGCCGGGGAAGCGGCAGTCGATGATCTCGATGCAGGGCAGCACCGCCGCTGACCCGCCGTCGAAGCGCAGTCCGATCTCGGCCTCCAGCCTCGGCGCGACCAGGCTCGCCAGCCGCAGGGTCGCCCCGTCCCGCAGGCACGAGGCGTCCAGGACCGGCGCCGTGAACGGCCCGTCGGTGCCGAACCGCGCCTGTGCCGTCGCGTCGCCCGCCCCGATCTTCCAGGCCACCTGGCGCCCGCCCTCCGCCTCGACCGTCTGGTACAACTCGGCGGCCACGCGGTCGGCGCGATCCAGCGTCAGCTCGCCCCGATCGAGCGGCGCGATGGTGGTGCCGTGCCGCCGCGCCTCCCACAGCGCGGCGGCCAGCGGGTCCTCGAATTCCACGTCAGGGCTCATGACAGGTAGCTCATCTCCTTTGCCACCGCTTCGTCGAAGCCGCGCACGCCGTGGCACCGCGCAGGCATGTTGTACAGGACGCCGGCTGGATGGCGCGCCTCCACCGGGTGCGATACTCCCTGGCCCGCCCCGCTCGACCCCTGATCCCGGCCATCGTCGGGGCCGTCGTCTACTGGGGCGACGGCGGCGTCTTCGTCAGGTCGCCCGCCAGATGTGGTCGCTGAGGGCGAGCAGCCCGGCTCGAGCGAGCGGCTCGGTCGGCTGCGGGCGCCGTGAGGCGTGGCGGTAGCGTCCGGGCGGCTGGCCGTAGACGCGGTGGAAGCGGCGCGAGAAGTGGTACGGGTTGGCAAAGCCGCAGTCGTGGGCGGGCAGCGGCGTACCGTCACGGTCGGGGATGGGTCCCTGCACGAACAGGGCGAGCAGGAGCCGTAGGACCTCCTGGGTGGCACCGGTCGCTGCCCAACACCGGGCGTCACGGCCTGCGCCGCGCCCTGGTCAACCACTACATGAGCGCGGCATCGCTGCTGCCCTGGAGGCTCCCTCCCGCCGGGGTCACCATGGGCCGGGCCGACCACCGCGACATCGTGATGGTCGTCGGGACCGACCCCTACGCCTACAAGGGCACCGTTGACGTGATGCGCCCGCACGTCCGACCCGACGGGCAAGGCGGCTGCGTCCAAGGGAGGGAAACGACGTCCTAAGGGTTCCGTATGCTTGCCGTCACGAACGAGACGACGAGGACGTTGACTCGAGGTCGCCTGATGGGCGAGTGGACCAAGGCGAGGATCCAGCTCTGCGGGCGGTTCGTCGCCGACATCGACGGCGCCCGCGTCGAAGACGCCCTGCCTGGCCGCAGAGGCCGGGTCCTGTTCGCCTACCTGGTCCTCAACCGTGCTCGTCGGTTGCCCCGTGATGAGCTGCTGGTGGCCGGCTGGGGCGAGGAGGCCTCCGCAGAGGCGGGCAACGCGCTGAGCGTGCTGCTGTCCAAGCTGCGGCACGGCCTGGGCGCCGACCATTTCCGGGGACGGACGGAGATCGAGCTGCGGTTGCCGCAGGCGACCTTCGTCGACGTCGAGGCGGCCCTGGAGGGCGCCCACCGGGCGGAGTCCTGCATCGCCCAGGGGCGGTGGGCGGATGCGTGGGGTCCGGCCGGGGTCGCCTACCACGTCGCCACCAGGCGGTTCCTCACCGGGCTGGAAGCGTCCTGGATCGACCAGTGGCGGCGCCGGTTGGAGGAGGTCCGGCTCCGCGGGCTGGAATGCTTTGCCGCCGCCGGCCTCGGCCTTGGCGGCCCGGCGCTGGCGCAAGCCGAGGAGCGCGCCAGGATGCTGACCCAACTCGCGCCCTACCGCGAGAGCGCGCACTGCATCCTGATGGAAGCGCTCGAGCGGCGCGGCAACGTCGCCGAGGCGCTGCGCGCCTACCAGCGGCTACGGGTCCTGCTCCGCGAGGAGCTCGGGATCGCGCCGAGCCCCGCCGTGCAGGCCGTCCACCGACGGTTGCTGCTGCACAGCGCCGACGGCTAGAGCTGCTCGGCCTGCGCGACGAGGTCTTCGCGGGTCACGTTGCCGACCAGCTCGGGGTGCAACACGCCCATGTGACCTTGCGCGTTCCTCCACAGCTCGTCGTCGTCTTCGCCCTGGATGACATACCCGCACATGCAGATGATCCTCAGCGCCATCGCCAACCTCCAGGTCAACCCGCCGCGATCTTCACGCGCGATCGTCGAGGGCGCAAGGACGGCCGGCGATCCGCTGACTTGCCCGGGAGCGTCGCTAGTCCTCGGAGGTCCGCGGGCCGGACTCCTCCTGCTCGACCTGGAACTGCCACAGCTCGGAACCGGTGGCCACGGGACCGCCCGAACGTTCCTGGGCATGGCCACGCCCGAACGACTGGCTCTCCAGCCATGCGTTGAAGTCCTCCCGCGAGCGCCAGTGGGTCACGACCAGCCAGCGGGTGTTGCCGTCCGCCGGCCGGAACAGCTCGAACCGCACGAATCCGGGACTCGAGGAGACCGCGCCGGCTCGGTTGGCGAACCGCTCGGCGAACGCCTCGGCGCGTTCAGCCGGGACCTCGACGGCGTTGATGGCGACGAACACCGCATTTTCTTGTGCCTTCATTCCACTCCCTCGCTGACCGTCTCCTGTCAGTCGGGAGTGTGGCAGAAGCGGAAGGTGACGACCCGCGCCTCCCGCGTCAAGGCTTGAGCGCGCGGGAGTGTGCATCAGTGTCGCGTTCTGCCGATATCCTGCGGGGAGGCAGTCACCGGGACGGCCGAGGAGAGGGGGGCGCGTGCAGTACGAGATCGTGGCGGAGACCTACCGGGACCTCGAGGCGGCGACCGCCCGGCTGGAGCTGATCGACCGTCTCGCCGGTCTGTTCACGCAGACCCCGACCCCCCTGCTGCCCACCGTGGCGATGCTGTGCCAGGGCCAGATCGCGCCGGACTTCACCGGCATCGAGATCGGCCTCGCCGAGCGTCTGGCCGCCAGGGCGGTTGCCCAGGCGGTCGGCCTGCCGGGCGAGCAGGTGCTGGCCAGCGCCCGCGAGGTCGGCGACCTCGGTCTGGCGACCGAGACGCTACTGGCCGCCACGGCCGCCGGGCGGCCGGCGACCCTGGAGGTCGCGGTGGTGTTCGAGACCCTCCACGAGATCGCCCGCCAGGAGGGTCAGGGCTCCCAGGGCGGCAAGCTCGACCTGCTCACCGGGCTGCTCGGGCAGGCCACCCCGCTGGAGGGCCGCTACCTGATCCGCACGGTCACCGGCTCGCTGCGGCTGGGGATCGGCACCGCCACCATCCTGGACGCGCTGGCCGCCGTTCACGCCGGCGGCCGCGCCGCCCGCCCGGTGCTGGAGCGTGCCTACAACATCTGCTCCGACCTGGGCCTGGTCGCCTCGACGCTGGCCGCCGGCGGGCTCGCCGCGGTCGAGCAGATACGGGTCCGCGCGGGCAACCCGGTCCGGCCGATGCTCGCCCAGCGGCTGTCGAGCCCGGCCGAGGTCCTGGACAAGCTGGGCGGGACCTGCGCGGCCGAGTACAAGTACGACGGCATGCGGGTGCAGGCCCACCGCACCGCCGACGGGGGGCTGGAGCTGTTCACCCGCCGGCTGGAGCGCGTCTCGACCCAGTTTCCCGACGTCGTGGAGCTGCTCGCCGCCGGGCTGGGCCCCCGCGAGGCGATCCTGGAGGGCGAGGTGGTCGCTGCCGACCCTGCGACCGGCGACCTGCGCCCGTTCCAGGAGGTCATGTACCGGCGGCGCAAGCACGGCATCGCCGAGGCGGTCAGCGAGGTGCCGGTGAGCCTGTTCTGCTTCGACATGCTGTACGCCGACGGCGAGGACCTCACCCGGCTGCCCTACCTGGAGCGGCGGGCGCGGCTGGAGCGGTCCATCACGCTGTCGCCGCAGCTCCGGGTGGCAACCGCCGAGCGGGCCAGCAGCGTCGAGGGGCTGGAGGCGACCTTCGAGCAGGCGGTCGCCGACGGCTGCGAGGGCCTGCTCTGCAAGTCGCTGGCACCGACCGCCGGCTACCAGGCCGGCGCGCGCGGCTGGATGTGGATCAAGCTCAAGCGGGACTACCGAACCGAGCTGAGCGACACCCTCGACCTGGCGGTGGTGGGTGCGCTGTACGGGCGCGGCCGCCGCGCCGGCGTCTACGGGGCGCTGCTGCTGGCGGCCTACGACTCGGCCGCCGACGTCTTCCGCACGGTCTGCAAGTGCGGCACCGGCTTCAGCGACGCCGAGCTGGCCGCGCTGCCGGCGAAGCTGGCGCCGCTGGCCAGCCCGGAGCGGCCCGCCAGGGTCGACGCGCGCCGCAGCGCCGACGTGTGGTTCGAGCCCGGCATGGTCCTGGAGGTGCTCGGCGCCGAGCTGACGCTGTCCCCCAACCACACCGCCGGCTGGGGCCAGGTCAAGGAGGACTCGGGCCTGGCGCTGCGCTTCCCGCGATTCACCGGCCGCTACCGCGACGACAAGGCCCCCGAGGACGCGACCACCGTCGACGAGGTGGTGGGCATGTACCGCGCGGCCCGTCGAGCGCCCACCGGCGCCTGAGCCGGCCGGACCAGGAGCCCAGGCCCGTGACCCTGATGCTGCTCGACTCCGCCAGCCTCTACTTCCGCGCGTTCTACGGGGTGAAGAGCGCGATGCCCGCGCCGGACGGCACCCCCACCAACGCGGTGCGCGGGTTCCTCGACATGGTCTCGACGCTGATCACCAGGTTCCGCCCCAGCGACCTGGTCGCCTGCGTCGACCAGGACTGGCGCCCGGCATGGAGGGTCGCACTGGTCCCCTCGTACAAGACGCACCGGCTGGCCGTGCAGGAAGCGACGCCGGCGGGTGGCGCGCCGCCCGGCGAGGCCGAGCCGCCGGGGCTCGCCGAGCAGGTGCCGATCATCTTCGACGCCCTGGAGGCGCTCGGCATCGCCGCCGTCGGCGCGCCAGAGCACGAGGCGGACGACGTGATCGCCACGCTAGCGGAGCGCGCCACCATGCCGGTCGACGTGGTCACCGGCGACCGCGACCTGTTCCAGCTCATCGACGACGCCCGCGCGGTCCGCGTGCTCTACACCGGCCGTGGCGTCGCCAAGCTGGAGATCATCGACGGCGCCGCCCTGCTGGCCAGGTACGGCGTCGCCCCCGACCAGTACGCCGACTTCGCCACGCTCCGGGGTGACCCCAGCGACGGCCTGCCCGGGGTCGCCGGGATCGGCGAGAAGACCGCGGCCAGCCTGCTCCGGACCTTCGGCACGCTGGAGGAGCTGCTGGAGGCGGCCGCGCGGCGCGACCGTCGCGTGCTCCAGGTGGCGGGCAAGCTCAACGCGGCCCACGACTACCTGACCAGGGCGCCCGCGGTCGTCCGGACCGCCCGGAACCTGGCGCTGCCGCCGGTCGACTCCACCCTGCCGCACGCCCCACCCGACGTGGAACGGCTCGCCGAGCTGGGGGTCGCCTGGGGGATCGGCAACGCGCTGGTGCGCGCCACCAAGGCGCTCAGCGGCTAGTCAGGGCGAACTCGAAGGAGTAGATCGAGGCGCGGTACAGGTGGGAGCCGTACTCGACCGCCCGCCCGGTGTCGTCGAAGGCGGTGCGCTGCATCGTCAGGACGCAGGTGCCCTTCCTGTCCTGGAGCGCCGCGGCCTCGGCGGCGGTGGCGGCGCGCGCGCCGATCGTCTGCGAGGCCAGGTGCAGGCGCACGCCGGCGGCTCGCATGAGCTGGTACAGGCCGGTCCGCTCGAGCGCCTCCGCGGTCAGCTCGACCAGCCCTGTCGGGATGAAGTTGTGCAGCAGCGCCAGGGGCTCGTCCTGCGCGAAGCGGATCCGCTCCAGCGTGAGCACCGGGGTGCCCTCTGGCAGGCCGAACTCGTGTGCCACCGCGTCGGGCGCGGGAGCGAGCTCCAGCGAGAGCACCCTGGTCGCCGGTCGCTTGCCCGCGCCGGCGAGATCGTCGTAGAGGCTGGTCAGCTCCAGCGGGCGCCGCACCTTGGGGTGGACGACCTGGGTGCCGACGCCCCGCTTGCGCACCAGCAGCCCGCGCTGGACCAGGTATTCGATCGCCCGCCGCATCGTCGGCCGCGAGAGGCCGAGATGGTCGGCCAGGGCGATCTCGTTGTCCAGCCGTGTCCCGGGTTTGAGCTCCCCCGACTCGATCGCGCGCTCGAGCTCCTGGGCAACCTGGTAGTAGAGCGGGACCGGGCTGGCCCGGTCGACCGCGATGGATGCCGGTGAGTAGCTCACGGCGCTCGTCTCCTGGTCGGCTGCTGCCGTCATACTTACGTCAAGCTGAGCGTACGTCAATATGTCAGGACCTACTCTTGACACTGGCATGAGATCCGGCGTAGAAGTCGTCATCTGCCACTGCTGGCCAAGGGGCATAACGCATGCGAGTCGGACTGGTCGGGGCGGGCCGGATCGGCGTTCTCCACGCGGGGACGCTCACCGACGACCCGCAGGTCGCCGGGCTGGTCGTCGCGGACGTCGACAACGGGCGCGCACGGCAGCTCGCCGACAAGGTCGGAGCCGAGGTCGCCGCCGTCGACGAGCTGTTCGACGGCCACGCCGACGCCGTGGTGATCGCGACGGCCACCTCTGCGCATGCCGAGCTGGTGCACCGCGCGCTCGACGCGGGGATCCCGGTGTTCTGCGAGAAGCCGCTCGCCGCCGACGTCCCCGGGACCCGCGAGGTGATCGTGCACGCCAGCGCCAGGGGCGGGTCGCTGCAGGTCGGCTTCCAGCGCCGCTTCGACGCGGGTTACCGCGACTTCGACAGCCTCCGGTTCGTGACCGGACGCGAGGTGGTCAGCGTGTTCGCGGTCGGCGGCAACAAGGGCGCCGACTACTTCGCCTCGGCGGGCGACGTCGACACCGCCACGGTCACCCTGCTGCTGGACGACGGCACGGTCGCGACCGTCCTCGGCGGCCGCTACAACGGCGCGGGCTACGACGTGCGCTTCGAGGTGCACGGCAGCCGCGCCATGATCGCGGTGGGCCTGGACGAGCAGGCGCCACTGCGCTCGGCGGAGCCGCGGGTCGCCTGGCCCGACGGCAGGCCCTACGCGAGCTTCTTCGAGCGCTTCCAGGCGGCCTACGCCACCGAGCTGGCCGAGTTCGTCGCCCTCGCGCTCGGCAGGATCCCGAACCCGTGCCCTCCCGAGGACGCGCTCGAAGCGCTCTACGTCGCCGAGGCGGCCGCGCTCTCGCTGGCCGAGCGCCGCCCCGTCCAAGTGGACGAGGTCCGCTGATGGGCGCGGCGCTGTTGGACCGCGTCGCCGGCGCGCCGATCTCCTGGGGCGTGTGCGAGGTGCCCGACTGGGGCTACCAGCTCCCGCCCGACCGCGTCCTCGGCGAGATGCGCGCGCTCGGGCTCGCCGCCACCGAGCTGGGGCCGGACGGGTTCCTCCCCGGCGACCCGCCGGCGTGGGCTGGCCTGCTGGACGCCTACGGCCTGCGCGCCGTCGGCGGCTTCGTCCCGCTGGTGCTCCACGACCCGGGCCGCGACGTCCCCGGCACGGTCGCACCGGTGCTCGACGCCTTTTCGGCGGCCGGGGCGTCGACGCTGGTGCTCGCCGCCGCGACCGGGCTGGACGGCTACGACGGGCGCGTCCACCTGGACGACGACCGGTGGCGGGTGCTGCTCGCCAACCTCGACCGGGTCCACGACACCGCGGCCGAGCGAGGGATCACGGCCACCTTGCACCCGCACGTCGGCACGATCGTGGAGGGGCCGCAGGAGGTCGCGCGGGTCCTTGAAGGCTCGTCCATCGCGCTCTGCCTCGATACCGGGCACCTGCTCGTCGGGGGATCCCACCCGGCACGGCTGGCGGCGGCGTTCCCCGAGCGCATCGGGCACGTCCACCTCAAGGACGTGGACGCCTGGCTGGCGGCCCAGATCCGCTCGGGTGCGCTGACCTACACCGAGGCGGTCAAGGCCGGCATGTACCGCCCGCTCGGCACCGGTGACGTCGACGTCGCCGCCATCGTCCGCGTGCTGGAGTCGGCCGGCTACCAGGGCTGGTACGTCATGGAGCAGGACGCGGTCCTGGACCACGAGCCCGCAGCGGGCAAGGGGCCCTCCGCCGCGGTGCGCGCCAGCCTCACCTTCCTGCGGGAGCTGGCACCGTGAGCGCGGCGGCCCCGGCGCGCCCAGCCTTCGACGTGCTGACGATGGGCAGGATCGGCGTGGACGTCTATCCGTTGCAGGTGGGCGTGTCGTTGCGCGAGGTGACCTCGTTCGGGAAGTACCTCGGCGGGAGCGCCACCAACGTCGCGGTGGCCGCGGCGCGCTACGGGCGCACCAGCGCGGTGATCACCCGCACGGGGCAGGACCCCTTCGGCGAGTTCCTCCACGACGCCCTGCGGCGCTTCGGGGTCGACGACCGCTACGTCAGCGCCGTGCCGGGGCTGCCGACGCCGGTGACCTTCTGCGAGATCTTCCCGCCCGACGACTTCCCCCTGTACTTCTACCGCTTCCCCAAGGCCCCGGACCTTGAGATCGCCACCGCGGAGCTGGACCTGGACGCCATCCGCGAGGCGAAGGTCTTCTGGGTGACCGGGACGGGCCTGTGCCAGGAGCCCAGCCGCTCGGCCACCCTGGAGGCGCTGCGGGCGCGCGGCAAGCGCGGCATCACCGTGTTCGACCTGGACTGGCGGCCGATGTTCTGGCCCTCGGCCGAGGCGGCACGCCCGTGGTTCGCCAGCGCCCTCGCCCAGGCCACCGTCGCGGTCGGCAACCTCGACGAGTGCGAGGCGGCGGTGGGCGTCCGCGAGCCCGTGGCCGCCGCCGCGGCGCTGCGCGACGCGGGCGTGGACCTCGCCATCGTCAAGCAGGGCCCCGCGGGGGTGCTGGCGGTCGGCGGCAGCGGCCGCGTGGAGGTGCCGCCGATCAGCGTCGAGGTGGTCAACGGCATCGGCGCCGGCGACGCCTTCGGCGGGGCGCTGTGCCACGGGCTGCTGGTCGGCTGGGACCTCGAGCGGCTCCTGCGCTTCGCCAACGCGGCCGGCGCGATCGTCGCCTCCCGCCTGGCCTGCGCCGACGCCATGCCCGAGGCGGCCGAGGTCGAGGCGCTCCTGGAGGAGGCCGCCGGTGCGCGCTGAGCGGCTCCAGGCCATCCTCGACGCCCGGACCCGGCGGCCGCGGGCCATCATCGAGGCCGCGGCCCGGCGCCGGCGCCCCAGCTCGCTGTTCAACGAGCACGGCAGGCTGCTGGTGATCGCGGCTGATCATCCCGCCCGCGGCTCGCTGCGGGTCGGCAGCGACCCGTTCGCCATGGCCAGCCGGACCGAGCTGCTGGACCGCATCTGCCTGGCGCTGTCGCGGCCGGGGGTCAACGGCGTGCTCGGCACGCCGGACATCATCGAGGACCTGCTGCTGCTGGACGCCCTGGACGGCAAGGTCGTGATCGGCTCGATGAACCGCGGCGGGCTGGCTGGGACCGCCTTCGAGATCGACGACCGCTTCACCGCCTACGACGCCGAGGCGCTGGACGCCATCGGCTGCGAGGGGGGCAAGATGCTGTTGCGCATCGACCCGGGCGACCACGCCACCGCGGGCACGCTGGAGGCCTGTGCCCACGCCGTGAACGCGCTGGCCCGGCGCCGCCTGCTGGCGGTGATCGAGCCGTTCATCTGCCACCGCGTCCAAGGCAAGGTGCGCAACGAGCTGACCGCCGACGCCATGATCCGCGCCATGACGGTGGCCGCCGGGATCGGCACGACCTCGGCCTTCACCTGGCTCAAGGTGCCCTTCGTCGAGGAGATGGAGCGGGTCATGGCGGCCACCACCCTGCCGGCGCTGATCCTCGGCGGCGACGTCACCGGCGACCCGGACGCCGCCTTCACCGGCTGGAGCAAGGCGCTGACGCTGCCGACCGTCTTCGGCCTGGTGGCCGGCCGGGCGCTGCTGTTCCCGCCCGACGGCGACGTCGCCGCCGCGGTCGACACCGCCGTCGGGCTGCTGGAGCAGCGGAGGTGAGCCGATGACCCGACGCCATCTCCTGCCCGCCGGCAGCGCCGCCGGCGGCGGGTTCCCGCTGGCGGTCACCCCGGAGCTGGCCGGCTGGTCGTTCAGCGGCCTGCGCGTGCTGGAGCTGCCCGCCGGCGGCGGCCAGGCCATCGACACCGGCGAGGACGAGCTGCTGGTGCTGCCCCTGTCGGGCGGGTGCGCGGTGACCTGCGGCGGGCGACGGTTCCAGCTGGACGGACGCGACAGCCCCTTCTCCGGCGTGACCGACTTCGCCTACCTCCCGCGCGACCACCAGGCCGAGATCGCCTCGGAAACCGGCGGCCGCTTCGCGCTACCGGCGGCGCGGGCGACGCGCACCCTGGAGCCCCGCTACGGCCCCGCCGGCAAGGTCCCCATCGAGCTGCGCGGCGCCGGGCCCAGCAGCCGGCAGGTCAACAACTTCTGCTCGCCCGAGGCGTTCGAGGCCGACCGGCTGATCGCCGTGGAGGTGCTGACCCCCGCCGGCAACTGGTCCTCCTACCCTCCGCACAAGCACGACGAGCTGCGCGACGGCGAGGTGCCCCTCGAAGAGATCTACTACTTCGAGGTCGCCGAGGGGCCCGGCGGACCGGGCTTCGCCTACCAGCGGGTCTACAGCTCGGGGCCCGACCGGCAGATCGACCTGTGCGCCGAGGTCAGAACTGGCGACGTCGTGCTGATCCCCTGGGGCTACCACGGCCCGTCGATGGCCGCGCCCGGCTACGACCTCTACTACCTCAACGTCATGGCCGGGCCGGGCGAGCGCGCCTGGTGCTTCTGCGACGACCCCGCTCACGCCTGGGTGCGCTCGACCTGGGCGGAACAGCCAATCGACGAGCGGCTGCCGTTCGCCTCGCGGGGGAGGCGGCCATGAGCGCGCGCACCCGGCGGCTCACGGTCGCCCAGGCGCTGGTGCGGTTCCTGGCCAGCCAGCACAGCGAGCGCGACGCGGTGACCCAGCGCCTGATCGCCGGCTGCCTGGGCATCTTCGGGCACGGCAACCTCGCCGGCATCGGCCAGGCGCTGCTCGAGGCTGGCGACGACCTCCGTTATCACCAGGCGCGCAACGAGCAGGCGATGGTCCACACCGCCGCCGGCTACGCCCGCATGCGCAACCGCCTGTCCACCTTCGCGTGCACCAGCTCGATCGGCCCCGGCGCGACCAACATGGTCACCGGCGCGGCCGGCGCCACCATCAACCGGCTCCCGGTCCTGCTGCTGCCCGGCGACGTCTTCGCCACCCGCGTGGCCAACCCGGTGCTGCAGCAGCTCGAGGACCCTCGCTCCCCCGACGTCTCGGTCAACGACTGCCTGGAGCCCGTCTCCAGCTTCTGGGACCGGATCAACCGGCCCGAGCAGCTCATCTCCTCGGCGCTGGAGGCCATGGCGGTGCTGACCGACCCGGCCGCCACCGGCGCGGTGACGCTCGCGCTGCCGCAGGACGTCCAGGCGGAGGCCTTCGACTTCCCCGAGGAGTTCCTCGCCGAGCGGGTCTGGCCGATCCGCCGGCCGCCGCCGGAGCCGCGTGCGCTGGCCGCCGCGGCCGAGCTGATCGGCTCGGCGCGCCGGCCGCTGATCGTCGCCGGCGGCGGCACGATCTACGCCGAGGCCACCGGCGAGCTGCGCGAATTCTGCGAGGCCACCGGCATCCCAGTCGCCGAGACCCAGGCGGGCAAGGGATCGCTCCCCTACGACCACCCGAGCGCGCTGGGCGCGATCGGCGCCACCGGCACCACCGCCGCCAACGCCATCGCCCGCCAAGCCGACGTGGTCATCGGCATCGGCACCCGCTGGAGCGACTTCACCACCGCCTCGCGAAGCCTGTTCGCCGAGGGCGTCCGCTTCGTCAACCTGAACGTCGCGCCGATGGACGCGGTCAAGCAGGCGGGGGTGGCGCTGCTCGCCGACGCGCGCGTCGGCCTGGTCGCGCTGGGCGAGGCGCTCGGGGGCTACGCTGTCGAGCTGGACTACCGGCGCCGCGCCGCCGAGCTGGCCCGCGAGTGGGACGCCGTGGTGGAGCGCGCCTACCGCCTGGGCCACGGTCCCCCGCTGGCGCAGTCGGAGATCATCGGCGCGGTCAACGACGTCAGCCAGCCACGCGACGTGGTGGTGTGCGCCGCCGGCAGCATGCCCGGCGAGCTGCACCGGCTGTGGCGTACTCGGGATCCCAAGGGCTACCACGTCGAGTACGGCTACTCCTGCATGGGCTACGAGATCGCCGGCGGCCTGGGCGTGAAGCTGGCGGCGCCGGACCGCGAGGTGTTCGTGCTGGTCGGTGACGGCTCCTACCTGATGATGGCCCAGGAGCTGGTCACCGCCGTCCAGGAGGGCGTCAAGCTCAACGTCGTGCTGGTGCAGAACCATGGCTTCGCCTCGATCGGCGCCCTTTCGGAGGCGGTCGGCTCGCAGCGGTTCGGCACCAGCTACCGGTACCGCGATCCCGACTCCGGCCGGCTCGACGGCGACGTCCTCCCCGTCGACCTGGCCGCCAACGCGGCCAGCCTCGGCGCCGAGGTGCTGCGCGCCACCACCGCCGAGCAGCTGCGAACCGCGCTGGAGCAGGCGCGCAAGTCGAGCCGCACCACGGTTGTCCACGTTCCCAGCGATCCGCTGGTGCCCGCCCCGGACTCGGGTGCCTGGTGGGACGTGCCGGTCGCCGAGGTGGCCGGGCTCGAGTCCACGCGCCAGGCGCGGGAGGACTACCTGGAGCGCAAGCGGCGGCAACGGACCTACCTGTGAGACCATGACGGAGGGCTACAGACATGGCCGGACGACCCAGCATCCGCGCTTCACCAATGCGGTATAGCGCCATGCACGTCGGACTCGTCGGAGCTGGGCGGATCGGCGCCCTTCATGCCCGCCTCCTGCTTGCGTCGCCCGCCGTGGACGCGCTGACCATCGCCGACCTCGAGCCGGACCGGGCCGCCAAGCTCGCGGCCGACGTCGGTGCCACCGCGGCGCCGACACCCGCGGCGCTCGTGGACGCCGGGGTCGACGCGCTCGTCATCACGGCCGCCACCGCCGCGCACGCCGAGCTGATCCACCTCGGCGCCGACGCGGGCCTGCCGACGTTCTGCGAGAAGCCGATCGCGCTCGACCTGGAGGCCACCGACGCGGTCATCGAGCACGTGCGCGAGACTGGCATCGCGCTGCAGATCGGCTTCCAGCGCCGCTTCGACGCCGGCTACCAGGAGGCCCGGCGCCGGGTCGCGGCCGGCGAGCCGGGCCGGCTGCTGGTGGTGCGGATGGCCACGCACGACCCGGCCCCCCCGCACGAGTCGTACATCCCGGTGTCCGGTGGGATCTTCCGCGACCTGCACATCCACGATTTCGACATCCTTCGGTGGGTGACCGGGCAGGAGGTCGCCGAGGTCTACGCCGACGGCGCGGTCCTCGACGACCATATGTTCGCCAGGTACGGCGACATCGACACGGCCGTGGCCGTCCTGCGCCTGGAGGACGGCACCCTCGCCATCCTGTCGGGCACCAGGCGCGACCCCCTCGGCTATGACGTCCGCATGGAGCTGTTCGGCGTCAGGGACAGCATCGCGGTCGGCCTGGACGACCGGACGCCGCTGCGCTCGGTCGAGCCGGGCGCGGCGGCGCCCCCCGGTCCCGGCTACCGCGACTTCATGCAGCGGTTCGAGCCCGCCTACCGAGCCGAGCTCGCCGCGTTCGTCGAGGTCGCCCAGGGCCGAGCGGCGAGCCGGTGCACCGGCGAGGACGCCAGGGCATGCCTGCTCGTCGCCATCGCCGCCGACCGGTCCCGCGCCGAGCATCGGCCCGTCCGCGTGGAGGAGGTGGCATGACAGTTCTCGGAGCGAAGCGCGCAACCACCAATCACAGGAGGTATCCATGCTGAGGAAGCGCTTGCTGTGGCCGGTTCTGGCCGTCGTCCTCGTCCTGCTCGCCGCCGGCTGCGGCAGTAACAAGAGCAGCTCGACCGCGGGTGGCGCCAGCAAGTCGACCGGCTTCAAGTTCGCCGTGGTGACCCACGGCCAGGCCTCCGACCCCTTCTGGTCGGTCGTGAAGAATGGCGTTGACCAGGCGGCCAAGGACGAAGGCGTCACCGTCAGCTACCAGGCGCCAAGCACCTTCGACATGGTGGCGATGAGCCGGCTGATCGACGCGGCGGTGGCCTCCAAACCGGACGGCCTAGTGGTGTCGATCCCCGACGCGAACGCCCTCGGGCCCTCGATCAAGAAGGCGGTCGCAGCCGGCATCCCGGTCGTGTCGATCAACTCCGGCAGCGACGTCTACAGGAGCCTCGGCGTCCTCACCCACATCGGCCAGACCGAGTACGAGGCTGGCTTCCAGGGCGGTGAGCGCATGGGGGCGGCCGGCGTCAAGAATGCGCTGTGCGTCAACCAGGAGGTCGGCAACGCCGCGCTCGACCTGCGCTGCAAGGGCTTCACCGACGCGATGAGGAAGACCGGCGGCGCGGTGAAGGTGCTCGCCGTCAACCTCGCCGACCCGACCGACGCCAAGAACCGGATTTCGGGCGCCATCCGCTCGGCGGGCAACATCGACGGGATCCTGGCGCTCGGGCCCACCGGTTCCGCCCCCGCCCTCCAGGTTCTGCAGAGCAGCAACCAGCTCGACAAGATCAAGCTGGCCACCTTCGACCTCTCACCCGAGGTGCTTGAGGCCGTGCGCGACGGGAAGATGCTGTTCGCGATCGACCAGCAGCAGTACATTCAGGGCTACCTGCCCATCGTGTTCCTCACGCTCTACAAGAAGTACGGCACCATCCCGGGCACTGGTGGCGTCATCACCACCGGGCCGGCGTTTGTCACCAAGGACAATGCGGCGCAGGTCATCGACCTCAGCAAGCAGGGCATCCGCTGAGAGTCGAGGGCCGAGGGCCCGGTCCCGACCGGACCGGGCCCTCGCGCCCAGGGAAGGGAGCCGGGAAATCATGGCCGTCACCGAAGCGCCCGCCGGCGCCCGCGCGGACGAGCGCATGCGGCGCGCCGGGCTCCTCCGGCGCCTACTCAGCCGACCGGAGCTCGGCGCGGTCGCTGGCGCGATCATCGTCTGGATCTTCTTCGCGGTCGTCGCTGGCGACAAAGGGTTCCTGAGCACCGACGGGACCGCGAGCTATCTCGAGGTAGCCTCAGAACTCGGCATCCTCGCCGTGGCGGTGTCGCTGCTCATGATCGCGGGTGAGTTCGACCTGTCGATCGGCTCGATCGTCGGCGCCAGCGGCATGGCGATCGCGCTGCTCAACCTGCAGTACAACTGGCCGCTCTGGGCCGCCATCCTGGCCGCGGTCGCCCTCTCGCTGGCCATCGGGTTCCTGAACGGCCTGGTCGTGACGCGGACCAGGCTGCCGTCGTTCATCGTCACCCTGGCCAGCCTCTTCATCTTCCGGGGCGTGACCATCGGCGTCACCCGGCAGCTCACCGGCCGCACCCAGCTCGGCGGGCTCGACACCAGCAAGATCGGCTTCGTCGAGCCGCTCTTCTCCGGCCACATCGGCTCATTCTCGGTCTCGATCATCTGGTGGCTTGCGATTGCCGCTCTGGCCACCTGGGTGCTGCTGCGGACCAGGGTGGGCAACTGGATCTTCGGAGCCGGCGGCGCGCCGGATGCCTCCCGCAACCTCGGCGTTCCGGTCAACCGGCTCAAGATCGGGCTGTTCATGACCACCGCGTTCGCCGCCTGCCTGGTGGCCATCATCGACGTCGTGAAATTCACCGGCGCCGACGTGCTGCGCGGCACCCAGCAGGAGTTCATCGCGATCATCGCCGTGGTCATCGGCGGCACCCTGCTGACCGGCGGCTACGGCTCGGCGATCGGCGCGGTCTTCGGCGCGCTCGTCTTCGGCATGGTGCAGCAGGGCATCGTGATCACCGGCGTCAACGCCGACTGGTTCCAGGTGTTCCTCGGCGGCATGTTGATCCTGGCTGTGCTCGTCAACAACTACATCCGCCGGAAAGCCGCGGAGGCGAAGCGATGAGTGACGATGCTCGCAACAGCACCCCGCTGCTCGAGGTCGACAACATCTCGAAGTACTTCGGCACGGTGATCGCGCTGAAGGAAATCTCGATGAGTGTGCGGGCGGGCGAGGTCATGTGCGTCCTCGGCGACAACGGGGCCGGCAAGTCGACCCTGATCAAGATCCTCTCCGGCGTCCACCGGCAGGACGAGGGGCGCTACCTGATCGAGGGGCGGCAGGTCCACCTCAGCTCGCCGCGCGACGCCCTCGCCCGCGGGATCGCCACGGTCTACCAGGATCTGGCCATGATCCCGCTGATGAGCATCTGGCGGAATTTCTTCCTCGGCTCGGAGCCGACCGCGGGCTGGGGCCCGTGGCGTCGCTTCGACGTCGGCCTCGCCATGCGCACCGCCCGCGACGAGCTCCTGAAGATGGGCATCGACGTGCGCGACACCTCCCAGCCGGTCGGCACGCTTTCGGGCGGCGAGCGCCAGTCGGTCGCCATCGCCCGCGCCGTCCACTTCGGGGCCAAGGTGCTGATCCTCGACGAGCCGACCTCCGCGCTCGGGGTCAAGCAGGCCGGCGTGGTGCTGCGCTACATCGTGCAGGCCCGCGGCCAGGGGCTCGGGGTGATCTTCATCACCCACAACCCGCACCACGCCTACCCGGTCGGCGACCGCTTCACCCTACTCAACCGCGGCCGCAGCTACGGCACGTTCAACAAGGCGGAGCTGAGCCGCGAGGAGCTGGTCCAGATGATGGCCGGCGGCCGGGAGCTCGAGGAACTGAGCCATGAGCTCGACGAGTTCGCTCGTGCCGACGCCGATACCGAGGAAGGGCGCGCCCTGCGGGCCGCTGCCCACCAGCTGGAGGAGGAGGCCAAGGGCTGATGGCCCGGAGGGCTCTCGACCCGGCCGGTGAGCAGGGAAGGTGAGCTACGTCGCCAGCCGCAGGATCGCCTTCGCGGCTGGCGACGGCGCCTCGCGCGGCACGAAGTGGCCGACGCCCTCCAGGACGCGGCGCTCGTAGCTGGCGGTGAAGAACTGGTCCTTGTCCTCGCTGGCGGTGACGAGCGTGGCGCCGTCGTCGGACCCGTGGAGCACGATGCCCCAGGCGCTCGCCGCCTCGTCGAAGGCCTCGGAGGTGAACTTCCAGGACGGCGCCCAGAGCCTCCAGAGATGGCGGCACAGCGCGGGGCGGTCGTGCTCCAGCGTCCGGCGGCCCTTGGGCGTCGCGAAAAACCACTGGTACCAGTAGGCCCGCGCCTGCTCGAACGAGATCGGCGCGTCGAGACTGGTCGAGCCGTAGCCGACCGACAGCGCCACCAGCCCGCGGACGCGCTCCGGGACGAGCACGCTGGCCACATAGCTGGCGCGCGCTCCCCAATCGTGGCCGGCGAGCACCACGTCGTGGAGGTCCAGGCCCTCGAGCAGGTCGTACAGGTCGCGGCCCAGCGCGCCGATCTGGCCGCTGCGTATCGTCTCCTGGCGACGGAACCGGGTCGGTCCGAAGCCGCGCAGGTAGGGCGTGTAGACTCGGCAGCCGGCCTCAACCAGCGTCCCCACCACCGCGTCCCAGCAGTGCACGTCGTCGGGCCAGCCGTGGGTGAGGACCACCGGCCGGAATCGCCAGGGAGGTGCGCATGAGCAGCGACGCTGTGGAAGCTGGACCGCTGGCCGCAAACATCTCTCCGTGGCTCTCGGTCGCCGACGCGGCCGGGGCCGTCGACTTCTACAAGGCCGCCTTCGGCGCCGTCGAGCTGGAGCGCCTCGAAGACGACGCGGGCACCTTGCAGGTCGCCCAGCTCGCCATCGGCGCGGCCAACTTCTGGGTCCAGCGGGACACCGACGGCGACCCGCACGCCCTGGGCGGCCGGTCGCCGGTCCGGATGATCCTGACCGTGGCGGAACCCGACCCTGTCTTCGCCCGGGCCGTCCGCGCCGGAGCGACCGAGATCTTCCCTGTCGGCGAGGGCAACGGCTGGCGAGTCGGCCGCCTTGCCGACCCATCCGGACATCACTGGGAGATCGGCAGGCCGCTCACCCCGTAGGGCCGCCACCCCGGCGGCGAGCCGGTTCCCACGTTTCTGGCGGTGCGGTGCGACCGGCTGTCGGGGAACGGAAATGCGGTTGCGCGCCCGTGGGTGGTCTGCGTTGATAGGGGACCTATGCCAGATATCGTGGTCCGCGACCTGCGCAAGACGTTCGTGGTGCCGGTTCAGCACCGGGAGGTGCGGGCGGTCGACGGCATCTCCTTCGAGATCGACCCGGGCGAGATCGTCGGCTTCCTCGGCCCGAACGGGGCTGGCAAGACCACCACCCTGAAGATGCTGTCCGGCCTGCTCTACCCGACCGGGGGAGAGCTGTCGGTGCTGGATCACGTGCCGTCGCGCCGGGAGCCGTCGTTCCTGGAACGGATCACGCTGGTGATGGGCAACCGCAACCACCAGGCGACGATCCTGCTGACCAGCCATTACATGGCCGACGTCCAGGCGCTCTGCCGCCGCGTCATCGTAATCCACCATGGCGCCATCCTGTTCGACGGCGAGCTGCGGGCGCTCTCGGACCGGTTCACCTCCCACAAGACCATCAACATCGCGCTGGCGGACCCCTCTGTCGCGCTCGACGGCTACGGGGAGGTCGTCGCCCGCGAGGGCGACCGGGTCACCCTGCGGGTCAGCAAGGAGGAGACCTCGCTGGTCGCCGCGAAGCTGCTGAACGAGCAGCCGGTCAGCGACGTGACCATCGAGGACCAGCCGATCGAGGACGTGATCGAGCAGGTGTTCGCCTCCAGGCGGGCGTTTGGATGATCGCCCGCGGCGGTCGCGGCCGCGCCAGACGGCTGACCGACTACTACCTCACGACCATGCGCACGGCCGTGCAGGAGCAATTCCAGTACCGCATCGCCAACTACGCCTACATGCTGGGCATGGTCACCGAGCCGGTGATCTACCTGGTGGTGTGGTCCACGGTCGCCGCCAGCCAGGGCGGCAGCGTCGGCGGGTTCACCCGCGGGCAGCTCGCCACCTACTACATCGTGTGGACGCTCGTCCGCAACATGAACATCGTGTTCACGCCCTACGGATGGGAGGAGCGCATCCGCGAGGGCCACCTGTCCGGCATGCTGCTGCGGCCGGTCCATCCGATCCATTTCGACCTCGCCTACTTCGCCGGCTGGAAGGTCGTCGTGATCGTGCTGTGGCTGCCGCTGGCGGCGATCCTGTCGCTGGCCTTCCACCCGACGTTCCAGGTGACCCCGGCCAGCGCGTTGGCGTTCCTGGCGGCGATCTGGGGCGCCTACCTGATCCGCTCGATGTTCCTGTGGGTGCTGGGGATGATCACCTTCTGGACGACCAGGGTCGGGGCCATTTACGCGGTGTGGTTCACCCTGGAGCTGCTGCTGTCGGGCAGGCTGGTCCCGCTGGAGCTGATGCCGCCGTGGGCGCGGGCGCTGGCGGACGCCCTGCCGTTCAAGTGGACCTTCGGGTTCCCCATCGAGACGCTGGCCGCCAGGCTCACCGGCGCGCAGCTCCTGGAGGGCCTCGCCATGCAGGTCGTGTGGACGGCGGCCGGGGCGGCCGTGGTCGCGGTGGTGTGGCGGTTCGCGATCCGGCGCTACTCGGCGGTGGGGAACTGATGCGGCGGCTGCGGCGATCGCTCGCGCTGGCCGCGATCTTCCTGCGCGTCAGCGCCATGAACGAGCTCCAGTACCGGGCCAACCTCCTCATCCAGCTCTTCCAGTCGCTGGTGGCCGTGGCCACCGGCCTGGCGGTCCTGGGCCTGGTGTTCTCCCACACGCACGAGCTCGCCGGCTGGTCGCAGGCCCAACTGCTGGCGGTCATGGGCGTGCACGTGCTCATCGGCGGGGTGGTGCGCGCCGCCATCCAGCCGAACATGCTGCGCCTGATCCAGGACGTGCGCGAGGGCAAGCTCGACTACCTCCTGGTCAAGCCGAGGGACAGCCAGTTGCTGGTGAGCATCCGCGAGCTGAGCGTGTGGCAGGGCGTTGACTGCCTGGTCGGCGCGGTCGTGCTGGGGGTGGCCGTGGCTCGTCTGGCGGCGCCGGTCGGGGCCGTGCGGGCGCTGGCGTTCGTCGGCGCGGTGCTGCTCGGCGTGCTGACGATCTACTGCTTCTGGCTGCTGCTGAGCGTCGGGGCGTTCTGGGTCGTGCGGCTGGAGTTCATCGTCGAGCTGTTCGAGGGCGTCTACCAGGCTGGCAGGTGGCCCGTCGGGATCTACCCCGTGGGCCTGCGGGCGCTGCTCACCTTCCTGGTGCCGCTCGCCTTCGCGGTGACCGTGCCGGCCCAGGCGATCGCCGGGCTGGCCGGCGGCCGCACCCTGCTCGGCGCCCTCGCCTTCACCGCCGCGCTGACCGCGGTCACCCGTTGGGCGTGGAAACAGGGCCTTCGCCACTACTCCGGCGCCTCCGCCTGAGCCAAGCCGCGCATCAGTCCCGCGCGGGCGCTCCGATGTTGCGGTAGCGGTGAAAGCGGGTCGACACGCGGCGGATCAGCGGGTCAAGCCGCCGCGGCGCACGAGCTGCCGGACGATCACGTCGCGCTGGATCTCGTTGGTGCCCTCGCCGACGATCATCAGCGGAGCGTCGCGGAAGTAGCGCTCGACGTCGAATTCGGTGGAGTAGCCGTAGCCGCCGTGGATCCGCAGGGCGTCGAGCGAGATCTCCATGGCGACCTCGGAGGCGAACAGCTTGGCCATCCCCGCCTCCAGGTCGGCGCGCTCGCCGGTGTCGTAGCGCTCGGCGGCGTGGAGCACGAGCTGGCGGGCGGCGGTGAGCTTGGTCGCCATGTCCGCCAGGTAGTTGCCGATCGACTGGTGCTGCCAGATGGGCTTGCCGAAGCTCTCCCGATCCTGCGCGTACCGGAAGGCGTCCTCGAACGCGGCGCTGGCCACGCCCAGCGCGCGGCAGGCGACCTGGATGCGGCCGATCTCCAGGCCCTTCATCATCTGTGGGAAGCCCAGGCCCTCGACGTCACCGAGCAGGGCGTCGGCCGGCGCGCGATAGTCCTCGAAGACCAGCTCGCAGCTCTCCACGCCCTTGTAGCCGAGCTTGGGCAGGTCTCTGGAGATGGTGAGGCCGGGACCTTTGGCGACCAGCAGGATGCTGATCCCCCTGTAGGCGGGCCGCGCCGCCGGATTGGTCTTGCACAGCAGCGCGATCACCTGGGCGTGCCGTGCATTGGTGATCCAGGTCTTGGAGCCGTTGACGAGATAGCCGTCACCCTCGCGGCGGGCGGTCGTGGTGATCGCCTGGAGATCCGAGCCGCCGCCCGGCTCGGTGAGCGCCATCGCCGCGCGCACCTCGCCGGTCGCCATGCGCGGCAGGTACCGCCGCTTCTGCTCCTCGGTGCCGTAGGCGAGCAGCAGCTTGGACACCACCGAGTGGCCGCCAACCGCTCCGGCCAGGCTCATCCAGCCGCGCGCCAGCTCCTCGGTCACCATCGCATAGCACGGCGTGGACACGGCGACCTCGCCGTACGGCCCCGGGATGTTGAGGCCGAAGACCCCCAGCGCCTTCATCTGCTCGATGAGCTTCTCCGGGTACTCGTTGGCGTGCTCCAGCTCCCGCACGACCGGCCGGACCTCGCGGTCGACGAAGCCCCTGACCGTCTCGACGATCGCCGCTTCCTCTTCGACGAGTGTCGTCACCTGGTCTCCTCCCTGGCGGTCCGGCGCCGCCGGCGATCACACGACCCCGTCCGCGTGTAGGGCATCGATGTCGTCCGCGCTGTACCCGAGCTCCCGCAGGATGGTCGGCGTGTGCTGCCCGAGCCCCGGGACCGCCGCCATGCGCGGCTCCACGTTCCGCAGGGTGACGGGCGGCAGCAGCGCCCGGATGGTCCCGGCGGGAGTGTCGACCTCGCGCCAGCGGTCGCGGCCGGCCAACACCGGGTGCTCGTCCAGAACCTCGGACCGGGCGCGGCACGCCGGCTCGGGCTCGGCGCGGACGAACACGTCGGCGCGTTCCAGCAGGGCCTCGAGCACGGCGCGCCCGCGGGGCGCCTTGACGTCGAGCGTGAGGTCGTCGAAGTCCAGGACGTGGCCGATGCTCGCCCAGCGCGCCGCGTCCTGGAGGCCACCCGCGACCTGGACAAGCGGGTGGTCACGGGCGGCGAGGGTGACCGCCATGGTGTCCAGCAGCGCCCGCTCGGCCAGGTCGAGGTCCTCGGCGGTCGGGTCCAGCCGGACGGCCCACGCGGCGAGTGCCTCGGCGAGGTGGATGGTGGTTCCAGCGGGCTTGCTCATCCAGAGAGATCCTCGTCAACGGCTCGCGGCGTGCTGCCGGGTTCGTCGATTGGTAGGGCCATGGTAGGCGAGGCGTCCATGCCGGTATCCCGGTGCGGGCGGGGCCGGGCGAACTATGCTCTGCGCATGGCGGACTTGGCCGACGTCGCGCTGGTCCTGGTCGACCTGGACGGGACCATGTACATCGGCACGCGTCCGGTGCCCGGCGCGGTCGCCGCGGTGGGGCGCCTTCGCGAGCTCGGGGTGGCGGTCCGGTTCGTGACCAACACCGACTCGATCACGCCGCGGGCGCTGCTCGGCCGGCTCGCCGGCATGGGCATCCAGGCAGCGGCGGACGAGGTGCTCACCCCGGTGGTGCTGGCACAGCGGCTGTTCGGCGGGCTGGCCGCTCCGCGGCTGCTGGCGGTCGCCTCGCCGGGCATCCGCGAGCTGCTCGGCCGCTTCCTGGCCGCCGACGGCGAGCCAGCGACCCACGTGCTGGTCTGCGACCCCAGCTACGGGGCGACCTACGACGACCTCGACGCCGCGTTCCGCGCCGTCCGCGCCGGCGCCGAGCTGATCGCCACCCAGGTCGCGCGCATCGCCCGGCGCGACGACGGCGACCACCTCGATACCGGCGGGTTCGTGCGCCTGCTGGAGTACGCCACCGGCGAGCGCGCCCGGGTGCTCGGCAAGCCCTCGCCCGACTTCTTCCGCCTGGCCACCGACGCCGCCGGAGTGGCGCCGGAGCGAGCCGTGATGGTCGGCGACGACCTGGCCGCCGACGTCGCCGGCGCCCAGGCGGCCGGCCTGCGCGGGGTGCTGGTGCGCACCGGCAAGGGCGCCGAGCGCCACCCCGACGCCCCCACGACCGAGCCGGACGCCACCGTCGACAGCTTCGCGCAGCTCCCGGACCTGCTCCTGTAGAGCCCGGTCAGGGGCCCCGCAGGAGGTCGCCGACCGCGGCGATGCCCTTCTGGATGGCGCGTTCGCTGAGGTTGCCGAAGCCGAGCACGAGCTGCGGCGGAGTGGTCGCGTGGCTGGAGCGGTAGCCGCTCATGCCGTAGAGGCCGACGGAACGGGCCAGTGCCCCGGCGGCGACGGCCTGCTCGTCGGTCGATCCGGGCAGGTGCGCGACGGCGTGAAAGCCGGCGGCCAGCCCGCTCAGCTCGACCGCTGGCGCATGCGTGGCGAGGGCGTCGACGAGCGCGCCGCGCTTGCTCGCGTAGGCGGTTCGCATCCTGCGAAGGTGCCGGTCGTAGCGGCCCGACTCGATCAGGGTCGCGATCGCCAACTGGTCGAGCACGGGCGATCCGCGGTCGCCGTGCCGCTTCTCGTCGGTGACCGCCTCGGCCAGGCTCGGCGGACAGAGGGCCCATCCGAGCCGGACCGCCGGCGCGAGCGACTTGCTGACGGTGCCGAGCGCAACCACGTGGTCCGGAGCCAGGCCCTGGAGCGCGCCGACCGGCTCCCGGTCGTAGCGGAACTCGGCGTCGTAGTCGTCTTCGATGATGATCGCGCGAGCTCTTGCAGCCCACGCGACCAGCGCGTGGCGTCGTTCGGGGGCCAGCACGACGCCGGTGGGCCACTGATGGGCCGGCGTGACCACCACCGCCTGGGCGCCGGTCGCGGCCAGCGCGTCGACGTCGACACCGTCGTAGTCGACCGGGACGGGGACGGCTTCCACGCCGGTCCGGACCGCGGCGGCACTGGTGGCGCCGCCGCCTCCGTAGCCAGGGTCCTCGAAGGCGACCCGGCGGACTCCCGCCTGGACCAGGACGCGGAGGACCAGGTTGAGCCCCTGGGCGAACCCGGTGCAGACGACGATGCGCTCCGGGTCGGCGGCGGCCGCGCGGACGCGGCGCAGGTACCCGGCGAGGACCTGCCGCAGGACCGGGCTGCCGCGCGGGTCGCCGTAGTCGAACGCCGCGGTCGGCGCCTGGCGGCAGCTCTCGCGTTGCGCCCACAGCCAGTCGCCTCGCGGGAAGCTGGCCAGGTCGGGTACACCGGAAAGGAAGTCCGCCAGCAACTGGACCGGCCCGGTGGGCGGCGCGGTGGGCGGCGGGATCGTGTGGGTGCCAACGGCCGCGACCCGGGTCGCCGAACCGACCCGGGCGCTCAGGTAGCCCTCCGCCTGGAGCTGGTCGTAGCAGTCCTGCACCAGACCGCGTGACACGCCCAGCTGGCGGGCCAGCTCGCGGCTGGACGGGAGCCGCTCCCCCGCCTGGAGGCGGCCGCCTCGGATCGCCTCCCGCAGACCGCATCGTTACGTCACGAGCTGAGGAGATGGAGGTCGGGGATGAGCGTCGAGCTGGAGACACGGACGGCGGTCGGGGCGCTGATGGCGCCACGGCGGCGGATCATGAGCAGGGCGCTGGCGCTGGCGTTCGTGGCCAGCTTCGGCGCATCGGCGAGCTTCTACCTGCTGCTCTCGGTGGTGCCGCTGTATGCGGCCTCGGTGGGCGCCGGCGGGGTGGGCGCGGGCCTGGCCACCGGGGCGCTGATGGCGTCGACGGTGCTGACCGAGCTGGTCACGCCCAGGCTGGTCGCCCGGTTCGGGTACCGCGGGGTCCTGGCCGCCGGTCTGGTGCTGCTGGGAGCCCCGGCGCTGGCGTTGCCCGGTTCGACCAGCATGGCCATGATCCTGCTGGTCTGCATCGTTCGCGGGGTCGGCTTCGCGATCGCCGTCGTGGTCGGCGGCGCCCTGGTGGCCGCACTGGTCCCGCCCGAGCGCCGCGGCGAAGGGCTGGGGCTCTCCGGGGTGGTCGTCGGGGTGCCCGCGGTGGTCGCGCTGCCGCTGGGCGTGTGGCTCGTCGGGCGCGTCGGATACCCGGTGGTGTTCGTGGCCGGGGCGGTCACCGCGCTCGCCGGGCTGGCCGCGGTCCGCGGCCTTCCCGGCCGCCGGCCAGAGCCGGAGCAGCCGCTCGGCGTGCTCGCCGGACTGCGGACGCCCGCACTGCTGAGGCCGGCGCTGGTCTTCTCCACCACCGCAATGGCGGCCGGCGTGGTCGTCACCTTCCTCCCGATCGCGGTGGGGCACTCGTCCGCGAACCTGGTCGCGGTGGCCCTGCTGGTCCAGCCGGCGGCGTCGACCCTCACCCGCTGGTGCGCCGGACGGTTCGGCGACCGCCACGGCGCCGCCAGGCTGCTCGCGCCCGCCGTGGTCGCTTCCGCGGCCGGCATGCTCGCCCTGGTCCTGCTCGCCAACCCGGTCGCGATGGTGGTCGGCATGGCGGTCTTCGGCGCGGGCTTCGGCGTCGCCCAGAACGCCAGCCTCTCGCTGATGTTCGATCGGGTCCCGGCCTCCGGGTACGGGGCCGTCAGCGCCGTGTGGAACCTCTCCTACGACGCCGGCATGGGCGTCGGCGCAACCGGGTTCGGCGTGCTGGTCGGGCCCATAGGTTATCCCGCCGGCTTCGCCCTCACCGCCTGCGTC
>WNGM01000968.1_pt1 | contig 38142 bp, 35 predicted proteins | sample 5400571 | NCBI WGS metagenome assembly WNGM01 (sample SAMN13153378, study PRJNA577476) | soil metagenome | isolation source: 100 cm soil or saprolite under Garry oak tree replicate 2 | place: USA:California | collected 2016-06-15 | reverse complement strand
CGAATTGCTTGGGCCAGCGCACCAGCTGCATGCCGCAGGCGTCGGCGAGCTGATGCTCGAGCTTCACGTCGGAATATTCGCGCTTGTGCAGGTCGGTGACGACCTCGTGCCACAGCACGCCGGATTTCATCACGTTGCGTTTTTCCGAGGAGGTCACCTTGTTGCGGCGCTTGCGCGCCAGCTCGAAGCCGACCCGCGCGATGCGCTCGATCTCGTAGGTGTCGTAGACCTGGGTGTCGGTGGCGCGTTTCTGGCCGTTGCCGAGGTCGACGATGGTCTTGGGCTCGCCGAAATACAGCCCGCCGGTGAGCTCGCGCAGGATGATGATATCGAGGCCGTCCACCACCTCGCGCTTGAGGCTCGAGGAATCCGCGAGCGCCGGATAGCAGATCGCCGGCCGGATGTTGGCGAACAGGCCGAGCTCCTTGCGCAGCCGCAACAGCCCAGCCTCGGGCCGCACATCGTAGGGCACGCCGTCCCATTTCGGACCGCCCACGGCGCCGAACAGGATGGCGTCGGCCGCCTTCGCCTTCGCCATGGTGTCCTCGGTGACGGCGACGCCGTACATGTCGTAGCAACCGCCGCCGACCAGCGCCGCCTCGGTCTCGAACCGGCCGAGCCCATTCTGGTTCATGAACGCGATCAGCCGTTCGACCTCGGCCATCACCTCGGGGCCGATGCCGTCGCCGGGAAGCAGCAGGAGCTCTTGGGCCATGGAAACGGATACCTCGTTGCGGGACCGCGCGGATTGCTAAAGCGAGGCGCCCGGATTGGCAAGGGAATGGGGGACGAACGACGGACGGACGGCCAATCGAAGACGAAGCACAAAACAGACATTTGTCGGGTGTATCTACCCTGCCCGGAATCTCATTGCGTCACCCGTCCTTTGTCGTCCGGTGTCCGCTTCGCGGTAACCTCGATCTCGATCTTCATTTCCGGACGCAGCAGGCCGGCGACCACCACGAGGGTCGCGGCCGGGCGGATCTCGGCAAAAATTTCCCCGCAGATCTTCAGCACGCGGTCGGCGTCGGCCGGATCGACGATGTAGTACCGCGCGCGCACGACGTCGGCGAGCGCAAAGCCCGCCTGGTCGAGCGCCTTGCCGATCGTCATGAAGCAATTGCGGGTCTGCGCCTCGATCTCTTCCGGCATCCGCATCGATTGATAATCGTAGCCGGTGGTTCCGGACACGAAGACGAAATCGCCGTCGACGACGGCGCGGCTGTAGCCGGCGAAGTCTTCGAACGGCGAGCCGGTGGTGATCCGCCTGCGAGTCATTTGTTTTTTGAAAACTGGATTCGCATACGCGTAAGTCTCGGTTCGAGCGTGCAGCAGTCGCTCTTCACCTCCCCCTGAAAGGGGGAGGTCGGCTCGCGCAGCGAGCCGGGTGGGGGTCGTGATCCCCTCCCGACTGCTTCGCAGTCGACCTCCCCTTTTCAAGGGGAGGTAAAGAGCGCGTGCGACTCGCTCGACATGCCACATTCAACTCGAAGCATTCCGGACGTCACGTTGGCATGTTAGCTTCACTGACACCGCGGCGCGACACCTATTGGTATGTCGCACGGCAAAGCGTTGAGGAAAACATGAACGGCAATTTCTTCGAGGATTTCGCGCTCGGGCAAAACATCCGGCACGCAACCCCGCGCACCGTCACGGCGGGCGACGTCGCGCTCTACACCGCGCTCTACGGCTCGCGCTTCGTGGTGCAATCCTCCGCCGCGTTCGCGGCCGCGATCGGCTATCCGCAAGCACCGATCGACGATCTGTTGGTGTTCCATATCGTGTTCGGCAAGAGTGTTCCGGACATCTCGCTCAATGCGGTGGCGAACCTCGGCTATGCGGGCTGCCGGTTCCTGGCGCCGGTCTATCCGGGCGATACGCTGAGCGCCCAATCCGAAGTGATCGGACTCAGGGAGAATTCGAATCGCAAGACCGGCGTGGTCTACGTGCGCTCGACCGGCTTGCGCCAGGACGGCACGCGCGTGCTCGAATACGTGCGCTGGGTGATGGTGCGAAAGCGCGACGAGGCGGCCGTAGCTCCCGGCGACCATGTGCCGAAACTCGCCGAGGCACTCGAGCCGGCCGCGCTCGGCGCCGCTTGTCCGCCGATCGAGCAAAACTCCTACGACTTCGAGCTGGCCGGTTCCCCGCGGCGCTGGAGAGATTATTCGCCAGGCGAACAGCTCGACCATCGCGACGGCATGACGGTCGAGGAAGCCGAGCATCAGCTGGCGACCCGGCTCTACCAGAACACGGCGCGGGTGCATTTCAATCTGTTCACCGAGAAGCGAGGCCGCTTCGGCCGCCGGCTCATCTACGGCGGACACGTCATGTCGATTGCCCGCGCGCTGAGCTTCAACGGATTTGCCAACGCGTTCCACGTCGCGGCGATCAACGGCGGCCGGCACGTCGCGCCGCTGTTCGCCGGGGACACGGTCTTCGCCTGGTCGCAGGTGCTCTCCCGGGCGGAGCTACCCGGGCGCGGCGACGTCGGTGCGCTCCGGGTCCGCACGGTCGCCGCCAAGGACCGGCCGTGCGCCGATTTTCCTTATCAGACCGGCGCGGACTATGATCCCGCCGTGATCCTCGATCTGGATTATTGGGTGCTGATCCCGCGCTGAGCGGAGGCCGCGATGATCGCCAAAGCCCGCCTCGACGCGCTGACCGACGGCATCTTCGCGGTGGCGATGACGCTGCTCGTCATCGATCTGCGGTTTCCGCAGGATTTGCATCCCGGCAGCGATCGGGAACTGCTGAGCGCGATCGGACATCTGCTGTGGTCCGGGCCTTTCATCGCGTATCTGGTCAGCTTCTTCGTGATCGGCGTGCGCTGGCGAACCATTTCGCGGCTCGGCGGCACCCGCGCCCACGTCGGCAAGACCTTCGTGCGATGGTCGTTCGTGCATTTGTTCTTCATCACCTGCATGCCGTTCTCGACCATGGTCGTAGGCCGCTACGTCGACTTCGCGCCCGCGGTCGGGCTCTATGCGGCGAACACGATCCTGGCGGCCGGCGCGGCGTGGTGGCTGGTGCGCGCGTCGGAAGCCGAGGAGGACACCGGCCAGGCCAGCGAGGCCAAGGTCGCGCTGCCGGCGCTGATCGGCATCGCCGTGCTGTCGGCCGGCGTCGGTCTTTTCAGCCCGCGGCTCGCCATGGGGACCTATGCGCTGGCCCTGCTCGTGCCGGCGTTGACCCGCTGGCGCGGCGCGGGTGCCGCGGGCTGATCCGCGGACCCTGCGGTCGTGTCGCGCGAGCGCGGTCCGGCGACACGGGGCCGCCGTCACGGGCCGTTCCGGTCCGGTTTCGGCCCGGCGAAGCTCACGCCTTCTTGCGTCGAGCCCGCCGCGGCATTCGTGCCGCTCGATCGGAGCGCGGCATCGAGGCGGCCGGCTCGGCGGTGAGCTCGACCTCGGCTCGAAGCCAATGTTCCAGCGCTTGTCCCTCGGGACGGCCCATTTGCTCCCAAATCAAATAGGCGCGCTCGGCGGTGCTGGGCGATTGTGGGGTGCTCACGCGATTCTCCTGCTGGATGTCACATCCTTGGCCTGCGGCTTCGCGGATTCTTACCGGTGATTCGCCAGCAATCGCAGGTAACCGATTCTTCCTCGGGCGAAATCTTTTCGCGTTTCCCGGCTCTGGACGGACTCCCGATCGGGTCCCGAGGCAGGGATCGCTCCGAACGATCGGCGGCCGATTGGCCGCCTCATCCCCCCGGGCGCAGGTGCTCGACGAATTTTTGCCGCGCGAAGGCCGGGCGCCCCCTTGCCGATCATTCCGGCAGTCCGGCTTTTCGCAGACCCTCCGTGACCCGCGCGGCATAGGCCAAGAAGACCGGATTATCAGCGGGCAACTGTCCCTTCCATTGGGCGATGGTCCTCGCTCTGGTCCCGCTGAGCGACAGGTAACGCTTGAGCGTCTCCTGGGCCTCCGCCCCATGTCCAGTCATCGCAAGCGCTGCGGCAAGCAACGCCCGTGGGAGCGGCCATTGCGGAGCGGCCGCGACTGCCCGTCGCAGCCATTCGATCGCTTGATCGTCGGCGCCGGATTTGGCGACTAACTTTTGGCCCTGGCGGCGAGGCGCTTGCCCATCTCCGCGCCCAGGGCTTGGAGCGCATTGGCCGGCCGGATCATGACTTCGAAGTCGACGATCTTCCCCGCGTCGTCGAATTCGATCAGATCCACGCCGTGAAGCGACCGGTCGCCGACGCGCGCCGTGAACTCGAGCACGCAGCCGGTTCTATTGTGAAATTCGCGAACGTATTTGAAATCCTCGAAGACCGTGACGACGGTACCGAGGATCATTTGCACGGCGTCCTTGCCTTCATAGGGCTTCCATACGAACGGCGAACGGAATCTGACGTGCTCGCAGAGCAGGTCGGGCAGTCCGCGCAAATCCAGGTCGGCGATCATGGCATGCCATCGCGCCAGACCGGATCTGGCCGCGGCGTGCAAGGGGCCGCCCGCATTGATCTCGCTCGTCATTTTGCACCTCCTCGAACCATCGGGCCGATGCCGTGCTCACGCGCCCGCGCGCAGGTGCTCGACGAATTGCCGCGCAAACGGCGGCAGCTCGGCGAAATTGCGGACGCAGATCGTCAGGTCGCGCAGCGCCCAAGGGTCGGCCAGCGTCACGATCGCGATCGGCTGGGTCTTGGCGGCGCGGCGCGCCGTAGTCTGCGGCACGATGCCGATCCCGACGTTGCAGGCCACCAGCCGGCACACCGCATCGAAGCTGCGCAGCTGCACGCGCAGCCGCAGCACGCGTCCGATGCGCGCCGCCTTCGCGGCCAGGAAGCGCTGCAGCGCGCTGCCCCGCTCCAGCCCGACGAAGTCGTGATCGAGCACCCGGGCGAACGCGATCTTGGCCCGCTTGGCGAGCGGGTGGTCGCGCGCGACCACCAGCACGAACCGGTCGCGGCGGAACGGAAACGTCTCCAGCGTCCCGGCCTCGACCGTGCCGGCGACGATGCCGATATCGCCGACGCCCTCGGCGATCAGGCCGACGATCTCGTCGCTGAGCCGCTCCTCCAAATCGACGCTCACGTGCGGATGCGCGGAGAGGAACGAGCTCAGCGCTTCCGGCAGGAACTCGGTGAGCGCGTTGGTGTTCGAAAATACCCGGATCTGGCCGGCAAGGCCGCCCGCATAGGCGCCGAGATCCTCGTGCAGGCGCTCGGCCTGGCGCAGGATGGCACGCGCATGCTGGAGCATCGTGCGCCCGGCCTGGGTCGGCGCCACGCCCTGCCGTCCGCGCACGAGCAGCGGGGCCCCGAGCGCCTGCTCCATGTGACGGACGCGGGTGCTGGCGGCGGCGAGCGCCAGATGCGCGCGCTCGGCGCCCCGGGTGATGCTCCCCGCCTCCACGATGTGGCGGAACAGATTGAGGTCGACGAGGTCGAAGCGCATGGGGCCCTTACTGTTGCGCGAAGGCAGGCTATGCCAGATACGCATTGCGCCCGAGATTTCCAGGGATATGTTTCGCCAACGGCGAAGTCAAAGCGCGTTGGCCTCGCGGACCCGATGGTTGCGGGCGAGCGCTGCGCGCCGCGGAGCGCAGCGGCGCTTGCAGGGCTGCGTGTCCCGGATGGCGCATTGCGGCGGCGGCGGACATTCGCTACCAAAGCGTCCGGGGCGCGACACGCGTATGGGAGGATGACCATGGCCGAGACTCGGGCACGGCCCCTCTCGCCGCATTTGCAGATCTACCGGCCGATGCTGACCATGCTGATGTCGATCGCCCATCGGGTGACCGGCGCGGCGCTGTATTTCGGCACGCTGTTGGTCGCCTGGTGGCTGATCGCGGCAGCTTCGGGGCCGAACTATTACGCCGCGGTGCAATGGTTCATGGGCACCGTCGTTGGACGACTCGTCCTGTTCGGCTACACCTGGGCCCTCATCCATCACATGCTGGGGGGCGTGCGGCACCTGATCTGGGACACCGGGCGGGGGTTGGGTCCCGCCGAGCGCGAATGGCTCGCCCGCGCGAACCTGTTCGGCTCGATCAGCTTGACCATGGTGCTGTGGATCACCGGCGTGCTCCTCGTCGGGGGAGCGGGCGGGCGATGAAGGAGGTTCTCGCATGAGCTTGCGCACGCCGCTCGGGCGCGTCCGCGGCCTCGGCTCGGCGAGGTCGGGCACCAGGCATTTCTGGCATCAGCGCCTCACTTCGGTGGCGGGCGTGCCGCTGTCGATCTTCTTCGTCGTGCTCGTGGTATCCCTGATCGGCCGCAACCACGCCGCCGCGGTGCAGATCCTCGGCTCGCCGTGGATCGCCATCCTGATGCTGCTGTTCATCCTGACGATCACCTACCATATGCAGATCGGCATGCAGGAGATCATCGAGGATTACGCCCACGGCGAAGTTTCGAAGCTCGTTCTCCTGATCGCGAACACCTTCTTTTCGATCGCGATCGGGCTGGCGTCGGCCTTTGCGATCCTGAAGATCTCGTTCGGAGTGTGAGTCGATGGCGAGTGCCGGTTCCAATGGCGGCGCGGGCGCAAAAGTGAACGGCCGCGCGTACCCGATCGAGGACCATAGCTACGACGTGGTAGTGGTCGGCGCCGGCGGCGCCGGGCTGCGCGCCGTGGTCGGCTGCAGCCGGGCGGGCCTGCACACCGCCTGCATCAGCAAGGTATTCCCGACCCGCTCGCACACCGTCGCGGCCCAGGGCGGCATCTCGGCCGCGCTCGGCAACATGGGCGAGGACGACTGGCGCTGGCACATGTACGACACCGTCAAGGGCTCGGACTGGCTCGGCGACCAGGACGCGATCGAATATTTGTGCCGCCACGCGCCGGCCGCCGTCTACGAGCTCGAGCACTGGGGCGTGCCGTTCTCGCGCACGGAGGACGGCCGCATCTACCAGCGCCCGTTCGGCGGCATGACCACGCATTTCGGCCAGGGCACGGCGCAGCGAACCTGCGCGGCCGCCGACCGCACCGGCCATGCCATGCTGCACACGCTCTATGGCCAGGCGGTGCGGCACGCCGCGGAGTTCTTCGTTGAATATTTCGCCATCGATCTCATCATGGACGAAGAGGGCCGCTGCCGCGGCGTCGTGGCGCTCAATCTCGACGACGGCAGCGTCCATCGCTTCCGCGGGCAGATCACCATCCTCGCCACCGGCGGCTACGGCCGGGCGTATTTCTCCTGCACCTCGGCGCACATCTGCACCGGGGACGGCAACGGCATGGTGCTGCGCGCCGGCCTGCCGCTCCAGGACATGGAGTTCGTGCAGTTTCATCCCACCGGCATCTACGGCGCGGGCTGCCTGATCACCGAGGGCGCGCGGGGCGAGGGCGGATACCTGGTCAATTCCGAGGGCGAGCGCTTCATGGAGCGCTACGCGCCCTCCGCCAAGGACCTCGCTTCGCGGGACGTGGTGTCGCGCTCGATGACGATCGAGATCCGCGAGGGCCGCGGCGTGGGCAAGCACAAGGATCACATCTATCTGCACCTCGATCACCTCGACCCGGCGGTCCTCCACGAAAGGCTGCCGGGGATCGCAGACCTGGCGCGGATCTTCGCCGGCGTCGACATGGCCAAGGAACCCATCCCGGTGCTGCCGACGGCGCACTACAACATGGGCGGCATTCCCACCAATCACCACGGCGAAGTGCTCACCAAGAACAACGGCAACACCGACGCGGCGGTGCCGGGCCTGATGGCGCTCGGCGAGGCGGCTTGCGTCTCGGTCCACGGCGCCAACCGCCTCGGGTCGAATTCGCTGATCGACCTCGTCGTGTTCGGCCGCGCGGCGGCGGAGCGCTGCGCCGAGGTCGTCAGGCCGGGCGAGGACCAGCCGGAGCTGCCGAAGCATTCCGCGGAACGTCCGCTCTCGCGGCTCGACAAATTCCGTCACGCCTCCGGCGGCACGCCGACCGCGGAGCTGCGGCTGCGGATGCAGAAAGTGATGCAGACCAATTGCGCGGTGTTCCGCACCGGCCAGGTGCTCGAGGAAGGCCACAAGCTCATCCACGACGTCCACGGCGCGGTTTCCGACGTCAGGGTCACCGACCGCTCGCTGATCTGGAACTCGGATCTCATCGAGACGCTGGAGCTCGACAATCTCGTCGCCCAGGCGGTGGTCACCATGGATTCCGCGCTCAACCGCACCGAAAGCCGCGGGGCGCATGCGCGGGAGGATTTTCCCGAGCGCGACGACAAGAACTGGATGAAACACACGCTGGCCTGGCTCGACGGCAAGGGAACCGTGCGAATCGACTATCGCCCGGTCCACGCCTACACGCTGACCAATGACGTCGCCTACATCGAACCGAAGAAGCGGGTGTATTGAAGATGGTCGAGATCGCGCTGCCGAAGAACTCGAGGCCGACCGAGGGCAGGACCTGGCCGCATGCGGTGGGCGCCCACCAGGAGCGGGAATATCGGATCTACCGCTACAATCCCGAGGACGGCAAGAACCCGCGCATCGACACCTATTTCGTCGACGTCGAGGATTGCGGGCCGATGGTGCTCGACGCGCTGATCTGGATCAAGAACAAGATCGATCCGACCCTGACCTTCCGAAGATCCTGCCGCGAGGGCGTGTGCGGAAGCTGCTCGATGAACATCGACGGCACCAACGGGCTCGCCTGCACCCGCGGCATGGACGAGATCAAGGGCACGGTGCGGGTCTATCCGCTCCCGCACATGCCGGTGGTCAAGGACCTGGTGCCGGACCTCACCGTGTTCTACGCCCAATATGCCTCGATCGAGCCGTGGCTGAAGACCGATACCGCCGCGCCCGAAAAGGAATGGCGCCAGACCCATGAGGACCGCGCCAAGCTCGACGGCCTCTACGAGTGCATCCTGTGCGCCTGCTGCACCACGAGCTGCCCGAGCTATTGGTGGAGCGGGGAGCGCTATCTCGGGCCCGCCGTGCTGCTCCAGGCGCGCCGCTGGCTGGTCGACAGCCGCGACGAGGCGACCGGAGAGCGGCTCGACGAACTCGAGGATCCGTTTCGGCTCTACCGCTGCCACACCATCCTGAATTGCTCGAAGGCGTGTCCGAAGGGGCTCAACCCGGCGAAAGCCATCGCCGAGATCAAATTGATGATGGTGGAACGCCAGCTGTGAGATCTACCTCCCCGGAGGGGAGGTCGCCGGGCGCAGCCCGGCGGGTGGGGCGACCCCACCCGGCTCGACGCTCTCGGTCTCGCCACCCTCCCCTTCGGGGAGGGATTACGCCGGCTTGAGCAGCCGCGACTGCACGTCGAGCATGGCGGTCGCGAGCCCGGTGCTGTCGGCCACGAGTTCGCGCATGAGCGACATCGGGGTCGGATGCGGCGCCTCGACCTCGCCGATCACGCTGCCGAAATCGAACGTGAGTTCCGCGTCGAACTTCAGCGCGAGTTGCTGCATGCGCTGGTTCTCGGCCAGGCACGTCATGTGCAGCAATTTGATCTGGCGATTGCGGGCGGCGAGCAGCGTGCGCTCGAGCAAGGCCGTCCCCACGCCATGGCTCTGCCAAGGCTTCTCGATGCTGAACGCCGCCTCGGCCTCGTTGCCGGCCGCGAGCGGGCGCAGCTCCGCCGCGCCGCGCAACACGCCCTCGACGAAGAAGCCGTGGATCACCGCGTCGCTCAGTCCGGAAGGCTCCGAGTACGTGCGGAGGAAGTCGTCGGAAACCGCGCCGCCGAACCGGTTGCGACGGCTCTCCGCATCGAGACGCAGCAGATGCTCGCGATAGAGGATCGTTTCGCCGATCCATAGTTTGCGGACACTGCCGCCGTCGATCAGGTGCTCGTGCATTCGGGTCTCTCCTGACGTTTGGACGTCTGCAAAGACCCTCCCGTGAGTTCCTCTCCAGACCAGCGGCCCGCGACCAGCGAATCGCTGCAACGGACCGTAATATTGCGATGCAGCAAAACCGTGACAAGGGCTTCACAGGATGGTGATGGGCCATATCGGATTGATTTGCCTCCGGAAATGCATGGCTGCTATGGCTTTGGTGCTCCGGCGGCCAAAACGCTCCGCTGCAGTGCAAGGGCCGCGCAAAAGATAGGCACTTGTCCGGCGCGGCAGCCGGCGGCTAAGCCTGCCGCTCCCCGCCTACTCTTCCTCGGAATTGGCTCTTGATGACCGGCACGATTGGCGAGCGTTATCGCGCGCTCCTGGCAACAGGCGAGATCGAGCGCGATCCGGGCCAGGAAGGCGCGGTCGTCACGCTCGCGGCGCTCGAAGCGCGGCTCGCGCGGCATCGGCTGGCGCACAAATCCTCATCGCTCGGCTGGCTGTTCGGCCGCGGTTCGCCCGACCGCGGTCCCATCAAGGGCCTTTACCTCCACGGCGAAGTCGGCCGCGGCAAGACCATGCTGATGGACCTGTTTTTCGCCGCGGCCGCGATCGGGCGCAAGCGCCGCGCGCATTTTCACGAGTTCATGCTCGACGTGCACACGCGCCTTCATGCATGGCGGCAGCAACGCAAGCGAGGCGAGGTCAAAGGCGAGGATCCGATCCCGCCGGTCGCGGCGGCGCTCGCCGAGCAAGCGTGCCTGCTGTGCTTCGACGAGTTCAACGTCACGGATATTGCCGACGCGATGATCCTCGGCCGCCTGTTCACGGAACTGTTCGGGCACGGCGTGGTCGTGGTCGCCACTTCCAACGTGCCGCCCGACGAGCTCTACCGCGAGGGTCTCAATCGCGCGCTGTTCCTGCCGTTCGTGGCGCTGATCGAGACGCATATGGAACTCGTTCGTCTCGAGGCGCGCACCGACTTCCGGCTGGAGAAACTGGCGAGCGCTCCGGTCTGGCACGTTCCGGCGGACGCGGCGGCCGACGCGGCGCTGGCGGCGACCTGGCGGCAGCTGACCGGCTCGGAAGCCGCGGGCCCGCAGGAATTCGCCGTCAAGGGGCGCATTCTGCGCGTGCCGCGCGCCGCCCGGGGCGCCGCCTGGCTGTCGTTCCCGGAATTATGCGGCAGCGCGTTCGGCGCCGCCGATTATCTCAAGCTCGCGCATGAATTCCATACCATCGTGCTCGACGGCATTCCGGTGATGGACTACGAGCGCAGAAACGAGGCCAAGCGCTTCATCGTGCTCATCGACACGCTGTACGACCGAGCCGTCAAGCTCGTGGCATCGGCGCAGGCGGCGCCCGAGGCGCTGTATTCGGCAAGCGCCGGTTTCGAGGCGCAGGAGTTCGCGCGCACCGCATCGCGGCTCATCGAGATGCGCTCACGGTCCTATCTGGCGCTCCCGCACGGACGGCGGCAAAGCGAGACCGAGGGCATCGTCGAGACCTGAACCGCCGGGTCGACTTGAACGGCCGGCTTGAACCGGCTAATCACCCGCCACGGCCGGTTCGGCCGTCTCGGCCAGCCGCTGCCGGCATTCCGCTCGGCAACCCCGGCTCCTGCGGCGCGTTCCGCCGAAAGCAAGTTGTTGCAAGGCTACGGCATCCCGGGATTTTCGACATGGCGCGAAACAGGATCGCATTGATCGGTGCCGGCCAGATCGGCGGCACGCTTGCACATCTGATCGGGCTCAAGGCGCTCGGCGATGTCGTGCTGTTCGACGTGGTCGAAGGCGTGCCCCAGGGCAAGGCGCTCGATCTCGTCGAATCCTCGCCGATCGAAGGGTTCGACGCGCGGTTTGCGGGAACCAATTCGTACGATGCCATCGAGGGCGCGGACGTCTGCATCGTCACCGCCGGCGTGCCGCGCAAACCGGGAATGAGCCGCGACGATCTCTTGAGCATCAACATCAAGGTGATGGAGCAGGTCGGCGCCGGCATCAAGAAATATGCGCCCAACGCCTTCGTCATCTGCATCACCAATCCGCTCGACGCCATGGTGTGGGTGCTGCAGAAGAGCTGCGGGCTGGCGAAGAACATGGTCGTCGGCATGGCGGGCGTGCTGGATTCCGCGCGGTTCCGCTATTTCCTGGCCGACGAGTTCAACGTGTCGGTCGAGGATGTCACCGCGTTCGTGCTCGGCGGTCACGGCGACACCATGGTGCCGCTGGTGCGCTATTCCAACGTCGCCGGCATTCCCATTCCGGACCTCATCCGCATGGGTTGGACCTCGCAGAGCAGGATCGATGCCGTCGTGCAGCGGACCCGCGACGGCGGGGCGGAGATCGTCAATCTGCTGAAGACCGGTTCGGCCTTCTACGCGCCGGCATCGTCCGCCGTCGCCATGGCGGAGGGCTATCTGCGCGATCGCAAGCGGGTGCTGCCCTGCGCCGCGTTCCTCAACGGCGAATACGGCGTGCGCGGACTTTACGTCGGAGTCCCCGCCGTGATCGGCGCCAAGGGCGTCGAGCGCGTGGTCGAAATCGAGCTCAGCGGCGCGGAACGCGAGATGTTCGATCGCTCGGTCACCGCGGTGCAGAGCCTGGTCGACGCCTGCAAGAAGATCGCTCCGGATCTCGGCAAATGAGCTGAATCCGCCACGCCGATTGGAGTTCCGGATTTCATGAATATCCATGAATATCAGGCCAAGGCGGTGCTGCGCGAATTCGGCGTGCCGGTCCCGCGCGGCATTCCGGCGTTCACGGTCGTGGAGGCGGTGCGGGCGGCCGAGCAGCTCGGCGGACCGGTGTGGGTGGTCAAAGCGCAGATCCACGCCGGCGGCCGCGGCAAGGCGGGTGGCGTCAAGGTCGTCAAATCGCTCGACGCGGTGCGCTCGGAAGCGCAGCGGCTGCTGGACTCGACGCTGGTGACCGAGCAGACCGGGCCCGAGGGCAAGATCGTGCGCCGGCTCTACGTCGAGGAAGGCTCGGCGATCGACCGCGAATTCTATCTCTCGGCCCTCGTCGACCGCGCCTGCGGCCGCGTCGCCTTCGTGGTCTCGACCGAAGGCGGCATGGAGATCGAGGAAGTCGCGCACACGCATCCGGACAGGATCGTCAGCTTCGCGGTCGATCCGGTCACCGGGGTCCTGCCGCATCACGGCCGTCGGGTCGCCCAGGCGCTCGGGCTCGCCAACGAGGCCGCCGTGCAGGCCGGGCGCATCCTCGCCCAGCTCTATGCGGCCTTTCTCGCCAAGGACATGAGCCTGCTCGAGATCAACCCGCTGGTGCTGACGAAAGCCGGAGCGCTCATCTGCCTCGACGCCAAGATCGGCTTCGACGACAGCGCGCTCTACCGCCACCCCGATATCGTGGCGCTGCGCGATTTGAGCGAAGAAGACGAGAAGGAGATCGCCGCCTCCCGGCACGAGCTCAGTTACATCGCGCTCGACGGCTCGATCGGCTGCATGGTCAACGGCGCCGGCCTGGCGATGGCCACGATGGACATCATCAAGCTCTACGGCGGCGCGCCCGCGAACTTCCTCGACGTCGGCGGCGGCGCCTCCAAGGAGAGAGTAAGCGCCGCGTTCAAGATCATCACCGCGGATCCGAAGGTGAAGGGCATTCTGGTCAACATCTTCGGCGGCATCATGCGCTGCGACATCATCGCGGAGGGCGTGATCGCCGCGGTCAAGGAGGTCGGCCTGAAGGTGCCGCTGGTGGTGCGGCTCGAAGGCACCAACGTCGAGATCGGGAAGAACATCATCGCCGAATCCGGCCTCAACGTCATTGCGGCGGACGATCTCGACGACGCCGCGCAGAAGATCGTCGCGGCCGTGAAGGAACTCGGCTGATGGCGGTGCTCGTCGACAAGAACACCCGCGTGCTGTGCCAGGGATTCACCGGCCGCAACGGCACGTTCCATTCCGAGCAGGCGATCGCCTACGGCACCCGCATGGTCGGCGGCACCGCGCCGGGCAAGGGCGGCTCGATCCATCTCGGCCTGCCGGTGTTCGACACCGTCGCCGAAGCCCGCCGGGAGACCGAATGCGACGCCAGCGTCATCTACGTGCCGCCGCCCGCCGCCGCCGACGCGATCTGCGAGGCGATCGAGGCCGAGATCCCGCTGATCGTGTGCATCACCGAGGGCATCCCGGTGCTCGACATGGTGAAGGTGAAGCGGGCGCTGCAGGGATCGAAATCGCGGCTGATCGGACCGAATTGCCCGGGCATCATGACCGCGGGGGAATGCAAGATCGGCATCATGCCCGGAAAGATCTTCAACCGCGGCAGGGTGGGGATCGTGTCGCGCTCGGGCACGCTGACCTACGAGGCGGTCTATCAGACCACCCGCGAGGGATTGGGCCAGACCACCGCCATCGGCATCGGCGGCGATCCGGTCAAAGGCATGGAATTCATCGAGGCGCTGGAGCTGCTGCTCGGCGATCCCGAGACCGAGGCGATCGTGCTCATCGGCGAGATCGGCGGCACCGCCGAGGAGGCGGCCGCCGCGTTCATCCACGGCGAGGCCAAGCACGGCCGCGGCAAGCCGATGGTCGGCTTCATCGCCGGACGAACCGCTCCGCCCGGGCGCCGCATGGGCCATGCCGGCGCCATCATCTCCGGGGGGACCGGAGACGCGGAATCGAAGATGGCAGCGATGCAAAGCGCCGGCATTCGCGTCTCGCCTTCTCCGGCGCGGATCGGCAAGACGCTCGTCGAACTACTGAAAGCCTGATTCACTGCTTGCAACTTTCCCCGATGCCAACGACAACATACATAGTAAAAGGGGCAGCGCCGGCCGTCGGCCGGCAACAGGGATCGGCCGCGGCATCGAGCTTGCGGCACGAAGCCACGGGATCCGCCACATGTCTCGCCAGGACGCCAACGCAGCTTTCGCTCGCACCTCGTTTCTGTATGGCGGCAACGCCGCCTATATCGAAGATCTCTATGCCCGCTATGAGAGCGATCCGGCTGCGGTCGACGGCGAATGGAGGGCATTCTTCGAGAGCCTGCGCGATGGACCCGCCGAGGTTCTAAAAAGCGCCCAGGGTCCTTCCTGGAAGCGTGCGGACTGGCCGATTCCGGCGCGCGACGAACTGGTCTCGGCGCTCGACGGCCATTGGCTCGAGGCCGACAAGGCGCTCGCGGGCAAGATCAAGACAAGAGCGCAAACCGCCGGCGCGGAGCTTGCCGAGGCGCAGATCCAGCGCGCCACCCGCGATTCCATTCGGGCGCTGATGCTGATCCGCGCCTATCGCATCCGCGGGCATTATCACGCCAACCTCGACCCGCTCGGGCTCGAGCCGCCGAAGGACACCGAAGAGCTCGACCCGCGCTCGTACGGCTTCACCGAGGCCGATTACGACCGCAAGATCTTCATCGATCACGTGCTGGGGTTGGAATTCGCCACCTTGCGCGAGATCGTCGCCATCCTGCAGCGGACCTATTGCCAGACGCTCGGCGTCGAATTCATGCACATCGCCGACCCGGCGCAGAAGGCCTGGATCCAGGAGCGCATCGAAGGGCCCGACAAGGAGATCACGTTCACCCGCGAAGGCAAGCGCGCCATCCTCAACAAGCTGGTCGAGGCGGAAGGCTTCGAGAAATTCATCGACGTCAAATACACCGGTACCAAGCGGTTCGGCATCGACGGGGCGGAGTCGGTGGTGCCGGCGCTGGAGCAGATCATCAAGCGCGGCGGCGCGCTCGGCGTCGAGGAGATCGTGCTCGGCATGGCACACCGCGGCCGGCTCAACGTGCTGGCCCAGGTCATGGGCAAGCCGCACCGGGCGATCTTTCACGAGTTCAAGGGCGGGTCGTGGACTCCCGACGAAGTCGAAGGCTCAGGTGACGTCAAATATCACCTCGGCGCCTCGTCGGATCGCGAGTTCGACGGCAATCGCGTGCATCTGTCACTGACCGCCAATCCCTCGCATCTCGAAATCGTCGATCCGGTGGTGCTGGGAAAGGTCCGCGCCAAGCAGGAGCAGCACGACGATCACGTCGAGCGCACCTCGGTGCTGCCGCTGCTGATCCACGGCGACGCGGCGTTCGCCGGCCAGGGCGTCGTCGCCGAGTGCTTCGGCCTCTCCGACCTGCGCGGCTACCGCACCGGCGGCTCGGTTCATGTCATCATCAACAATCAGATCGGCTTCACCACCTATCCGCGCTACAGCCGCTCCTCGCCTTACCCTTCCGACGTCGCCAAGATGATCGCGGCGCCGATCTTTCACGTCAACGGCGACGATCCGGAGGCGGTGGTGTTCGCCGCCAAGGTGGCGATCGAGTACCGGCAGAAATTCCACAAGCCGGTCGTCCTCGACATGTTCTGCTATCGGCGGTTCGGCCACAACGAGGGCGACGAGCCCATGTTTACCCAGCCGCTGATGTACAAGAAGATCCGCTCGCATCCTTCCGCGCTGGAAATCTACTCGAAGAAGCTGATCGCCGAGGAAATCGTGACCGAAGGCGAGGTCGAGAAGATGAAGATCGACTGGCGCGCGCGGCTCGACGCCGAGTACGAGGCGAGCGGCGGCTATCGCGCCAACAAGGCGGACTGGCTCGACGGCCGCTGGGCGGGGCTCAAGACCGGCGGCGACGTCGAGGATGCGCGCCGCGGCAACACCGGCGTTGCCATCGCGACGCTCCAGGACATCGGCCGGAAAATCACCGCGGTGCCGGCGGAGTTCAAGGTGCACCGCACGATCCAGCGCTTCCTCGACCAGCGCCGCAAGAGCATCGAGACCGGCGCGGGAATCGATTGGGCCACCGGCGAGGCGCTGGCGTTCTGCTCGCTGCTGCTCGACGGGCTTTCCGTGCGCCTGTCCGGCCAGGACAGCGAGCGCGGCACGTTCTCCCAGCGCCACTCGGTCCTGATCGACCAGGAGACCGAGGCCCGCTACGTCCCGTTCAACCACATCCGCGAGCCGCAGGCCCGCTACGAAGTGCACAACTCTATGCTGTCGGAGGAGGCCGTGCTCGGCTTCGAGTACGGCTACTCGCTCGCCGAGCCGAACACGCTCACGCTGTGGGAGGCGCAGTTCGGCGATTTCGCCAACGGCGCGCAGGTCGTGTTCGACCAGTTCATCTCCTCGGGCGAGCGCAAATGGCTGCGCATGTCGGCGCTGGTCTGCCTGCTGCCGCACGGCTATGAAGGCCAGGGTCCCGAGCACTCCTCGGCGCGGCTCGAGCGCTTCCTGCAGATGTGCGCCGAGGACAACATGCAGGTCGCCTATTGCACGACCCCGGCCAATTATTTCCACATCCTGCGGCGCCAGCTCAGACGCGAGATCCGCAAGCCGTTGATCCTGATGACGCCCAAGTCGCTGCTTCGGCACAAGCGCGCGGTCTCCCGGCTCGAGGAGATGGGCTCGGAAACCAGCTTCCACCGCCTGCTGTGGGACGATGCGCAGCTGCTGCCGGACGAGAAGATCAAGCTGGTCCCGGATAAGAACATCCGGCGAGTCGTCCTGTGCTCCGGAAAAGTCTATTTCGACCTCTATGAGGAGCGGGAAAAGCGCGGCGTCGACGACATCTACCTGCTCCGCGTCGAGCAGCTCTATCCGTTCCCGACCAAGGCCCTGGTGCAGGAGCTCTCCAGGTTCAAGACCGCCGAGATCGTGTGGTGCCAGGAAGAGCCGCGCAACATGGGCGCCTGGTTCTTCGTCGACGTGTTCCTGCAATGGGTGCTCAACCAGATCGGCGCCACCCACCGGCGCTTGCGCTATGCCGGCCGCCCGGCCTCCGCGGCGACCGCGACGGGCATGATGTCCAAGCACCAGGCCCAGCTTCGAAGTCTGCTCGACGATGCGCTGGGCTGAAACCCGGCCATCGGCCCGCGCGAATGATTCGGCCTTTCTTGCACTGATGCTGCCGTAACCAACGAGACGATCATGACGACAGAAATCCGCGTGCCGACGCTGGGCGAATCCGTCACCGAAGCGACCATCGGCCGCTGGTTCAAGCAGCCCGGCGAGGCGGTCGCGGCCGACGAGCCGGTGGTCGAGCTCGAGACCGACAAGGTCACGGTCGAAGTGCCGGCTCCGGCATCGGGCGTGCTCGCCGAAATTCTGGCCAAGGACGGCGAGATCGTCGCGCCGGGGGCCTTGCTCGGACAGATCCAGGAAGGCGGCGCGCCCGCCAAGGCCGCCCCGGCGGCCGCGAAAGTAGCGCCCCAGGCGCCGCCGCAGCCCAAGCCGGCCGCGCCGAGACCGGCGGCCGCGGACGCGCTTGCGCCTTCGGTGCGCAAAATCGCCGAGGAGACCGGCATCGACACCGGCGGCGTGCCCGGGACCGGCAAGGATGGACGCGTCACCAAGGGCGACATGATCGCGGCGATCGAGCGCGCGGCGGCGGCGCCGACCCCGATCGCGCAGCCGGCAGCAACCATCCAGGTGCGGGCGCCCTCGTTGCCGGATGATGCCGCGCGCGAGGAACGCGTGCGCATGACCAGGCTGCGGCAGACCATCGCGCGCCGGCTCAAGGAAGCGCAGAGCACCGCCGCCATGCTCACGACCTTCAACGAGGTCGACATGGGAAACGTCATGGCGGTGCGCAACCGGTACAAGGAGCTGTTCGAGAAGAAGCACGGGGTGAAGCTGGGGTTCATGAGCTTCTTCGTGCGCGCCTCGGTTCAGGCGCTCAAGGAGATTCCCGCGGTCAACGCCGAGATCGACGGCACCGACCTCATCTACAAGAACTATTATCACGTCGGCGTCGCGGTCGGGACCGAGAAGGGCCTCGTGGTCCCGGTGGTGCGCGAGGCCGACCAGCGCTCGCTGGCCGACATCGAGAAGACGATCGCCGATTTCGGCAGGCGGGCGCGCGAGGGCACGCTGAAAATCGAGGAGATGCAGGGCGGCACGTTCACCATCTCCAACGGCGGCATCTACGGGTCGCTGATGTCGACCCCCATCCTCAACGCGCCGCAATCCGGCATTCTCGGCATGCACAAGATCCAGGAGCGTCCGATGGCGGTCGGCGGCGAGATCAAGCTGCGGCCGATGATGTATCTGGCGCTCAGCTACGACCATCGCATCGTCGACGGGCGCGAGGCGGTGACGTTTCTGGTGCGCCTGAAGGAGATCCTGGAAGACCCGGAGCGGCTGATTTTAGATCTGTGAGGGAATTTTCGGGTCATGCCCGGCCTTGTGCCGGGCATCCACGTCTTGAATCCCGTGATCGGAGAATAGACGTGGATGGCCGGGACAAGCCCGGCCATGACGATCTACGAGTGTGGAGCTAAGTCATGGCCTACGATCTCGTCGTCATCGGCAGCGGTCCCGGCGGCTATGTCTGCGCCATTCGCGCCGCCCAGCTCGGCATGAAAGTGGCCGTGGTGGAGAAACGGGAGACGTTCGGGGGCACCTGCCTCAACATCGGCTGCATCCCGTCGAAGGCGCTGCTGCACGCCTCCGAGCTGTTCGAAGAGGCCGGGCACAGCTTCGAAAAAATGGGAATCAAGCTCGCCGCGCCGAAGCTCGACCTTCCCGGCATGATGAAGTTCAAGGACGACGGCGTCGACGGCAACGTCAAGGGCGTTGCGTTTCTGTTCAGGAAAAACAAGATCGAGGCTTTTCACGGCGCGGGGAAAATCCTCGCTCCCGGCCAGATCGAGATCCGGGCGGACGACGGACAGGCGCAAACGATCGAAACCAAGGCGATCGTGATCGCCACCGGGTCCGACGTCGCCAGACTCAACGGCATCGACATCGACGAGAAGCGCATCGTGTCCTCGACCGGCGCATTGAGCCTCGACAAGGTGCCGCAGCGCCTGCTCGTGGTCGGCGCCGGCGTCATCGGCCTCGAGCTCGGCTCGGTGTGGCGGCGGCTCGGCTCCGAGGTGCTGGTGGTCGAGTTCCTCGATCGCATCCTGCCGGGCATCGACGCCGAAGTCGGCAAGCAGTTTCAGCGCATGCTCGAGCGCCAGGGAATGACGTTCAAATTGTCGTCCAAGCTCACCGCCGTCGACGACTCGGGCAAGAAGCTCAAGGCGAAGGTCGAGCCCGTCGCCGGCGGCGCGGCGGAGACGGTCGAGGCCGACGCGGTGCTCGTCGCGATCGGGCGAGTGCCCTACACCGAAGGACTGGGGCTGGAAGCGGCCGGCGTGAACCGCGACAATCGCGGCCGCGTCGTGGTCGACCGGCATTTCGCCAGCAGCGTTCCGGGCATCTACGCGATCGGCGACGTAATCGCCGGCCCGATGCTCGCCCACAAGGCCGAGGACGAGGGCGTGGCAGTCGCGGAAATTCTCGCGGGCCAGGCCGGGCACGTGAACTACGACGTGATTCCCAACGTCGTCTACACGTATCCGGAAATCGCCAGCGTGGGCAAAAGCGAGGAGGAGCTCAAAGAGGGCGGCATCGCCTACCGGGCCGGCAAGTTCCCGTTCACGGCGAACCCGCGGGCCAGGGTCAATCTGACGCCGGAAGGCTTCGTCAAGATTCTGGCCGACGCCGGCACGGATCGGGTGCTCGGCGTGCATATCGTCAGCGCCGACGCCGGCAACATGATCGCGGAGGCGGCGGTGGCGATGGAATTCGGCGCGTCCTCGGAGGATATCGCGCGCACCTGCCATGCGCATCCGACGCTGAGCGAGGCGGTGAAAGAGGCGGCGCTGGCGGTCGACAAGCGGTCGATTCACATGTGAGCTTCCGCATGCCGGCTTGCCGCTCGCGGCAACGTCGGCGTTGCGCGGCAATGCCGGGCTGTTGCAGCGGGCCGCCGGGGGCGAGCGCTTGCGTCGTGCTGCGCTGCACGAGCACGAATTCGCCACTTTAACGTTTCCTCTTGGGTGCGGCCGGACTAGGCTGGGATGGATAAAGGTTGAAAATCGCATGCGGCGCTGGCTCAAACCGCTCTGGATCTTCCTCGCCGTCCTCTTCCTGATCGAGGCGTGGCTGTGGGATCACCTCGAGCCGATCGTCGCCCGGGTCGTCGCATGGATTCCCTGGCAGCGCCTCAAGGCGCTGCTGGCCCGATCGATCGCCCGGCTGTCGCCTACCGCCACGCTCGTCGTCTTCCTGGTGCCGGTGGCCGTGATCATTCCGTTCAAGGTGGTCGGGCTGTGGCTCGTTGCCGAAGGTTATTGGGTGCACGCTGCCGGCATGCTGCTGCTCGCCAAGCTCGCCGGGCTCGGCACCACCGCGTTCGTGTTCGACGCCTGCCGCGACAAGCTGTTGCAGCTGGTGTGGTTTCGGCTGCTCTACGAATCCCTGATCGCGCTGCGCGATTGGGCGCACGGAATGGTGGATCCCATCACGCGAAAAATCCGCCGCTTGATCTGGCTGTCCAGGCCGCAGCGCGCCGGCCGCTTTTTCCGGCGAGTCGCACGCATCCGCCGGCACATGCGTCGTCCGGACGAATTGACCTCGCCGCCGGCAGAGCCTCCGCCGGGGCCGGCCCGGGCGATCAGATGAAATGCAGCGCGTGCAGGGCATCGGGGGCGTAATACCCGACCGCCATCAGCGCGACGCCGGCGATCCCCAATATTCCGCCGAACCAAGCCAGCGCCACCATCGAGGTGATCACCGAGGCCGAGGCCAGCACGATGCCGATTTGCAGCGCGGCGGAGGCGATTTCATAGTGATGATATTCGGCAAAGGCCACGTCCCGCTCTTTTTCTTTCTCGCGCGCTTGTTCCTCCAGCTCCTTGCGGCCCTCGTGCTTCTCGGGATCCGACTGGTAGCGATCCGCCGTCTTCTGCCAGCCGGCGATGCGTTTTTGCTTGGCTGCCTTGACGTCCGCATCGCTCGTGGTCGCGAGATCCAATTCCATGGTTTCGGCCGAGGTCCGTAGAATCGTCTCGCGCATGTGCTTGGCCTGGTAGAACGCCCACAGATTCGCCGCCTCGATGTTGGCGCGCAGACCCTCGGTCTGCGCGCTCTTGCCCAGCGTCTCGGCGAACGCCAGGAATAGCGCCAGGACCGAGATCAGGAGCGCGATCTTCCTGTTCGAGCCGGCGAGGTGCTCGGCTTCCTCGGCGTGCTCGACTTGCTCGTGTGCGCCAGCCATGATTGTCCGCCTCCAAAGTTGGGTCCGATCGACGGTGTAACGAAGCGCCCGGCGCGCGCAAGGGGGATGCGGGGGCGGTCGGGAGCGTTTCGGATTCAAGCCCGCGGATGCGCGTTGCGATAGACTTCGACCAGCCGCTCGGCATCGACCTCGGTATAGATCTGCGTGGTCGAAAGCGAGGCGTGGCCGAGCAGCTCCTGGATCGCGCGCAAATCGCCGCCCCGCGCCAGCAGGTGGGTGGCGAAGGAATGCCGCAGCGCATGCGGGGTCGCGCTCTCCGGCAGCGCGAGCGCACCGCGCAGCCGCGCCATCGCCAGCTGCACGATCCGGGGCGACAGCGGCCCGCCCCTGGCGCCCACGAACAGCGGGCCGTCGGCGGCGAGCGCATAGGGGCAGCTCGCGACGTAATCGGCAACGAGGCGCAGCACCTGCTGCAACACCGGGACCATGCGGGTCTTGTTGCCCTTGCCGGTGACCAATATGGCGTCGCCTCGGCCGGGTTCGGGCACTGCGTTGCGCGCGAGCCCGAGCGCTTCCGAGATGCGCAAGCCGGAGCCGTACAGCAGGGCCAGCACCGCGGCGTCGCGCGCGAGAATCCAGGGCTCGCGATCTTCGCCGGCGCGCAGCTCGGTTTCCACGATGCGCTTGGCGGCGCTGACGGTGAGCGGCTTGGGCAGGGTCTTCGGGAGTTTTGGCGAGCGCACGGCGGAGAGCGCGCCGATCGCGCCCTTGCCGTGGCGCTCGAGATAGCGGGCGAACGACCGCGCGCCGGCGAGCGCGCGCATCAGCGAGCGGCTGGTGAGCCCCTCGGCCCGGCGCGCGGCCAAGAATGCGCGCACATCGCGCGGCTCGAGCTTTGCAAGATCGGTAAGCGTCAGCTTCTGGCCGAGATGCCCGGCCAGAAACGCCAGCAGCTGACGCGCGTCCCGCGCGTAGGCTTCGAGGGTCTTTGGCGAATAGCGGCGCTCGGCACCGAGATACTCGAGCCATCGTTCGACCTCGGCCTCGAGCTCAGGCCGCGCGAAGGGGAGCAACGCGTTCCCCTCGCCCCGCTTGCGGGGACCCGCATGTCCGCAGAATCCATCGGCGTCTGATCCGGCTAGCTTGACACCCCGGCTTATCTCACCCCTTTCCTTCACCTTTCGTTAACCGGATCGTCGGCCGGCCATGCCCAAGCAGATTGTCGACGTCCTCGTGCCGGTCGCCCTCGATCAGGCCTATTCCTATCGGGTGCCGGCGGGGCTCGAGCTTGCGCCCGGCGATCTCGTGCGCGTGCCGCTGGGGCCGCGCAAAGCGACCGGCGCGGTGTGGGGCCACGGCGTGGCGCGGCCGGGGCTCGACAATCGGCTCAAAGACGTGGCCGAGAAGCTCGAAATCCCGGCGCTCAAGCCGGAGTTGCGAAATTTCATCGATTGGGTCGCCGATTACACGCTCAGCTCCCGCGGCATGGTGCTGCGCATGGCGCTGCGCATGGGCGAGCAGCTCGGGCCGGAGCGCCCGCGGGTCGCGGTGCGGCTCGCCGGGCCTATTCCCTTGCGCATGACGCCGGCGCGCAAAAAAGTCCTGGCGCTGCTCGCCGACGGCTTGCTCCACGCCAAGCGCGATGTTGTCGAGGAAGCCGGCGTCTCGCCCGGCGTGATCGACGGGCTTGTGGATGAGGGGACACTGGAGACCGCGGCGCTTGCGCCCGAGCCGGTCGCGCGCCCGCCCGGTCCGGACTTTGCCGTGCCGGACCTGAGTGCCGCGCAGGCCGAGGCCGCCGCCGCGCTGCGCGCCAGAATAGCGGCAGGCGGTTATGCGGTGACGCTGATCGACGGCGTGACCGGCTCCGGCAAGACCGCGGTCTATTTCGAAGCCGTTGCCGAAATGATCCGGCGTTCCCGCCAGACCCTGGTCCTCATGCCGGAGATCGCGCTCACCGCGCAGTTCCTCGACCGGTTCACGGAGCGCTTCGGCGTGCGTCCGGCGGAATGGCATTCCGGCCTCTCCCCGCGCGTGCGCGCGCGCACCTGGGCGGCCGCCGCCAACGGCGAGGTCCAGGTCGTGGCGGGCGCCCGGTCCGCGCTGTTCCTGCCCTATGCCGACCTCGGCCTCATCATCGTCGATGAGGAGCACGACCCGGCCTACAAGCAGGAGGACGGCGTGCGCTACCACGCCCGCGACATGGCGGTGGTGCGGGCGCATATCGCGAAAATTCCCATCGTGCTGGCTTCGGCGACGCCCTCGGTCGAGACCGAGGTGAACGCACGGCGCGGGCGCTACGCCCGCCTCTCGCTGCCCGAGCGCTTCGGCGGCCAGCGTCAGCCGGCGATCGAGGCGATCGATCTGCGCCGCGAAGCTCCGCCGCGCGGGCGCTATATCGCGCCGCCGCTCGCCGAAGCCGTGAAGGTGACGCTCGAGCGCGGCGACCAGGCGCTCCTGTTTCTGAACCGGCGCGGCTATGCGCCGCTCACGCTGTGCCGGGCCTGCGGGTTCCGGCTGCAGTGCCCGCATTGCGATGCATGGCTGGTCGACCATCGCTTCCGGCGCCGACTCGTGTGCCACCACTGCGGGTTCTCCATGCCGCCGCCCGCGGCGTGCCCCAAATGCGAGGCGAAGGACTCGTTCGTCGCCTGCGGGCCCGGCGTCGAGCGGCTCGAGGAAGAGGTCGCCGCGCTGTTCCCGCAAAAACGCATCCTGGTGCTCTCGAGCGATCTCGTCGCGACCGTCGAGCGCCTGAGGGAGGAGCTCGCCGACATCGAGCAGGGCAAGGTCGACCTTGTCATCGGCACCCAGCTCGTCGCCAAGGGCCACCATTTCCCGAAACTCAACCTGGTGGGCATCGTCGACGCCGACCTGGGGCTGGGGTCCGGCGACCCGCGAGCCGCGGAGAAAAGCTTCCAATTGCTGCACCAGGTCGTCGGCCGTGCCGGACGCGAGGCCGGGAGGGCCGGCCGCGGCCGCGGCCTGATCCAGACGCACCAGCCGGACCATCCGGTGATGCGGGCGCTCATCGCGGCCGACCGCGAGGCGTTCTACGCGGCCGAGATCGCCGCGCGCGAGCGCAGCGTCTATCCGCCGTTCGGGCGCCTTGCGAGCCTCGTCGTGTCCGGGCCGGACCGCCCGGGCGCCGAAGGATTTGCACGGAGACTCGCCGCCGCGGCGCCGAAGAGCGATGACGTGCGTGTGCTCGGCCCCGCGGAGGCACCGATCGCGGTCATCCGCGGCCGGCACCGGTTCCGGCTGCTGGCGAAATCGCCGCGCAGTTTCGATCTCTCGGATTATCTGCGCGGCTGGCTCGCGAGGGCGCCGAAGCAGAAGGGCGGCGTGCGGCTCGAGGTCGATATCGATCCGCAGAGTTTTTTGTGAGTTGCGTCTGCGAGTGGGTCCTCCGCCGAACCTGAGTGCCGCAAGGTTGTGTCTTGCGCCGGATTGCGCGGTTTGGCTCGTGTTGCGCCGCGTGCCTCCCTGTGTTAGCGAAACCTTCGATTTTTCAAGGGCGCGGCGGCTCCGCGCCTGAAGCAAAAATCCTGCTCCCGCCAATGGCTTGCGCTGCGTCCTCCCGGGACGGCGCCGGGCCCGATCAGTGTTGCGCGATGAACGAGGCTCAAACCCAAGATCGGATCGTGGGCGGCATGGCGGGCCGCTATGCGGCCGCGCTGTTCGAGCTCGCGCGCGAGACGAGCGCGATCGACGCGGTCGCGGCCGATCTCGACGCGCTCGCGGCGCTGATCGCGCAAAGTCCCGACCTCGCGCGCCTCGTGCGCAGCCCGGTGCTCGGCGCCGAGGAGCAGCTCAGGGCGCTCTCGGTCCTGCTCGAACGCATGGGAATCACCGGGCTCGCGGCGAATTTCGTGAAACTCGTCACGGCGAACCGGCGGCTGTTCGCGCTGCCGGACATGATCCGGGCCTACAAGGCGCTCGTGGCGCGCGAAAAAGGCGAGGTCACGGCCGAGGTGACGGTCGCCGAGAATCTCGCGGAAAAACATCGCGCCGCGCTCGAGGCGGCGCTGCGCTCGGTCACCGGCAAAGCGGTCGAGCTCAGGGTGCAGGTGAACCCGGCGATCGTCGGCGGGCTCATCGTCAAGCTCGGCAGCCGCATGGTCGATGCTTCGCTGCGAACCAAGCTGCAATCGCTCAGGCACGCGATGAAAGAGGCTCGCTGATGGATATCCGCGCCGCAGAGATTTCCGCGATTCTCAAGGAGCAGATCAAGAATTTCGGCCAGGAGGCCGAGGTCTCCGAAGTCGGCCAGGTGCTCTCGGTCGGCGACGGCATCGCCCGCGTCTACGGCCTCGACAACGTCCAGGCCGGCGAGATGGTCGAGTTCGAGAACGGGGTGCGCGGCATGGCGCTCAACCTCGAGGTCGACAACGTCGGCATCGTGATCTTCGGCAACGACCGCGAGATCAAGGAAGGCCAGACCGTCAAGCGCACGCGCGCCATCGTCGACGTGCCGGTCGGCAAGGCGCTGCTGGGCCGGGTGGTCGACGCGCTCGGCAATCCGATCGACGGCAAGGGGCCGATCGAGGCGACGGAGAAGCGCCGGGTCGACGTCAAGGCGCCCGGCATCATTCCGCGCCGCTCCGTGCACGAGCCGATGGCGACCGGGCTGAAAGCGATCGACGCGCTCATCCCGATCGGGCGGGGCCAGCGCGAGCTGATCATCGGCGACCGCCAGACCGGCAAGACCGCGATCGCGCTCGACACCATCCTCAACCAGAGGCCGCTCAACGCCAGCGACGACGAGAAGATCAAGCTGTATTGCGTCTACGTCGCGGTCGGGCAGAAGCGCTCGACGGTGGCGCAGTTCGTGCGCGTGCTCGAGGAGAACGGCGCGCTCGAATATTCGATCGTGGTCGCCGCGACCGCGTCCGACCCGGCGCCGATGCAGTTCCTCGCGCCGTTCTCCGGCTGCACCATGGGCGAGTTCTTCCGCGACAACGGCATGCACGCGGTCATCATCTACGACGACCTGTCCAAGCAGGCGGTGGCGTACCGGCAGATGTCGCTCCTGCTGCGCCGCCCGCCCGGGCGCGAAGCCTATCCGGGCGACGTGTTCTACCTGCACTCGCGCCTGCTCGAGCGGGCGGCGAAGATGAACGAGGAGAACGGCGCCGGCTCGCTCACCGCGCTGCCGGTGATCGAGACCCAGGCCAACGACGTGTCGGCCTACATTCCGACCAACGTCATTTCCATCACCGACGGCCAGATCTTCCTGGAAACCGATCTGTTCTACCAGGGCGTCCGTCCGGCCGTGAACGTCGGGCTCTCGGTGTCGCGCGTGGGCTCCTCGGCCCAGACCAAGGCGATGAAGAAGGTCGCCGGCCGCATCAAGGGCGAGCTCGCGCAATATCGGGAAATGGCGGCGTTCGCGCAGTTCGGCTCCGACCTCGACGCCACCACCCAGCGCATGCTCAACCGCGGCGCGCGGCTGACCGAGCTGTTGAAGCAGCCGCAATTTTCCCCGCTCAAGATGGAGGAGCAGGTCTGCGTCATCTATGCGGGCGTCAACGGCTATCTCGATCCGATCCCGGTTTCGCGGGTGCACGCCTTCGAGCAGGGGCTGCTGACCACGCTGCGCGCGCAGCACGCCGACGTCCTGGATGCGATCCGCACCTCGCGCGACCTCGACGATAAAACTTCGGCCAAGCTCAAGAGCGCGGTCGATGCCTACGCCAAGGCCTTCGCGTGATGCGGGGCGGGACGCACGTGCGCCGTCACCCTGAGGAGCGAGCGACCGTAGGTCGCGAGCCTCGAGGGGCGGTCGCGCTATCAGCATCCTTCGAGGGCCGCCTTCGGCGGCCACCTCAGGATGGCGACGTCGGGATCTGACGCCAGATGCCCAGCCTGAAAGACCTGCGCAACCGCATCGCCTCCACCAAGGCGACGCAGAAGATCACCAAGGCCATGCAGATGGTGGCGGCATCGAAGCTGCGCCGCGCCCAGGCCGCGGCCGAGGCGGCGCGGCCCTACGCCCAGCACATGGACAAGGTGCTCGGCAATATCGCGCGCGGCGTCGTCGGCCTCGAATGGGCGCCAAAACTGCTCGCCGGCACCGGACGCCAGCAGGTGCACTTGCTGGTCGTGTGCACGGCCGAGCGCGGACTGTGCGGGCCGTTCAACTCGGCGATCGTGCGGCTTGCCCGCGAGCGCGCCGGCGCGCTGATCGCCGAGGGCAAGGAGGTCAAGTTCCTCTGCGTCGGCCGCAAGGGCTTCGAGCAGCTGCGGCGGCAATACGGCCGTCAGATCCTGGAGACGGTGGACCTGCGCGCGGTGCGCGTGCTGAAATTCGAGCACGCCCAGTCCATCGGCGAAAAGCTGACCCGGCTGTTCGCCGAGGGCGCGTTCGACGTCTGCACCTTGTTCTTCTCGCGGTTCAAGTCGGTCATCGCCCAGATTCCGACCGCGCAGCAAATCATCCCGCCGGTATTTTCCGCGCAAGAGGCCGGCAACGCCGGCGGCGCGGTCTACGAATACGAACCCGATGAGGAAGACATCCTGGCCGAGCTCTTGCCGCTCAACATCGCCGTGCAGGTGTTCCGGGCGCTGCTGGAGAACGCGGCCTCCGAGCAGGGCGCGCGCATGTCGGCGATGGACAATGCCACCCGCAACGCCGGCGACATGATCGAACGACAGACCATGAGCTACAACCGCTCGCGCCAGGCGATGATCACCAAGGAGCTGATCGAGATCATCTCCGGCGCCGAGGCGCTGTGAGGCGCCGCCTTTCTTCGTGACGAGGACATCATGGCCAATCCGACCGGACACGTTTCGCAAGTGATGGGCGCCGTGGTCGACGTGCAGTTCCACGGCGACCTGCCGGCGATCCTCAATGCGCTGGAGACCGACAACCACGGCAACCGCCTGGTGCTGGAGGTGGCGCAGCATTTGGGCGAATCCACCGTACGCACCGTCGCCATGGACTCGACCGAAGGCCTGGTGCGCGGCCAGGAGGTCAAGGACAGCGGCGGGCCGATCACGGTCCCGGTCGGCGAGGGCACGCTCGGGCGCATCATCAACGTCATCGGCGAGCCGGTCGACGAGGCAGGCCCGGTCAAATACGAGGAGCGGCGCGCCATTCACCAGGAGACCCCGCTTTATACCGAGCAATCGACCGAAGCCGAGATCCTGGTAACCGGCATCAAGGTCGTCGATCTGCTCACGCCCTATGCCAAGGGCGGCAAGATCGGCCTGTTCGGCGGCGCCGGCGTCGGCAAGACCGTGATCATCATGGAGCTGATCAACAATGTCGCCAAGGCCCACGGCGGCTATTCGGTGTTCGCCGGGGTCGGCGAGCGCACCCGCGAAGGCAACGACCTCTATCACGAGATGATCGAGTCGAAGGTCAACAAGGATCCCAGGGAGGGCTCGACCGAGGGCTCCAAATGCGCGCTGGTCTACGGCCAGATGAACGAGCCGCCGGGCGCGCGGGCGCGGGTCGGGCTCTCGGGCCTCACCGTCGCCGAATATTTCCGCGACCAGGGCCAGGACGTGCTGTTCTTCGTCGACAACATCTTTCGCTTCACCCAGGCCGGCTCGGAAGTCTCGGCGCTGCTCGGGCGCATTCCGTCCGCGGTCGGCTATCAGCCCACGCTGGCCACCGACATGGGCGCGCTGCAGGAGCGCATCACCACCACCACCAAAGGTTCGATCACCTCGGTGCAGGCGATCTACGTCCCGGCCGACGATCTGACCGATCCGGCGCCCGCGACCGCGTTCGCGCATCTCGACGCCACCACGGTGCTGTCGCGCTCGATCGCCGAGAAGGGCATCTACCCGGCGGTCGATCCGCTGGATTCCACCTCGCGCATGCTCGATCCCCGCGTCGTCGGCGAGGAGCACTATCAGGTGGCGCGCGATACCCAGCAGGTGCTGCAGCGCTACAAATCGCTGCAGGACATCATCGCGATCTTAGGGATGGACGAGCTCTCGGAGGAGGACAAGCTCACGGTGGCGCGCGCGCGCAAGATCGAGCGCTTTCTGTCCCAGCCGTTCCACGTCGCCGAAGTGTTCACCGGCTCGCCCGGCGTGTTCGTCAATCTCGAGGACACCATCAAGGGCTTCAAGGGCCTGGTCGAGGGCAAGTACGATCACCTGCCCGAAGCCGCCTTCTACATGGTCGGAACCATCGAGGAGGCGGTCGAGAAGGGCAAGAAGCTCGCCGCGGAGGCGGCGTGACCAATTGAGGATTCGTCTTCCCGGGGCCCGAGCGAAGCTCGGGAACCCGGGATCCATGACCACCGATCATGCAATTTCGCGAGGTGGGTGTTCATGGGTTCCGGGTTCGCGGGCAAAGGCCCGCGCCCCGGAATGACTGCATCGGAGTGCGAACATAACCACCATGGCCAATTTCCATTTCGATCTCGTCTCGCCGGAGCGGCTGGTGTTTTCCGGCGAGGTCGAGCACGTGGTGGTGCCGGGCAGCGAAGGCCAGTTCGGCGTGCTGGCGCATCACGCGCCGTTCCTGTCGATGCTGCGACCCGGCATTCTTTCCATCCTGGGTCCCGGCCAGCCGCGGCGCATCGTGGTGGGCGGCGGCTTTGCCGAAGTGGCGCCCGAGGGTCTCACCGTGCTCGCCGAGCTTGCGGTTCCGGTCGAGGAATTCGACCGCTCGCAGCTCGTCCAGGAGATCAAGGACACCGAAGAGGACCTCGTCGACGCCAAGAACGATGCGTTGCGCGACAAGCTGCGGCGCCGGCTCGATCAGCTCAACCGGCTGGAGCTCGCGCTGGGCGAGCGGGGGACGCGCGCGTGATCGAAACGATGCGGTCGTCTCGGGGCTCCAGCGAGCGAGGGAACCCGGGGCCCCATGAACACGGTCGTTACTAAATTTTCCAATTTGGTGTTCACAGGTTCCGGGCTCGCGGGCTGACGCCTGGGCCCCGGAACGACGAAACTGTCAGCCGCGCATCGCGGCCTTGATGGCCTCGACGCTGGCATCGGCGGCGCGGGCGGCCGCGATGATCCGCGCCTCGCGCCTGGTCAGCGCGTCCGCCGCCGCCATCATCGCGGAGATCTTGTCGAGCGGCACCACGACCGCGCCGTGGCGATCGGCGTGAACGAGATCGCCGCTCTTCGTTGCCATGCCGTGGACGCTCACCGCAACGCCGAACTCGACCACGTGCACATAGGCGTGCGAAGGGCCGATCGATCCGGCCAGCATCTGGAAGCCGGCGGGGATCTGCGGAATGTCGCGAATGCTGCCGTTGGTCACGGTGCCGAGACAGCCGAGCGCCTTGTGGACGTTCGACTGCACCTCGCCCCAGAACGCGCCGTAGCCCGCGTGCTCGCCGTCGAGGTCCTCGATGACGACGATGCTCGGCCGCGGCTTTCCCGCGACGTAGTCGAGATACTCGAGCCGCCGCTGCATGTAGGAGGCGTCGGCCGCCGCGATGGCGTCCTTGGCCTTGATGGTGACGGTCTTGGCGAAGCCGACCATCGCCGGCAGCTCCGGGAACGGGCAATGCAAATGCTTGACCGTATAGCCGGACCCGCGCCGCTCCGGCGCGACGATCTCGATCAGGTTGCAGGCCGTGGGCGTATCGATCGATCGCAGGAATTCCAGCTCTTGCCGGTTGGGGGCATTGCTCATTGTAGAAATCCCTCGCAGATGGGCAAAGACGTTTCATAATGCGAAAGCGAGCGCGGCGCTACGCGCCGCTCATTTCCCGGCGAGATGGCCGAACTCGGCGATGACGCGCACGTAGACCTGGCGCTTGAACGGCACGACGAGGTCGGGAAGCTCGGGCATTTCCACCCACCGCCACTCCACGAACTCCGGCTCGTGGCCGCCGCACGGATGCGCGATGTCGATCTCGGAATCCTCCCCGGTGAAGCGCAGCGCGTACCATCTCTGCCTCTGGCCGCGGTAGCGGCCGCCCCACGCGTGGGGAACGAGCTCGTCCGGAAGATCGTAGCTGAGCCAGTCGCGCATCTCCGCGAGCAGCTCGACCGAGCGGATGTTGGTTTCCTCGCAGAGCTCGCGGAGCGCCGCGTGGAACGGATCCTCGTCCGGGTCGAGGCCGCCTTGCGGCATCTGCCAACCGTGGACCTCGTCGACCTGCTCGGGGCCGCCGGTGCGCCGGCCGATGAACACCCGGCCTTTGCGATTGAGCACCATGGTGCCGACGCACGGCCGATAGGGCAGATGCTCGTAGGCGCTCACGGCAGATTCCATCGCGCGGTAATGGCCGCCGGCACAAGGACCATGCCGATCAACGGGATCGTTGGCCCGGGGCAGCGCTCGGGGCCGGCTCGGGCAAGCCGATCACCACTTCCTGGCGCCTGCCGCTCATGCCGTCGATGATGGTGACAGTCCGCCGGCTGCCGGCCTCGGTGGGCTCTCGAACCACGTTGGCCGCATCCGACTCGGGCCGAGGCTGCACGACGGGCGTTTCGGCCTGGACCTGGCGGGGAGCCGGTGCCGGCGCCGTTTCGGCCCGGATCTGGCGGGGAGCCGGTGCCGGCGCCGGCGGGACCGCCATCGGCTCGCTGCCGAACGGAAGCCCATCCACAAACACCCACACAAAAACCAACAGAGCGAGGCCGAGACCGAGCGCAAGCGCAAACGCGCGGGAAAGAGCCGCCGGCGCTGCAAGCCGCCGGCCCGCTGCTCGGGATTGTCCGAGCGGAGCCGTCAGGTCGTCCATGGTGGATCAAGGCGAATCATGGGCCAAAGGTTAGCACGCACCGGCTGTCATCGCCCGCGTATGGGGGCGACGTAGCCCGGATGGAGCGAAGCGAAATCCGGGGCCGCTCCCCGGATTTCTCGGCGCTTCGCGCCGTTCCATCCGGGCTACAAATCCCGCGAGAGGCCCGGCCTCAGTTCGGGACCGCAGCCTTCGGGTTGGGCGGGAACGCCGCGTTGACCCGGGTCCCGCGCAGCAGGTCGTAGGCCATGGTCAGCGCCTTGTCGTCCTTCGGGTCGGGCGGGATATAGGACTGCGAGCCCGTCTCCTCCTGGCCCTCGGCCTTGAGATGGCCGCGCAAGGCCGCTTCGCCCTTGGATTCCGTGCGCACCTTGAGCTCCTCGGGAACGTCCTGGATCACCTCGATATCCGGCGAAATGCCCTTGGCCTGGATCGAGCGGCCGGAGGGGGTGAAATAGCGCGCCGTGGTGAGCCGCAGCGCGCCGTTGCCGGACCCCAGCGGGATGATGGTCTGCACCGAGCCCTTGCCGAACGAGCGGGTGCCGATGACGGTCGCGCGCTTGTGGTCCTGCAGCGCGCCGGCCACGATCTCGGACGCGGAGGCCGAGCCGCCGTTGATCAGCACGATGAGCGACTTGCCGTGGATGAGATCGCCGGCTCGGGCATTGAAGCGCTGGGTTTCCTCGGCGTTGCGGCCGCGGGTCGAGACGATCTCGCCGCGCTCCAGGAACGCATCGGAGACCGAGATCGCCTGGTCGAGCAACCCGCCGGGGTTGTTGCGCAGGTCGACCACGAAGCCCTTGAGCTTCTCCGGCGGGATCTGCGCGGAGAGATCGGTCAGCGCCTTCTTCAAGCCGTCGGTGGTCTGCTCGTTGAACTGCGTGATGCGGATGTAGCCGATCTCGCCGCCTTCGACGCTGGAGCGCACCGAGCGCACGCGGATGATGTCGCGCACGATCGAAACATCGACCGGCTTGTCCTGGCCCTTGCGCATGATCTTCAGCCGGATCTTGGTGTTGACCGGCCCGCGCATCTTGTCGACCGCCTGGTTGAGGGTGAGGCCCTGGACCGGCTCGTCGTCGAGATGGGTGATGATGTCGCCGGCCATGACGCCGGCCTTGGCGGCAGGGGTGTCGTCGATCGGCGCCACCACCTTGACCAGACCGTCCTCCATGGTGACTTCGATGCCGAGCCCGCCGAATTCCCCGCGGGTCTGCACCTGCATGTCGCGGAAGCTCTTGGCGTCCATGTAGCTCGAATGCGGATCCAGCGCATTGAGCATGCCGTTGACGGCCGATTCGATCAGCTTGCCGTCATCCGGCTTCTCGACATAGTCGGCGCGCACGCGCTCGAACACGTCCCCGAACAGGTTGAGCTGCCGGTAGGTGTCGGCACCGGCGGCGGCACGGGCGCTCGCGCCCACGAACGCAAGCCGCGGCTGGGTGGCGAGCAGGGTGAGGGCCGCGCCGGCGGCCGCGCCGAGGAGAATCAACGGAGTCTTGCGCATCATCCGCGAACCTTTTCGCTATCCTTGGTTGCCCACCATGGGTTCGGATCGACAGGGGTTCCGTCCTTGCGGAACTCGACGTAAAGCACCGGCTGGCTGGAGCCGACCGCGATGGCGGCGGCCGACTGTGGCCCACCCCCCATCACCGCCACGGGTTCGCCGGTCAGCACGAATTGGCCAAGATCCACCGAAATCCGTTCCATCCCCGCAAGCAGCACATGATAGCCGCCGCCCGCATTGACGATCAAGAGTTGGCCGTAGCTGCGGAACGGTCCCGCGTAGACGACCCATCCGTCGCATGGCGCGGTGACCTGCGCACCGGCACGACTGGCGATCCAAAGTCCTTTCTCGGTGCCGCCGAGGCCGTCGGAAGCGCCGAAGTCGCGAATTCTCACGCCGTTGATCGGCAACGGCAACGCACCCTTGGCCGACGCAAAGGCGACCGCCGGAGCCAATCGCCCAGCATCCTTCAACGACGCGAGATCGGTGCGAATCTCCTTGCCCTCTTGCGGCCGTCCCGCCGTGCCGGCCGCGCGGGCGGAGAGAGCCACATCCTGCTCGAGCTTGGCAATCAAATCTTTGAGACTGTCGGCCTGCCGCGCCAGCGCGATCGCGCGCTGGCGTTCCCGCTCCAACGCCTTCTCGGTCTCGATCTGCTTTTTCTGTCGTTCTTCGATCAGCAGCGACATGCGCTGGCGCTCTTCCGACAAGGCGGCAAGATCGCGAGTGAGATCGTCGCGCTCGATCGCGCTCGCGGCGCGCACGCGGACGAGCTCGGCCAGGTCGGCAGCGAGCTTCTCGGCCTCGCCGCGCATCTGCGGCAACACCGCGCCGAGCAGCATCGCGGTGTGGACCGAGAGCAGGGCGTCTTGCGGACTCACCAGGATCGCCGGCGGCGGGTGACGCCCCATGCGCTGCAGGGCCGCGAGAATCTCCACAATGAGCGAGCGCCGGCCATCGAGCGACTTGCGTATGCCGCTTTCGTTCCCCTCCAGCGTCTTGAGCCGGGCTTCGGTCGCGCCGATGCGCTCCTCATCGCCGCGGATGCGAGCCGCGGTTGCGATCAGCGCCTCGTTGAGCTTGCGGCGGTCCTCGCCGAACGCCTCGACTTCCTTGCGAAGCCTGGATTCGCGCTCGGCGGCTTGCTTCTGCTCGGCGCGCAGCGATTCGAGTTGGTCGCGCGCGGCCTGTCCGGAGGTCGGTTGCGGCGGACCCGGCGGCGGCTCCGCCCAGGCGGCCGCGGCGAGGCCGAGCGGGATCGCCAGCCCGAGCGCCGCGCCCAAGGCATGATGCCAGGCATGGCGCGCCGCGGGCCGAGGACGAATCGCGGGGAACTTCATCATCAGCCGATTAGATCGCCGCTTGCTTGACGAATCCTTGACCATCGGGACCGGCCCTTCGCCGCGCGGCTTCGCACGGCCGGCTCGCCGCGAGCGCCCCGGGCCGGTCATTCCCGGTGATACGGATGCCCGGACAGGATGGTCATGGCACGGTAGATCTGCTCGAGCAGCATGATTCGCACCAGCTGGTGCGGCCAGGTCGCAGCGCCGAAGCCAAGCGCAAGCTCGGCGCGCCCACCCAAGCGCTCGGCCAGGCCGTCGGCGCCCCCGATCAGGAATATTATGGCTGGGGTTCCCCGGTCGCGCCATCGTTCGAGCCGCCCGGCAAGGTCGGTGCTGGACAGCGCCTTGCCGCGCGCATCGAGCGCGACGATTGCGGCATTTTCGGGAATCGCCGCACCGAGCCCCGCGGCTTCCTCGCGGATGCGATCTTCGCCGCGGCGGCCGCGGCTTTCTGCGATTTCGATGATCTCGATCGAGCGGAATCCCAATTTCCGGCCGATCGCGGCAGCGCGCTCACGATAACGCGCGGCGAGATCGCGTTCGGGTCCCGCTTTCAGCCGACCGACCGCGGCGACGACGAGTTTCATCCCGCGCCGCCCGGAAAAGGTTGCTCAGCCCGCCCGTCGCGCTGCCGACCGGCCCGGCGCCCACATCTTCTCGAGATTGTAGAACGCCCGGACTTCCGGCCGGAACACGTGAACGATCACGTCGCCGGCGTCGATCAGCACCCAGTCGCAATGGGGCATGCCTTCGACCCGCAGGCCGCAGACCCCGGCCTTTTCCAGGTCCTGCAGCACGTGATCGGCAACCGCGCCGACGTGGCGGTGCGACCTTCCGGAGGTCACCACCATGTAGTCGCCAATCGAAGTCTTGCCGCGCAGATCGATGGTGATGGTGTCCTCGGCCTTGGCATCGGAAAGCCGGGCGAGGACCAGGCGAAGGGTCTCCTCGGCGTCAGGACGCACCTTGGAGACGCGCTCGGGCCGCCGATGAGACGCTGCCCGAAACCATGTAGAAGTGGACAGGGGTCCTTTCCTCCATCATGCCCGGCGCACGGCGCAGGGGCCACACGAGTAAATAAGCATCGACCGTTGACGGTTTCAACCTCCCGCGGCGCGCAAAGCGGTCGAGGACACAGGGGATTTCAGCCCGTGCAGGAAGACCCAGGCCGGGGGTTGCGTCAACGCCAATCGGCGGGCCAGTGCTTCGGGCAGGCGATAGCGCGAGAAACGATCCGCAAACGGCCCGGCCCGGATGGCGCCCGTGCGGTCGATCACCGCGACCGGCACCAGCGCCGCGATGTCGCGCCAGTTCTGCCAATGGTGGAACGTGGCTAGATTGTCCGCCCCCATGATCCACACGAAATGCACGCCGGGAAGCCGGCGCCGGAGCCATTGCAGCGTGTCGAAGCTGTAGCGGGTGCCGATCGCGGCTTCGAGCCCGGTCACGTCGATGCGCGGATGCGCGGCGAGCTTTTGCGCGGCCGCGATCCGATCGGCGAGCGGCGGCAGCGCGCTTGTGTCTTTCAGCGGATTGCCCGGGCTCACCAGCCACCAGACCCGGTCGAGGCCGAGGCGCTTCAGCGCCATCAGGCTCGCCGCGCGGTGGGCCGCATGCGGCGGATTGAACGAGCCGCCGAACAGCCCGATCTTCATGCCCGGCGCATGCGGCGGCAGGCGAGACGCCGCGGGTGTATTTGCTGTTGCTTGCGATTTCACTGGGGTTACCTCCCCCCTTGCGGGGGAGGTCGGCGTCGCGGAGCGACGCCGGGAGGAGGGTCGCTTGCTCTGCGAAACTCGTCACCCCCCTCCCCATCCCTCCCCCACAAGGGGGGAGGGAGGCGAGTGGGGCGAATCATCAGCATCTGACGAACGGCCTCGTGCAATATCACGGCCGGATCTGGCCCGAACCCCGCACCCGGTATTTGAAGCTGCAGAGCTGCTCGGTTCCGACCGGCCCGCGCGCGTGCAGCCGCCCGGTGGCGATGCCGATCTCGGCCCCGAAGCCGAACTCGCCGCCGTCTGCGAATTGGGTCGAGGCGTTGTGCAGCACGATCGCGGAGTCCACCTCGGCCAGGAATTTCTCCGCCGCTCGCGCATCGGCCGTGACGATCGCGTCGGTGTGGTGCGAGCCGTAGTGCTCGATATGCGCGATCGCCTCCTCGAGGCCGTCGACGAGCTTCACCGCGATGATCGCGTCGAGGTATTCGGTCGACCAATCCTCCTCGCTGGCGGCCGTCACGCGCGGGTCGATCATCTGGGTCGCGGTGTCGCCGCGAACCTCGCAGCCCGCATCGAGCAGCATGGCGACGAGCGGCGCGAGCAATTGCGCGGTTCCGGCGCGGTCGACCAGCAAGGTCTCGGCGGCGCCGCACACCCCGGTGCGGCGCATTTTTGCGTTACGCACGATGTTCTTGGCCATGGCGAGATCGGCGGCCTTGTCGACATAGACGTGGCACACGCCCTCGAGATGCGCGAACACCGGCACGCGCGCTTCCGCCTGGACCCGGCCGACCAGCCCCTTGCCGCCACGCGGCACGATCACGTCGATCGTGCCGTCGAGGCCGGACAGCATCAGGCCGACCGCCGCGCGGTCGCGGGTCGGCACCAGCGCGATCGCGGCCTCCGGCAGGCCGGCTTCGACGAGCCCCGCGGCGAGCGCGGCGTGGATGGCGCGGCTCGAGCGAAACCCTTCCGAGCCGCCGCGCAGGATCACGGCATTGCCGGCCTTGAGACACAGCGCGCCGGCATCCGCGGTCACGTTCGGGCGGCTCTCGAAAATCACGCCGACGACGCCGAGGGGCACCCGCACGCGCTCGATGCGCATGCCGTTCGGCCGCGTCCAGGTATCCGTCAATGTGCCGACCGGATCCGGCAATTGCCGCACCAATTCGACGCTCGCCGCCATCGCC
>WNGM01000316.1_pt1 | contig 38158 bp, 37 predicted proteins | sample 5400571 | NCBI WGS metagenome assembly WNGM01 (sample SAMN13153378, study PRJNA577476) | soil metagenome | isolation source: 100 cm soil or saprolite under Garry oak tree replicate 2 | place: USA:California | collected 2016-06-15 | reverse complement strand
CGAAGGTGAGGCCCTGCGGCTGGAACTGGATCCGGTTCACCGTGTCCGACGGCGCCACCGCGGTGATGGTCACCGCGCTGTCGAGGGCGCCCGCCGGAATCACGAGGGTATCGGTGCTGAGGGCGATGGTGCCGCCCGCGGGCCCGATGGTCTGGGTGACCGAGTCGGCCGCGAGCGGGGAGCACTGCAGCAAGCCCGAGGGCGGCGGCGCCGGCGCCGGCAGCGGCGGTAGTCCGAGGAGGTCCCCCTGCGGAGCGGTAACGCCGACCGGCGAGGGATCTGTACAGCTCAGCGCGACGCCGATGGCGCCACCGAGCAGCGCGGAGAGCAGGTAACGTGTGGTCTTCATGACGTGACGCTCCTCTTGTCGAGCTCGAGCCCAGGTGGCGTGGCGCGCGACGCGGGCGCCTTCTCCGGGTCGAAGCGGCGCACCCAGGGGTGGCGTGTCTCCGGTGTGCCGTGGTGGACCGCCGTGGTGGCGTGCGCGAGCAACTCGGCGGGATCGACGGGCGAGTACTTGAGATTGGCCACCGCGTCATACCCGGCGCGCACGACAGTCCCCGCAGGGAGCATGTCGCCGCCGCCGGGGCCGCGCAGCGCAGCGACCACGCGCTGCGCGAGTTTCACCGCCCCGGCGTGGTCCGTGGTCGGCGCCAGGACGGCGAATTCGCTCGGACCCAACAAGCCCACGACGTCGGAGACTCGCGCCGAGCGAGCCACGAGGCTCGCCGCGGTCCGGCCCGCGGTGGCGGTTTCCAGGGCGAACACGACGCAGGCGAGCGCGCCGTGCTGGCGCGACATGAGGGCCCCCAGCTCGCGCGCGCGGCGCGCGAGCGCAGGCCGAGTATGCAGGCCGGTCGCCGGGTCGACCATGCCGTCCGCCAAGGCGAGGTCGATGTTGCGCTTCGCTTGCACGTAGGTGTGGAGCGTGAGCGCGAGATCGTCTGGGCCGCGCGGATGGCGGAGGAAGTCCCAGGCACCGGCGCGCAACGCGTTCACCCGCTGTTCCGGAGTGGGTTTGTCGGCGGCGAGGATGACGATCGGCACGTTGTGGCCGATGCGCTGATCAGTTTGCAGCAACCGGCACACTTCGACGCCTGAGATGTCCGGCAGGTCGGCGTCGAGGATGATCGTGTCCGGCTGGAGGTCCGGTGCCCACTGGAGTGCCAGCGTGCCGGTGTACACCTCGACCACGGCGTACGGATTGTCCGCGAGCACGCCCGCGACGGAGCGCTCTTGCGCAGCGGCGATCAGGACGACGGGCCGGGTGCCGGCGCTGGTGGCCATAGGAGACGTCGTCGCCCCGCTGCATCAAGCACGCCGTGCGCCCACAGCGCGGGTGCGCTGCCGTAACTAACAGTGGTGTTGTTAGTTACGACGGTCCGCAGGGTCTAGCGTCGGGATTTGGAAGCACCATTCTGAGGCAGCGAGCGGAGCCGCCCTGCCCCAACTCGCATCGCCGGGAGCGCCATGCGGGGCGGCGTGGGGCCTATGCAGCGTCCTGCAGTGCACGGACACGAGCCGCCTCGCGTTGCGTCAGGACGACGCTGGCGACGAACAGCAGCAACATCGTCCATACCACGACGCTGTAGCCGGCGATGTAGTAGTAAGCGTCCCTGCCGACCACGTCCCTGCCGTCCACGCCGCTCACAGCGATCAAGGCCCAGAGGCCGGCGAGGGCGGTCCGCTTCCCGGGGGGGAGACGGGCCGGCCGGAGCGCCAGGAACGTGTAGAAGACGAACAGCAACGTCACGAGGTGAGCCCGCCAGGTGATGGGCGACGACAGATGGCTGATCAGGAATACCGTGCTGAGCTCGAACGCGGACGGAGCGGTTCCGCGCACGCGCAGGAGACCGAGGTTGACGAGGAACGCCAGTAGCAGGACCGCGGTGCCGGCTTTGTACGTCAGCGCGGCGACCTGCTCGGATGCCGGCAGGTATCCGTACTGCAAGTGCTCCGGGGTCTCTGCGGGTCGCATCATCCGATAGACCATGGCGCCGAGGTTCTGGATCCTGCTGTCGGTCAAGATCCGCCCGTGTTGGAATCCCGCGAGGAACGAGCGGTAATACTCGGCCAGGTCGGCGGTCCCGGTCGCGGGCCCGCGCAGCATCAGCGGCGCGACGACGCAGGCGAGCGCGAGGGGCGGGACGGCCAACGCGGCCCGCCGCGGTCCCCGCAGGACGAGCCAGATCACGAAGAACGCGGGGGTGAGCTTGAGCGCGGTCGCGACCACGAAGTAGGCGGCCGAGCGGACGGCCAGCCCGCGCAGGTGGGCGTCGATCCCCAACAAGATGAGCACGAAGATCACCTCGTTGATCTGCACCCGGTTGAAATTGTCCAGAAAAAACACCAGGGAGAGCGCCACGGCGAGGACGAGCGGCAGCGGCCCCGTGGCCCGATCGGGATATGTCCGCGCCACGATGCTCTTGGTCAGAACGATCGTGACGCCTAGCAGGAGGAGATTAATGAAGGAGAGCATCTCCGCCGCGATCGGCAGCGGGAAGACGGCGAGCAGCTGGAACGCCATCGCCGCGAAGGGCGGGTAGATGAACGGTCTCGCGCCCGGGAGATCGCCGTGGTACAGGGGCGCACCGGCTGCGAAGTTACGCCCCGCCTGCCAGAAGACGTGGACGTCCCCGCCGACTCCCTCTCCTTTTCCACGGTCGATGGCGATCGCCACCGCGACGACGCAAATGCCGGCCGCGAGCGCGAGTGTACGGGGGGTCCAGCGGCGACCGTCGACTGGACTGGGGGAGGGTGCGGCCACGGCGTTCGCTCGACCCGTTCAGGGTTGAGCCTCAATGTCGCGCCGACATCACCAGCCTGCTAGGGCGAGGGCGCGGAAGGCGCCGCGTTGCCAATGGCTTGGAGGTGCGCTTCGGTCGCCAGCCGCTCGAGCCGGTCCAGCGGGAGCGCCAGCAGCAGATCGATGCGGCGACTGATCAGCAGAAACGGCGCGGAATCGCCCTTTGCCCTTCACGTTGAGCAGAGCTTCCGCCATCTGGCTGCGGGCGGAGTTCCCGGTGCAGAGGAACAGCACGCGAAAGCTGCGCCCTCTGGTCACGCGGGCTTGCGGGCGCGCACGAACGCGCCCATGATGCGGCCGCCGACCTCCCGCGCCAGGACTTCGGCGTCGAGCCCGGCGCCGCTCAGTACGGCTCGCGCGTCCTCGAATTGGTAGATCCGCGTCGGCTCGACCCCAACCTCCACGAACCCCGCCTCGGCGAGCAGTCGCTGGTATTCCCGCTCCTCCAGCGCCCCCGCCACGCACCCCACCCACAGCTCCATACTGCGACGCACGGCCTCGGGGATTTCACCCCGCACCACGACGTCCGACACGGCGAGCCGGCCCCCCGGCCTCAGCACGCGGAAGGCTTCGCGGAGTACACGCTGCTTGTCGGCGGAGAGGTTGATGACGCAATTCGAGATGATCACGTCCACCGACGCCTCCGGGAGGGGAATGTGCTCGATCTCCCCCTTCAGAAACTCGACGTTCGAGACGCCGGCCTTGCGCTGATTCTCGCGAGCCAGGGCGAGCATCGCGTCGGTCATGTCGAGACCGTAGGCCTTGCCCGTCGGCCCCACGCGGTGGGCGGACAAGAGCACATCGATCCCGCCGCCCGAGCCGAGATCGAGGACCGTTTCCCCCTGGTGGAGCTCGGCCAAAGCCGTGGGGTTGCCGCAGCCGAGCGAGGCGAGGACCGCCCCCTCGGGAAGCACGGCCGTGTCGGCGGGGTCGTAGAGGTTCGAACTCACGGCATCGCAGGCCCAGGCGTCTGCGGCGCTCCCGCCGCAGCTCCCGCGCTCGCCGGCAAGCACCCGAAGCGCCGCCTGAGCGTATTTTTGCTGCACCGTTTTTCGGATCTGCTCGTGGCTCATGTGCTCACCCCCCCGATCAACAAACGTTGATGTGTCGGGCGCAAAAAAACGCCCTCAGGTACAACACGCCCGCGCACAGCTTCCCGCGTGCTTCCCCGGCTTTATGGCCTGGGCGAAGGCCGCGATCTCGTCGAGGAGCTCGCGGTTGAGCGTGTAATAGACCCAGCGCCCTTCGCGGCGGTCCGTCACGAGACGGGCGTCCTTGAGGGTCTTCAGATGGAACGAAAGGCGTGACTGCGCGACGTCGAGGGCGTCCTGCAGCTCGCACACACATCGCTCCCCGTGCGACAGCATCGCCACGATCTGGAGCCGGGTTTCATCGGAAAGCGCGTGGAACCAGCGCGCGACGCGCGCGGTGTCGGGGAGAGTCGCCGTGGCCATGCCGCAAATATATCAACCACAATTGATGCATCAATCCACGGTGTCGCAGGGCCGGGGTCTTGCCCCCGCGCCGGCCCTTTCTTGCCGCGGGCCGTCGGCACGCTTCTCGCGCCACGGGCGCGTTCGTCGACGGTGCGCATCGCCTTCTCCGTCGAGGAGCGTCCTGCGGGGAGTGCGATGTCAGGGCGGCAACGTTCCGTGAGGGATGTTGCACGGCCGCCGCGATGCGCGTCCGCGCGAGGCGCGTGCAATACAGCGTCGCGGGATGCGGGGGAAGCACTCTACATGTTTGGGAAGGAGGGTCATATGAGATTGGCAAGGGGGATCCTTTGTCTGTCCGCTATCGCGGCACTCGCGTGGGGCTGCGGGGAAGACGCCGCCGCGCCGAAAGGACCCGCTGCGCTCTCCACCGACCAGAGCGACTTCACGTACCCGGTGAATCCGCCCCGTGTCGATGTGGATCCGGGGGCGGTCCGACCCGATGCCGTGCCCTACTGCACGCGCGGTGGGCAACCCATCATCTGCTATTCACCCAACTTCATCCGCACGGCCTACGACTTCCCGTCGAGCCTGGACGGGACGGGGCAGACCATCGTGATCGTCGACGCCTTCGGGAGTCCCACGATCGAGAACGATCTGGCCGTGTTTGACCGGACGTTCGGCATTCCGGCGCCCCCGTCGTTCACGATCGTGTGCAGTCCACTGGGGTGTCCGACCTTCAATCCGCAGAAGGCGTCTCACGGTCAGATAGGCTGGTCGGTCGAGACCACGTTGGACGTAGAGTGGGCCCATGCGATGGCTCCGGGTGCCAGCATCGTCCTGGTGGTCGCCTCCACCAGCTCGGGCAATGCGATCAACAGCGCCGAGGCCATGGTCATTCCGCAATATCCCGGCGGCATCATGTCGCAAAGCTTCGGGATCCCGGAGATGCTCGTGCACAACAACAACGCCCAGATCCTTCAGGCGCACAACAACTATCAGACGGCGTTGGCCGCGGGGATGACGGTACTGGCCGCCAGCGGGGACTTCGGCGCGACGAACGGGTTCAACACGGCCAACCCGTTGTTTCCCGCCTCGGATTCCCTGGTCACGGCGGTCGGCGGCACCCAAGGAGACCCTTACACGTTCCCCGCGAGCCCCTCGAGCTGCAGCGGCGGCCGGTGTACCGCCGGCCTTGTGACATTCACGGGCACGTGCAGCCCCGGCCCCGCGCCAGGATTCCCAACCGGCTGCACACCCACCGGCTATGGCGCCGAGCAGGTCTGGAACGAGCCCGCATTCGGCCTGGCCACCGGCGGCGCACCGAGCGCGCTCTTCTCGGTGCCCTCCTATCAGCGCGGACTGGGTGTGACGGCGAGAACCGTCCCCGACGTGTCGTACGACGGCGCACTGAACGGCGGGGTGCTGGTGTACTACACGGCCTTGGGCTTTCCCCTCTGGTTCGTGGTGGGAGGAAGCAGCGCCGGCTCGCCGCAGTGGGCGGCGATCGTCGCGTTGGCCAGTCAGTTGAAGGGAGCCCCACTGGGGTTCATCAACCCGACGCTCTACCAGATCGGGTGCTCCGCCAACTATCCACGGGATTTCCACGACATCACGGTAGGCAACAACCGCCTGGCGGGTACGTCGGTCGGCTTCGACGCTGCGGCGGGCTGGGACGACGCGACGGGATGGGGAACGCCCGATGTCGCGAATCTGGTGGCCGACTTGGTCAGCCCGCCTGCCTGTCCGTAACTAGGTGGAGGCAAGCGCGTGCGGCACGACGAGCTTGCCTCCGCCAGTCAGCAGGATCACGAGATTCATCACCAGCAGCATCAGGTCGTAGTGCCAGCCGTACGTCCGCTCTCCCCAAAACCCGGTCTTCCACACGAAGATCTTCTTCTGGATTGCCCCGAGCATGATGAGGATCAGCCCGATCGCGGCGAGTTGCGTCCAGATTCCGAGCGCCACGCCGGCGCTCCCGAGCAGTTCCGCCGCGCCGAGCAACACCGTGAAGCCGCGGCTTGCGCCGATACTGGTGGCGCGTGCTGTCGGGTCCTTGAGATGATTCAGCCCACTCGCAAAAAACACGGTGGCGACCATGAGTCGCAGGAGCAGGAGCCCGACATCGCTGAACTGCGACAGCGCGGGAAACGTGACGTTCATACCTGTCTCCTTACGCAGTTGCCTCCGTGACCTTCGGAGCCTGGACGCGCGGGATGGCCAGCCGTGCTTTCCCCGGCACCTGGACGAGGGGCCCGAACAGGAATCCCTGCGCCAAGCGGATCCCCAACGCACGCACTGTTTCCAGTTCGGCGGGCGTCTCGATGCCCTCGACGATCAGCGGAACGCCGGCGTCGGTCGAGAACTTGGCGACCGCTCCGATGAGCTGGCGCTTGATTTGATCGTTGTCCGCCCCCCGGGTCAGCTGCATGTCGAGCTTGATGAAATCCGGCTCGATCTCGGAGACGACGCGGAGTCCCGCGTACGCCGACCCGACGTCGTCCACCGCGACCTTGAAGCCGGAGCGCTTCAGCAGCTGGACCGCCTGCCGGAACGTGGGGAAATCGGTGATGGCGGCGCGCTCCGTAATCTCGAACACGACCCGGCGCGCGAAGCGGCGGACGAACGCCGCGCCGACCAGCTTCGGGTCGAAGACGCACGCAGGCTCCAAGTTGATGAACATGAGCTGGCGACGCTGCAGGCGCGGCAGGCGGCGCAGCGCCCGCTCCCAGCAGACCCGTTCCAGCCTCCAGATCAAGTCGGCCTCGTACGCCACCTGGAACAGCGTTTCGGGCGACTCGAGGTCTCCCTTTGGGCCGCGGCTGAATGCCTCGTAGCCGATCGCCGTTCGCGAGTTGAGGTCGACGATCGGCTGGTAGACCGTGCCGATCCGCTTCCGATCGATGATCGCCTTCAGCTGACGGGCTCGGTGCCGGAGCGTCTTCTCCTGGTCCGAGGCTGCGGCGGCCAACGCTTCGTCGATCGTGCGATACACCAGGCGTTCGACCCGTACTGAGGAGTCGCGTTTCATCACGGCGGCGCCGATGAAGTAGCCGAAGCGACGGACCAGCTCCGGGTTCATGGTGTCGCCGAGGTAGGTCTCCAGCCGTTTGGACACGCGTCGCTTGAGCGACTCCACGTCACGGGTGGTGATGCGCCGGCGGGCGCGGGGCGGCGCGAGAATCAGGACGAAGATATTCCCGTTGACGGTGAGCTCCGCGAGCGCATCCTCCTTGCGCAGCGCCGCGTCCTTGGTGGCCTTCAAACAGGCCGCGACGCCACGGACGATCTCGTCGAAGCTCTCCCACCCGTAGATCTCCTCCAGCTTGGAGAACTGGGCAATGCTGACCGCCAGCAGACCGACGCCCTTGCGTTGGGTCAGGATCTTTCGGATATGTGGCAGGAGAGCCGAGAGCGTGGGCAGCGAGGTGACCGAATCGAACAGGACCGCCTTGACGTCCTTCGCGCGGGGCGCGTCTAAGACGCGCTGGAGCATGCGGATGAGGAAACTCACGGGTCCCGCGGTCATGTTCCCTTGCGCTCGGCGAGGCTGTGAAATACCGCACCAAAAACCAGGCTGGTCAATCGGTCGTGGGGCGAGGGGCCGCGGGATTGGTCCGGGAATTGCCGCATTCCCGCCCGCCCGTGCCGCAAAATCGCCCTAGCGAAGCATCGCCGGCAGCGCATCTTGAGGTCGTGCCAAGGTTCCCGCAACTGCGGCCACCATGATCGTTCCTCCACACGATCAGCCGGAGCGCGATCGGCGGGCCCTGCGGAATCGCCGCGACGGACTCGACCGCCGGGTGGGCGAGCGTCGGCTGGAGTCCATGCCCGCGGGCGGCGACCAACGACAAGGGGCTGAGCGGCGGGGACAGATCGATCGGCGCGAGAGTGCGGGACGGCGCCGCACCGAGCGGGCGGGGACTCGCCCGTTCGTGGTCCTCTTTGTGGGCGCGGATGCCCGCCCGGTGCGCGAGCTGCTCGACGCCTCGGGCGAGCGCTTCCAGCTCGAGGCCGTCGACCGGCGAGCGGCGGCCCTCGAACGACTGAACCGGGGCGATATCGACGCCGTGTTGCTCGATCTGTCGCTCCCCCGCGGTCTGGAGACCTTCGCCGATCCGGCAGTCGCGAGACCAGCGCCTCCGTTCCTGGTGCTGTCTCGCTCGGACGACGAGCGGCTCGCCCTCGAAGCGGTCCGAGCCGGAGCGCAAGACTACCTCGTGAAGGGGCGGTTCGACGGCCCCCTGCTCGCGCGGGCGCTGCACTACGCCGTCGAGCGGCACCGGCTGCGCAGTGCGCTGCAGGACCTGCTGCTCTCGGACGATCTCACGGGCCTCCACAATCGGCGGGGTTTCGTCACGCTCGCGACCGAGGATCTGCGCCTGGCGCGACGGGCGAAACAAGCCCTGCTGGTGGCCTTCGCGGACGTCGATGATCTCAAGCGCATTAACGACAGCTTGGGCCACGCCGGAGGCGACCAGGCGCTGCGGGACGTGGCCGGCATCCTGCGACGCACGTTCCGAGAGTCGGACGTGATTGCCCGGATCGGCGGGGATGAGTTCGCGGTGCTGGTGCGCGCGGCCGAGGCAAACAGCGTGGAAGTGCTGCGACAGCGCTTGAACGACCAGCTCCATGAGTTCGGTCGCCGAGCGAAGCGGCCGTATCGGATCTCGATCAGCCTCGGGTTCGCGCTCAGCACAGCGGCGAACGTGGCCTCGGTCGAAAGCCTGCTGCGCCGCGCCGACGCGGCCCTGTATCAGGAGAAGCGCCGCCGCGACACGGAGACTCGACTTGGCGAATCGCCGGGGTCGGGTGAGGTGACGAAGATCCCCTATGCCGTGCGCCCGATCGAGATCCTGCTCGTCGAGGACGACCCCGCGGACATCGAGCTCGCCAAACTGGGACTGGATCGCGCCAAGCTCCAGAACCGTCTGTGGGTCGTCACCGACGGCGTGGACGCGCTCGCCTTCTTGCGGCGGGAGCCGCCGTTCACCCAGGCCCCGCCCCCCGACGTCGTGCTCCTGGATCTTACGCTTCCGAGGAAGGACGGCCGGGACGTGCTGAGCGAGATGCGGCAGGATCCGGAGCTGCGAGGTATTCCGGTCGTGATCTTGACAGGGACGAGCGCCGAGCACGCCGAGCTGGGGTCGCTGCACCCGGATGCCTTCCTCACCAAGCCCGTCGATTTCGACCGGCTCGTCCCCGCGGTGCACTCGGTCGCGAACCTCGGGTTCACCATCGTCAAGCTGCCGGCCTGACAAACACGACATCCGATTCACCGATCAGCGGTAGTGGGCGTGCCTGTACGTCCTTGACATCCTGGCGGGTCATACCCGAATGTGAGTGTTGCTGTATCCCCCGAGGAACGTGCCCGTGAGCGAATGGGCTGAGGTCATCGGACAGCGGTTGCGCGCGCTGCACCTCGACAGCGTCAGGAAACAGATCCTGGTGTTGGCGGTGTCGGCGACGCTCCTGCCCGCGCTCGCGATGATCGTCGTGTTGTCCCGCCAGACCCGGAGATCGCTCGGCGATCAGATCACCCACGAGCTGCGCGGCGTGAGCGCCGAGGCGGCCTGGGAGATCGACCAGTGGCTCAACGAACGGCTCTACGATCTGCGGGTGGCGGCGACCGGGTACGCCGTGCCGGAGAACCTCGCCAGGATCCAGGGAAGCGCGGGAGGCCAGGCGCTCGGCCGGCTGCGCGACTATCTCAACTCGGTGCGCGAGCGCTCCACGGACTGCGAGGCGCTGGTCCTGCTCGACGCGCGCGGCCACGTGGTGACGGGCAGCGGGGGCCGGATGAGCGGGGTGCAGTTCTCCTTGGAGAAACTGAACAGCCTGCGGACGGGCGATGTGCTAGTGGGGGACGCCTACTGGGACTCGGGCCTCGGGAAGGCCGCGATGACGCTCGCCGTCCCGATCCGCCAGGCCGATGGGCGGTTCGCCGGCGCGCTTACCGCGAAGATCAATCTGCGCGCGGTCGCCGACATCCTGCAGCGGCTTGCCCCGGGCGATGGGCGTGACGGTGGTGGCGTCTACGTAATGACGGACCAGGGACGCCTGGTCCTCAGGTCCCAGGTCAGCTCGGCGGAGCTCATGCGGACCAAGCTCCCGACCACGACGATCCAGCCATTGCTCGAGAAGGAGGGCACGACCGTGGCGTCCACGCGAGCGGACGGACAGGACGTGCTCGCCATACTGCGGCGTGTTCCCGCGCTTCACTGGGCCGTGGTCGTCGAGCTCTCCCGGGCGCAGGCCGTCCGTCAGGCGGGCGCCCCGGGGGGCGGCACCATCACGCTCCTCGTCGTGCTGCTCGCGGGGGCTGGAGCGGTGGCCGGCCTGCTGGGACTGCTCATCGTGCGACCGGTCGGGCGCCTGGCGAGCGCCGCGGCGAAGGTGGCCGCCGGGGATCTCTCTGTCGAGATTCACGGGGGCGGGGGCGGTGAGCTGGGGCAGTTGACCCAGGTGTTCAAGAACCTCGTCACGCGCGTGCGGGAGCGGGAGGGTCAGGGGGAGCTGGAGCGGCTCTCGGTCACCGACGCCCTCACCGGGTTGTACAACCGGCGGCACTTGATGGGGACGCTCGCCAACGAGGTACAGCGCTCGCGGCGCCTGCGGCGCACGTTCTCCGTGCTGTTGGCGGACGTGGATCACTTCAAGCAATACAACGACACGCATGGCCACCTGGCGGGGGATGCGGCGCTCGTGAAGATCGCGGAGATCTTGCGCCAGACGACGCGCGCGGTGGACAGCGTGGCGCGCTACGGGGGCGAGGAGTTTGTGATGATGCTGATCGAGGCGCCGATCGCCACGGCGGTGAGCGTCGCGGAGCGCATTCGCGCGCGTGTGGCGGCCGAGGCGTTCGAGGGTGGCCGGATGACGGTGAGCATCGGCGCCGCGGAATACCCCGCACATGGCGATACGCCGGAGGAGCTCATCGCGAGCGCGGACGCGGCGATGTACCAGGCGAAGGCTGGCGGTCGCGACCGCGTGGTGGCCGCCGCGGGGATGGTGGAGGCGGAGAAGGCGATGAAGATGCGGCGAAAGGGGGAGGCCTGAGGCCCTGATCTTGGCGCCCGTCGTCGGCGCGGGTACCCTATCTCAAGGAGTGTCATGTGCACGTGATCCTTCTCATTGCGACGTTGATGATCGTGACCGCCGCGCCCGGTATGAGCCATCCGGGCCCGTTCGCGTGCTGGATCCGGGGCTCGACCGATCAGCTCGCCCACCGCACGAGCCCGCTTGATTCAGCGGCGGTCGACATCGGCGGGGCCACGGTCAAGGTGTGCTACGGCCGCCCCTCGGCGCGGGGCCGGAAGATCATCGGCGGCCTCGTTCCGTTTGAGGAGCCGTGGAGACTCGGCGCCAACGAGGCCACGACCATCTCCGTACCGTTCGCGGCGGAGATCGCGGGCGTCCGCGTGGCACCGGGCGCCTACACGTTGTACGCGGTCCCGGGTGCGTCGAGCTGGCGGATCGTGGTGAACCGCGGCACCGAGCGCTGGGGCATTCCGATCGACGCCGGAGTGCGCGCCGAGGATGTGGGCACGGGCACGGTGAGCGTGGAGAAGCTCGACCGGGACGTGGAGACCCTCACCCTCAGGTTCGCCCCGCCGACGGAGAGCGCGACGGCGCTGATCGTCGAGTGGGAGAAGACACGGGTGCGGATTCCGGTTCAGCGAGTGGGAAGCTAGGCGCGCGGACCCTTGCCCCGTTTGACTTCACCGTGACATTCGACTAAGCTTGCAGCAGGCCCGACACGCGCTGCGCGTGCCGGCACCAGCAAGAGTCAAGGCGGGACTTGGCCGATGCGCCGGTCCCGCCTTTGTTTTGGCGCAGTCCTCTCGCGGGCGGAGTACCGATGGCCAAGGAAGAAGCGATAGAGATCGACGGCGTCGTCGAGAACGTGCTGCCCAATACCACGTTTCGCGTCCTGTTGTCAAACGGCCACTACGTGCTCGCCACCATTGCGGGCAAGATGCGGCGGTTCCGCATCCGTGTGCTCGCCGGCGACCGGGTTACGCTCGCGGTGTCACCCTATGACCTCACTCGCGGGCGCATCACGTTCCGGCACAAGTGAACCGGTCGCGGCGGAGACTGGGACGCGCCGGCATGGTGACGGATGGCGGTGCGCCACGCTGTCAGGAATGCCACCAGCCCCTCCAGTTCGGCAGCGACCGCCAGGGCCGGACGACGGAATCCTGCGCGTGCGGATACCGCGGGTACATGGAGACGCGGCCTGGGCAAGTGGCTGTGCGACAGGATGCGCCTCGCTCAGCGGCTGGTGAGATCCTCACCCGGGGGTGATTGACGGAGCCTCCCGCTCTTGCGCTTCCACTCGCGCTGGGGGGATATAGGGGCCGTTCGTTCGACCGCCGCCGTCACCGCCCCTCCGGGAGGCTCCCCATGGCCGCCGTGTCCGCTCGTCGCACGCTGCTGCTGCTCGCCCTGCTCGTCGCGGTCTACGCTACCGCTCCTGCCCAGGCGGCTGCGCCCGCCCCATCCGGCGCGACCGCGGCGTGGACGCTCAAGATGAAAGGGGACATCCGCTGGCAGCAGGTCACGCCCGCGGGCGTGCTCCTCGTCTCGACCGACGCCGCACTCTCGGGCCTAGATATCGAACGCGGCCAGGTCACATGGGAGAAGCCCGAGCTCGGCGGATTGCCGCCCGACAGCGTCCGCATGGTCGAGGGCTCCCTGCTCATGGAAGCGGCGCGCCCGGGCCTGCTCTTGGTGTTCGATCCGGTGACCGGCGCCGTCGTGTTCGATTCCCGACGCCTGAATCTTCAGCAAGTCGTCACCCGCCGCGTGCTGCCGCAGAGCGGCACGCTGCTCGTCCACGGCCGGCGCGCGGCCGGGCCGCCCGTCGTGGCGCTGTACGATCTCGCGACCGGTGACCAGCGCTGGGCGAACGAGGCGCTGTTCGAGCAGACCGAGCCCCAGAAGAAGGGGCTGGGTGGGCTGATGCAACGCCTGGTGACTGCCGCTTCGGAAGCCACCGCGCTGGAGGTGCTGCAGGCGGGGCCCGACATGATCGTCGTCCACACCTTGATGGGTCTGCGGGCGCTGGACGCGCGGTCGGGCGCGGTACGATGGTCCGTTACGCTGCCTACCGCCCGCGCGGGCAACCCCGCGCGGCACGTGCGGCTCTACCCGTCGCTCGACAAGACCGACCGCATCTACGTGAGCTTCGACGATCGCCTCATGGCCTACCGCCTCGCCGACGGTCAGGCCCTGTGGTCCAAGCCCCCGACGATCGAGGGCTGGGTGCACGGCATCGTGCAGCACCCCAACGGGATCATCATCCTCCCGGAATCGCCGCCCGCCAATCAGGCGACGGGCAACGTGCGCATCGTCAACGGCGTCGTGCAGACGGGGCTGAACGTGGCGCGCTACGACGATGGAACGACCATCGCCGACAAGCCACTGCGCATGCGGGGCACCGTGACGGACGCGATGATTTCGGGTGGCTCGGCGGTGCTGGCGGTGGACGCCGAGTCTCGCACCTTCGTCAACGTGCTGGACGTGGCGACGGCGACGCTGCGCCTCAAGAAGGACGTGAAGATCAAGGGCCAGCTCGATTACGCGGAGCTCACGCCGGGGGGCCTGCTCTACATCTCGCGGCCGGACGCGGCCACGAACGCCGAAGTGAACGTCATCGATCTCGCCTCGGGGGAGCCCAGGTTCAAGGACGCGATCGAGAGCGGCAAGCCGTGGGGGGGGAATCCGGACGACTACAACGCCGCGCGGTACTCCCTGCACCATGCCGTCGAGGGGACGACGCTGTACGTCTTTGCGAGCCACGACCACCGGTTGTACGCGGTGGATCGCAACGCCGGGACCTTCAAAGCGGTGGGCGGCGAGATCAAGCTGCAGGGCGGCGAGGATCCGGTCGACATGGAGATCCGGCCCGCCGGACTCGTCCTCATCGCGTCGCAGAACCTGGTGGTGGTGGCGCGGGACGGGCAGGTGAAGCAGCAGGTCTATTACCCCGCGCCGCAGCTGCCGGGGCTGTTGCGCGCGCTGTACCGGCTCAACGCGGTGCGCGCTGGCCTGTACGGCGCCGCCGCGTCGGCGTATGGCGACGCCTTCGCCCAGGCGTCACGCAACGCCACGGACTCGAGCACGCGGCGCCTCACGGGGCAGCTGGCGACGGCCTACACGCAAGGCGGCGCGCAGCTCGCGGGCTATTCGCACCAGGCGGCCGCACTGGCGACGAAGCGCTTCAAGGCCTCGCTCACCGTCCCGGGGTCGGTCTTCATGCTCACGCGCGCGCCTGATGGGAACGGCAACGTGCTGCTCCAGATCGACAAGGACAGCGGAGAGCCGCGGGCGCGCGTGGATCTGGGCAAGGAGCGCGAGCCGGTGTACGCGGTGGATGACGTCGCCGGCATGCTCTTTTTGCGGACCGCGACCGGGACGCTCGTCGGCTACCGGCTGTAAACCCGGGGCCGTCCGCTTGGGGCGCCTAGAGCCCCAACAGGAGATGGTCGAGTGCGAACTTCCCTGCGCCGAGGAAGAGCAGCGCGATTGCGCCGACGAGGAGCAGGAACTCCAACTCCCAGCCGCCCTCGCCGCTGAAGCCTTTCCGCATTTGCGTCACTTTGAGACGGATCGCGCCCAGCATGACGAGGATGAATCCCGCCGCCGCCGCTTGCGTGAGCAAGCCAACGACCGTCGCGAGTCCTCCCAACGGCTCGGCGATGGAGAGGATCTTCAAAAGCGATAGCACGCTCGCGGGCATCTGTGCGGAAGGTTGCATCTTCCACATCGCGCGCTTCTGGCTGCCGTGGACCAGGAAGGTGGTCCCCACACCGAGGCGGAGCGCCAGCAGCCCCCAGTCGCTGAAGTGATGAAGGTTCGACAGGACGCCCATGGAATCCTCCCGGTGTGTTATTGCTTCGCGGGCGCGAGCGGCCCCAGGGAGCGCGGCGGCCCGATGCGTCGCGCCTCGATGTGCAGCCAATCCGTCGTCCACGTCTTTCCGCCGTCCGTGGAGCGATCGCCGGTCCAGGAGAAGCGATCCGGGCGGATGTCGTAGTAGCGGATCCGCCACATGGAAGGGGTCGGGCTCATCACGCCGAACTTCTGCTCGATGTGCATCTCCGCACCGACGCGGTGTGCCGTGCCGACATTCTGCAATCCGGTGCCCGACTCCGCCGAGACAAGCTCCCACTGATCGAGGACGGCGTTGTACGCGCGCAGCGTCGAAGACGCGTAATACGTTTCGCCGCTGTCGCCCACGACGCGATACTCATCCAGGATCTGTGGCCCCTCGGCGAGGCGCACCGCGCTCCAGTAGCCGCGGCCCCTCCCGAACTCGTGACTCACCGAGGTGAACTCCCAATCGCCGAGCAGGTAATCGAAGTCACCCTGATGCGCATCATAGGACGCCTTGATCTGCTCCTTGGTTCGCTGGCCCATGGCCTGCGCGGCCAGCGGTGGTGCGAGCCCTACCATCGAGACGAGCAGGGCTCCGGCACACAGCGGGAGAACGGCGTGGCGCATGGTGACCTCACCGTGAGAAAAGGGAACAACTCGTCCGCTCACGTCTAGCGACCAAACTGCACATCGTCGTCTGGCCTGGCAACATCGTCCCCGACGGCCTCATCGGGCAGCCGGCGACGGCCTACACGCAGAGCGGCGCTCAGCTCGAGAGTCGCTACTTCTGCTCGGGGGGACCCTCCCGGTGCCGCGGCCGTTCAATGGCGATGTAGGTGACGGCATCCCAGGCGTTGTGAATGCCGACAAACAGCAGGAGCAGCGCCGTCGCGGCAATCACGAACAGGCACGGCGCGGGATCGCGCCGGAGGAGGAGCGCCGCTCCCAGAAGCGCCGCATACGCGATCAGCGGAAAGGCTCCGTGCCAGAGCCAGTCCTCCAGCACCAGTGCATAGGCCCTCTGCCCGCGCGCCCGCCTGACGACGATGGACACGTATCCGATTCCCGCCACGCCACAGGCACCGAGGGCGATCCCGGCGGTCGAGATCGCCTGCCAGGGCATGCTCAGGATCGCCGCGATGAGCAGGATGGCGCAGAAGTGGAGGACCGTGGGCGTGCCGAAGGCGCCAAGCTCGGGGCCGCGCAGGGAGCGGGCCTCGGCACCCAGGGCGATCACGACGAATTGCAGGCCCGTCAGCGCCGCGGCGGACGAGCCGACGATGACGTAGAAGCTTTCCCAGGCGGCGAACGGTGACAACGCGGCTGGCTCCACGACGGATCTCCCCTGGTGCTGAGTTGTCCTCGGTCGTATGCCTGCTGTAAGCCCTTGATGTCGATCTTGGTCATTTGCGTCATGGCTTTCATGACCCTGTTTGCCTTCTCAGGATCTTTGTCCCCGAGCAACGCCCAACCTTCGAATTCTTGAAGATCGAAACGTAGAAATTCATCGCCTCTTCGGCGTTGCCGTTGAACCACAGGAACGGGGTGATCTTGTTCATGTCGTCCTCCTCGTTGCGGAGCGCTCCGCGATACGGCCACCCAGCCAGGCACAGGGTACGGCCATGATCACGAGCACAATCGGATACCACGCCGGGCCGAGCTCGGGCTTGGCGATCGCGACGACGACGCCGACCATGCTCAGCACGAGTCCGATGATGGCCAAGGCCATCGCGTGACGCATCGGCGCATACGGGGCGAGCCGCGCGGCGATATAGCCGCCCGCGACGTTGAACACGATGCGATAGGACGTCGCCAGCAGGAAGAGTGGGTCGGACATCCGCTGGCCCCACGGCGGATACACCTGAAGCAGGTGCAGTATTTGGTCAGTGCCGAGTGACAGCACGAAGACCGCGAGCAGCGCCGAGAGAACTGCGGCCGTGCTGCGCCACGGACGGCGGGGATGGGGGCTCGCGCCGTTCATGAGCTGCTCCGAGCCAGTGCCGACGCCAACAGGTCGGCCAGCCGGTCGTAGCTTGCGGCCACGCCCTTCTCCATGCCGGACTTGAGGACCGCGTCGCGCGCCTCCCGCGACTCGTACAGCATCGTCTGCGTGACGGTGGTCCTTCCACCCTGCTCGACGAGGACGAGCGTCCCCACGGCCTCCCCCGGGTACCAGGCCTCGTCGAACCGCTCGGTGGTGACGAGCCGCTCCGGCGCCATGATTTCGCGGTAGACGCCACCCATCCCCATCTCCGTTCCGTCACGATCGCGCCGCCACACGTAGCGGTAGGCACCGCCCACCCGCAGGTCGATTTCGCACACGGGCATCGACCAGCCGGGCGGTCCCAATAACCACCGCCTGAGCAGTTCGGGCTTGGCAAAGGCGTCGAAGACCAGCTTGCGTGGGGCATCGAAGACCCGCGTCATCACGATCTCCCGCTCCCCGGGCGCCGTGAGCTGCAACGGTTTCATCGGTGCTCTCCTGGTTTTTTCGCCTTGGTTTGCAGCTCATCGAGCAGGGCGTCGAGGCGCCGGAACCGCCGCTCCCAAAACCGGCGGTAGCGCTCCAGCCATGCGGTGGCTTCCGCGAGCGGCTTGGCCTCGAGCCGGCGCGGCCGTCGCTGCCCCTCGCGGCCGCGCGCGACCAGGCCGGCGCGCTCCAGGACCTTCAGGTGCTTGGAGATGGCCGGTTGACTCACGGCGAACGGCCGGGCCAGCTCGGTCACCGACGCCTCACCGGCCGCGAGCCGGGCGAGGATCGCCCGCCGGGTGGGATCCGCGAGGGCCGCGAACGTCGCGTCCAAGCGATGCTGTTGCATAACTGATAGGTTATATAAGTGAGGGTGCCGTGGGCGTCAAGCAGGTACCGGGGAAGCAGTATCGCGTGCCGCTGACAGGCCCACGAGCGGTCATGTATCATGTTGCCAAGGTGAGGGTTCCATCCATGTCCGCTGCGGCGCCCCTGAAACGTCTTATCGATCGGAAGCCCGGCTGAATGAACGAACCAAAGGGGCGAGCCCCGAGAGGAGTCATCATGAGCGAATTCGTCTACCTGTTCCGCAGCACCAACGAGGCCAGCCGTGCCGCGATGGGCTCACCGGAGCAGATGCAGAAGAGCATGCAGACCTGGATGGCCTGGATGAAGCAGTTGGCCGACCAGGGCCATATCAAGAACCCCGGTCACCCGCTCGAGCGGACGGGCAAGCTCGTCAGAGGCAAGCAGCGGACCATCACCGACGGACCATACGCCGAGTCCAAGGATATCATCGGCGGTTATACGCTGATCGAGGCGAAGGATCTCGCTGAAGCCGTGGAGCTCTCAAAGGGCTGCCCGATCCTGGAAGGCGGCGGCGTGGTGGAAGTCCGGCCCGTTCTGAAGACGGGCATGTGACGGAGCTGCACGAGCATCTATTCCGACGGGAAGCGGGGCGGCTGGTTGCCACGCTGACACGCATCTTCGGTGTGGAGAACCTCGCGTTGGCAGAAGACGTCGTGCAAGACGCCTTCTGCCGCGCGCTGGAAGTGTGGCCGTTCCGGGGCGTGCCGGACAACCCGTCCGCGTGGCTCATGGCCACCGCGAAACATCGCGCGCTGGACGTGCTGCGGCGCGAGCGCACCGCACGCACCCTCGCACCAGAGCTGAGCCGGTTGCTCGAGTCCGACGAGCCGCTGTTTACAGAGGAGGCCATCAAGGACGATCAGCTGCGCATGATGTTTTCCTGTTGCCATCCGCACCTGTGCGAAGCCGCGCAGGTCGCGCTCATGCTCCATATCCTGTGCGGTTTCAGCGTGGACGAGGTGGCCGGCGCCTTCGTCAGCACGCACGCGGGCGTCGAGAAGCGCATCGCGCGCGCCAAGAAGGTGCTTGCCGAGTCGCAACGGTTGTTCGAGATCACGGACGCCGCCGACTTCGCCGCGCGGCTTCCGGCGGTGCACCGGGCGCTGTACCTCCTCTTCAACGAGGGCTATCACGGAGCGTCGCCCGAGTCGGCGGTGCGCGTCGAGCTGTGTCAGGAGGCACTGCGTCTCACCGCCTTGCTGTTGGAGCATCCCGTGGCGTCGACGCCGGCCACGTACGCGCTCGCGGCGCTGATGTGTCTGCACGGGGCGCGCCTGCCCGCCCGTCTCGATGCGGCGGGCCATTTGAGCGTGCTCGCCGAGCAGGATCGTTCGCGCTGGGATGCCGAGCTGATGGCCGAAGGGCAACGACTGCTGGAGCTCTCGGCCAGTGGTCCCCAGCTGACTGAGTATCACGTCGAGGCCGCGATCGCAGCCGTACACGCGTCCGCGCCACACGTGGCAGACACGAACTGGGGGCAGGTCGTGTCCCTGTACGACACGCTGCTGAGCATTCGTCCCTCCCCGGTCGTCGCGCTCAACCGCGCCATCGCGGTCGCGCAACACGACGGCCCCGAGCGCGGGCTCGAGGCGATCGCTGCGATCGCCGACCGCGATCGCCTCGCCGCCTATCCGTTCTACCACGCGGCGCTCGGTGAGCTGGAGCTGCGCCGGGGGAGAGGCGAGACGGCGCGCGAGCACTTCGGGGCGGCGCTCGCTCTGGCGCGCAACGCCATGGAGCGGCAATTTCTCGAGCAGCGCATGGAGGCGTGCGATGGCGGGAAGGCCGATGTAGCGTGGCATCCTGGCCCCGGCTGCCGTTGAGCGATTGGGCGGATACCTACGCCACGCTGCATCGCTGGACGCAGATGGTGGGGAAGACGCGTCTCGCCCTCGCCCCAATGCAGAATCACTGGTGGCAGGTCGCGCTGTACCTCACCGCGCGCGGACTGGGCACCTCTCCGATGCCGTATGCCGGGGGCAGCGTCGAGCTGGAATTCGACTTCCTCGACCACCGGTTGCTGGCGCGCACGAGCGACGGCGCGACGCGCAGCATCGCCCTCGCTCCTCGATCCGTGGCGGATTTCTACCACGACTACATGGCCATGCTGGCGACGCTCGGTGTCGAGGCCAGGATCTGGCCGGTTCCCACGGAGATGCCGGACACGATGCGCTTCACCGCCGATCGGGAGCATGCGTCCTACGACGCCGACGCGGCGCAGCGCTGCTGGCGGATCCTGGCGCGGGCCGATCGCGTGCTGAAGCAGTTTCGCGGTCGCTTTCTCGGGAAGTCGAGCCCCTCGCACTTCTGGTGGGGGGGCTTCGACCTGGCGTGCACGCGCTTCTCGGGACACCCCGCGCCGCCGCACCCTGGCGGGATTCCGAATCTCCCCGACTGGGTCACGCGTGAGGCCTACTCCCATGAGTGCATCAGCGCCGGATGGTGGCCAGGAAGCGTGAACGGCCCGCTGGCGGAGCCCGCGTTTTACGCGTACGCGTATCCGGAGCCGGCGGGCTGCGTCGACGCGCCGGTGCGCCCGGCCGCCGTGCTCTACCACCCCGCGATGCGTGAGTGGATCCTGCCGTACGAGGCCGTGCGCGTCGCGCGCGATCCGGAGGGGGCGTTACTCGAATTCCTGCAGAGCACCTACGAGGCCGCGGCCGACCGTGGTGGGTGGGATCGCGCCCGGCTCGAACGGCCGTAATCGTCGCTGTCGATTTCGCCCCACCCCGTTCGTCGTCATGAGAACCCTCAGAGCAGCCATAGCAATGCGTTGGTTCATGACGACGCTTCTCACCTGCGCGGCGCGGGCGTTGAGCATGACACCAGCGATCAATCGCTCGTCATGATGAACAGCGGAGCGCCGTCGAACTCGTAGATCGGCCGCAGCCGATCGGTGTTGTAGTACTTCGCGACGTCCACGACCTTCTTCTCCGATGTCACGCTCGCGATGGGCACGGTGTCGTAGAACCCGCGGTGAATGCTCACCAGGCGACCGTATTCCTTCCTCGCGACCAGATCGAGCGCGAGGTTGCCGAAGGCCATCGGGACGATGGAATCGAGTGCGTCGGGATCGCCCGAGCGCACGAGATAGCCGAGCCGCTGGTTGACGACATCGATGCGACGACCCTGGTTGTACTTCGGTGACGATTCCTTCAACGCCGCCCCGACCTGGTCCCCGATCCCGCCCAGCTTGCGGTGCCCGAACATGTCCGTCTCTTCACCCTCGAAGCTCATGCCGTCGTGCGAGGTCAGGCGGGCGCCTTCCGAGACCAGCACGACCGCATAGCGGCTCGGGTTCTTGTTGCGGTCGTGCGTGAGCAGGTCCGTCAGCTGCTCGACGTCGACGGCGTGCTCAGGGATTACGCACCGATCGGCCGCGCCCGCCATCGTCGGCAACAGCGCGGTGAACCCGGCGTACCGGCCGAACACCTCGATCACCAGAAAACGCTCGTGCGAGCCGGCCGAAGTACGCAGCCGGTGCGTCAACTCGATCGTGCGCGTCACGCACGTGCTGAAGCCAATGCAGTAGTCGGTGCCGTAGACGTCGTTGTCCATCGTCTTCGGGATGGCGACGACGTTCACCCCTTCGTCGTGCAGGCGCTTGCCGTAGCTGAGGGTATCATCGCCACCGATGGGAATCAGGACGTCCACGCCGACGTGCTCGAGGTTCTTGAGCACGTCCTTGGTGACGTCATTGATCGGCTCATCATACCCGGTCAGATGAGGCGGCACGCGTCCGCGCGGCAGGTGACTCGGCCGCACGCGCGACGTGTGCAGGAAGGTGCCGCCCGTGCGGCCGGCGCGGTTGACGATGGCTTCTGAGAGAGGCTGTACGTTCTCACTGTTGTCGGCCTTCGCGTCGCGCACATAGTCGACGAGCCCCGCCCAGCCGCGTCGAATACCGACGACACTGTATCCGTCGCGCAGCGCGCGAATCGTGATTGCTCGGATGGCTGGATTCAAGCCGGGGACGTCCCCGCCGCCGGTCAGGATGGCTATCGTGCCTTTCCCCACGTGTGCTCTCCCCTCGGGGTCCGCGCTCGCGTCTCTTGCACGTCGCGGAGGGCGGACGGCCGACGTACGCGCAACGTCGGCCGGGCGCGATCAAGCAAGAATCCCGGCGGCCGACCGTTCGTCGCTCGTTGTGAGAAGCCCGACGGCGCGCGGGACCACGACGCGCTCAGGGTGCGGAAACACCCGCGCAACGAGCTGGGCGGCAGACTCCTCCTTCAGACGTTGCGGCACGGCGGGATGGTGCACGCCAACCGCCAGCAGTCGAGCGAGCGGCCCCAGCAGGCCCGTGGCCACGGCTTCCTCCAGCGCCGGCGCTCGCCCCTCACGTTGGTCTCCTGCGATGTGCGCCACCGCCTCATCGAAGAGCCTTACCTCCAGCGCCTCTGCCATTGAGTCAAACAAGGCAGTTGGAACCGGCCGGCCCAGCGATTTCAGGGCGTCGTAGCCTCTGGTCGCCCAGTAGAATTGGCGCTGCAGCCTCTCGTACAGTCCGGCGTCCGGCAGCAGATGGGAACGATCCCCCGTCGTGACCGCGGCTTCCTTCACCAGCGGCCAGGCCAGCTCAGGCTGGCCTTGGCAGAGGTAGATCTCCGCTCTGGTCATGAGCGCGGTAACCTTGTGCCGCCATAGCCCTGAGCGCTTCGCACCCTCCTCACAGCGTTCCACGGCCTGTTCCGCTTCCGGCACACTGACCAACACCAGGGCCAATCTCGCGATGCTCGAGTACGCTTCGACCGATGCGCGCGGCGAAGCCAGCGCCTCCAATGGAGCGAGCGCTCCCCTCCAGCACCTGACCGCCGCATCGTAGAAGGCGAGGTCGTGGTATTGGTTGGCGAGACACACGCGGCTGTGGGCGATTGCCGCCGGATGGCCGCACCGTTCGGCCACGGCCACGCCTTCGCTCAGGGTTCTGGTCGCGTCCTCGAATCGCCCCAGGCCTTTGTAGCATATGCCCAGGGTGTTCAACACCTGGCGCAACTCCACCAACAGCGCGAGCGATTCCAGAACCGGGGCGGCTTCGGTGAGTCGTTCCACTGCTTGGACCAGCTCGCCTCGCGAGATCGCACCTTGCCCGAGCGTGAAGTTGGCCAGGGCGACGCACTCGGCCGCTGTACTCGACGCTGCTATGCTCGCTGCCAGTGACTCTGCTTCCGCGCGCCCTTCGAGGTCGCCCGCATCTAGACTGACTTCCAATCGTATGTAGTTAGCTCGGACAAGGAACGATGCTGCCTTGGCCCGTTCGGCCAGCGCAATCGCCTCCTTCGCTGCCCTGATAATTGTCTCGTCGCCACCCAGACGAGCGCGCTGCAGGGCCTCAGCACGGAGCAAGGCCGCCAGGGCCAGATCGGTCGCGGATGATTCATCGGGCTGCCAGTCCGCCAGGGCATCCAGCCCCCGCTGGTACTGACCCGCCGCCACCAACGAATGCGCCAGGAGTAAGCGGAGTCTCGAACCTGGAGCCACGGCGTACGCCCGCAGTAACCGGGTCAGAACCCGTTCGGCTTCCTGCGGAGCGCCTCGCGCAATGGCGACCTCGGCTGCCTGCAGCGCGGTCTCCATGGCTTGGTGTTGCATGCCCGCGCAGATGAAATGATGCACCAGCTCGAGCATCGGCTGGATGTCGTTCCGGTCCTGGGAGCCTGCCAGGAGCTGAGCGAGCTGCGCGTGATGGTACTTGCGCCGGTCCTCCCCCATCGCGTAGTACACGTACGCCCGGTGCAACTCGTTCTTAAACGACAACCGCCCTTCCTCCACCCGACCGACGCCCCGATCCAGCATCTCGAGCGCCGCCCGCTCGACCACTCCGCTTTGGCGCCCCAGCAAACGGGCCAGCTCACGCGGTACCATCGCCTTGCCCGCGACGGCGAGCACCTGCAGCACGTGCTGCGCGTCGGTCGAGACGCCGTCGTATTGCCGGGCGAACGCCGTGCGCAAGTCCTCGGGAGGGGTCCAGGGGATCGCTACCACGTCTCCCGAACTCTCCGCCGCCACCAGCGACGTCGCCTGGTGCGTCCGCCAATCCGCCAGCAGCATCTCAATGTGATACGGATTCCCCTGGGCGAGCCGGACGATCGTTTCTTGGATCTCTGCGCTCACGTGCACGAAACCAGCCGCGAGGTCGCGGATCAAGCTCAGGGCCTGGGATCGATCGAGCGGCTGTAACTGCAGGGTTTCCTTCCAGACCAATCCGCCGCCGGTTTGCTCGGGCCCCGACTCCGCTGCGCCCGGCCGGGCTCCGCCCACAATGAAGGTGGGCGCGTGTTCCAGTCGTCGCGTGACCAAGAACAGCACCTCCCGGCTGGCCGGATCGAGAAAATGAAGATCATCGAACGCGAGCAGGACGGGCCCGTTGTCCGCCACGGCGTCCATCATCCGGACCACCGCCTCGGCCACGCGCAACCGGATCGAGTCGGCGGGCGCGTCGGGAGCGTGCGGGATGCCGGGATAAATCGTCCGCAGGCCCGGACACACTCGGCTCGCCTCCGCCAGCCACAGCGGCTCCGTGCCGCCCGCCGCCGGATCGCGCCCCAACGCGGTGATCAGCTCCGACACGGCGGCATAGGGAATGCCCTGGCCGATTTCCTGACACGGCACTACGAACACGGGCCACGCGCGCGCCCGCAGTGACGTGGCGAAGCGACGGATCAGCGAGCTCTTCCCGACGCCCGGCGCGCCGGTGATCAAGCACGTCTGATAACCGGCGCCGGCAACACGATGCCAGGTCGCTTCCAGTTGTCCGATTTCGCCCTCTCGGCCGACGAATGGGTGCGGCCGGATCCGCCTGCGCCGCTCCGGGAGCGGAGATGTCCGAGCCGGAGAGGCAGGTCGCTCACCGCGCTCCAACCGCCGGAGGAGCCGAGCGATCTCGGGGTTCGGATTGGTTCCGAGCTCGGCCTGGGCGCGCCGGACGTGATCCTGGAGCAGCCGCACGGCCGCCACCGTGTCCCCGTCGAGCAACGCCCGCTCGGCGAGGGCGTATACCGCGTCGGTGCAGAGCGGGTCAACGTCGTAGAGCGCTGCTGCCAGGAGATGTGTCTCCGACAGATCACCTTTGCCCCGAGCCGCCTGGAGCGCCGCCCGGAGGGCGTCTCGTGCCTGGGCCTTGAGCCGGACCCGCGCGCCGTCCACCCAGTGGGCGAATTCGGCACCGGCGTAGTCGTCGAGGCCCTGCAACGGTTCTGCCACCCGCACCGCAGCGACCTGGCCTCGGCTCAGCGCGGAGAGGTCCGATGGCAACTCCCCGAGCAGCCGCACATCCTGCTCCCGGCCGGTCACCGCGCCTGTCCCCAGAAGCGACCGGATGGCCAGCAGCGCTTGCGACAGCGAATGCCGGCCTTTCTGGGGCGGGACTTCGGGCCACAGCAGATCGACCAGCCGATCGCGCGGGACCGAGCGCGCTCGTCCCTCAAGATGCAGGTAGAGCAGAACCCCCAGATGCTTCTTGGTACGGAAGCGGACGGGCGCACGGCCGTCGCGAACGAGCTGGGGGGATCCGAAAACCTTGAGCTGAAACACCCCTAAGCCTCTCCGGAACAGCGTGTTGAGATCCGCGTGAGGTTGGGCCGCCAGATTGCCCTTCGTCTAAGGTACCCCCGGGGATGCGGCGTCGTTAGAGGGCCGGACGGGAGGAACCAAGACGGGCAGGTCACGAGGAAGGGGGTGAGGCTCGATGACGCTGTTCGCGCTGCTGTTTGAGGTTCTCTCTAATTACGCAGTGGCTTGGTGACGGGACCGCCGAGGGTCTCCCGAGACTCCCCCCGACTTCTCGAGCAGTCGGGGGGGGGGTCTCGGCAGACTCTTGGCGCCCTGGAACCCTGCCTAGGCCGCGCACACCATCGTGAGCAACGACCTAGCGCCGATGCGCCACGGACAGGGCGTACACCGCTGAGCGGAGCGGCACGATCGGATCGTCGGAGAGCTCGATGCCGGCGGTGAGGTAGATCGGATTGAACGTCAGCGAGCGCTGCAGCTCGTCGTTGTTGGGCGCCACCGTGGTGAGGCTGATCGTGCCCAGCTCGACGCGCTGGCGGTCGTCCGGCCACACGACGGACCCATCGTTGGTCTGGTCACCCGGGTTCGCCAGCTGGACGTAGAGCCGGAACTGGACGGGGCCGCGCGCGAGGCGGCGGGGCAGGTCGTCGAACAGATAGTTGGGGGCCGCCTTGGCGGCCGCCGCGGAGTCGAGGTTCGCGAGGCCCGCGACCGGAATGATCTGGTAACGCCCGGCGCGCTTCGTCCCCTTGGCGTTGACGAACACGAACGCGTTGTTTCCGTAGTAGGCGAGGGTGGCGAAGCTCACGGGCAGCGGCTTGTTGTCCACCACGAATTTCAGGCTGCGCGGGTGACTCCCCAAGAATGCCTCGACCGGCCAGGGGTGGGGGCCCTCCGGCCGTGTCGCGGCGATCGCCTTGAGGAAGGTCAGGAAGTCCTCCCCCGTGCCCACCACGAAGCCATTGTGCGAGATCGCCACGATATCGGTAAAGGCGCCACCGGGAAGGGCGAACCGGATCGCCATGCCGCGCGGCCCGGCGTTGGGGTCGGTGTCGGGAATGTTGGGGACCCCAGTGCCGTCGGAGAAGCGCACAGTCACCGGCACCGCGCCGCTCTGGAGATGGGCCGCGCGGCTGACCGAGGGCGCGCTCGCCGCCGCCGTGAACGTCCCCGTGACCACGATGCCCTTCGCGTGCATGAAGCGATGGCCCGGGTGAATGCCCCCGGCGAGCAGCACCAGCTGATCGGCGATCTGTTGGGGGAGGCTCTTCTCCTGCGCGGGGAGCGTGAGCGGGAAGCACGCGAGACCGCAAACTACGGTGACACGAAGCGACCAGCACGGCGACATGGGACCTCCAAGGAGAGGGGCCGAACGTTACGGGCCCGAGAAGCCGACCGGGACTCCTCCAGGTGCGCGAACGATGGCGATCGTAATGCCCTCCGTCACCCGTTCGGGCGCGAGCATCTCCTCGGCCCCTTCGCGCAGGGCCTTCTCGAACGCGGCCCGCGCATCCGCGACGTGGACGTAGGGGATGCTGCCCGGCACCTCGGGCGGGTTGTTCGGGCGAATCCCTCCGCCGCCCTTGTCTGAGTACGTAAACAAGTGGTACTCGCCGCCGCCCGGCATCGGGAAACTCGACGTGAACGTCCACCCAAGGACCTTGGCGCACCAAGCCTTGGTCGCCGCTGGGTCGGCACTCACCAGCTCCGTGTGCGTGACCCAACCGTACAGGGCCCGCGTTGGGACGTGACTCGGCGCGGTGGATGGCTTCGTCGGTTTTCGGGTCGCGGGTCGTCGTGGTCTCTTCGCCATGGCCGCAACATCGCCAGACTGTGGGTCCCTCGCAAGCACGTCAGGCGCTGAGGATCGTCAGGTCGAGCCGGCGCAGGCGCTCGGGGTCGGCGAATAGGTCGATTGCGACGCTCTTCCCACCCGCAGTCGTGAACGCGAAGACGACACGCGGCTGTCCACGCGGCTGAGCCGGAGCCAGGCTTCCTGGACCGCGTCGTGGGCCTCGGTGCGCGAGCCGAGCATCCGGTAGGCCACCGCCCGCAGGGCTCGTCCATGGTCACATCCTAGTCCCTCGTTCCGTCATAGCTTTGACGAACGTAACCCACTCAGATGTGACAAAGGAGTCAGGAGGAAAGGGCAATATGAACACCGCGCTGTCGGTCGTGCAGATCGTTCTGGCCGCCCTGTACGTGATGGCGGGCGTGCAGAAAGTTACGGGACAGGGGCCAGTGCTCGAAAACATGATGCCGGGTTTTTCGCTGGCCCTCATTCGCCTGGTTGGTCTTGGGGAGGCTTTAGCGGGATTAGGCCTCGTGCTTCCGGCGGCCGCGCGCAGTTGGGCGGCAGTCGCGGGCTGGGCTGGCGCAATCCTGGCGGCCGAGGCGGCCGTGTTTGTGGTCTACCACCTTCGGCGCCGAGCGTATGTGCCCACCGGAGCGACGGTGGTCTTGGGCCTCCTAGCCGCTTTTGTGGCCTGGGGAAGGCTCAGTGGAACGTGACCGAAACATACTCGCTGCGCCCCATCGGCCACATTCGCTCGCCGCTGCGAGCGCTGGAGGAGACGCGTAGCGCGGGGTGGAGGCGAAGAGCAATCGCCGAGCGCGACGCTACCGGCTTGCCACGGCCTGGCGCGCGATCGCGATTTCGGGCCGCCCGCCATCGGCCTTAGCCATCACGTTCAGGAACTCTTGATACTTCGCCCGCGCAGTCGCGCTGTCGCCCGTGAGCTCCGCGGCGCGGGCCAGGCCGAACAGGCTGCGCGCGCGGTGGGGCGAGAGCGCTAGCGTCGCCGCATACGCCTGCGCGGCAGCGGCGGGCTTCCCGATGACAAGCAGCAGGTCGCCCTCGAGCTCCCGGGCGGGTAGGACTGGCCCCGGCGTCACGGGATGCTTCTGGGTACCGTCCTCGCGTTCGGCCGCCTGCACCGCGTGAAGCACGGCGTCAGCCGTATCACCCGTCGCGAGGAGCAGCCACGCCGAAGCCGCGAGCCGCTGGACGGCGACCTGTCCAGCCCAGTAGGTCTGCGGTCCGCCCGCCACCGTGAGCGTGCTCTCGATCTGCGCCAGCACGACGGTCTCCCGCCGGGCCAGAGCGGTGTCGCCGCTGCGGGCCGCGCCGATCGCGCGGGCGAAATGGGTGGTCGCTTGGGCGACAGGCCACTCGGGCGCGGGGCGGAGGGCGAGCCGCGCCGCCGCGGGCCACTCCCCGCGCTCGAGCGCGTAGCGCGCGGGAATCGCCGCGACCGCGTACTCGTACGGGAGCGAGCCTGCGGGAGAGCCGGCCGGAGCGGCCCCGGCCTCGTCCACGACGCGCCGCGCCGCGGAGTCGCGCCCCTGCTGCAAGTACGCGTACGCGAGGTAATCGAGGGCGTGCGCCCGCTGATCCCACATTGCGGTCAGGCCCCGCGCCGCTTCGTAGGCTCGGGCGGCGGCCGCCGAGCGCGTGTTCGACGCGATGTCGTCATCCCACAGGCCGAGCCGCGTGAAGATGTGTGACGGCATGTGTTGGGCGTGCGGGACGTCGGGCGCGATCTCGGCGTAGTGGCGCGCCGCGTACAGCCCGTGCGCCGCGAGCTGCGGCACGTCGTTGCTGTGGATCAGATAGTGCGCGAGCCCCGGGTGCTGAGGCTCGAGCCGGAACAATGGCTCGAGGATCGAGTCGGCGCGCTGCTGGTAGGTGAACGTCGTGTCCGACGCATTCGCCTGCCCGAGCGCGATAAGGGCGAGCGCGTAGAAGATCGCGGCCTCGCGATCCGACGGCGTACGCCGCCGCACGGAGTCCATGGCCAGCGCGTAGCGGAGCAGCCGCGTCTTGGGGTCCGTCCGGTCGTAGTCGACGTAGTAGGCGCGGATCGCGCCCAGATAGTCGCGCTCGCGCACGGTCTTGGTCTGGGCGAGGCCGCCGTCGATCGCGGTGAGGGCGACAGCCGCGTCCGCGGAGGATGGCGGGGTCCACAGGGGGTGCAACAGGCTCATCGCCTGCCCCCAGAAGGCCATGGCGCAGGTCGGATCCGCCGCGGTCGCCGCGTTGAAGGCCTCCGCCGCCTTCTCGTACCAGAAGGAATGGAGGTAGGCGATGCCGTGTTCGACGTCGCTCTGGGCGGCGCCGCGGCAGTGCGTCGCGAACCGCACGCGGCCCAGCTGCTCCGCGTGCCCGCCGTGCTCCTCGGGCATTTGTGCGGCCAGCGGGAGGCCGAAGGCCAGCGTGGACGCGAGGGCCGCAAGCCCTGGGATGGAGCGGATCATAGGAGTTTGGGGGACATGTCGGGAACGTAGGCGCGCTCGGCGGGCATGGCAAGCGAGATCTGCACGTCGGCGCACGGTTGAGCACGCGCGAGCGCCTGGACGTGATCGCATTCCTGCAAACGCTGTCGCCACGGTGGCGGACCGAGGGGCCATGGAAACCGATCGCGATCGCCGCCGTCCACCAGGTGCTGCACGAGTAAGGGAGGCTCATGGTCGCACGTCAAGGCCGCGGTATCATCACCAAACCCAGCAGTCACTCCGTTGAGCAGACGGTGGCAAAGCTCACCGGCATTCAGTTCGCGCTGCGGTCTACGACGCCGTATCCAAGCGGGGTTGTAGGCTTGGACTATGTGCGCCGGCGCCTTTGAACAGGAGCCACAACATGATCGCCAGCTCCCCGAACAGGGCAGGCTGAGAAAAGGCAAACACCTTGTTCTGATAATCCGGAAAGAACAGCCCCGTGAGGCTCAGGACCACATAGGCGACGCCGTTGATGATGAGCCACACGCCAATGAACCGCGGCACGAAACGCGATTTGTACGCCAGGGCCCCCATGGGGAAGAGCCATAGCCCCCACAAGATCTCGGCGGCAACGATCTGAGCGTGATGCAGGCGGAGGAACAGCAGGACCAGGGCATCACGCTGCGGCTTGTCGAAGACGGACAAGAAGTCGGCGCCGCCTGGGTTCCCGCTCCGCGCGACCATGAGGGCGCCGGCATCGGTCACCACGTTCACGAAGTTGATGAGGGCGGGCATCACGCCGCCCACGATCACGAGCAGCACCGCGAGCTGCTGGTCGACGCCTTTGAACAACCGGTAAAACGCGAGCACGAGGAAGATCAGGACCACGGCGCCGAACAGATCGCTCAACATGCCGAACCGGAAGAGCCACTCGTGCGCGGCGATGTTGCTGGCCGTCGCGGCCGCGTTGTCGTGCACGAAGAGTTTGTTGGGGATGTAGATGAGGCGCAGCGGGCCGCCCAGTACAAGGAGCAGGTACCAGAATCCAACCACTCTTCCTGGATTGCGGGCTGAGCTCATATGCCCTCCGTCCCTGAACGGGCCCGTCAGAGTTTGGGGGAGGTACGCAACGAGCGGATGGGAAGTTTCGAAAAGAGAGCCTCACAGTCGGAATGACCGTGAGGCTTGGGTCTTAAGGAGGCCAGGAGTCGCTACAAACACCACACTGCTTTGATGTTGCAAAGTCTTGCAAGCATCGCTTCGTACTCCTTGTTAATGGCTGCTCTTTCCGTCACGCCGAGACCCTGGATCATGTACCCATGGTGGCCCTGAAGGATAACAAAAGGCTCCATGCCACCAGGCCTCCCGCCGCCGATGTCCTCATTGGAAATATCAGGGGCGTAGTACATCACGTGTGGGAAGTTAATGGTAATCACACGGTCGCTGTCTTCCGGGCTGAAGTACGTTCTCAGCACGGGAGACAGCATGTATGAGATGCCGGCTCGTTCCGGCGCTTTATAGAATCCCGCTTTGTAACGGTCTTGCATGATTCTCTTTAATTCGCCGGGAGGAGTACCCCTGGCTTGCATCTCTGCTGCGTCGAAGAAGACCCGCATCTGCGCCTTGGAACCCGCTTGATCAAACGAAATCGGGTAGAGAATATCACTTCTATATTCCGTTAAGGGCCAGGTTCCCTTGAACGTATCATCGCCGGTGCGAGCAACGAACGCGTGGAATCCATTGGTGCCCTTGCGGGCGACTTCGAAACCCTTAGCAGGGTTTAAGACATAGACTGTTGCATTGTCTCTGAGACGCGACGGCAATGCGCTCAGGGCTAGCTGGATTTCCAAATCTCGCGGTAGCGGCTCGATGCTATTCGTCACCGCGTGAGTCTGCCTGTTTCCCGTGCTCGCCGTGAGCGAGCACAATAGACCTACAATTACTGCACTTGTCTGAACCTTTCTCATCGTGAGCTCCTCTAAGTGCCCTTCAGTCGTGGTTTCCGCGTCGTGGTCATTCTTGATCTTCGACGAACGCCCTCAAGCGTTCGGCCGCGTCGTCCCACTGCGCCGCGATCTGGTCGATGTATCGCTTGGCTCTCTCCAGGCGTTCGCGGTTCAGGTCCCAGACCCGCTCACGCCCCCGGCGGGCGTGGCGCACGAGCCCCACACGCCCGAGGGCGTGGAGGTGACGTGTAATCGCCTGACGCGTCACCCCAGTCCCTTCACTGAGACGAGTAATCGAGAGCGGCCCGCCGGCGGACAGGCGTCCCAGCAGGCGGAGCCGAGTCGCGTCCCCCAGCGCGGCGAACAGCGGCACCGCGCCAGGGGGGGGCAGGGGGGGCAGCTGCAGCGCGGCGGCGCTGCGTTTACTCGACATACTTCGCGAGCTGCTTGATCTGCCCGGTCCAGCCGTTGTCGTTCATGCGGAACGCCTCGGCGCGACGGGCGAGTGGGATCCGATCAAACCCGGACTCGACGATCGTGAGCGCGGTGCCGCCGTCTGTGTCCTCGAGATGGAGCTCGACCAGCGTCGTGGGCTCGGCCGAGTAGTCCACGGCGGGGTCGACAGCGTAAGGGTGCCAGCGATACGAGAAGTAGCGCTCGGGGTCGATACGCTCGACCAGCATTTCCAGCGTCACATGCTCGTAGCCCGGTATGCTGAGCCTGCCCCGGACCGGCCTGCCCTCGGTAAAGACGCCCTCGAGTTTTACGCGGAACCAGGTGCCAAACTCTTCCGCGTTCGTGAGGGCGCGCCACACGCGCGTACGTGGGGCGCGGAGCACGACCCGTTTTTCGATCCGATCGGTGGTCACCGTGTCCTCGGGTGCTTGGGTTTTGACTGCCATGGGTTGATTCCCTCCGGAATCACGTAAAAAGGCCGCTGTTTAATATGCAACATTGGTGTTGCGTATTATACCAGCTACTCCTTTTAAACGCAACCCCCATGTTGCGCGTTATTTGGGTGGCGTTACAGAGCGAAGGGATGCGGGCCGGACTTCGTGGATCAGCCCGTTCCAAACCGTGGCCGGAGCTGTGCGGGGAGCTAAATTAGCGTTAGAAAGGAATATCATTTGGGTCTGATGGCCATGCGGATCAAAGCAGGGCTTGTGCTGTTGCTGCTGTGTCGTCCTGTGCCGAGTTTCGGCCAAGTGACGGTACCGGATACGCCTGCCGGACAGCAGCTTGCGGCGTGGCTGGCGGCTTTCAATCGCGGCGATCTAGAAGCTTACAAGGCGTTTCTTGAAAAGAACTATCCCTCACATGCTCAGCCTGCGGACCAGGCGATGGCTTTTCGAGAAATGACGGGCGGCTTCGACCTCAAGAAAGTCGAGCCAACCACGTCAGACACGCAAGTCACCCTGCTGCTGCAGGAACGGAATTCTGATCAATTCGCTCGACTCACTCTGGAAGTCGACAGCGCCGAGCCGCACAAGATCGTCGGTATCAGCCTCATGGCGATTCCACGTCCGCCCGAGTTCCCCCTCCCCCATTTGAACGAGAGCGAACTAATCGCGGCCGTGCGAAAGAAGTTGGATGGGGATGCTACCGCGGGCCACTTTGCCGGCACCGTGCTGATAGCCAGGAACGGCGAGTCGGTCTTGGCCGAGGCTTACGGTCTGAGCGATCGCGAACACAAGACGCGGAACCAGTTAAAGACGCGCTTTCGCATCGGCTCCATGAACAAGATGTTTACAGCAACCGCGACGCTGCAGCTTGTGCAGGCAGGGAAGCTGGGGCTGAACGATCCGTTGGGAAAATACCTGACCGATTACCCGAACAAGGACCTCGCCGCGAAAGTGACGATCTATCAGCTTTTGACGCACACCGGCGGCACGGGAGATATCTTTGGACCCGAGTTTCAGGCACACCGCCTGGAGCTGCGCACACTCGACGATTATGTGACGCTGTACGGCAGCCGCCCACTTAAATTCGAGCCGGGCAGCAAATGGGAGTACAGCAATTATGGTTTTATTCTGCTCGGCGTAGTGATCGAAAAAGTGAGCGGCCAGAGCTATTACGACTATGTCCGAGACCACGTCTACAAACCAGCAGGTATGACCTCAAGCGGCTCGGAGCCGGAAGATCAGGCGGTAAGCGATCGCAGTGTGGGATACACGAGAATGGGTGGAGGTTCGGAGCATCCGAACGCAGAGACGCTGCCGTACCAAGGCACTTCCGCGGGCGGCGGGTACTCCACAGTAGAAGATCTACTGAAGTTTGCGAATGCGCTGGAAGCACACACACTGCTCAACGCGGATTATGAGGAAATGTTGACCACGGGCAAGGTTGATACGCCGGGGGGCGGCCGCTACGCATTCGGTTTCGACGATCGGACGACCAATGGCATCCGCTGTTTTGGTCATGGCGGAGGCGCTCCAGGGATGAATGGTGAATTAGAGATCTGCCCCACGGCCGGCTACGTTGTGGCGGTGCTGGCGAACATGGACCCGCCTGCAGCCGACCGCATCTCCCAGTTCATTACCAGTCGACTGCCGACGAAGTGAAAGCGCCAGGAACAAGGAAAACGGCGAGCCTTTCGCCTCGCCGTTTGAGTCGGGACGGCGGGATTTGAACCCGCGACCCCCTGAACCCCGTCCAGTTCAATGCCCCGACTCGGGTGGCGCACCACGTTTTCGCCACACAGTCCACAGCAGCCAAACGCTCCAAATGAACACGAGCACAATGCCCGCGACTGTCAGCGCTCCGTTGGCGGCGGAGAAGCCTTGGACGCCCAGCACCCAGCCCTGGGCGATATACGCCAAGCCGGACACCCCCATGAGGTAACCGATCGGCCGCGGAACTCCGCCGGCCCGCACCATCAATCCCGCAAATAGAAAAAGCGAAAAACCCAGCACGAAGGTGTGATAGCTTCTCACGCCCCACTCGAGCCACCGCACCGCCTCGGCGCTCGCGAAGCGTGCCGCCTTCTCCCCGTCCGGCGCCGCCATCCAGGCATCGACGGCGTGCTTGAGGGCCACCCCGTCCACGGCTTGTAGGACGCCGTACAGCCCAAGCGCAAGCACCGCCGCAACGGCGCCGAACGGAGCAGCCCACACGGACCGTCGAGGTTGTCCAGTGAACACGAAGCACAACGCGAGCAGCCCGGCGACGATCACCATCATCCCCACGAACTGACCGAGATGAACGGCGATCCAAGCCCCGCTGTGCGCATACTCGGCGAACGCCGCTGCGTGATCGTTTGCGGGCCCATCGGGGTGAAAGAAGCCGACAACCAGGGAGAGCAGAACGCCTCCGAACACCAGTGTGGCCGGCACCCGCAGGGCTCGCTGGGACAGGGTGTAATGGTCCATGGCCTCATCCGTCAGCAGGTATGAAAGGCATTCACCTAGATCACACTCAGGAGGCAAAGATGGTCACTCAAGCGAAGCTCGCCACTGACACCTGCAGCTGCGGCTGCGCCTGCCAGCCGGTGTGCGACTGCGCACCCCCCTGCGACTGCGGGTGCGCGGACTGACGGCATTCACGAGATGCCATGGGGCCCCGCCCGCGCGGAGTCGCTCGGACGGGGCCCGGGTATACTTACGCCGTATGACGACGCCCGCCACGCCCGACGTCCTCGAAGTGCTGGTCGAGAATCACCGGCGTTTCCTGGCGTTCCTCGAGCGGCGCGTGGGATCGCGGGAAGTGGCCGAGGACATTCTCCAGGATGCGTTTGTCCGCAGCCTCGAGCGCGTCGACACCGTGCGCGACCGAGAGGCCGTCATCCCGTGGTTCTATCGCCTGCTGCGGAATGCCGTGATCGATCATTACCGCCGCGGTGGGGCAGAGGACCGTGCCCTTGCCTACGTCGCCGGCACTGCGGACGAGGCAGCCCCCGGGGCCGACGAAGCGTTGCGCGATGCGGTGTGCGCCTGCGTCGCATCGCTGGTGGAGACCCTCAAGCCCGAATACGCGACCGTTATCAAGCGCGTGGACTTGGACGGCGAAGCGGTGTCAGAGTTCGCGCGCGAAGTCGGTATCACGGCCAACAACGCTGGGGTGCGGCTGCATCGCGCGCACGAGGCGCTGCGCCGTCAGCTCGCGCTGAGCTGCGGAACCTGCGCAACTCATGGGTGTCTTGACTGCCATTGCAGCGGTCCCAACGGCCCACAGACTTGATCCGAGAGATCCACAATGTCGTCCCATCACGATCACGCAACGCACGACCGCCATCACGGCGGCGTCGCTCATGAACCGTCGGCGGATGCGAGGCCGCCATGTTGCTGATCAGCATCGTTCTAGCTCTACAGACGCCAATCGATTCCGTTGCGGTCGTCACGCGCGACATCCCCAACTTCTGGCGCGCCTACGATAGCGCGACGGGCAAGGCGGATGCCGAGCAGGCGCGCCTCTTCCGGACGGTCTACCTACAGCCCGGCTCTCCCGGACTACGCGACTGGATGCGGCTGCGCCTCATGAATCGGGACACCGTGCGCGCGCGCATGATCGCGTCCGGATGGACCGCCGCTCGGCTCGACTCCCTCAGTCGCGATTCCCTCGAACGCGCGAGCGCGCCGTTCGCCGAGCAGTCGGGAGCTGAAGAGCTGGTGCGCGCGCTGCGCGCGTACCCGCGCTACTACGCGGCCGTGCGGTCGCGCACGCTCGCGGTCGACACCAACGCCACGATTCGGCAAGGGATCCGCCAGGGCCTCGCGAGGCTTACCGGCCTCTATCCCGAAGCCCGATTCCCGAACATCTACTTTCTCATCGGGACGCTGTCGACCGGGGGAACGGTGGGACGGAGCGGCATGCTCATGGGGACGGAGCAGAGCGCGAGCGGCCCCGATACGCCGCTCGACGAGCTCCCCGCCTGGGCGCAGAAAGGTTTCACCACGCATACTTTCGCATCGCTCGTTGGCCTCGTCGTGCACGAGGCGGTGCATACCCAGCAGAAGCCCATGCCCCCGGGCCAGCACGACACCCTGCTGCGCCACGCGCTCGGCGAAGGCATCGCCGATTTCCTCTCAGAGCTCGCGGTGGGACCGTGGGCGGCGAACACACCCCGCCAGATCTACGGCCGCGCGCACGAACACGACGTTTGGGTTGATTTCCAGGACGAAATGGTGACCGATTCCACGCTCCGCACCTGGATGTACAACGGCATGGTGCCGCCCGAGAAGAACCACGGCGCCGTGGACATCGGCTATTGGGTGGGCTGCCGGATCGCCGGTGCCTACTACGCGCGCGCCGCGGACAAGCGCGCTGCGGTTCGTGAGCTGCTCGAGCTGCGCGATCCGGAGGCGATTCTGCGCGCGAGCAGCTACGCGCCTTGACCAAGGTCACCACCCTCTACTTCACGGCCGGCAAGATATACCTCGGCACATACACACGCTGCCCCGTAAACAACACGGGGTCGTTGTAATTGCCCCCCGTGAACGCGATGACCAAGTCCAGGTCCGGGATTCCCATGGACACCTGGCCCCCGTTTCCGCCCGCGAAGAACGCACGAATCTTCCGGCCTTGGTAGTCATACGCCACTGAGTGCCACAGATAGCCGTATTGCTGGGTGGGCGTGAGATCGCGCAACGGCGCGGTGGAGCGCCGCACCCAGTCGGCACTCACGAGCTGCTGGCCGTTCCAGCGGCCGTTGTTCACCATCAACTGCGCGAGCTTCGCGAAGTCGCGCGACGTAAAGGCGTGCTGCCTTTATTGGCACGCAGCTGTCTTCATATCGAGGCGTTGTGGTCACCTATACCTATGAGCCGGACGATCCTTTAGTTCGCCAATGCCTCAAGGATTGGTTGAGCGAGACGTCGAAGTTGAACAAGCCGTTGATGACGTGGCCTGAGGCAAAGCAGCGTTGCTTGAACCGCGGTCGAACACCAATGAAGGCACCTAACTCACCGCTCAACCGGACGCGCGCAGACAGCGGCGGGCGCCGGCTGGCACCACGCTAGGCGGCTACGTGACCCCGATGTTCTTCCACGTTTGCCTCCTCGGCTTCGTACTCAGTGGGCCTCACACTCACGGCCTGCTGCCATTTTCCCATCCGCAAGCAACTGACAACGATACCGCTCAAGCAGTTGCCTATCGAGTCATGGAATTCCTCCTGTGAGTGTACTATAGTACACCCCCTGTGGGCTGGCGCCCACGCGAGCACGCCAGCCCTGGTTGAGGTGAGGTTAGGGGTTGACGCTGACGTTCAGCTGCATTCTGGGGATGGTCGCGACAGGACTCCAACCTGTGACCTCTGGCATGTGAGAGTCGTAGTTCTCGTGATGCCAAAAAAAGTGGAGGAAAACCATGGCATACCAGGCCGAAATCAGCCGTAAGAACCCGGGTTGTTTCTTGTTTTTGGTGGACCAGTCAGAGTCGATGGAAGACCCTTTCGGCGGCGGAGAGGCTGGCAGACGGAAGGCCGAGGAGCTCGCGACGATACTCAACAAGCTTATTCATAATCTGTGCATCCGTTGCTCCAAGTCGGACTCCATCTACGACTACTTTCACGTCGGTGTGCTGGGCTACAGCG
>WNGM01000372.1_pt1 | contig 38322 bp, 45 predicted proteins | sample 5400571 | NCBI WGS metagenome assembly WNGM01 (sample SAMN13153378, study PRJNA577476) | soil metagenome | isolation source: 100 cm soil or saprolite under Garry oak tree replicate 2 | place: USA:California | collected 2016-06-15 | reverse complement strand
AGGTGCGCTTGATCACGGAGTTGCGCCTGGCGGGCGGCGCGTACGTCGTGGTGATCGACGGCCGGGAGCTGCCGGTATCCCGCCGCCACACCCGGGAGCTGAAGGACCGCCTGGTCCGCGCCGCCAAGAACTGGAACCGCTAGAGAACCTCTCCCAGGTCGAAGGTCAGCGGGAACGGCTCGTCGGTGTGCCACCGTTCCCCTGGTCGGACGACGGCCGTCTCGACGTACTGCTCCCCGGTCCCGTCGAGCCGGAGCACGGTCAGCGTCTCCTTGGCCTGGTCCAGGAACCAGTACTGCGGGATCCTGGCCATGCCGTAGTCGTGGCGCTTGGTCACCAGATCATGACCTCGGTTACTCGGCGAGAGCACCTCGACGACGAGCCGCACGTCGGACGGCTCCACCGCGAAGCCTGGGGTCTTCAGGGCATCCCGGTCCAGCACGATCAGATCGGGGACGTAGTAGGTGCGGCGGCGGTCGATGTTGATCCCGAAGCCGGCGGTGGACACGATCAACCGGTCCGGTGCCGCACGATCGAGCAGGCGGTTCAACAGGCTGGCGGCGCCGCCGTGGGAAACCGTCGGGGGTGGCGTCACCAGCAGTCTCCCGTCGCGGATCTCGTAGCGATTGTTGTCGTCGGGCAGCTCCGCGAGGTCCTCGATCGTCCACGCGCCGCCGTGACTCGGCCGGGCCGGAGGGGATGAGGTCATCGTCATGGCTCCCATTCTGGTGGACCTACCGACAGCCTAGAGAGTCATCCACAGGGCCACTTTCTCCACGGCTCTTTCACATCGCATCCTCGGCTTATCCACGCTGGATGAATACGCTGCGCGCATGAGCGAGCTGCGCCGGATCCTGGTGGTCGAGGACGAGCGGGCCATCGCCGAGGCGGTCGCCGCTCGGCTGCGGGCGGAGGGGTTCGCCGTCGAGGTCGCGGCGGACGGGCCGGCCGGGGTGGCGGCGGCCCGGCGGATCCGGCCGGATCTGGTGGTACTGGACATCATGCTGCCCGGCTTCGACGGGCTGGAGGTGTGCCGGCGGATCCAGGCGGAGCGACCGGTACCGGTGATCATGTTGACCGCGCGGGACGAGGAGAGCGACCTGCTCGTCGGGCTCGCGGTCGGGGCGGACGACTACCTCACCAAGCCGTTCTCGGTACGGGAGCTGGCGGCGCGGGTACACGCGCTGTTGCGGCGGATGGAGAAGGCGCTGGCGGTGAGCCGCACCGAGCCGGCGCCCCCGATCACCATCGGGGATCTGGAGATCAACCCGGCGGAGCGGCGGGTACGGCTGGGCGGCGCGGAGATCCACCTGACGCCGACCGAGTTCGATCTGCTCGCGCACCTCGCCGGCCGGCCGCGCACCGTCCTGCCTCGGGAGCGGCTGCTGGCCGAGGTCTGGGGTTGGGCCGACGCATCGGGGACGCGCACGGTCGACAGTCACATCAAGGCGCTGCGCCGCAAGTTGGGCGCCGATGTGATCCGTACCGTCCACGGCGTCGGCTACTCCCTGGAGGTATCCCGATGAGACTGGCCAAGATGCCCCGGCCGCTGGACTTCGTCCCGTTCATCAAGCTCAAGCTCGGCCTGGTGATCGTGGCCAGCGGCTTGGCCGGGCTCGCGGTCTTCTGGAGCGTGCTGGGCTGGAAGCCGCCGGCGACCTCGCTCACCGCGGTTGCCGTCGCCCTGCTGATCTCGCAGATCCTGGCACACGGGATGACCCGGCCGCTGCGGGAGATGACCGCGGCCGCCAAGGCGATGGCGCGCGGCGACTACAGCAGGCGGGTACGGGCCACCTCGCGCGACGAGGTCGGCCAGCTCGCGACGGCGTTCAACCAGATGGCGGCGGATCTCGCGGCGGCCGACCGGCAGCGGCGGGAGCTGATCGCGAACGTGTCGCACGAGCTGCGTACCCCGATCTTCGCGATCCAGGCGGTACTGGAGAACGTGGTCGACGGGGTGTCCGACCCGGACACGCTGCGGACCGCCCTGGCGCAGACCGAGCGCCTCGGCCGGCTCGTCACCGAGCTGCTCGACCTGTCCCGGATCGAAGCCGGGGTGGTACCGCTGGATCTGGAGCCGTTCGACGTCGCCGGGTTCCTGGCGGAGGCGGTACGCGAGGCTGAGGTGGCCGTCACCGCGGCCGGGCGGGACGTGCGGTTCGCCGTCGACGCCGAACCGGGCAAGGCGGTCGCCGACCCGGTCCGGCTGCACCAGGTCGTCGCGAACCTGCTGGACAACGCGTCCCGGCACAGCCCACCCGGCGGTACCGTCACTGTCGGCGCCCGCGCGCAGGCGGAGCACCTGGTCGTCGAGGTGACCGACGAAGGTGTCGGGATCCCGCCGGACCTGCGAGCCCGGGTCTTCGAGCGGTTCACCCGGGGCGAGCGCGCCGCCGGGCACAGCGGCGGTACCGGTCTCGGGCTCGCCATCGCGCAGTGGGTGGTGGAGCTGCATGGCGGGACGATCGCGGTGGTGGACCCGCCCGGCGGCGGCTGCCGGATCCGGGTCAGCCTGCCCGGTACCGCCGGCTGACCCCTTGTCAACGCCGGGGTGACGGGGCGACACTGCCGCCCATGCAGCCCAAGCGGGTCCGTGTCGTGCTGGCCGACGTGGCCGGCCCCCGGCAGGCCGGCGGGCCGACCCGGGTGGAGCTGGCCGAGCAGACCGGCATCGGCGAGGCGCTGGTGAAGGGGCTGGTCCGGGCACAGCTCGCGCTCGCCCTGCGCTGCGCCGCCGTGGTCGCCGTCGGGCTGGGCGCGCTTCCGCTGCTGTTCGCCGTCGCGCCGGCGGTGGCGGGCGCGCGGCCGTTCGGCGTCGTCCTGCCCTGGTTGCTGCTCGGCGTCGCTGCGTACCCGTTCCTGTTCGTCGTCGGCTGGGCGTACGTGCATCTGGCCGAGCGCACCGAACGGGACTTCAGCGACCTGGTGGAACGGCACTGAACCCGTACGCCGTTCCGGCCGTCGTCGCGGTGATCGTGGCGACGGTGGCGATCGGCGCGTACGGGCTGCGCCTGGCCCGTACCACCTCCGACTTCCTGGTCGCCTCGCGCGAGGTCAGCCCGGCCTGGAACGCCGCGGCGATCAGCGGCGAGTACCTGTCGGCCGCGTCCTTCCTCGGCGTGGCCGGCCTGGTGCTCAAGCACGGCGTGGACGTGCTGTGGTACCCGGTCGGGTTCGCCGCCGGGTACCTCGCGCTGCTGCTGTTCGTGGCGGCTCCGCTGCGCCGGTCGGGTGCCTTCACACTGCCCGACTTCTGCCAGCTGCGGCTGCGCTCGGTCCGGCTGCGCAAGCTCGCGACCGCGTTCGTCATCGTGATCGGCTGGCTCTACCTGGTACCCCAGCTGCGCGGCGCGGGCCTCACCCTGCAGACCGTCGCGGGCAGCCCGTACCTGGTCGGCGTCCTGCTCGTCGGCATCGTGGTGACCGGGAACGTCGCCCTGGGCGGGATGCGCGCGATCACCTTCGTGCAGGCGTTCCAGTACTGGCTCAAGCTCACCGCGCTGCTGGTACCCGTGCTGTTCCTGCTGTTGCACTGGGAGGCCGACGGCCGCCCGGCGCTGGCCCCGCCGGGCGGGGCGACGTTCGCCCACCAGACGACGGTCACCTTCGACCAGCCGACCCGGCTCGTCCAGCCCGACGGGTCCACAGTGGACGTTCCGACCCACACGACGCGGGTGTTCCCGGCCGGGTCGCCGATCCCGCGCGTCGCCGGCGGGGACGTGGACACCGGCCTGGACTGGCTACTGCCCGGCTCGACCCGGCACGGCGACCGCGGCCTGCTCGCGACCTACTCGCTGATCCTCGCCACGTTCCTCGGCACGATGGGGCTGCCGCACGTACTCGTGCGCTTCTACACCAACCCCGACGGCGCCGCCGCCCGGCGTACCACGCTGATGGTCCTCGGCCTGGTCGGGCTGTTCTACCTGCTGCCCGCGCTCTACGGCGTGCTCGGCCGGGTCTACACCCCGCAACTGATGATGACCGGCGCGACCGATGCCGTGGTGCTGCGGCTGCCGGCGGCCGCGCTGGGCGGCGGGACGACCGGGCAGGTGCTGGGGGCGCTGGTCGCGGCGGGCGCGTTCGCCGCGTTCCTGTCCAGCTCGTCGGGGCTGCTGACCAGCGTTGCGGGGGTACTGTCGACCGACGTCATCGGCCACGGTTCGGTGCGCGACTTCCGGGTCTCCGCGATCGTCGCCGGCGCGGTGCCGATGCTGCTCGCCGCCCGGGTCAACGAGCTGGACGTGTCCCAGGTCGTCGGGCTCGCCTTCGCGGTGGCCGCGTCGAGCTTCTGCCCGCTGCTGGTACTGGGCCTGTGGTGGCGGGGGTTGACTGCGGTCGGCGCGGTGGCCGGCCTGGTCGCCGGGGGCGGTGCGGCAGTGGCCGCGGTACTCGTCACCATGGTCGGGCCGCCGCTGTCCGGCTGGGCCGCGATCCTGGTCAACGTACCGGCGGCGTGGACGGTACCGCTGGCGTTCGCGGTCATGGTGCTCGGCTCCCTGGCCAGCCGCCGCCGGGTACCGGCGGATGTCGGTACGACGATGCTCCGCCTGCACGCCCCCGATGCCCTCGGGCTATGACGATCCACAGGCTTGTCCACAGGCTCGGCCAGCTTGGCGACTCCGGTGGGGGCGAGATGCGAGACTGACCGCGTGGTGAGCGTGCTGGAGCGGGAGATGTACTCCGAGGCGGAGGCGGCCCGGCTGTTGGAGGTACCACAGTCGACGCTGCACTACTGGCTGGAGGGCGGTGACCAGCGCGGCAAGCGGTACAAGCCGGTGATCCGGATCGAACCCGGGAACGGTCGTTCGGTGACCTGGGCCGAGTTCGTCGAGGCGGGTCTACTCCGGGAGTACCGGCGCGCCAAGGGTGTTCCCATGGCGGAACTGCGCGCGTTCATTGATCGCCTCCGTCAGGATTTCGGTGTGCCCTACCCGCTGGCCGATCGGCGTCCCTATGTCGTCGGTCGCGAACTGGTGCTGGAGGCCCAGGACGCCGCGGGACTCGATCCCGAGTTCTGGCTCGTCGCGGCGGTGAGCGGCCAACTGATGCTCATGCCACCGTCGGAGGCCTTTGTTCAGCGGGTCGTCTGGGAAGGCGACGTGGCGGCGGGCTGGCGTCCGGATCCGAATCCGAAGTCGTCCGTGCAGATCTTGCCAGACGTCCGGTTCGGGCGCCCTTCGGTGAAGGGCATCAGCACCGAGGCCATCTGGGAGCAGGTCGACTCCGGTGAAGAGGTCGACGACGTCGCCGATCTGTACCAGCTGACGGCCTCTGACGTGCGCTGGGCCCTGGCGTACGAGAACGCCCAGCGGGCGGCGTGAGCAGGGTCAAGCCCGGCTGCGCGACCAGCGATGACGTGTGGATACCCGAGGTAGCGCGGCGCGGTTGGTTGATCATTACGCGGGATCGCCACATCCGGGAACACCGGCGGGAAATTGCTGCGGTACGGGAGCACGGCGCACGGATGGTGGTTCTTGTCGGCGAAGAAACCCGGAGTACGTTCGCGCAGCTCGAGGTCGTGATGTCGCGCTGGCGGGATATCCTTCGCGCACTCGACGAGCCCGGGCCATTCATCTACGCGGCGACCCGGACCAGCCTGCGGACGGTACCGCAGACCTGATCGGGGCGTGCGCCGGGGAGCTACCGTCGACGATTGTGATCGATGGGGAAGCGGCTCTCGCCATGCGGGGCCTTGTCAAGGTGTTCGACCGGATCGTCGCGGTCAACGGCGTCGACCTCGACGTGCCGGCCGGCTCGTTCTTCGGCCTGCTCGGCCCGAACGGCGCCGGCAAGACCACGTCCCTGTCGATGGCGGTCGGCCTGCTGCGGCCGACCCATGGCCAGGCGTACGTGCTGGGTCACGACGTCTGGGCCGACCCGGTACGGGCGAAGCGGCTGCTGGGCGTGCTGCCCGACGGCGTCCGGATGTTCGACCGGCTGTCCGGGCCGGAGCTGCTGGCGTACCAGGGTCTGCTGCGCGGCATGCCGCCCGAGGTCGTCGACGAGCGGGCGAAGGAGCTGCTCGACGTGTTCGACCTGGCCGGCTCCGGCCGTACCCTCGTCGTCGACTACTCGGCCGGGATGAAGAAGAAGATCGGACTGGCCTGCGCCCTGCTGCACGCGCCCCGGGTGCTGGTACTCGACGAGCCGTTCGAGGCGGTGGACCCGCTGTCCGGCGCGACCATCCGGGACATCCTGACCAGATACGTGGCCGGGGGCGGTACGGTGATCTTCTCCAGCCACGTCCTGGAGCTGGTCGAGCGGCTCTGCACGCACGTGGCGATCCTCGCCGCCGGCACCATCAAGGCGGTCGGCACGCTGGACGAGGTGCGCGGTGTCCGGAGCCTGGAGGACGTCTTCGTCGAGACGGTCGGCGGCCGGGTCGCCACCGGAGAAGAGCTGTCGTGGCTGTAAAGCTGCGGTACTTCGTCAAGCTCAAGCTGCGCCTGGTCGGCAACGGCCTGCGTGGGTCGTGGGCCGGCACTTGGGCCGGACCAGCAAGGCGGCGCTCGTCGGGGGCGCGCGTCCTGGGCTTCGTGCTCGGGCTGATCTTCGGGGTCTCGGCAGCGCTCTCCGGCTTCTTCTGGTTCCTCGGGAGTGCCCTCCCGCGCGCCGAGGTCGGGCTGGTCATCGCCACATTCACCGGTACCGCCGTCGTCCTCGGCTGGCTGCTGCTGCCGGTACTGTTCTTCGGCGTCGACGAGACCCTCGACCCGGCCCGGTTCGCGCTGCTGCCGCTGCCCCGCCGCACGCTGGCGCTCGGCATGCTCGCCGCCGCCTGTGTAGGCATCCCGGGTCTGGCCACGGCCGTGGCGCTCGCCGGCGCCGTGGTCGCGGCCGGGATCCGGGTGGGCCCGGCCGGCGCCCTGGTCGGCCTGGTCGGGGCGGGCCTGAGCCTGCTGCTGTGCGTCGCGGCCAGCCGCGCGATCACCAGCGGGTTCGCGGCACTGTTGCGCTCCCGGCGGGTACGGGATCTGGCCGCGCTCCTGCTCGCGCTGTTCGCCGCCTCGATCGGGCCGATCCAGCTGTTCCTCAACTCGGCTGCGCTGCACACCGGCTTCGCGCCGCTGCTGCGGGCCGCCCGGATCCTCGGCTGGACGCCGCTCGGTGCCGGGTTCGTCGCGCCGTACGACCTGGCCGCCGGGCAGCCGCTGGTCGCGCTGGCCCGCCTGGCGATCATGGCACTGTCCGTCGTCGGGCTGCTGTGGTGGTGGTCGCGCACGCTGGAATCGGCCATGCTCGGCACCTCGTCCGGTGGTCCGGCCGGCGGCGGGCCGACGCGGGGCGGCGCCGTCAGTGCGCTGGTACCGCGACTGGTGCGTACCGCCCGCCCCGACCTCTTTCTCGGTGTGGTGGCCCGGGAGCTGCGCTACTGGACGCGCGACCCGCGCCGCCGGGCCGGCCTGATCTCCTCCGTGGTCGGTGGCGCGGTCGTTCCGATCGGGCTCCGGGTAGCCAGCGGGCCGGGGCAGGGCTGGCCGCTGCCCCTGGTCGCCGCGTTCCCGGCACTGGTCGGTGCGGTTCTCGTGGCCAACCAGTTCGGCTACGACGGCACCGCGTACTCGATGCACCTGCTGGCGGCGGTACCCGGCCGCACCGAGCTGCGCGCCCGGGCCGCCGCGCTGTCGGTGATCGTGTTGCCGGTCGTGCTGGTCCTGGCGGTCGTCCTCGCCGTGTTCATCCACGACCTGGCCGATCTGGTACCGGCGCTGGGTACGATCACCGGCATGTTCGGCACGGTGCTCGGCGTGGAGTCGGTCCTGTCCGTCTACGCCGCATACCCGATGCCGGAGAGTCGCAACGCGTTCAGCGTCAACACCGGTACCGGCAGCGCCAAGGCCTTCCTCGCGCTCGCCGGGATGGTCGGCGCGGCCGCGGCCGCGAGCCCGGTACTGCTCCTCGCCGCCCTCCTGCACGGCAGCCTGGCGCCGCTCGTCGCCCCGTTCGGGATCGCGTACGGGCTGGCCGCGCTGCTGATCGGTACCTACATCGGCGGCGACGCCCTGGAGCGGCGCGGCCCCGAGTTACTGGTAGCGGTGACGCCGAGGCGATGAGCGAGCGTCCGCGAGCGAATCATGAACCCAGCCCCTCGTGACATGAGCATCCACAGCACGGATCCGTTCGCGACGCCGGAGGGGGAGCGTTCGCCGCTGCGCCGGCTGCGCGGCCGGCTGGCGGCGCCGGTGGTGCTGTGGACCGCGCCCGGCCCGGCCGGGCTGACCGTCTCCTCGACCCTGATCGTGGACGGCGATCCCGGCCGGGTCCTCGGCCTGCTCGACGACGAGTCCGAGCTGTGGGCCGCGATCGAGGCGGCCGGGCGCTTCGCGCTGGTACCACTGCGGCCGGCGGACCGCCAGCTCGCCGACCGGTTCGCCGGCCTGCTGCCCGCGCCCGGTGGCCTGTTCGCCACCGGCGACTGGCGCGACACCGGATATGGTCCGGTACCGGCGGACGCCGCGACCTGGGCCGGCTGCCGGCTGGACGCGGCCCGCCCGGTCGGCTGGGCGCTGCTGGTAGAGGCGACCGTCGAGCGGGTCGAGCTGGGTACCGCCGACGAGCCGCTGGTCCACTACCGGGGCCGGTACCACGAACTGCGCTGATTCGATGAGCGGTAACGGGCGGCGCGCTCGGCGCACGGGTACCGCCGTTCGGCGCAGGTAGCGGTCGGCACCGGATCAAGGCGGTCGATCGCTTTCTACCGTCCCGCCATGGCTACCCATACCCCTGCCCCGCGGGTGCCGCCCGAGGAGGGTCGGTATCTCGAGGTCGACCAGTCGCCGGAGTTCGCCGCGCTCCGCAAGGCGTTCCGCGGCTTCGTGTTCCCGACCACGATCGCCTTCCTGGTCTGGTACGGGCTGTACGTGCTCCTGTCCGCCTACGCGCGTGGCTTCATGAGCCACAAGCTCGTCGGCAACATCAATGTGGCGCTCGTCTTCGGGCTGCTGCAGTTCGTCTCGACGTTCCTGATCGCGTGGGCGTACACCCGGTTCGCCGACCGCAAGCTCGACCCGACGGCCGACAAGCTGCGCGAGGAGATCGAAGGGAGGGCCGGCCGATGAGCGGCGACGCCCGCACCATCACGATCGTCCTGTTCATCCTGCTGGTCCTGGTGACCCTGGGTATCACGATCTGGGCCAGCCGGCAGACCCGCGACGCCACCGACTTCTATGCCGGTGGCCGCTCGTTCGGCGGCTTCCAGAACGGCATGGCGATCGGCGGGGACTACATGTCCGCCGCCAGCTTCCTGGGCATCGCCGGGATCATCGCCGTGTCCGGGTACGACGGCTTCCTGTACTCCATCGGCTTCCTGGTCGCCTGGCTGGTGGCCCTGCTGCTGGTGGCCGAGCTGATGCGCAACTCGGGCAAGTACACGATGGGCGACGTACTGGCGTTCCGGATGCGCCAGGCGCCGGTACGCACCGCCGCGTCGGTGTCCACGATCGTGGTCTCGATCTTCTACCTGCTGGCCCAGATGGTCGGCGCGGGGTCGCTGGTGGCGCTGCTGCTGGGCATCACGCCCGGCCACACGTTCCTCGGTATGTCGGCGGAGGCCGCGAAGATCGCCACGATCGCGCTGATCGGTGTACTGATGATCGTGTATGTGGTGATCGGTGGCATGAAGGGTACGACCTACGTCCAGATCGTCAAGGCGTTCCTGCTGATGATGGGCGCCATCCTGATGGCGCTGCTGGTCGCGGTCGCATACAAGTTCAACCTGTCCACGCTGCTCGGCGACGCCGCGGCGAAGTCCGGCAAGGGCGGCTCGTTCCTCGACCCGGGGCTGCGGTACGGCAAGGACATCGCCGGCAACCTGACCGCCTCCACGATCAGCAAGCTGGACCTGATCTCGCTCGGCGCCGCGCTGGTCCTGGGTACCGCCGGCCTGCCGCACATCCTGGTGCGCTTCTACACGGTGCCCAGCGCGCGGGTCGCCCGGCGCAGCGTGGTCTGGGCGATCGGCATCATCGGTACCTTCTACCTGCTGACCCTGGCGCTCGGCTTCGGTGCCGCGGCGCTGGTCGGCAGCGCGAACATCCTCAAGCAGGACCCGGGCGCCAACATCGCCGCGCCGCTGCTCGCGCAGAAGCTGGGTGAGCGGTACCTCGGCGGGGCCACCGGCGGCGCGGTGCTGCTCGCGTTGATCTCCGCGGTGGCGTTCGCCACGATCCTCGCCGTGGTCGCCGGGCTCACCCTGGCGTCGTCGTCGAGCGTGGCGCACGACCTGTACGCGAACGTGGTGCACCGCAGGCAGACCAGTGAGCGCGACGAGGTGACCGTGGCCCGGTACGCCGCCGTCGGGATCGGCGCCATCGCGATCGTGCTCGGCATCTTCGCGCGCGGTCTCAACGTCGCCTTCCTGGTGGCGGTGGCGTTCGCGATCGCCGCGTCGGCGAACCTGCCGGCGATCCTGTTCTCGCTGTTCTGGCGGCGGTTCAACACCCGCGGCGCGGTGTGGGGCATCTACGGCGGCCTGATCTCGGCGGTGCTCGTGGTACTCCTCTCGCCGGTCGTCTGGGGCGGGGCGAGCAAGGCGCTGCCCGCCGCGAAGCTGACCGCGGCGCAGGCCAAGGACTGCGGTGTGGCGGCCACCTCGACCCAGGTGAACAACCCGACGGCGCTGTTCAGCTGCACCACGCCGGCGCCGATCCCGTTCAGCAACCCGGGTCTGATCTCCATCCCGCTCGGGTTCCTCTGTGCGGCGGTCGGTGCGCTGTCCGCGAAGGAGCGCGACGAGGAGAAGTACGCCGAGCTGGAGGTCCGGTCGCTGACCGGGGCCGGAGCTCACTGAGCCCGGCCTACTGAGCCTGCCGGAAGGGGCGGGGCGGCCGACGATGTCCGCCCCGTCCGGCACCACTGACGATCGCTGGCCGGTCGTCGCTCCGACAAGCTGCGCGGCTGACGATCGCCGGCTGGTAGCCGCTCCGACAAGCTGCGCGGCTGACGATCGCCGGCTGGTAGCCGCTCCGACAAGCTGCGCGGCTAGGCTGACCGCTATGGCGATCACACAGCGGTACGGCGAGGGCCACCGGATCATCATCACCGGCGGCGCCGGCTTCGTCCCGTCGCACCTGGTCGACGCGCTGATCGAGCGGGGCGCCGAGATCGTGGCGGTAGACAACTTCGTCACCGGTACCGAGAGCAACATCGCGCACCTGGCCGGGAACCCGCTCTTCACCCTGGTCAAGGCCGACATCTCGGACGGCCTGCCGCACGACCCCGCGCTCGCCGGCCGGTTCGACGCGATCATGCACTTCGCGTCGCCCGCCAGCCCGACCGACTTCGAACAGCTCCCGATCGAGATCCTGCGGGTCGGTTCGGTCGCCACCCTGCACCTGCTGGAGCGCGCCGTTCACGACGGCGCCCGGTTCATCCTGGCCTCCACCTCCGAGGCGTACGGCGACCCGCTGGTCCACCCGCAGCCGGAGTCGTACTGGGGCAACGTCAACCCCAACGGCGTCCGCAGCGTGTACGACGAAGCCAAGCGCTTCTCCGAGGCGGCAACCATGGCCTACCACCGGGCCCGCGGCCTCGACGTCGGCATCGTGCGGATCTTCAACACGTACGGCCCGCGGATGCGCCCCGACGACGGGCGGGCCATCCCGACGTTCATCGCCCAGGCGCTGCGCGGCGAGCCGATCACGGTACACGGCACCGGTGAGCAGACCCGCTCGATCTGCTACGTCGACGACCTCGTCCGGGGGATCGTGCTGCTGCTCGACTCGACCGAGACCGGGCCGATCAACTGCGGTACCGAGCACGAGATGTCCATGCGCCAGCTCGCCGAGACGATCGCCAAGCTGGCCGGGTCCGACTCGCCGGTCACCTTCGTACCCCGCGCCGTCGACGACCCGGAGAAGCGCCGCCCCGACCTGACCCTGGCCCGCACCCGGCTGGGCTACGAGCCGCAGGTCAGCCCCGAGGACGGGCTCCGTCGCACCATCCAGCACTTCGCGGAAACGGTATAAATCTCCTCCCCGGTTCGTGCCGGATCCGTCGTGGCGGCAAGGTCGGTTAAGGACTCCTCGGTACCTTTGGTGCCATGACCACTCCCACGGGTCGGGCCAGAGTCCCCGACACTCCGTCCGCGACCGGTCGCGCCGCAATCGACGTGACCCAGCCTGTGCGCGCCGACGGACCCGGCGGACCCGGCGGCTCCGGCCCGCGGCCACCGGTCCCCGGCGGTACCCCGTACCGCCACCGCGGCCCCCGGCCGCGGTGGGGTCGCATCGCCCTCGTCGTGGGCCTGGCACTGCTGCTGCTCGGCGGGCTCGGCGGCTTCGGGGCGTACCTGTACGCCAACCACCTCGACGACCAGATCAGCCGTACCGACCCGTTCTCGCAGATCACCGGCGGGCGGCCGGCGCAGGTGGCGCCCGGCGCGATGAACATCCTCCTGCTCGGCTCCGACTCGCGGGATCCAGACTTCACCGCCGCAAACGCGGACAAGTCGCGCTCGGACACGATCATCCTCATGCACGTCCAGGCCGACCACAAGCACGCGTACCTGATCTCGATCCCGCGCGACCTGTACGTACCGATCCCCGGCCACGACCGGGACAAGGTCAACGCCGCGTTCGCGTACGGCGGCCTGCCCCTGGTGATCCAGACCATCGAGGGCTTCACCGGGGTGCACCTCGACCACCTCGCTGTGATCGACTTCGCCGGATTCGAGAAGGTCACCGACGCGCTGGGCGGCGTGGACATGAACGTCGACCAGACGATCACGTCGATCCACAAGCCGTTCCGGACCTTCAAGGCCGGCATGAACCACTTCACCGGGGCGGAAGCGCTCGACTACGTCCGCCAGCGGTACCAGTTCGCCGACGGCGACATCAGCCGCGAGCGGCACCAGCAGCAGTTCCTCCGCGCGATCATGGACAAGGCGGCCAGCTCCGGCACGCTGACCAACCCGGGCAAGCTCACCGCGTTCCTGGATGCGATGACCAAGGCCATGACCGTGGACAAGGATTTCTCGTTGAAGGACATGGCGCTGGAGTTCCACAACCTGCGTGGCAACGACCTGACGTTCATGACCAGCCCGTTCAGCGGGTTCGGCCAGGTCGGCGACCAGAGCGTGGTGCTCTCCGACCGGACCAAGGCGGCCGCCCTGTACGACGCGGTGGCCAAGGACACGGTCGCGCAGTACCTGAAGTCGGCATCCAGCGCGCCGTCGCCGACCTCGGGTGGTTAGCGGCGGTTCGTCCTGAAAGACCGCTGATGCGAGCGGGAGGGGCTCGCGTCAGCACCGGGTCGTCCGTACAGTGGCCTCTTAGCCCGGATCAGACCCGACCCTCGCCACCAGGAGCCGGCCTTGCAGTACTCGTCCAGCGCGCTGATCGACTCGACGCGTGACGACGACGGAAGGCGTAGCCGGCGAGCGGCGCCACCGCCCCGGCGCGGCCGGGGCAGCCGGACCGGGCGCCGGCCGAAGGACCCGTTGTGGGCCAAGCTGCTGGTGATCTTCGGGGCACTGATGATGCTCGCCAGCGGTACCGTCATCATCGGCCAGCGGTTGATCTTCGCGGCCGCGGTCGGCAGCATCAACCAGACCGACCTGCTGGACCCCGCCGCTCCTGCGCAGCACGTCACGATCAACGGGGCGAAGAACATCCTGCTCGTCGGCATCGACAGCCGACCGAACCAGAACACGTCCGACCTGGTACGCGCCGACTCGATCATCATCCTGCACATCCCGGCCTCCCACGACCGGGCCTACCTGGTGTCCATCCCGCGCGACACCTACGCCGAGATTCCCGCGTTCGACAACGGAAAGACGCAGTACCGGGGCGGCCACGACAAGATCAATAGCGCGTTCGCCTTCGGCGGGCAGGGCCTGACCGGGCTGGACTCCCGCAAGAAGGGCTTCCTGCTGCTCCAGCAGACGATCAAGCGGAACTACAACATCGACTTCCAGGCGGGCTCGATCGTCGACTTCGCCGGTTTCCAGGAGGTCGTCTCGGTCCTCGGCGGTGTCGACATGTACGTCGACGAGCGGACTCCCTCGATCCACATCGGCTACGACGCCAAGACCGGCAAGCAGAAGCCACCGGCCTGGATCGACTCGTCCACCCACGCCCACGCGATTGCGGGGATCAACCCCAAGGTCTACAACGTCGGGTACCAGCACCTCGCCCCCTGGGAGGCACTGGACTACGTCCGGCAGCGCGAGTGGATCCCCGACGGCGACTACGGCCGGCAGCGCCACCAGCAGCAGTTCATCAAGGCGATCTTCAAGGAGATCCTGAGCGGCAAGGTGCTGACCGACCCGGGCAAGCTGCGCAACGTGCTCAACGTCGTCGGTAAGGCGATGATCGTCGACAGCGGCCACATCTCGCTGGAAGACTGGATCTTCGCGATGCGCAACATCGGTGGCAACGACCTCATGACGATCAAGACCAACGGCGGCCAGTTCCACTCCGAGCCGGTTTCCGGGCTGGGCGACGTGGAGACGCTGAATGAGACCAGCCTCCAGCTGCTGAGCGCGGTCCGCTCCGACACGGTGGACAACTTCGTCCTGAGCCACAGCGACTGGGTGTCGGCGAGCTGAGCCGGCGCCACCCGAGGAAGCGCAGCCTGCGCCGCTGTGGGCCAAGGCGCTGATCGCGGCCGGTACGGTACTCGTCCTGCTCGCCGCCGGTACCGTCGTCACCGGGCTCGCGCTGGCGCACCGGTACAACTCGGCGGTCAACCACGCGGACCTGCTCGACCCGGGCTCCCGGGTCCAGCCGACTACCGGAGGCGGGCCGGTCCACCTCGCCGGCCCGCTGAACTTCCTGCTACTCGGGTCGGACCAGCGGCCGGGTGACACAGTCGACGGCGAGCGCTCCGACACGATCATCATCCTGCGGGGCTGTATCGGGCGATCGTCGACGACACGGTGGACACCTGGGTAACGGCGAACCAGATGTGGATGAACCACCTGTGAAACCCGGTACCCGGCGGCCACCGCGGCAGTAGGCTCAGATCTCGTGTTCGGTCGCCCGCCCATCCCGGCCGTCCGTGCCCGCGAGGTCGCGGACCACGCATACCTGATCGACGTCCGCGAGGACGACGAGTGGCTCGCCGGCCATGCGCCGGACGCCGTACACCTGCCGATGATGCAGCTGCCCGCGCGCTTGGCGGAGATCCCCGAGCAGGGCGACGTGGTGATCGTGTGCCGCTCCGGACACCGGTCGGCCGAGGTCGTCGGGTACCTGCTCGGACGCGGCTTCGGTAACGTCCGCAACGTGGCCGACGGTATGGTCGGCTGGTCCGCCGCCGGCCGGCCGCTGGTCAGCGAAGACGGAGACGTACCGACCGTCCTGTGAAAGAGCCGCTGGTCTTCGCACACCGGGGCGCCTCGCACGCGCTGCCCGAGCACACGCTGCCCGCGTACCTGCGGGCCATCCAGGAGGGCGCCGACGGGCTGGAGTGCGACGTCCGGCTGACCAACGACGGGCACCTGGTCTGCCTGCACGACCGCCGGCTGGGCCGGGTCAGCAACGGGCGCGGGCCGGTCAGCGAACACACCCTGGCCGAGCTGGATGCGCTGGACTTCGGCTCGTGGCATCCGGGCCTGTCCGCCGCGAGCGACGAGCTGATCCTGGACCGCCCGGACAGTGGCGCGCCGACCCAGGTACTGACGCTGGACCGGTTGATCGGCGCCGCCCGGGACGCGGGGCGGCCGATGCGGCTGCTCGTCGATACCAAGCACCCCACCCGGTTCGGTGGCGCGGTCGAGGAGGAGCTGGTACGGGTACTGCGCCGGCACGGGCTGGACAAGCCCGACCCGGGCGGGCTGAGCGTGACGATGATGTCGTTCTCGTTCAGCGCGGTCCGCCGGGTCCGGGAGGCCGCGCCGCACCTGCCGGTCGTCCAGCTTCTGGAGTTCCTGCCGCCCTGGTTGCGCTACGGGCGGCTGCCGGCCGGGGTGTCCCTCGCCGGCCCGAGCGTGCGGCTGGTGCGCTACCACCGCTGGCTCGTCCGCCGGCTGCAGGACCAGGGCAACCAGGTCTACGTCTGGACCGTCAACACCCCCCGCGACGTGGACCTGGTCCTGGAACGCGGGGTGGACGGGATCATCTCGGACCGTCCCCGCTACGTCCTGGAGCGCCTGGGCCGATAACCCCGCACAGGGGGTCTGCCGGGCGCGCGGCCTTGCGGGCAGACTAGGGAACTATGGCCGACCTGGAGCGGACGTTCGCGGACCTCAGTGGGCTGGCCGACATGGTCAACGCCGGCGAGGCCGGGCTACCCGCGATCCAGCGCCTGGTGGAGCTCACGCAGACCGCCCTGGACGCGACCGGCGCGTCGTTCGCCGAGTACGGGGCGGCCGGCGGCCGGGTCATCGCGGCCAGCGGCGCCTCCCTGTGGACGGTCGGCCGGCAGGTCGCCCCCGCTGCCGGCGGAGCGGCCGACGCCACCCGGGGCCGGATCGTGGAGGTGCGGGTCGAGGAGCTGCCCGGCGAGGCCGGCCAGCTGTCCGGACGCGGGATCCGCCGGATGCTCGCGACCCGGGTCGAGGTGGCCGGCCAGCTGGTCGGCACGCTGCACGGGTACTTCGCCGACGCCGGTGCCGCCAGCCCGTTCCAGCGTTCGGCGCTGACCATGTTCGCCGGCATCGCGGCCCACCTGTACGCGGACGGCCGGGGCCTGCCGGTATACGCGGAGGCGCCGGCCATGGCCACGCTCGCGGACGCGATCGCGGTGGTCGGGCCGGGCGGCGTGGTGCGCTCGTGGAACCCCGCGGCCGCCACGGTCATCGGCCGCTCCGCGGGCGCGGCGCTGGGCCGGCCGCTGCCGGTACCGTTGCCGGCGGTCGGGCAGGTGCTCGAACACCGGCTACCGGACGGGCGGTGGCTGCAGATCCTGGCGACCGAACTGCCGGGCGGCGACGGCCGGGTGGTGACGCTGCGGGACATCAGCGAGGCGCACCGCCGGGAGCAGGCCCGCGAGCTGTTCGTCGCGGTGACCAGTCACGAGCTGCGCACGCCGGTGACGGTCATCAAGGGGTACGCGGACACCCTCGTCGACCACTGGGACGAGCTGGACGAGCCGAGCCGCCGGGAGTCCGCCGATCGGCTGGGTCAGCGGGCCGGCGAGCTGGCGCGGCTGGTGGAGCGGTTGCTGTCCGCGGTCGGCGACGGCTCGGGGCTGGCATCGTCCGTACCGCTGCCGTTCGACCTCGGCGAGGCGGTCCGGGCGGCGGTCGCCGACCTGCCCACCGAGACCCGCCGGCAGGTACGCGTCGAGCTGCCCGAGCCGCTGCCGAAGGCGCTGGGCGAGCGGGCCAGCCTGGCGACGGTACTCGCCGAGCTGATCACCAACGCGATCAAGTACTCGCCGCCGGACGCGCTGGTCGAGCTGTCGGGGGTGGTCGATGTCGGTACCGTCGGGTTCCGGGTCACCGACGGCGGGATCGGGGTACGCCCGGAGCACGTGGAGCGGGCGTTCGAGCGGTTCTGGCAGGCAGAATCCGGTAACGAGCGCCGGTTCGGCGGCGTCGGACTCGGGTTGTACCTGGTCCGACGGATAATAGAACGACAAAACGGGTGGGTGTCCTTACGTCCCCGGGAACGGGGCGGTACCGTCGCAGAGGTACGTTTGCCGCGTGCGGACCTAAGGCCCGGGGAGGCGTGAGCGTGGGGGGGACGGCGGTTGCCGAGCGCGCCTGGTGCGTCGTCGTGCCCCATCACGCCCGTGGTGCCCGGGTGGCGCGCCACCGCCTCGCCAGCGAGCTGAGCCCGGTCGCCTGCACCGAACTGCTCGCCGATGCCGTCGCCGTGATCGCCGAACTGGTCGGCAACGCGATCCGGCATGCCGCGCCGCTGCCCGGCGACGTCATCCGGGTCGCCTGGAAGATCCGCACCGGCAACGGGCGCCAGCATCTGGAGGTACGGGTCACCGACGGCGGGGCCGGCGACGCGCCCCGGCAGCGTGAGGTGGGCCCGGAGTCGATCGACGGCCGCGGGCTCGCGATCGTGTCGGTGCTGGCCGAGACGTGGGGCGTGGACACCGACGGGCTGGGCCAGAGCGTGTGGGCCCGGCTGAGCCAACCGGTTACGGCCGACGCGCCGGCGCTACCGTAAGGCCGCACCCGACCCACCGACTAGGCTGAACGCCCGTGAGCGAACGCAGTGAGCGGATGTTCCGGGCCGCCCGGCGAAGCACCGGGAGCCGGAATGTCCGTAGAACCATCAGGCGCAGTGCCCTCGTGCCTCGCGGCCGGGCGTAGCGGAGCGGAGCCCGGTTGTGAGCAAGCGTGGTCGGAAGAGTTCTCCTGCCGAGGCGCCCAAGCGGCAGAAGCTGCGCGACGTCTTCGTCCCCCGCCCCTTCGCCGGCCTGGCCGACGAGCCGGAATGGATCGCGCTGCGCGAGCTGGTACCGGCCGCCTCCGCCCCGCTGCGCCTGGCGCCCGCGTATGCCGAGCAGTACGGCGACCGGCCGGTACTGCTCGCGACTGTGTTGCCGATGGCCTGGCCGGCGATGACCAAGCTGGACGGGCGGGTCTTCATCGGCCTCCAGCGCCACGTCCAGTCCGGCGATGTCTCGCGCGACGTCGCCGTCGCACTGCTGCGCGGACTGGAGACCGAGCCGGGCGGCACGGTCTCGGTACCAGCGCTGCCCGGCGAGGGGCCGCGGCTGCAGGACGTGCTGGCCGACGGGCCGCTGGACGTCAGGGTGCACAACGGGTTCGAGTTCTGGCTCGACGACGAGGCCGGCGACGACCCGAACGTGGCCGCCTCGCTGGAGCGGGCCAACGCCTCGATCTACCCCACGGTCCGGCTGGCCGCCGGGCGGGCCGCGTACTGGTGCCGGGTATCGGAGAAGGCGCACGTGCGCTGGGTGCTGGCGGAGGACGAGGACGTGGCGCTCGACGCGCTGGCCCGGCTGGCGGCGGCCGGGGGGCTGCCGCTCGGCGAGGGTACCCGGTTCGCCGGGATGTTCCGCGCGCACGGTCTGTTGGTGCCGGTCTGGGACCTGCCGCACGACCCGCCGGCCGAGGACTGGGAGGACCCGGCCGCCGACTTCGCGAAGCGGTACCGGGACGCGGTGGCCGTCGGCGAGCCGCCGACGGCCGCCGAGCGCCGGGCCCGGCAGGGGTTGGTCGGGCGGCAAATCACCCTGCGCTGACCGGGAAGGGTCGGGGATCTTACGGCGTGAACCGGACATTCACGCGATTCACTCGCCCAATCACTCTTGACTCAGGGCTGTAATGTAGGCGACTGGCCACGTACCGTAGTGAGACAGACAAGTACACAAACAAGTACATCGCTGTACCCGGAGGTCTCGCCATGACCGGATACATCGACGCCAGTCGTCCCCCAGGCCTGTTGTCCGCGGATTACAACCCGCGCCACAAGCTTCTTGAAGCGCCGCGCTCAATCCAGTTGGGATGGGCGCGGCACCGTCGTATCGACCGTGCGGCACGCCGCGAGGAGGCGGGGCGCAGCCGGACGGTGGACCGGCTGGCCAAATTGGGCTCCGCGTGGAAGGTCCTCGACATCGAGGAACTGGGCCTGCCGATCCGGAACACCTTCCTGACCATCGGGCCGGGGGGCGTGTTCGTCGTGGTGGTCAAGCCGCAGGGACGCAGTCGGGTCCGGCTCGCCGGTGACCTCGTCCAGGTGGACGGCCGGCGGCACAAGTACGTGGCCGAGGCGAAGCTGCTCGCCGAGCAGGTGACCCGGGCGCTGTCCCGGACGGTGGGCAGCACAGTACCGGTCACCCCGGTGATCGCCCTCGCCGGCAATGGCGCCATCGACGTCCACGGCGTGCCGAAGGGGTGCCTCGTGACCTCGTACCGGGAACTCGACTACATCCTCAGCGCGTACGGCGAGCGGATCGCGCCGCGTACCGTCAACAAGCTCTTCTCGATCGCCCGCCACCCGGTGACCTGGCAGATCCCGGCGCCGGACGCGCAGGTCGAGGCGTACAAGTGGTACTCGCCTGAAGCGGTGACTGACAAGAAGCCGCCACGGCGGTAACGTCGGGACTTCGGCTCGACCGGCCGGTACCAGCGTCCACTGTGGACATTGATACCGGCTCGGCTTGTCGGCTCGGCGTACAGTAGACCGAGGGTTATGGTGGTACAGCGCAGCGTTGAGGAGGCGCCCGGTGGCCCATGTCGAGCTCTCGGTCTCGCCCGAGGCCGCTGTCCCGGAGGCGACCGGTTCGGTCGAGCACTGGGCGACGGCCGTGGCCCGCGCCAGCGAACCGTGCCTCGTCCTCGACGCGCTGTCCAGCGAGATCGTTGCCCTCTCGCCGGCGGCCGCCACCATGCTGGGCTTCAGTGACCAGGCCGCGGCGGTCGGCCTGCACCTGTTCGCCGGGGTACTACGGCTGCTGGACTTCAGCTCGGCCGGCGCCCGGCTGCCGGACAGCGAGATGGAGAAGATCCCGCCGATCCTCGCCTGCACTTCCGGGCGGCTCGCCCGCGGGCTCCTGCGGGTCCAGGCCGGCGAGGAGATCCGCACGGTGGACGCCATCGCAACCCCGCTTTTCGACGGACGGAAGGTCGTCGGCTCGTTGACCTTCTTCTCGCAGATTTGATGAGCACGTCCCGTGATGTGGGCTGCGCGTAGCGCCCTGTGTGCGGTGGTGGTCGGCGCAATGGCCGGCTGTACGCCGGTACCGTCCTCGGTGTCCCGGCCGAGCGCGGCGCCACAGTCGCCGTCGTTCTCCCCGTCGCCGGTGCCGGTGACCGAGGCACCCGCGCCGCCGCCCGTCGCGGTACCTGTACCCACGACTCCCAGCGCGACCGGGTTCGGCGACACGGTCGCGGTCAGCTGCGCGGGGCACCCCGGCGCCGAGCGGGTCATCGCGCTGCTGAAGACGAAGGGCGTACTGGCCGGTTCGGCTTCCGTGACCGTCCAGGTCGGGCCGCTGTGCGCGGGAAGCTGGCAGTACACGGTGCTCAGCGTCACCGGGCGGGAGCCGCTGCAGGTGGTCACGCGCGGCGCGCCGGAAGCGCTGCAACTGGTCACGGCCGGTACGGATGTGTGCTCGGGAACGGTCCGCACCCAGGCACCGACCGGCATCGTCTCGCTCGCCCACTGTGTGTGACTAGGCTGGGCGGATGCCAGGAGTACCGCCGACCCGCTTCGTGTACCTCGGACCCGAGGGGACGTTCTCCGAACAGGCCATGCTGACCCTGCCGGCGGCCGCGAAGGGTACCCGGATCCCGGCGCGCAGCGTGCCCGAGGCGCTGGAAGCGGTGCGCAATGGCGATGCGGACGCGGCACTGGTACCGCTGGAGAACTCGATCGGCGGACAGGTCGGTGTCACGCTCGACGAGCTGGTCAACGGTAGCCCGCTGCTGATCACCCGGGAGGTCGTGCTGCCGGTCGAGTTCGTGCTCGCCGCGCGACCGGGCGCTGCGTTCCCCGAAGTCCGGTCCGTGGCGGCGCATCCGCAGGCCAGCGCCCAGTGCCGGCACTGGCTGCGGGCACACCTGCCGGACGCCACCGTGGTCGACGTGCTGTCCAACGCGGCTGCCGCGGTGTCGGTCGCCCGGAGCGAGTACGACGCCGCGATCTGCGCGCCGATCGGGGCGTCCGGGCAGGGGCTCGCGGTACTGGCCGACAAGATCGCTGACCATCCGGAGGCGGTCACCCGGTTCGCGCTGGTCGCCCGGCCCGGCCCGCCGCCGGAACCGACCGGCGACGACGTCACGTCGCTCGCCGTCTACATCGCCCACGACCGGGTCGGGGCGCTGCTCGCGGTACTGATGGAGTTGGCGGTGCGGGGGATCAACCTGACCCGCATCGAGTCGTACCCGACCGGCGAGCAACTCGGCCGGTACGTGTTCTTCCTCGACTGCTCGGGACACGTCGCCGAGGCCCGGCTCGGCGAGGCCCTGCAGGGACTCCGCCGTACCTGCGCCGACGTGCGCTTCCTCGGCTCCTATCCACGATCCGGCGGGAGTACCGGCACGGCCCGGCCCGCCGTCGACGACTTCGCCGACTCGGCGGCCTGGCTGGCCCGGATGCGGGCCGGCGATTTCGCCTAGAGTGTCCGGGTGGCTGCGCCGAGCCGGGCGCTGGATCGTTCTGCGAGCTGGCCGACGCCGAGGTACGCGAGGTGACGCTGAACGGGTCACCGGTGCCCTACGACGTGGTAGCCGGCCGGATCCCGCTGCCCGATCTCGTCGTAGAGCAGCAGGATCTGCAGCCAGTCGGTGTCCTCCCAGGACCGGGCCTCGGCATGACAGGCCGTGCCCATGGCGGTCGAAACGAGCGAGAGCCCGGGCGCGATGGAGCCTGATCAGCGCGAGCAGGCCGAGCACTTCCGGCTCGGTCGGCATGAGCCGGGCCAGCAGCGCGGCCAACCATTCGGCATCGTCGGTCAGGTCCCGCCGCTGCGGCCGGTCGCCCGCACTGCACAGGTACCCCTCGTTGAACAGCAGGTAGGTCACCGCCAGGACATCGTTCAGCCGGTCGCCGAGTTCATCGTCGGCCGGTACCCGGTACGGGATGCCGGCTACGGCGATCTTGCCTCGGGCGCGGGTGAGCCGTTGCGCGATCGCGGACTCCGACACCATGAACGCGTTGCCGATCTCGGCGGTGCTCAGCCCGCACACGGTACGCAGGTCAACGCCACCCGTGCCTCGGGCGCGAGGGCGGGATGGCAGCAGGTGCGATCTTCGACCGGTGCTCGGCGAACCAGGCGCCGACCTGCGCGTACCGGGCCCGGAGCTGGTCGGGCGACAGTCCCTCGAACGCCGCGGCGTCCTCCGCGGTTCCACAGAACAACAGCACGTACTTCATGCCTCACCCTCCACCCGGTACGTCGAACAACCCGGCCGCGGATCCGACACTCAGCCCCAGCCGAGGTCGTGCAGGCGGGCGTCGTCGATGCCGAAGTGGTGGGCGATCTCGTGGGCGACCGTCACCTGTACCTCCTCGACGACGTCCTCCTCGGTGTCGCAGATGGCGAGGATCGGCCGGCGGAAGATGACGATCCGGTCGGGCAGCACGCCGCCGTAGTCCCAGCCGCGCTCGGTCAGCGCGTACCCCTCGTACACGCCGAGCAGGTGCGGATCGTCCGGCGGCGGATCGTCCTCGACCAGGATCACTACGTTGTCGAGCAGGTCGAGGAGCTGGGCGGGTACCGCGTCGAGCGCGTCCCCGACCAGCTCCTCGAACCGGTCCCGGCCCATCCGGACCGGCATGGTCAGGCCAGGCGGGCGGTCAGGGTGATCTCGACGGCGGACAGCGCCTGGGAGACCGGGCAGGTGGACTTGGTCTCCTCGGCGTACTTGAGGAAGTCCGCCTCGTCGATGCCCGGTACCTCGGCCACGGTGGACAGTTCGATCTTCGTGATACCGGCCGGCGGGTTGAGGTGCACGGTGGCGGTGGTGTCGACCGCGGTCGGGGTGAACCCGGCCTTGCCCAGACTTGCGGACAGCGCCATCGAGTAACAGCCCGCGTGCGCGGCGGCGATCAGCTCCTCCGGGTTGGTACCCGGGCCCTCCTCGAAGCGCGAGACGTAGGAGAACGGGCCCTCGTACGCGCCCGAAGCCAGGCGCATGGTACCGGCGCCCTCCTTGAGGGTGCCTTGCCAGTTGGCGGTTGAAGAACGAGTCGGCATAGGTCTGAACCTAGCCGACGTTCCCGGCAGGGGGTCGATCAGCCGGGTTACATGTCATGATGCGGCAGTGGACACGGTGGAGTGGGGCAGCGTCGAGCGGACCGGACGGCGGCTGCCGCGGCTGCGCTTCTCGGCCCCCCGGATCGGCGCGTTCGGCCTTGCCGCGGCCGGTTTCGTCCTGCTGGCGATCGCCGACTTCGCGCCATGGGCCCGGATCGACCTCGGCACCGCCACGGCACTGCGTACCGATGCGACGACCGCGAACGACCTCGCCGTCACGCTCGACCGGGTGGTGTCCAACGAGAGCTTCGCGTACCAGCTTGGCGTCATCGCGCTGCTGGGCGCCGTCGGGTACACCCTGTCGACCTCGGCGGCGCGGCGGCGGGTCGCGATGGGTACCACCCTCGGGGTTGCCGCGGGCAACCTGCTCCTGGTCATCATGGTCGCCCGCGCGGCGCTGCACACCTTCGACACCCTCTCCGGGTTCGGCCTGGCCCCGCGCACGGACACGACGCCGAACCTGACCACCGGCCCGGGCGTCTACCTGGCTTTCGCCGGCGTCCTGCTGCTCGTCGCGGGCGCGGTGACCGCGACCGGACTGCAACAGAACCGCCGGCCCGCGGCGCCGGCCCCGTCGCCCGCCGCGGAGGAGGAGGAGCCCGAGGTGTTCGGGCCGGACGGCGAGCGCGAGCTGACCGTGACCCCGATGGCGCCGCTGGACGAGGGCTTCTTCGCCCGGCCCGATAACCGCTGACCACCACCGGTATCCTGACCAGTTGTGATTGACCTGCGACTGCTGCGCGAGAATCCGGACCGGGTACGGACGAGCCAGCGGGCCCGGGGCGAGTCTGAATCGGGGGTCGATGCGTTGCTCGCAGCCGACGAGGCTCGGCGCGCTGCAGTGGCCGCCTTCGAGGCGGTACGGGCGGAGCAGAACCAGCTCGGCAAGCAGGTCGCGCGCGCGAAGGGCGACGAGCGGGCGGCGCTGCTCGCCCGTACAAAGGAACTGGCCGGGCAGGTCAAGGCGGCCCAGGCGGAGGTCGACCGGGCCGAGGCCGACCTGCGGGCGGCGCAGTTCGCGATACCCAACGTCGTCGAGGACGGTGCCCCGCCCGGTGGCGAGGACGACTTCGTGGTCATCCGCCACGTCGGGGAACCGCCCGACCTCGGCGCGCCCCGGGACCACGTGGAGATCGGCGAGGGGCTCGGTGCGATCGACATCGAGCGCGGCGCGAAGGTGTCCGGGAGCCGGTTCTACTACCTGACCGGGGTGGGCGCGCTGCTTCAGCTCGCGCTGCTGCAGGTCGCCCTCCAGCAGGCCATCGAGCACGGGTTCACCCCGGTGATCCCACCGGTGCTGGTCAAGCCGGAGTCCATGGAAGGTACCGGGTTCCTCGGCGCCCACGCCTCCGAGGTGTACCGGCTGGAAGCCGACGACCTGTACCTCGTGGGTACCTCCGAGGTGCCGCTCGCCGCCTACCATACCGGGGAGATCCTCGACCTGGACCAGCCGATGCGCTACGTCGGGTGGTCCACCTGCTTCCGGCGGGAGGCCGGCAGCTACGGCAAGGACGTGCGCGGGATCCTGCGGGTCCACCAGTTCGACAAGGTGGAGATGTTCTCCTACTGCCGGCCCGAGGAGGCGCACGACGAGCACCTGCGCCTGCTGGCCCTGGAGGAGGAGATGCTCGCCAAGGTGGAGATCCCGTACCGGGTGATCGACGTGGCAGCGGGCGACCTGGGTACCAGCGCGGCCCGCAAGTACGACTGCGAGGCGTGGATCCCCTCGCAGGGCCGGTACCGCGAGGTCACCTCCACCTCCAACTGCACCACCTTCCAGGCCCGCCGGCTCGGCGTCCGGCACCGCGACGAGCACGGCAAGCCGCACGTGGCCGCGACGCTCAACGGCACCCTCGCGACCACCCGCTGGCTCATCCCGATCCTGGAGAACCACCAGCAACCGGACGGCAAGGTACGGGTCCCCGAGGTGCTCCGCCCGTTCCTCGGCGGTCGTGACGTCTTGGGCTGACGGCTGCCCACTTTGGCCGTCGCGGAGTAACCTTGCGGGTCCGCCTCGTGAAGGAGGACCCCATGACCCGTCCTGGCCTGCCCAAACTGATCGCCACCGACCTGGACGGCACGCTGGTGCGCTCCGACGACACGGTCAGCGCGTACTCCCACGAGGTGCTGGGCCGGGTCCGGGCAGCCGGGATCCCGATCGTCGGCGTGACCGGGCGGGGCCCGCGGATCGTCGGGCTCTGCCGCCAGGACATCCCCGAGGCCGACTTCCTCGTGCTCGCCCAGGGCGCCCGCGTGGTGGACGTGACCGACCGGCGCATGCCGGTGACGCTGCGCGCGGAGACCGTCACCGGTGCGCTGGTCGCCGGGGTGATCGAGGCGCTGGAGGCGGTGGCCGGGCCGCTGGTGGTCATGGTGGAGGCGCTGGACCACCCGGACGCGCCGCTGTGGGGCGAGGCCCATCCGGCCTGGCGGTACCCGGATGCGCTGGAGTTCCGCACCCGGTCCGACGCGCTGGCCGGACCGGTACTCAAGGCCTTCGCGTACTCAGAGCGGTACCACCCGGACGAGCTGCTGGCCATGGCCCGCGAACTGCCGCCGTCGCGGGAGGTGACGATCACCCAGGCGGGCCTCGGGTACATCGAGATCTGCCCGCCGGGGGTGACCAAGGCCAGCGGGCTCGCGGTGGTCGCCGACTCGCTCGGGGTCGATCCGCGGGAGGTGTTGGTCTTCGGGGACATGCCCAACGACCTGCCGATGTTCGGCTGGGCGGGGTGGAGCCGGGTCGCAGTCGCCAACGCCCATCCGGAGGTACTGGCGATCGCCGACGAAGTGACGTCGACCAATGACGACGATGGCGTAGCCCGCTATCTCGACCGGCTACTGTCGGAACGGTGAGCAGGGGGGTGGCGGGGTCAGGACCGGCACCGGGTGGGGTGGCGGGGTCAGGATTGACACTTCCCCGGCTGATCGCCACCGACCTGGACGGCACGCTCGTCGGACGGGACCAGGTGATCAGCCGCCGGAGCGCCAAGGTACTGGCCCAGGCTGCCGCGGCAGGCGCAGTCGTCGTGCTGGTCACCGGCCGGCCGCTGCGCTGGGTGTACCAGGTCTACGACGAGCTGGACGCGGGGTACCCGACGATCTGCGCCAATGGCGCCGTCACCTACGACCCGGCGACGGACACGGTACTGGAATCCCGACCGCTGGCGCCGGACGTGCTCGCCGAGGTGTGCACGAAGCTGGCGACGTCGGTACCGGGGATGGCTTTCGCCGCCGAGATCGACGACGGCCGCCGGATGGTGCACGAGCCGGCCTACCCGGTCGTGTTCGAGGGGGACGCCCGCGAGGTGCCGCTGTCCGAGGTCGTCGCGCGGCCGGCGGTGAAGCTGCTCGGGCGCGCTCCGGACCGCGACCCCGACGAGCTGGCCGCGCTCGTCCTGACCGCGGTGGCGGACCGGGTGGAGGCCACCCACTCCTCGTACGGCGGACTCGTGGAGATGTCGGCCCGCGGGGTGACCAAGGCGACCGGGCTCGCGTCCCTCGCCGGGCGGTTGGGCATCGCACCGGCCGACGTGCTCGCGTTCGGCGACATGCCCAACGACGTGACCATGCTGAGCTGGGTCGGGCGTGCGGTGGTGGTGGCGAACGCGCACCCGGCCGCCCGGGAGGTGGCCGACGCGGTCACGCTGTCCAATGTGGACGACGGGGTGGCGGACTACCTGGAGCGGCTGTTGTGACGCCCGCTTAGCAGGTCAGTCACCGGCCCGATCCGTCGAAGTCCGCCAGGATCCCGTGGAGGATGCCGGTGGTGCGGCCCGGCGGCTCGGCCTTGAGGCACAGCAGCTCCATGGCGTTGGCGTAGTGGTCCACGTCTTCCCGCTTGTCCAGGTAGAGCGCGCTGGTCAGCTGCTCGACGTACACGATGTCCGGCAGGTCCGGGGCGGTGAAGCGCAGGATGGTGAACGCCCCGCCCGCCGCGGCGTGCCCGCCGGCGTGGAAGGGGATCACCTGGAGCCGGACGTTAGGCAGTTGCGTGGCCTCGATGAGGTACTGGAGCTGGTCGTGCATGACCTTGTGACCGCCGATCGGGCGGCGCAGCGCCGCCTCGTCGACCACGGCCCACAGCTGCTGCAGGGGTTCGGGCCGGTGGAACGCCTCCTGGCGGGCTTTGCGCAGGGCGACCCGCCGCTCCTGTTCCTCCACGGAGGCCCGCTCGTAGGACAGGAGGACAACCGCCCGGCTGTACTCCTCGGTCTGCAGGAGTCCGGGGACGAACTGGATCTCGTAGGTCCGGATGAGCTCCGCCGCCGCTTCCAGACCCATGTAGTACTGGAACCAGTTCGGCAGCAGGTCGCTGTACCGGTGCCACCAGCCGGGCGTCTTGGCCTGGTGCGCCAGGGCCAGCAGCGCGGTGCGTTCCTGCTCGTCGGTCACGCCGTAGAGGGTGAGCAGGTCGGCCACGTCGCGTTCCTTGAAGCTGACCCGGCCGAGTTCCATCCGGCTGATCTTGGACTCGGAGGCTCGGATCTCGTACCCGGCCGCCTCCCGCGTGACGCCCTTGGCCTCCCGCATCCGGCGCAACTGGGTGCCCAGCAGGATGCGCAGCACGGTGGGCCCGCTCGCGGAACCGCCCTCCGGCTGAGCCGTCGTCACGTCGATCCCTCCGGGTGTGTCGGCCCGCCCGCCGGCAGTCGTTCGATCTCGTGTGCGTACGCATGCTATGACCCGAGGGTGACAATAGGGAACCGGTACCCCGGTTCGTTTGTGAAACGGGGTACCGGCCGGCGGAAGACCTCAGGCGATGAGGTCGTCGAAGTCGCCATCCTTCGCACCTTGCACGAATGCGGCGATTTCCGCCCGGGTGTACAGCAACGCCGGGCCTTCCGGGTCGCGAGAGTTGCGAACCGCGATCGCCGGGCTGTCGGCCAGCGTGGTCAGCTCCACGCAGTTCCCGCTCGGGCTGCTGCGCTGGCTCTTGCGCCAGCCGGTCGCATGTAGCCGACCAGCCGGGATGCCGTTGTATGCCTCGCCCACGTTTTCCTCCTCTTTGAGGTTGCTCCCGTCGATTCCATCTGCACGTGCATCCGCTCTTGCGTCCGCAACGTACAACGCGCATGATAACGCCAGAGCGTGTGTACTGGTTCGTTAACCTTCCGTGAGCGTTCATTCATGGCATGCGGCGTAATAGAAGGGATACAGGCCATGTCAGCCCCGGTCATCCATCCGGCTCAACGCAAGCCGGGCGAGGTCGCGCCTACGGATAGTTACCAGCCGGCCGATCCCGTCTGGGTGTACCGGGGCGGCGCCTGGCGGGCCGGTGTGATCGAGGTGGCTTCGGCACGGGCGGCGACGGTGACCTACCGGCCCGGCGCCTCCCGCGGTACCGGCGTCGATACGCTCACCGCCGATTGCCTGCTCGCGCGCGAGGAGATCGATCCGGTACTCGATCGCGGCGGCCGGACCCGAGCCACCGGGTACGCGGGGTGAGGATGCCGGCATGTTCGCGCTGATCGTGCTCGTCGGGCTGGTGGGCCTGCTGGCCGGCTTGGCGCTGGGCTGGTACCTGCGGCGCATCAACCACTGGTGCCCGCAGTGCGGCGACGTGTTGACCTGTGCGGCCTGCCGCAAGCGCGTCGCCTGGTCCGCGCTCGACCGGGCCCGCCCACCGGCTGCCTGAGCGGCCCTACAGCCAGCCGCGCGCCCGCGGCATGGCGCCGATCGGCAGGCAGATTCAGCGATCCCCGGTCGGTCAGGACCTTTGTCCAGGCCGGGTACCGGCTACAGGTACTGTCCGGTGCGGCCGCCCTCCCCGGGCTGGCCCGGTTGACCCGGCTGACCGGGTGTTACGCCGAACCCGGGCGGCAGCGCCGGCCGGGTTCCCCGGATCTGCTCCAGTTGCAGCCGGGCGGCCATCTGCTGGGCCATCAGCGCGGCCTGGATGCCGTGGAACAGCCCTTCCAGCCAGCCGACCAGCTGGGCCTGCGCGATGCGCAGCTCGGCCTCGGACGGGGTGTTGCCCTCCTCGAACGGCAGCGAGAGCCGCTCCAGCTCATCGCGCAGCTCCGGGGCGAGCCCGTCCTCCAGCTCGACGATCGAGCGGCGGTGGATCTCGGTGAGGCGCTGCCGGCCTGCCTCGTCGAGCGGGGCGGCGCGGACCTCTTCGAGCAGCTGCTTGATCATGCTGCCGATCCGCATCACCTTCGCCGGCTGCTGGACCAGCGAACCGGGATCCTCGCGTTCACCGTCTTCGCTGTCCTGCTCCGGTAGCTGCATAGTGCCTACCGGCTGCCCGTCCGGCCCCACGACGACCACGGTGCGCTTGTCCTCCGCAGGCTCCGTCATGCTCCCATCCTTCCCTACCCGGTCGGCGGGTCGCATCCCGGCTACAGGTCCAACGCCCATTCCTGCTCGACCAGATCGTGACCGTAGCGCCGGACCGGCTCCTGGTGCACGAGCCTGAACCCGGCGCGCTGGTAGATCCGCCGGGCGTCGGCGAGCACGTCGTAGGTCAGCAGGACGAGCCGCCGGTCCCCGGCAGACCGGGCGCACTCCACGCATGCGGCCACCAGCCGGCCGCCCACGCCCATGCCGCGCGCGTCCGGCTCCACGAGCAGCACCCGCAGCCGCGCGGTCGACCCGTCCTCCCGGACGCAGAACACGCAGCCGGCCCGCTCCCCGTCGACCTCGGCCAGCCAGGCGCGCTCGCGACAAACGCCGCCTTGCCGATCCGGCCCAAGTGCCGGCTCGCGACAAACGCCGCCCTGCCGATCCGGCCCAAGTGCGGGCTCGCGAGCCTGGTCGTACCCGCGGCTGAAGTCGGCGACGATTCCGGCCACCAGCGCCTCGAAGCTCGCGTCCCAGCCGTACTCGGTCGCGTACAGCTCGCCGTGCCGGGCGACCACCCAGCCGAAGTCGCCCGGACGCGGTTCGCGCAGCGCGACGGCCGGCCGCCCGGTGCCCGCGAGCAGGCCGCGGATCGTCGCCATCGCCCGCAGGAGGCGGCGCTGGTCGGTGCTGCCGAGCCGGTCCAGCAACCGGCGGATCTCGGCGGCTGAGCGCTCGTCCAGGACCCGGTACGCGGCGCGGCCGGCCGGCGTGAGCCCGGTCACCTGGCGCCGCCCGTCAGCGGCCGACCGGGTACGGACGACCAGCCCGTCGGCGGCGAAGCGGGCCAGGATCCGGCTCAGGTACCCGGCGTCGAGGCCCAGGCGCCGCCGCAGTTCGGCGACCTCGGTCTCGTCGCTCTGCGCCAGCTCGAAGATGACCCGGGCCTCGGTCAGCGAGTACGGGGTCCGCAGCAGCCCGTCCTGGAGGACCCCGATCGTGGCGGTGTAGAACCGGTTGAACTCGCGAACCTCGGCGATCAGTGATGACATCGGTACTCCCCGGTGACCAGACCGTTGACTCCGTCAAAGACTAGTCCGCAGAGTCGGGCCTATGCTCCGACCGGCGGCAAGAAGTACGTCACGCGACCATTGACGCCCTGCCGGAAGAGGCGGTAGGAAGCGTGCGGGCGTGTCACGGGGGCCCTGATCCAAGTAACGAGAGGAAGCTGCTCCGTGTCCCAGTTTGACCGACGGCAGGTTCTCCGGCTCTTCGGCGCCGTGGGAGCGGCCGGGGCGACCGCTCCGGCCCTGGCCGCCTGTTCGACGGCGGGCACGGCCTCGCCGGTGCCGGCCACCCCGGTCCGGATCGGTCTGATCCTTCCGCAGACCGGCGCGAACAAGCCCATCGGCGATGAGCTGAACGCCGGCTTCCGGCTCTACCTCAAGCTGCACGGCAACCAGCTCGGCAACCGGCCGGCGCAGGTCGCCACGCTCGACGAGGGCGAGACCGCCGACACCGGGCGCGCCGCGGTGGACCGGCTGGTCAAGGATTCGGTACACGTCCTGTCCGGGATCGTCAGCTCGGTCGTCATGAGCGCGATCCGCGACCAGGTCGAGACGGCGCAGATACCGCTGCTCGGCTCGGCCGCCTCGCCCAGCACGCTGGGCAGCGTGAAGTACATCTGGCGGACCTCGTACGTGAACACCGACCCGAGCGCTGCCCTCGGCGGGTACCTGGCGAGCAAGACCGGGGAGCCGGTGTATGTCCTGTCCGACGAGTCGGCGGCGGCCCGGGAGCAGGTCAGCGGCTTCGTCACCGCGTTCAACGGGACGCTCGGTCATCCCAACCTGGCCGCGGCCCCCCAGCAGGTCGCCACCGGTGGCAGCTTCACCCAGGCGTTCGCCGCGATCCGCAGCTCCGGGGCGCGCAACGTCTTCGCGGTCTTCTCCGGCGAGGCGGCCATGGCGTTCTTCCGGGCGTACCGGTCCGCCGGGCTCACGCCGCCGGTGTACGCGCCCGGCTTCGTGACCGAGAGCGCCGAAGCATTGCAGCGGTTCGGCGAGGTGGCGATGGGCCTGTACACCGCGATGAACTACGGGCCGGCCCTGGACAACGCGGCCAACCGGATGTTCGTGGCGGAGTACCAGCGGACCTACGGCAACATGCCGAGCACGTACGCCATGTGCTCGTACGACGCGGCCGCCGTACTGGACAAGGCGCTCACGTTCACCAGTGCCGATCTGTCAGCGCAGTCCCTCAACGCGGCGCTGAGCAGCGTCGGTGAGCTCGACAGCCCACGTGGTGCCTGGCAGTTCAACCAGAGCCGGACGCCGTTGCAGCGCTGGTACCTGCGTCAGGTGCGCCGGGACGGCAAGGTGGTCGACAACACCGTGCTCGGCGACCTCGGCATGCTGGGCTGAGCACGGGGTCACCGCGGTCGCAGCGCGTACCCCACGGTCCCGTGCATCTCCAGCTGCCACCCGTCCGGCACGTAGAAGTCGCAGGTCGGGGCGTCGGTCACGCACACGATCGCGTCGGTGTCGCCGGGCGCCACGACCGGCTGGTGGCCGGGTACCAATGATTGAAGTGCCTCGATGTCGTTACCGTGCAGGAGGACCCACCACGGGTACTCCCAGGTGTCCTCGCCCTGCACCAGGCCGACCCGGTGGGCCCCGGCGGCCCGTACCGCATCGGCCGCCCAGACGTAGTCCCCGAGCCACTGCGGCCGCCGGTTGAACCGCTGCTCGATCCGGCTCTCGGTGAAGATCGAACCGTGCCCGACCAGCCGGCGCGGCCAGCCGAACCCGACCGCCAGCCAGCCCGCGCTCGCGCTTACGGCGAGCGTCACCACGGTCGCCCAGGTGGCCACCGCCCGCGGCCGGACCGGCACCCCACTTAGCCACAGCCCGGCCAGCGGCGCGCCGAGTACCAGCAGGAACAGGATCAGCCGGTTGCCCCACGGCTGCCACTTGACGGTGGCGGCATACAGCAGTACCGCCACGAAGAACGCCGCCGCGTACATCCGCGGACGCCCCCGCCGGACGAGCAGCACCGCCGCCCCGATCAGCACGAGCGTGCCCTGCACCGGAAACGACGCGCGATCCTCGTCGGGCGGCCAGGCCAGCGTCGGGAAGGTCGCGCCCCAGAAGACGATCCGCTGGTCGTTCGGGTCGACCTGCAGCGTGCGGGCAAGCCCGTCGATCGCCCGCGCGGCGGTGTCGTTGAGCGGTGTAATCGGCGTCTGCAACGCGGTCTGCCCGACGTGCATCAGGTTGACCAGGACCGCGGCCGGGTCGTGCCGCTGCATCGAGATCGAGTTGCGCAGGTAGTCCGGGCCCAGCATGTTGCCGTACGTGCGGTCCAGCCGGTACAGGTAGGGGCCGGCGAGCGCGGCGGCCAGTCCCGCGGCCAGCAGGCCGCTCGCCAGGGCGCGCACCGGGGCCCGGCGCACCTGCGCGGCCGCCCAGATCAGCAGCAGCGGACCCGCGCCGAGCAGCCCGGTCGCCTTGGTCAGGGCGGTCAGCCCGGCGCCGGCACCGATCAGGGCCGCGGCCCAGACGGAGGTACGGCGGTGCAGCTCGTCGAGCACGAGCGTGGCCACGCAGGCCACCCAGCCCGCCACGACAAGGTCGGTCTGCGTGCTGCTCGCCTCCAGAGCCAGGATCGGCGTGGTACCGGTGATGAGCGCGGTGATCAACTGAGCCCGACGGCCGCCACCGAGCTGGCCGGCGATCCGCGCGGCGACCAGTACGCAGCCCACCCCGGCACACCACTGGAGCAGGTTGTAGAGCCCGTCCCCGCCGGTGAGCAGCCGCAGGTGCAGCAGCAGGTACTCGGCGCCGGGCGCGATCGTCACCTGACGGTGGATCCGGGTCGGGAAGAACTCGACGTCCCGCTCCAGCACCCAGTGCTCGATCTTGGGTAGGTGGTAGGTCATCGAGTCGTAGTTGTTGGGCGGGGACACCAGCGCGACGACCAGCTCGGCAAGGATCAGGCCGGCCAGCGTGACGACCATGACCTGCTCGCCGCGGGTCAGCTTCCGCCACGCGAGGTCGAGCCGGGGGCGCCCGCCGTCCCGCCGGTACCGGGCCAGGGCCGCTGCGGATGCCGGTACCATCGCAAGAGACCACGCGACCACCAGCGCCGGCGCGGTCAGCGCGCGGACCGCGGACAGCGCCTCGACCAGCGCCGCCGCGGCGGCGCCGAGGATGACCGCGGCCCGCACCAGGGCCAGCCGGAGGTCGCCGGCCACCGGGCGCACCGCGTAGGCGACCAGCGCGAACGTCAGCGCCGGCAGCAGCCCCAGTGGCAAGAGCATCCGCACAGGGTACGCAGCGGCAACGTGACCCCGGCATCGGGAGCAAGTAGTCTAGTGCGGTCCCAGCGTCAACAACCGGAGCCGGCCGTGAAGCTATCGATCCTCATGCCCGTGTACAACGAGGAGGCACGGCTGCCAGAGGCCCTCAAGCAGGCGCTGAGCGTGGACTATCCGTGCGAGATCGAGCTGGTCGTGGTCGACGACGGCAGCGGGGACGCCACGCCGGAGATCCTCTCCCGGGTCGACGACGCCCGGGTGACCGTGGTGACCCAACCGCGCAACCAGGGCAAGGGCGCCGCGATCAAGTCGGGGGTCGATCGCGCGGCCGGCGACTGCCTGGTCATCCTGGACGCTGACCTGGAGTACGACCCGCAGGACATTCCGCGCCTGCTCGAACCGGTGCTCGACGGGCGGGCCGAGGTGGTCTACGGCAACCGGACGTTCGGCAGCCACAGTTCCTTCTCGTTCTGGTACGTGATGGGCAACAAGGCGGTCACGACCGCCGCGAACATGCTGTACAACTGCTACCTCGGCGACCTGGAGACCTGCTTCAAGCTGATGCCGCTGGAGCTGTACCGGTCGCTGGACGTCAGGTCCAAGGGGTTCGGCATGGAGGCCGAGGTCACCGGCAAGCTGCTGCGCCGTGGGGTGCGCCCGTACGAGGTCCCGATCAGCTACCGCGCGCGTACCCGCGAGGAGGGCAAGAAGATCACCTGGCGGGACGGCGTGGAGGCGCTGTGGATCCTGGGTCGCGAGCGGGTGCGCCGGCCGCGTCGCGGCTAGCTTTGCTCGCTGCCGCGGCCGGGGTGGTGGCGGTCGGCATCGTTGTGCTCGTGGCCGGATTCGTGACCCGGTCCCCTGTTGTTTCTTCCTGGGCCGCTCCTTCGTCCGCCTCGCCGTCCGCGTCCTGTGGGCCATGGGGGTGCGCGCAGCAGCAGCGGTTCGCCGCCGCTTCGGCCTATCTGGCCAAGCAGCCCGGATACCTGGCGATCGTGGTACGCGACCGGAAGACCGGCGCGGTCTGGCGGGCCGGCCCCGTCGACCACCTCACGTGGGCCGGGTCGACGCCGAAGCTCGCGCTGGCCGTCGCGCTCCTGGAGCGCTCCCGGGTCGGGCAGCTGACCCTCGACGCGACCGCCCGGCAACAGATCGCCGACATGCTCAACTGGTCCAGCGACAAGGCCGCGGACGCGCTGTGGGACCGGTACAGCGGCGAGTCGCTGGTACCGCGGTTCACGGGGTCGTACGGCATGACCGGGCTGACGTTCGTGACCGGCTTCGTCCACCGGTGGGGCCACCTGAAGTGCACGCCCGACGACCTTGCCGCGCTGATGGGGTACATCCTGGACAAGCTCCTACCGGAGGACCGGGCGTACGTCGTGGACGCCATGCGGGCGGTCGGGCCGGTCCAGCGGTGGGGCGTGTGGGGTGCCGGACCCGACCAGCGTCCCGGCAACAAGGACGGCTGGTCGGTCGAGCCGGACGCCGGTACCCGGCACTGGGTCGCGAACACCGTCGGCTTCGCCGGTCCGGACGAGCGCTACATCGTGGCGGCGATGTACCACCTGCCGCCGTCGGTACCGGCCACGAGCGCGGGCATCCACGCCGGGGCGCACACCGTCAGCGATCTGGTCGCGACCGTTGTCGGGGCACCGGTACCGGCGGCCGTCACGGTACCGGACCACGAGTGAGCGCGGGTCCGGGTACCGTCTGAGTTCATGTCCTACCCGCCCTATGGTTCGGATTCGTCCCAGCAGCCCGGCGGGTACCCGGGCCAGCCCTCGTACGGCCCGTCTCCCGGGTACGGCCCGGCACCTTCGTACGGGCCGGCACCTTCGTACGGGCCGGGCACGGGCCTGATCATCAGCCTGGTGGCCGGCGCCTTCGTGCTGCTGCTCTGCCTGGGCATCGGCGCCGTCGCCGTGCTCCCGGCGCTGTCCAGCGGCGACAAGACGCCGGCCGGGGCGAAGGCTGCCGCGCAGCACTTCGTCGACCTGGCGCTGAACGGCGACTACGGCGGGTTCTACGACGCACTCGACTCGTCCAGCAGGGCGAGCATTTCCCGCTCCGACTTCATCACGCTGGCCAACTGCATCAAGATGTCGGACACCTTGGCGAAGACCCACCTGGTTGTGGGTAGCGCGACGGTCACGGGTAATACCGCGCGGGTGGAGACCAGCAGCGCCACCGGTAGCAGCCACATCGACCTGGTCTGGGAAGGTGGACACTGGCATATGCGCAGCCAGGGCAGTGCGGTCAGCACGGCGGACCTGTCGACGGCGCTGCGGACGTTGTGTAACAAGTAGGCGGTGCGGCGAAATGATGGTGATTATTCATCCGTGGCAGGTGGTCGCGTACGGCTTCGGTTGTGTGGTAGTGGTCGCGGTGATCGTCGGAATCGTCCTCGCCATCCGCCGCCGTCGCCGCTGACGGTTGCGTGTTGAGCTGTTGGATCCGTCGCGGATTACGATGCAGTGAGCCAGTGTACCGTTGGTACCATGAGTACGATCAGCCTGCATGAACTACGCGGCAACCTCGGCAACATTGTCCGCGAGGTCGCCCACACCGGCCGCGAGGCGATCATCACCGACAACGGCAAGGAGACCGCCGTCATCATCTCCATGGCCGACTACGAACGCCTCCACGAGCACGCTGACGTCGCCGATGCTCTGTGGCTGCGCCAGACCCGCGCGACGCCCTTCACGCCGATGACCCTCGCCCAGATGCTTGACGAACTCAACGTGTCGATCGAGGAGTTCATCCGGGCGGGACAGGCCGCGTGAAGGTCGACTTCCACCCCGACGTGTTCAAGGAGCTGCAGCAGCTGCCCCGGTCGGTGTTCGCGGCAGCGCTACGGGAGATCATCGGACTGGTCGGCCAGCCTCGCCCAGCCGGAGCAGTCAAACTAGCTGGCGGCGGTAACGACTGGCGGGTCCGCATCGGCGACTACCGCATCGTCTACGAAATCGACGACAAGGCCGAGACGGTCACCGTGTACCGGGTCGGCCACCGCAGCGACGTGTATCGCTGATCGGGTCGGACTGCCACTTCGACCCGATCTCTGTTTGTGCTCGCCAGCGGAGGGCGTGGGATTCGAACCCACGAGCAGGGTTTCCCCTGCTAGCAGTTTCAGTCCCCCTGCGTTCGTATCGGCCCACATCGGCGGGGCTCGGCTCGCGGCGTTTCGCCTGCTAGCGATACCTGCGCTCCGTCGGCTCGGATCGGGTCGTACCGGCTCGGGCGGCGTCCGCGCGTGTCCACCGTGTGTCCAGCGGTGATCGAGTTCAGGCGCCCTCGGCGGGAGCTCGTGGCGCCGGTCGCCGAAACGAGAGCCGCAATGGACTGGAGCGTGTGCCAGCGCGTGCCACGCGGCGTCGAGCCGGCGAACGCTCCATTCGCTTCGGCATGTCCGTTGACATGCCCGGCATCCGATCGTCATCCGTCCAGCCGCCGGCATACGCCCGTCCGTATCCGTGACATAGCCGCGGGTGCCCAGTGCTCGGCTTAACCCGAACGGGCGGTGACAGCCCGTATTGCCTTCGCCACCCTGACCGACATGACCTCCGAGTCCCCACCTTCGCCACCCGACCCCGGCCAGAACCCCTATCCGTACGGCCCGCCGGGCCAGCAGCCCACCCAGCCGCTCGGCATACCGCCGCAGCCGCCGGCCGGGAAATCCCGCAAGCCGCTACTGATCATCGGCATTGTCGTCGGCGCGCTAGTCCTCCTGTGCTGCGGCATCGGTGTTGTTGTGTCCGCAGTCAGCCCGAAGGTCAAGCCGAAGGCCGGACCCAGCCCGACTGCAGTCGCCACCACCACCCCGACCGCAGTCCCAGCGACGACCCCAGCCGCGCCACCACCGACCACTCAGGCCGCGCCACCGCCTCCTCCGCCGACGCCCGGCCCGAAGACGCTGCTCACCCTCAAGGGCAATGGCATCAAGAAGTCGGCGATCTTCACCACGAGCGATGAATGGTCGCTGGCCTACACGTTTGACTGCTCGTCGTTCGGCAGCCAGGGCAACTTCGCGGTCTCTGAGTATGACGCGCAGGGCAACCCGCAGGATGTTCTGGTCAATGAGCTGG
>WNGM01000440.1_pt1 | contig 38532 bp, 38 predicted proteins | sample 5400571 | NCBI WGS metagenome assembly WNGM01 (sample SAMN13153378, study PRJNA577476) | soil metagenome | isolation source: 100 cm soil or saprolite under Garry oak tree replicate 2 | place: USA:California | collected 2016-06-15 | reverse complement strand
ACAAGGGAGGCAGGCGTCGAGGGTGGGGTCGGTGATTGGGGTGAAGTCGTAACAAGGTAGCCGTACCGGAAGGTGCGGCTGGATCACCTCCTTTCTAGGGAGTCCGGTTGCCCGTCACAAGGCAGCCTATCCCAGGTCGGTCTTGTCTTAATGACAAGTTTACAACGGTTTGTTACTGGACAGACAGGTACGAAAAGTTGCTAGATGTCCCTTGCCACTCTTGAGTTGTCCGGGTATTGCTAACGCTTTTGTTTTTGGGCTTTTCTCTACGGGCTTTTAGCTCAGGTGGTTAGAGCGCAGTCCTGATAAGACTGAGGTCCCTGGTTCGAGTCCAGGAAGGCCCACTTCTCTTGCACGGGGATGTAGCTTAGTTGGAAGAGCGCCGCCTTTGCACGGCGGAGGTCAGGGGTTCGAATCCCCTCGTCTCCACCAGGAAACACCCGTCCCGAACGCGAAAGTTCCGCCTTTCAGCTCCGATGATACTTGAGGGGCAGCCCTCCGGGAAAATAGGACGTTGCCACTCCACCCGCCTGCACAGGCGGGTTTTTCTTTTACTATTCTCGTAACTTCTTGTAGGCCAGACGCAAACCTTCAAGGGCTAGATACTGGTTGACGTACTGGATTTCGGGGATGATGGGAGCCATCAACTGAGCCTGTCCACCGTGAGCTATGACTCTCACCTGGGTTTCATCGGTCACGCCCGGTATTTCCTGGCGCAGGCGGCTGATCAAACCCTGTACCAGGCCGACGTGCCCGTAGATGATGCCCGACTGCATATTCTCAATAGTATTTTTGCCCAGAGCCGAACTGGGTGGAGTCAAGTCTACGAGGAAGAGGCGGGACGCAGCGCTACTTAAGGCCTCGGCAGAGATCATCAAGCCTGGAGCAATGGCTCCGCCTAAGAAATCTCCTTGCGCCGAGATTACATCAAAGGTGGCAGCAGTACTGAAGGAAATCACGATAGCCGGCCCGCCATAGAGGTGATATGCTGCCAGGGTGGTGACAATGCGATCGGAACCAAGCTCCCAGGGGTTGTCGATCAGGAGTTTTATTCCCAGGTCCAGGGTATGATCTACAACAAGCGCTTCTTTGCCGCAGTAGCGCTGAGCCAGTTCTTGAAAGACAGGGGTGAGTGGTGGTACAACGCTTGACAGAATAATATCATCGATATCAGTAAAGTGGTAACCGGCGTGACGAATCAGCTCGCCCAGCAGCATCGCATATTCATCGGTTGTACGCTGCCGGGCGGTCGATACCACCCAGTGATGCTTCATAGTTTCACTGTTGTACAGGCCAAACTTGATATTGGTGTTACTGATATCGATGGCAAGTAGCATGTAAAACCCTCGTTCTTCCTTCCCTGACAGAGAGAGCCTTTCAGCTCAAGCAATGTGCTGCACGCTGGCAGCATATTGCTTGAGAAGGGCGGCGATCAAAAATGGATCACCATAGGATCCATCGGAGATGACGATCACTTCATCATCAGTACGAGAATCGACAAAGGCCAGGGAGGTCGGAGTGCGCATGCGTTTACGCCGCCATCGCTCACCAGAGGGGGTAAAACCCCGCCCGGCAAAAAACCCCAAAACATTCTCCCCCACACCCGAAATTTGCTTATCCACATGTGCATTCTCAACGGAGCGATCAGGGGGTGGAGCACCACGGGCCGTGACATGGCGCACGTACATCAGTGGCACATAGATAATTTTGTCCCCCTCCTGTTTCACAAAAGCATCGGGAGTGATGACTATAAGGTGTTTATCTGCCTGCCTAAGGCGACGCGCATCAACTAAAAGTGACCACGCGCTGCCTAAACCAATAAAAAGTAATATACCCAGCAATATGGTGCTAAAGAGCGCAGGTACTATACCATGCTGGTAATTGTATGGGATAACGATAGAAGCAAGTAGTGCGAACATTCCCAATCCCAGCAAAATGCCGAAAAACCAGCCAGCCATGCCCCAGGCGACTTTGCTGCGCAGGAGTGGTAGGACAATCCAGCCATGGGGCGCTTCAGAGCCTGTCCTGGCGTGCATAAGTATTTCAGATGATTCCATGGTGGTAAAACTCCTCTTAATTGTGGCCCGCATTGTTGTATGCTCACCTGCTTTATTATATCAAACATACTATATATTACGACAAACGCCCCTCGCCATTTCTCATGGGGTCTGACATCCATTAGGAACGAGCGGGCGACCATAAAGGCCCTCCCAGCCACGCCTCACCACCCTCGCCCCTACGAGAGCCGAATTTCCTCGGAAGGACCCACCACCGAGATACGTGTAAAAATAGGACATAGGGGAAACGAGCAGAAACGGGAAAAGCGTTTCTTTTGTGTTATGCAGATAGCTCTTCCGCATCTCGGCTCTGTTCCGAGATTGTATCGGGGAACACCTTTTCTTGATTGGGGAGAGGAGCCACCGGTCGCAGTTTAAGCGTATAATCTCCGAAGCGTTGGAGATGCTCTGTCATATATGCAGACAGGTGTGCGACATCTTCTGACTGAACAGGATAGCCACGTTGCTTCAATTGCTCTAATGCTTCTGTTAAATCGGTCACGTTTTGCAGCATCAACGCATTTGCAACAATATCCGTGTAGCGAACCAGCTTCTGCTGCTCTTCAGGATCATTTTCTGCCATGAGTCCACCCGATGCAAAGCGAATCCACTCGCAAAACTGGTTGTAGCGTTCTGCGATATTAGTGGTCCTAGTGATTTGCTCACGTAAGGGGATATCGGAAATATAGCGGAGCAAAAAGACGGTGCGAATCACCCGTCCTAATTCCCGAAACGCCTGATACAGTCGATTTTTCCGACTTTCATGTCCTAACTTCCGCAGCAAAATGGATGGTTGCAGTTTTCCTGCACGAATGGAGAGCGCTACCTGCATCAGGTCGGTCCAGATTCGCCAAAGCCACTTTGAGGACCGTCATCGCGTGATCTTTCCGGCTATCCAACTCGTACATCGTCCGTTCCTGCTCCTTCAAGTCTTCCAAGGCCCGTAAGACCTCTCGCTGCTCTCGACAGTAACGCTCTTGCTTTTCAAATTCTTTGTTACATTGTCGGTATGCCTCCCATTCTTTGGAGCCAAGTGGCTCCAACTCGGCATCGATCTCAGCTTTGCGCTCCTTCATCTTCTGTCTGAAGACATACTCAGGAAGATCTTGTGCTTCCAACGCGCATTGGTACTTCCACAGTTCTTGATACAACTCCTTGCTCCGCGTCTTGTAGGCCGTGCGCAGTCGTTCCCGTCGGCAGCTGGCCGCATCCCCGCGTTTGCTTGCGCTCTGTGCCCATTGCTTGAGGCGCGCTAACCGCTGCTCCAGGTGCGTCCGTCGTTTGGTCACCTCCGAGCTCTCGACCGCTGTTTTCGCAAAGCCGTGGTTGGTGTCCAGTCCCAGCGGCCGCAAATAGTCCTTGATGACGTTTTCCTGGGCGGGCCAGCGGTGAATGTAGGTCTGGGCGAGTTCCACTGTATCAATCGTCGGCATCGTTTCGGTCGTCACAATGGGGATCAACTTGGCCACCTTTTCTTTGGCGGGAGCTGCCGTGGCCTGCCACCCGTCGCGCCACCAGGCTTGCTCCTCCAGGGGCAGGTCGCGGTCCCACCGGCGCGGATACCCCGCAGATCAGCGCCTGCTGTTTGGCCCACGCAACCGGCAAGCCAAAGGCATATCGAAATCGAGAGAGGTCATACGGCTGTAAGAAAGTCTGCGATGGCTTTTCGCCCTTGTTCTGGCTGATCGTGCAGCCAGGCATGGCTGACGCCTTTCAGAAACACATGCTTTCCCCTGGGCAAGAGAGCCAGTGCAGGCGCAATCTCTTCATGCGGCGTCAGACCACCCGCCTCAGGATCAGCCTGCAGGAGCAGCACCGGACAGCGAATCGCTGGCAAGAGCACGTGCGCATTGTAGCCCTGATTCATCCGTCCCTGATCAAAGACGGTGGCGAGGACTTCAGGGTCCAGATGCTCCAGGTGCTTTGCCCGCAAGCGAGACACCTCGACCTTTTTGCCCAACCGCGCGCGCGCGCCCAGAGGGGGGACATCCCCTGCCGGTCTCTCCGGCCATGGCGTCGCACTCTCCTCATGAGACGCGCTGGAACTGCTCGGCTCATGAGCGCGTCCGAATGCATTCTGGAAGATGCGAGCATGCGCTGAGAGGACATGCCCTGATAGCGGCGGAGAATCCCCCACAATGAGTGCTCGCACGAGGCGAGGATAGCACGCCGCGAGCATGATTCCCACATGCCCCCCATGGAATGGCCAATGACGACGGTCGGCCTGTTCACGACCTGCTCCAGAAAGGTCGCCGCATCGGGGACGTAATCCTGCAAGCGATAGGCTCCAGGAACGCGCCCGGAGAGACCATGTCCTCGCAGATCCAGACCATCCACCTGAAAGGCGGAGGCCAGCTCCTCAAGCAACGCCCGCCCCTCTTGCCATCTGCCGTCCCCTCCATGCAGATACAGAAGCGCCTCGCCCGAGGCCGGCCCCTCCGCGTAATTGAGTTCGACCGTGCCGGTGTGAAAGCGCTGCTCGCGCAGTTCTCCTTGTTGCATCATGCCAGTTCTCTCTTTTCACAAAACCCTCAAACAATCAGGATGTAAAAGGTCGGGAAAACCGTTACCTGTGCTGATCCGGCCAGGAATGCAGCAGAAGGCTTTCGGAAGCTCCTGCCTGCGCTTCGGCTGCGAGTGCCTGCAGTCCCTGGTAAGGGGTCAGCATATCCAATCCTGCTCTTGGATATGCTGACCCCTGTAACACGCTCCTACTTCCAGCGGGTCAGAATGGTTTCGCGCTGAAACAGTTGGGCAGCTCCCCAGGTCAAGAGGATTGCGAGCGGGATCAGGACAACGGTGGCAATGACCGCCACCAGGACGGTGAGTTCAAACTGGCCGGAGAGTTCGCCGAGAACGATCCCCGCGATGGGCACCACCGCCCATATCGAGAGCTGTTGCGCCGTGCGGGTATCGTTGACCCGCGACGAAATGGCCGTCATGACGGCCACTGCGATCAGCCCTAAGAGCGGTGTGCCGGCGATGAAGAGGATGAGCCAGCCCCCGGTGACCACGTGGGAGACGACATTCGCATCGGTCAAGATCGCTAATTCCGCGATGAACAGGCTCCCACTCACCCAGGTGACCAGCACCGCCGGCAACAACGCCGCCAGCATTTTGCCCGCCAACAATTGCCACCGGCGCACAGGCGTTGCCAACAGCGGTTCCAGCGTGTGACTGGTCTTCTCGCCAATGATACTATAAGCCGCAATCGTACTGGGTACGATCATCGATAGCAGGAGAAAGATGTTCGAGAACGTCGTTCCTATCACTCCCTGCGTGTACTCGTGGAGGGTCAACCCTTGGAGGGACGGGACGTGCAGCGAACTGGCTCCCGACCCACTGCCGCCGCGTTGCAGGAAAATGAGGGGAATCACGACAAACAGCAGCGGCGGCAGGAGAATACTGAACAGGAGAATACGCTGCTGAACGATCTCCATAAACTCTTTGCGCAGGATTACCAAGACTTTGTGCATACTTGAATGGCTCCTTCTTACTTCGTGGCGACAGCCGCCGCTTTGCGCTCACTCTCCACCAGTTCCAGGTACACCTCTTCGAGGGAATGGGAGGTCGGTTCCACCGCGCGGATGGGTGCGCCTGCCTCCACGAGGGCGCGCACCAACGCAGGATTCTGCTCATCGGGATGCGCGAGACTGACGGAGAGGGTACTCTCGGAGGCTGTCGCATCCTGAACAAAGGACAGGGTACGAACGGTCTCGAGCCAGTGCGCTGCGTCTCCGACGACCTGCACCTGGGTACCCGATCCAAACATGCCAGCACGTAACTGCGCTGGGGTGCCCAGGCGCAGGAGCTGCGCGCGAAACACCCCAATCAGATCGCAGAGTTCATCGGCCTCGGGCAGATTATGCGTGGTGAGAAAGATGGTCCGCCCCTCGGCCCGCAATCCCTTGATGAAGTCAAGCACCACGCGCGCGGCTTCCGGATCGAGGCCAGCCGTTGGCTCATCCAGAAAGATGATCTTTGGTTCGTGCAGCAAGGCGCGGGCAATCGCCAGTTTCTGCCGCATGCCTTTCGAGAAGCCACCGACCTTGTCGTCGCGCCGCTCCCAGAGATCGAGCAGATGCAGGTAGCGTTCGACCTGAGAGGCGGCTCGCTCGGCTGTGAGGTCATACAACTCTGCAAAGAACAGCAAATTCTGCCAGGCGCTCAGTCGGTCATACAAGCCCGGCGTCTCGGTGAGGATCCCAACGGATTGCCGAATGGCCTCATTTTGCTCGCCCAGGCGATATCCCGCCACCGCAGCGCTCCCACTCGTGGGAGCAATCAATGCCGAGAGCAGGCGCACGGTGGTCGTTTTGCCCGCGCCATTCGGCCCCAGGAACCCAAAGACGGTTCCCTCTGGAATGGCAAGCGTCAAGTCGTCCACAGCCACCAGGCTGCCGAAGGCACGGGTCAATTGGTTGGTTTCGATCGCGTTCATCAGTGCTCCTTTTCTAGTCCTTGTGTCGCGGCATCAACGACTTCGCTCACCTGGTCTCTGCGGAGGTTTCGTGCCTGGATCAGTGGCACCCACAAAGATCAGAGGGAGGTTCTCCAGCGGAAGCCGAGAGACGCCATGCCGATGGAGTGCTAGTGGCCGGGGTGCCAGCGGCTCAGTGGGGTGAGCTGGATCTGCTTCGCCAGCCCATAGGCCGTGGCGAGGTCGCTGTCACTTTCCACGAGCGTGCGTCCGATCAGCAACACCGTGTTGTTCGGCGAGGCGATCTGCTTCACTCCATCCGGCACCTTTCCCTGCCAGCCCGGTCCGCTAATGAGATAGTCACCGGCCTGCGTCCCGGTGGTGCGCCGGCCCACATAGGCGAAGTCAGTTCCCCACGGGTCCGTCAACTGGACGCTGTAATAGCGGCCAGCCATGTCCGGCACGTGCAACACCTCGGGCCCTTTGCTCAGATCGAGCCAGCCCACGGTATAGAGCGTGTCGTGGTTCCCGGTGCTCCCCAAGGCGTTGGACTGCGAGGGGGAAGCGAGGGTGGGCATCGTATAGAGTGTATTGATGGGAATGCCAGAGGAACTGCTTGCGCTTATGCCGTGCCGGACGGTCGCCGTCTCCAACCCGGTGTAGATGAGACGCGGATAGAAGTAGGTGTAAGCGTAGGCGCCGACTCCCCACACGACCAGGACGGTCACGGCGAAGGTGAGCAGGGGGACCTTCCACCTGCTTCTGGCCCGGGCCTGCGAGGCCTTCGAGGAGCCGGACGCAGCTGCGCTCTCCTGGCTGTTCGGTTCTTTGTTTTCCCTGTTCGCCATTAGTGCACCTCCACGACAGGCGGCACGTGGTACGCGCCACTGAGGATGGCCGCGCCGGGCTGATAGGCACGCAGCCAGAGCTTGAAGTCACCGCTGGGGGCCGGAAGCCAGTTCGCCTCGTGCCCCGCCGGGGCGGCGTGCTGGATGTAGATGTCAATGGAGCCGTCGGCGCCCTGCACCAGACCCGACCGGTCGCCGACGCTGTAGCGGTTGCTCGGATTGTCCACCATCTGGCCCTGCCTGTTGGTCATGGTCAGCGACCAGAAGGCCTGGTTGGGCGGGAGCCCTCCCGGCGGGAAGTGCAGGCGGTAGTCATGCCCTCCCGTGAGCGTCTGACCCGCCCCATCCACCGTCGTCGTCCAGTACACCGCCTCTTGCGGCAGGTTGACCATGGGGAGGGTCTGGGCGCAGGCGGCTCGCAGAAGGATGCCGTTGCTGGCCTCGCCACATTGCATGGTGATACTCCAGCCATTGGTCGTCGTTTGCATAGCATGGACCTGGGCGTTAATGAGAAGACCGGCCGTGAGAATTGCCAGCACTGCCCCCGCGAGAATCCCCAGCACCACGACCGCGACGTTCAGGAGGAAAGCCCAGACTCGATGTCTGGCCGGTGAACGAGGCAAAGGATGGGACGGTGGGGTCCACAGCGTATCGACAACGGATGTGGATGTGGCTGGCCTGGCAAGACGCCGTCCGACCAGACCACCCAAGGCGCCGATGCCCGCTCCCAGACCAAGCTCTAAGGCGACCAGAACAACCAGGGCGATGACGATGCCAACGACGGAGGCCGTGTTTAATTCACCTGGCGGGATACCGGCCTGATTGAGTGCCTGCGTGATCTGCTGCCCATTGGTCGCGATTTGAATGATCACGAACAGCACACGCCCGATCAGAGCGCCGATCAAACCCGCGACCAGTCCGACCAGCGCGCCGGTCCTAACTCTGCCGGTCTGGCGAGCGGCGAACAGGCCGAGCACGAAAAACCCGATCAGCCACACGAGAACATCAAGGATCGTCTTGAGCGATCCAAGGGGGAGCAGTGAGATGATGATCTGGATCACGCCCAGCACGACCCCAGAGATCGCTCCCCATTTCCAGATGAACGCGGCGCCTCCCCGGCGCGCAATACCCTGTTCTTGCATAGAAACATCCTTTCATGTGAGAGCACAGAAGCCGAGCTGTGCTCCAGGGTAGCAGGTGAACGCTCGGTCCTCTCGCGGCTGACATTCGTCCGTGGTCAGCGTGTTCCCAGATGGGAAAAGGTGCCAGATGCTATACCTATGGCAGCTTGCCATAGGTATATAACATATTGTTATTCACCTTCTGTTGAGGAGTCTACCGCAAAACAGCCAGGCTGTCTTCCCTCTAAAGAGGTATTTCGAGGGGATCATGTCCTCCTCAGGAGGGGGGGAGGATGTGCAACGCACGCGCACGGACCACTGCCTGGGTGCGATTCGTGGCGCCCAGTTTCGCCAGGAGATGCTTGACATGGAGCTTGACGGTGTGCAGGCTGAGCACCAGGCGCTGCGCGATCTGCTGGTTGGAGAGACCTTCGGCCACCAGTTGAAGGACCTCGCGCTCTCGCTCACTCAGCGGCTCAAAGGGCGACGGGAGTGGTGCTGGGAGCTCCGAAACAGCGGGCCGGGCAGCTCGCACGAGTGCAATCGCTGCCTGGATCCGCTCAAGGTAGGCAGGCGAGGCGGTGGTAAACGGGGCCATCCGCGCGAGCAGGTGTGCCATCACCTCTCCTTCGTTGGCAAACAGGCGCAGATAGCCTTCTGGCTCGGCTTGAGCGAGGATTGGTCCCAGGGTGGCAAGCGCCTGCCTGGTCTTGCCCTGGGCGTGTAGTGCCAGTGCACGCAGCATCTGGATCTCAATACGCCGACCATGAGCACCTGTCCCAACAGCGATCTCCAGCAACTGGTCTAAGAGAATCCGTGCGTGAGCGAGCGCCAAGGCATTCGGGTGGCCTCGTCCACGCGCGATCAAAACCCGCGCCAACGTGACATAGCCTGCGTAGCGACTCTTCTCCAAGGGGTTCGCGAGCGGGTCGTCATAGTGTAACCCGCAGGTCGAGACCCACTGCAAGACCGGATCGAGCTGCCCGCAGAGCAGGGCAAGGCGGACCGGAATCAGGATCAACAGGTCTTTGCTCGCCTGGGGAACTGGAAACTGCGCCACGTCAAACGCTTCGCTCTCCAAGATCTGCCTGGCCCGCTCGCTGTTGCCTTGCGCCAGGGCCACACGTGCCAGGACTCCGAGCCCGAGCAGTGTCAGCCAAGGGCTGGGACGAGCAAGATCCAGGCGTGGAACCAGTTCGAGGGATTGCTGCGCAGAGGACTCCGCTTCTTGCAGGCGATTCCACTCATACAACAGGACTCCATAGCGCTGATGCGCCAGGGCTAGAGACAGGGACGGGAGATGGTGGTGCCAGGCCAACGAGCGGAACAGGTCTTCATAGAGCCGTCCCAGTTCGCGTAATCGCCCCAGCTCCTCGTACAGCTCATCGAGACTGGCGATGACCACGAGATTGGGGCTGGTTCCGCCAGCAGGAAAGGCTTGCCGCAAGGTCTGCTCCGAGGACTCCAGATCCCCACTTACGTGATAGGCAGCCCCAAGGAGCACCTGCTGACGCCAGAGGGTGAACCGACTCCAGGCCGTCTCAGGTCCCGTGAGGGAACGCGTCAACTCCGCAGCGCGGGAAAGCGCCTGCGGGATATCCCCTCGGACCAGCGCCAGCGTTGCCTGTTGCAGCGTCAGCTCCCGCTGCAGATCTGCCTGCGCCTCAGGATCGTCCTTTTCATGCGTTTTGAGCAGCACTGTGAGGTGCTCGATGACCCTCTCCGGGCCAGGCGGCTGCGACGTGCGCAGGGGTTGGGTCCAGATCCAGGCGAGAGAGAGGGGCACCGAGGCCGCGATGACCTCCTGCGGGAGCCGATCCAGCCAGTGGCCGAGGCGCACGATCTTGCCTTGCTCCACCAAAGATGGCACCAGCTCCGCCAGCAAGCGTGCCGCGTGAGGCAGGTCGCAAGCTCGATACGCATACTCACAGGCGTCCTCTGCCCATCCGTGCTGTTCATACCAACGACTGGCTCGACGATACAACTCTGGCACAAGCGCTGGCTCCTGCTTCTGCAGCTGTGTGCGCAGCGTTTCGGCAAAGAGGGGATGGTAGCGGTACCAGGTGTCGGTGGCATCGAGCGCACTGACGAAGATATTCGCCTGAAGCAGGCTCTCCAGCTTCAGCTGTCCATCAGGCTCTTCGGTCACGCTCTCGCAGAGCGGCCCGGTGAGCCGCTCCAGCACGCTTGTTTGGAGCAAAAAGCGCTGCATCTCAGGTGATTGCTGGAGCAAGATTTCTTCACACACATAATCCAGGAGAAAGCGAGGGGTCACACCCGTCGCCCGGAGCACTTCTGCCGCATCGGCGTGCCCGCGCAGGACCAGCATCAGCAATTGGATCCCGGCAATCCACCCCTCGGTCCGCTCTTCCAGCAGGCGGATCGCCTTGGAACCGAGCGGAAGTTCCATGGCGTGCGCAAACGCCTCGACTTCGGCTGGCGTAAACCCCAACTCTTGGCTGCGCAGTTCAGCGATCTGCTGACGCGCCCGCAAGCGCGCAAGTCTCGGCGGATCCACCCGTGTGCCGATCAGCAGATGCAAGCGCGAGGGGAGATGGTTCAGCAGAAACAGCAGGAGGGCCTGACTCGCCTCGGTCGTGAGATGGTGGACGTCATCCAGGATCAAAACCGTGTCGTGCTGGAGCACGCGCTCCAGCTCGTTGAGGAGGCGGGTCAGGACCTGTTCGTGTTCGGGGGGATGCCAGGGCCGCTCAGTCTGAGCCGCGATGTCCAGGCGCGCATCGACGCGCGCCAGAGCAGCGATGAGCGAGGAGAGGAAACGCGCCGGGTCGTTCTCTCCCTCCTCGCAGGAAAGCCAGGCCACTGGTCTCGTGGTCGTAGCAGCCCACTCGGCCAGCAGGGTGGTCTTGCCAGAGCCAGCAGGAGCCGAGACCAGCGTCACCGGTCCTCGCAGGCCCTGCTCCAGGAGCGCGAGCAGGCGAGGACGCGCCACATGCTGCACGGGCAGGCGCGGGGGAGTAATGCTGCTCTGGAGGATCACCGTCGGCGTGAGCCTTTGAAACGCGAGGGGAACGGGCACAAGAGGCGGCGTGTCCTCACCGGTTTGACTGCTTCCTGTGCTCTCACCATCTGCTGCCAGGCAGCGGGCCACCTCGCATAGTTTCGCCAAGGTGAGATTGGTGGAGACGCCCAGGTAACAGCGAGAGAGTCGCCCGCGCTTGCGCCGATAGGCTCGCCAGTACCACCCACCGCGCCGATTCCCAGCCCGCGCTTTGTGCGCCGTAAAGGTTCCCTCCTCGCCGGTAAAGGTGAAGGTGGTGGCCGTTTCCAGCCAGGCGTACCAGGATGGGGTATCGACCAGCACGACCACATGCTGACCTTGCTGTTCGTACAGCAAACAGCCGTTGCAAACGGCTCCGGCGGTTGACGAGACCTTCTCCATGAGGCGACACTCCGCGAGAAAAGTGACGGATGTTAGGGATACTCCGAACAGTTCCCTAACGCCAAGTATAGCAGGGTGGGGGCGAAACCTCAAGCGTCGCGCTACGGCGGTGAAAAACCGAATGAAGCGTTCTATCTTACAGCACCGAGAACGTTAAGCGATTTGACGCAAACACATGACAACGATGACCGACATGGGTTGTACACAAGCCACTGGATCACTTATTACCACGTCTATCCCACCCTCGATGGTGGTCTGATGGTCCAGTATTGGCACTTCTTCGCCTATAATAACATACAAAGCGATAGCGTTGTGGCGAACATACTGAATGGGCGGGGAAATCACTATGGCGACTGGGATGCCTCGATTCAGGTTCAGCTCAACAGTAGCCTGTCCTTAGAAGCGGTCTGGTTCTCGCGACACAACAATGACCATCCTGGTGACAAGCTTCAGCATACCGCTTCGTTCACGCTTGACACAAAAAAGGGCACCGTCTATCTGTCTGGTGACCATCCGATAGTCATGGCCGATAGCGGTTCGCACGCGGCGTTCGCATCGCCCGCCGACTACTGCGACTTCCAAAGCCAAGACAAGGGCAACTACACGGGCAAGGCCGTCTGGGGAGACCCAACCAACCCTGGAGGTCTCCAGCGCGTGCACTGCAGTGGAACCAATGAACTCGTCGGCGGCACCGTCTGGTCAACAACAAGCCCCGTCGGCGGCACCATCGGGTCAACAACAAGAGGCGGAGCGGTGGCACAAGCGGGCTCCGTTGTTTATAAAGTCATAGGACAAAAGGGCGGTCCGTTGCGAAACCTCGGACAATTCAATCCGGGCACGATGGCCTCGTGCACTGTGTGCGTGGGGATCTCGCCACCACATGATACCAGCAAGCCAGTGGCGGTCTTTTTTATGCCGTTCTTGGCTTGTGGCTTGGAGCGTTGATTTGCTATTATGGTGATTGGTCTGATATCCTGTCCGATCTATTATCCGATATCCTGTCCAATCTGTAGGACCAGAACCTGTCCGCCCATCAACGGGGAGTGCTACGTAAGGTGACACGAATTGCATATCCAAAGTTGTAACTTTAGTTTTGAAAACATGGTGTTAAAAGGAGCAGATAGTGAGCAATTGTCCAAATTGTGGGAGTTACAATTTCGGAAATGCGGGTAATTTTGTAAGAAACGGAATATGGGAAGAAACTATCCAACAGCAAGGGCAAACTGCTGATGGACAGTATGTTCAATATCCGCGTACTGTTACCCGTAAGAGTAAGGAGGCTGAAATATTAACCAGGGACGAACCCAGAATGGGAATGGGAATGAATTGTTTAACGATTGTTTGTTGGATTCAATTTATACTGCCACTTCTCCTTCTAGCAGTTTTCTTTTTTATTAGTGCAATTTCAGTAGGGAATGGAGGTAGTGCTCGTTTACAATTATTGCTTCTAGGTGTAGCCTGTGTTGTAGGTGTGATAGTGGTTTACAGGATAATGAAAGCCGTAAGAAACTCTAGTAACAAGTACATCATACCCGTCCTCCATCGCCCTTGTACCATCCGGGCCGACTTGAAAATCCTCCAGATCATCTCCTTTCTGGCTCCTAAACCATATGAAGCCGCCTTTCAAGAAGTCCTCGGGGCGCTGGGTCTGCCACCGGAAACACCTGTTGTGCACAAGGTCACTGCCGACCAAACCAGTGGTGCAGCAACGACCTGGCTACGACAGATAGAAGCGGCCTTTGCCGCGCAGGATTGGCCCGATGTCATCCGCAAAGGCGACTATCTCATCAAGCGTTTTCCAGACAGTGCCACGGCGACCGTCTACCGCTTCCATGGCCTGGCATATCTCGAAGAGGGGGAAGAGCAACACGCACAAGAGGCCTTAGAAACGGCTCTTGTCCTCGTCAGTGACCGAGAGCTTCGACTGACGCTCCTCAGTGACTATACAGCCTTGCTTGCCAGGCAGAACCAATGGGCAAAGGTGCTCAAACGAGTCAGAGAAGCCTTGCGCCTGGTTCCCAACGACCCAGGCTGGCTGGTAACACAGCAGCAAGCGCAAAACGAGCTTGCTCAACAAGCTCCCGTTCCATCACTATCCCATGAGCAGACATCAAGCACAGATCAGAAACCTGCTCCAACGCCTCAGAAAACCAAGGAGCAATGGCTAGAGGAGGGCAATGCTCTTGATGACCTCAAGCGGTATGAAGAGGCCCTCGCAGCCTATGAGCAAGCCCTGCGCCTTGATCCCAACTTTGCTTTTGCCTACTACAACAAAGGCGTCACCCTTGAACGTCTTGGAAGGAAACGGGAGGCGCAACAAGCATACGAAAGAGCGAGACAACATGGCTACAATGCTTAGAAGATAAGACTTGTTGTGATACAATGCGTACGATACGAGCCTATTTTATCTTTGAGTATTGACCTGTTTTTGTGGGGATTGTTATGGATGATCGGATGAGAGAAACAGCAACAGCGGCGGTAGTGGCGGCACGCGAGTTACTGCAAGGTTATAAAGCGGAACACCCGGGATGGACAGATGATAGAACGCCGGTAGGTGATCTTGTATCCTGGCTTGGCCTGGAGGTCGAGACCTTTCACCCAAACGATTACCCACAAGGTACCTATGGCTTCCTGGAGCCAGGTGAAGATCTGATCTGGCTCTGCCGTGACCTCTCTTCCTCGCTGCACCGCTTTACGCTGGCTCACGAATTGGGACACGCTGTACTGCATCGTGATGCTGACTATGGGAAACAGTGGCATCAAGCTAGCAGGGTAGGGACTAGCCCTACCCCTACATTTCAAGGGGTGCCAGAATTATCACGTGAAGATCCTTGCCAGCAACCTGATGTGCAGGAGGAGGTGGCAGGGCAGAGTGAGCAGGAGCTGTGGCAAGAGGTGCTGGGTATTGGGCAGGCGTACGATCCGCGCAGCGAACGCGAACGGGCGGCAAATATTTTTGCGGCTGAACTGCTTATGCCTCTTGAACGAGTACGAACCCTCTATCTAGACCAGAATATCCCTCCTGACCAGCTTGCCAGTATTTTTGGTGTGTCTAATGCAGCCATGCTCAATCGACTGGCAGGTCTCCTGACGGAAGCGACAACGCCAGAGCAACCGGCAGCAGAGCGACCACAAAGGGCTACAGGGCGACCGGCAGCAGGGCGACCACAAGGGTCGCCCCTACCATGGACGAATAACGCGGGTGCCGCACATGAAAATGATAAGGAAGCCAAGCCGGATCATGGTAGGGGCGATCCCTTGTGGTCGCCCGGGGTTGGGGATGGGGGACGGCTCGGCGATGGGACCAGGACCAGCCCCAGAAAACAATATGATGCATTTCAGCGGGCTGCTATTGAGGCGGCTACGCCGGCGTTGATTGTGGCGGGGCCGGGGAGTGGGAAAACGAGTACCCTCATTGGCCGAGTGGAATATTTGATTGATGAGCTCGATGTTCAACCAGAGCATATCCTGGCGTTGACCTTCTCACGTAAAGCGGCCCAGGAGATGGAGGAACGTTTACAATTGGTACTGCATGGCCATGATCGAGCCAGGGGGGAGACCGCACAGGGCAGGCCTATGCCTATGGTCAGCACTTTTCACGCGTTCTGTGCTGATATTCTGCGTACTTATAGTGGATTGGTGGGACTACGGCCAGATTTTGCGCTGGTCGATGAGACGGAGGGCTATTTTCTGCTTCGCCAGCTGGCAAGAGAAATGCAGTTGTCTCAATACAGGAACCTGGCATCGCCGGCATATTATTTCCCAGATTTCTTGAAAGCTATCTCACGGGCCAAAGACGAGCTGGTCACACCTGAACAGTACCAGCAACTGGCACAACGGATGCTGGAGCAGGCGCACGATGAAGAGTCGGAGTCGAGCGCGAAGAAAGCTCTAGAGGTTGCCTCTATCTACAGGCTCTACCAGGAAGGTTTGCGGCGCAGGGGAGATACCGATTTTGGCGGCCTGGTTATGCTGGCGGTGCAACTGCTGGAAGAGTTCCCACAGGTGCGCAATGAACAGCAGCAGCGCTTTTCCCACATTCTTGTAGATGAGTTCCAGGATATCAACCGGGCGAGCGGTGTGTTACTGCGGTTGCTTGCGGGGGATGAGCGGCGTGTATGGGTAGTCGGCGATGCGAATCAAGCAATTTACGGTTTTCGCGGGGCTTCGCCTGCCAATATTAGCAATTTCCAGGCAGATTACCCTGGCGCCGTTGTGCTGCCGCTCAGCTGCAACTATCGATCCCGGCCCGACATTGTAGACCTGGCAGAGTCATTTCGCGGGCAGCAATTGGATGCGCAAAGGGAGCCCGGCCAGAATCAACCTGTCCGTCCTACCCATCCCGATACATATGTGACGTTGGCAGCAGCAGCGGACAATGCAGGCGAGCTCGAGGGGTTGGTAGCAGACATTCGCTCCAGGCTCGGACAGGGCGCGCAGGGGTATGGCTACCAGGATATAGTTGTGCTCTGCCGGAGACGCGCGCAGGCGAAAAAAATTACGCGTGCACTGGCTTTAGCGGGTCTGCCAGTTATTGAGCAGGGAGGCATTTTAGGGCAGCCACACATTAAAGAACTGATATCGATTGTTCTGCTGCTGGCCGAGCCCAACGGCATGGGTATTTTGCGCGCTGCCCGGCAGAGTGAACATGGCTTCTCGCAAAGCGATATCGAGTCGCTTTTGCTGGCGGCGCGGGATCTGCGGCGTCCGGCGGGGGAGATGATTGTTGGCGATGAAGCGCCAGCGAGCATGAGTATAGAGGGACGGCGCTCGCTCAGGCGCTTATCAAAGATTTTGCAGGCGCTGTGGCAATATGCTCCCAATGTCTGGTCGCTGCTGGCGCAATACCTCTTCATCGAGACATCCATCATGCGTGATCTCTTGGGGAAGAAAGGCCTGGCACCCGCTGACCTGGCATCCGCAAGGGATGCCACTACATTTCATGACCTGGCACCCACAAGGGATGCCACTACATTTTTGGCGGATTATACAGGGTTCTTGCAGATTGCCCGTCGTTATGATCGGCAGCAACAAGTGTTGCGGATACAGCAAGAACGGGAGGCGGAGGAACGAGGGGAAAAAGCTGCATCAAAGCCAACGATACAGGAACAGGCAAGGGGGTTTCTGGATTACCTGAATGTTATGTTAACTTTAGGCCAGGACGGCGGTGGGGATCGGCAGCAGAGCGTTGGAGGCACCGACGAGGAGAGGCCGAACGTGATACGGGTGATGACGGTTCACGCCAGTAAGGGACTGGAGTTTCCCGTCGTTTACTTGCCGGGGCTGATACAGCGAAATTTCCCTTTGCAGGCCCGTTCTAATCCTGTTCCGGCACCGGCAGGGATGTTGCCGGCGGAAAGTGAAGGCAGTGCCGCTCATGAGACCGGCGAGGCCTGTCTCTTCTATGTTGGAGTAACTCGTGCACGTGACCAGCTGGTATTGAGCTATAGCGAACGCAACGGTAAGCAAAAGGCCAAACAATCTGTATATCTCGATGCGCTGGTGGCAGGCTTGCCAGATGAGCGCGTCACACGCTTACGCTGGCAAGGAGGGGCTAGGAATCCGGAGATTCCCACGGGCACGGCAGAGGATACTGAAGTGGTAGCTTCGTCCCAGCCCAGTTCGAGCTTTATTGACGCGATGAAACCGACCACGCTGAGGGTCGCGGATATTGAAACGTACCAGAGATGTCCCCGAAAATATATGTACGGCAGCATTTATGGCTTTCGCAGTGAGGAAGGAAGCTATCAACTTTTCTGGCAAGCGGCCCAGAAAACGTTGGAAACGCTACAAAAGAAGCTTGCCGAAGCCAAGGGAAAGGGAGGGCAGGAACGACTAACGCAAGAGATGGCCAGGGACTTTTATACGCAGCACTGGCAAGAATTGGGTGGACAGGCAACAGCCTTTGCAGCCATCTATGAGCAGCATGGACACGAGGTGACCGAGTTGATGCGCCGCAAGCTGCTCGAGAGTGGCGATAGCAACTGGGAACTGCGCCCAAACTTTACCGTGGAGGTGGCAGGCAAAACGATTCATATTACAGTGGACCGCGTTGAAAGGTCACCCCAGGGAGAGAAACCGGTCAGGTTTGTGCGGGCACGTTTTGGCAAGCGCAAGGAAAAGCCAGCGGTGGGTACTCGCGAATTGCTCTATTCGCGGGCGTATCGGCAGCACCAACAGCACCAGCAGGGACAGAGTGTGGAACTGCATTTCCATAACCTGAGTACGGGAGAGACGTTCCCGATTACGCTGACAACGAAGAAAGAACAGAGCTTAATTGACGAGCTAGAGCAAAGTATCCTGGCCCTGGAGCGCAACGAGTACCCGGCTATGCCTGATGCTTTTCTTTGTCCCTCCTGTCCCTTCTTTTTGATTTGCCCGGCGTAGGATTACTGCTCGCTGTGATATACGCCGCGATACTCAGGGGGTAACATCTCGGCGATTTTGCGCATTACCAGGTTGGTTGCTTCGTCGATATCTTCGCGGGTGATCTTCTTGCCTTTTGGCTTCAAGACCATTGGCTCGCCATACGAGATAGTTATAGGAGTACGGAATTTTTTGAGCGCCTTCTCACTGCCCCAGATAGCTACCGGTACCACGGGAACGCCGGTACGCAGGGCAACCAGGCCCAGACCTGAATGGGCCATGGCCAGAGTATGAGTCCTGCTGCGCGTGCCCTCTGGAAAGATAACCAGGATATTGCCCTTCTTCAATTGCTCTTCACCGGCCCGTAAGGCCTGGCGGTCAGCTTCACCACGCTTGACCGGAAATGCTCCCAGGAAGCGTACAAGCCAGGCGAGCCTGCTGCTGAAATATTCTTCCTTGGCCATGTAAACGACCTTACGTCGCATATGTAAAGGGATGAGAGGAATATCAGTCCAGTCCAGGTGATTGGACGCTATAATGAACGGGCCTGATTTTGGCACGTTAGAGAAGCCGCGCAGGCGTAGACGTGATGTGACATGAAAAACGAAGATCGCCAGCCAGCGAATGGCCCCATAGAGTATTGGTGGTGTAATATAGGGTTCGTAGAGATTTTTGGCAGGCCTGACCGGCTGCGTTTGTTGGTCAGAAGTTCCGGAAGTTCCGGAAGTTTCAGAGGCTCCTGAGTTTGCACTGAGATCCTGTTTCATTTTAGCTCTCCAGGTAAGAATAGATGACCTGCAGTACTTGTGGAATGCTGAGGTGGTCGGTGTTAATGACAATGGCATCTTCTGCCGGCTGCGAGTTGTCCCGGTCATTATAGTCGCGCAGCTGAATGTCTTGCAAGACACTTTCCATTGTTGGCAGGGCAGGATTGTGTTCGCCCAGGCGTTCCACCAGTTCTGCATAACGGCGACGCGCTCGTTCTTCAAGGCTGGCGGTGAGATAAATTTTTAGTTCGGCATCGGGCAGGACAACTGCGCCAATATCACGCCCGACCATTACCACTCCATCCTGTTGTGCCCTGGCCATGGCACGCTGCTGGGCAACCATGATGGCTCGCACCTCTTTGTGCGCTGAGGTTGTGGAGACGGCAGAGGTGACGGGAGCGCTGCGAATATCCCAGGTGACATCTTGCCCGCGCACAGTAACGGTATACTGGCGTCCATCGTTAATCTGGGGCCGACTAATGGCGATCTCTGCATGTTGTGCAAGTTGTGCCAGGGCCGGTCCATCGTGAATATTTACGCCTTCCTTGAGCGCTAGCCAGGCCAATGCCCGGTACATGGCTCCCGTGTCTATATAGAGATAGCCCAGGCACCGGGCGAGTTGCTCCCCTATGGTGCTTTTGCCCGATCCTGCAGGCCCGTCGATGGCTATACGCCGCGGCTGTTGCATGCGTCCTCCATGCTTCAATGAACGTCGATACTCTGAGGGATTATATCACATGCTTTCGGCTCCCCACCGGGTCTGTTTCGAGCGGCCTGGTGAGGCTTGTTGCGGTGCTGGTTTGTCTAGTGGGGTCTACGGTTGTTCGTGGTTTTCGTTCGGTTTTGCTGTCAACTTGGTTGGTGAAAAAGATGTTTCGATGCCAGTCAGAAGTAGGGGTACGAGATGAGTTTGAGCAACGTAAGCATCTCATCGGGTTTCAAATGGCAAGCAAGCCATGCGTCGCCAGCATACGATTAGTGGGGTGAGCTTCGCATCTTGCAAGAGCATGAGCATAGTTGGGATCTAATTGAATGGCTTGCTCATAAGCCGCAAGAGCCTCTTCATATTGGTTGAGGTTCCGAAGAGCGTTACCCTTACTAGTATAGGCGCGTGGGTCATTGGGATCTAATTGAATGGCTTGTGAGCAAGCCGCAAGAGCCTCTTCGTACTGCTTGAGGTTCCGAAGAGCGTTACCTTTACTAGTGTGGGCAAGAGCATATCCAGGATTCAATTCAATAGCCTTTTCACAGGAAGCGAGGGCTTCTTCATACCGTTTGAGGTTTCGGAGGACGATACCCTTGCCAGTGTAGGCACGGGCATAGCTGGGATCTAGATGAATGGCTTGTTCATAGGCAGCAAGGGCTTCTGTGTATGCTTTGTCTTTATATTGAGTTTCGCCCTCATTTAGCCACTGTTCTTTGGTTTTATACGAAGCAATGAGTTCTTTAGGCAAGGTTCAAATCGGAGCAATAGTGCTTGACAATGTTTGCCTACTGCGAGCATTAAAGTGTCAAGTTCGTTTGAACCATGCCTAAGTATCTCGAACATTTAGTTCTTCTTCCTAAGATAATCAGTCTTTGGTCGCTCTGTACGAAAGGGGGAGTTAGACGCTTGATCTACAGCATTAGCCAACTGATCATCAGAGAAAAGGATAGGATCGATGGCGGTATCAGGTTTCCCTATCCTCTTCAAGATTGTTCATCACTTCTTCGTTCAATAGATTTGAATCTATCGCCTCTTCGACATTATTATTTGATGGTGTAAAAACAGCAAGCAGTTTGAGCGAATCTTCCAAGACTGTTCTTACTGATGCATTAGTATCAAACGCGTCCCTAATTCGCTCACTATTAACAGCAGCTAAATCACTTAGCGTCATCGAGAGAAGCTTTATTTTTGCTTCATTAAGTTGAGTTTTTATCTTTTCAGCATGATTAAAGTCAGTTTGTTTCACTTTCTCATCACGCTCAAATTGTTTTTGATTTCTTTCTCTTCCCCTTCTGTTCTCGTCTTCCAGCTTTTTCACATCGACATCATGATTTATTTCCTCTTTCTTTAATTTTGTACCCACGCGGAGTTCAAACAACTTTATCTCCACTTCAGCTAATATTTCTCGTTTCCTCAGTTCGATTCCTTGCTGGATTTCTAGTTCTTTCTCGCGCTGTTGATCGGCGTAAAAACTCCAACTTGGGCTTTCAAAGATGATGCCGTAAACGTTGCTCATTTGTTTATTCAAGGCATCAAAGCCAGGATTCACGTTGCCAATGCTATCGTGGGTATAGCGTGAGAAAAAGTTCTCAAAGCTTGTTTTGAATTGAACTATTGCTAATGATGCTGGATCTTCGCCGTTTCGATAACATTCGACGCACTTGTGGGGATTATTGACTCTTAGTTGTATATGAACATTATACATTCTTCGGTAGCCATCTTTGGTCTTAACAATGCCAGTAAGATCATCTGGTTGTGGAGTAAGAGAGACTCGGTATATCAAATCTCCTTTACACGCTTTGATTGATTTTCCGGTCTGACTGCTTGAAGAAGGATGCACAGAATCAATATAGGTTTTTCCACGGTATATCTCCTGACACATTCCTTCAATCGGGAAAACCACTCGGTCAAACCACCGTATCTTTAAATTTCCAAATAGAGGGATTCCTTCAACAGGAAATGCCTCAACGAGTCTCAAACGATTAGTGATAGGATTGCTCATAAAGTCACCCCTTTTGTGTGCCTAAGCGTCTTTATACGACTAACTATTTAAAAGAGATAGCACATCATGAGAAAGTTGACTAAATCTACCCTCTCGTTTACACCAATACTCCAGCCGGTTTCTATAAATGATACCTGATAACGGTGAACGTCCTATTCGCCTCTCTATATCAAGGCACCATGAGTCAATGCATTTCCCCAAGCTTACCATGAATTGTTTGAAAGAGACACAAAGTTCATCTGCTTCACCACTTTGTTCTTCTTGCATCTTCACTACTAATTTTCCCCACTGCTGAATTACCTCGAAAGCTGATGATCTATTTCGCCCCTCAATAATTGCTGTACATAATAAGGCAGTAACCTGCTCTCGCCATTCATTGCTATCCTGCGTGAGCAAACCAGCTAGCACCACATCACGACCTAGCGGATCGGGAAATGAAGGCTGCTTTGGCAACGGTTTTTTATAGGCTTCGGAAGTTCCAGACGATGCTTCAGATAATGAATCAGCAATGATGAGAAAAAAAGTCTCCAAGGTAACGTTGAGTTTCATTTCGCATTGCTTTCGGTAAATGTGTCGTTCACTTATTCTAGCCGGACGCTGGAGTTGGAGAACAGACTGCTTGGCTACACAGGCCAAATGTGCTAAAACACTTTCGAGATGACCCGACCAGCTTAGGGAGATATAGGCTGATATGATGACAGCGAAGAGCGCATCGGTCTCAGATATGGGACGGTCGGGGGGTAATTGCAGGAGCTGACCTAATTCATGAAGTGCAACTTCTGGATTTCTCTTGCCGATCAACCCATAAGTGTTTGCTGCTCCGCATCCCATATATGCGTCCGTGGCGAATTTCATCTTTTGGCTGCGATTCACCCATTCACTGAGCAACTGTAACACAGAAGATTTTCTTGCATTATCCACCGTTTCGGGATCTTTGATGCCCTCAATCTCATATGCACTATCCAAAAGCATAGCAGTTCGTCGCCAATTGCGTATACCCTTGTTTTTAACCCAAAGAGTGGCCACCCGACGCAACTCTTCCACATTTTGATGCCAAAGAAAGACACCAAGCGCTCGCACACTTCGCCAGGAAGCTTCTTGATTTAATTCTTTCGACCATTCTTGAAGTCTTTCACGTAAGTATCGACCCTGTGTACCCTTGCTTGTAAACTCTCCAGCGAGAAAGTCTAGTAGCCGAAGCCCAAAGGAAGAAATTCCATAAATATCAACATCGCGCCAGAAGAGACGCTCCACACCCTCGACTCGTTGTGTAATAGTAAGCGTCTTTGCTTGTAGGCCTCTGCTTGATTTATTATGAGAGGGGATATGAAGCGGCTCTGTATGAGTATTCGATAATGTGCTGCTTCGCTGCCCCTCCAATTCCAAGAGAATCGAGAACAGGCTATCGGCACGATTCGATACCTCATGTGCAGGAGCGCCATGCAAAATAGCTGCGGCTTGAACATAGCATTGCTCATACTCGTCAAGTTCATAGTACCATTTTGAGATTTGCTCTTCTTTTTCTGGTAATTTGGTTTGAGTATCCTCATTTTTGTCGATGCTGTTGATGGGAAAGGTGTCGCTTTGTCGCACAAACATTAAAGATTGTTCAATTAGCTCATCTTTTTCACCAAACACATCATCACTTGTTCCGTCTTCATCTCTAGAAGCTCTTCGTCTGGACTCTCTCACAATCTGGATGTAGTTATTGATCGTAACGCGAGCATTATCACCTACCGCTGAGATACCCTCATTTCCCACTTTGTACTTTGCCTCAGTTAGCTCATCGCTCTCGTCAGTAAATGCTTCCTCCTGCTCGTCCTCGTCAATTATTTCCTCTAGCCCATTCTCGTCAATATCTTCGCTTTCTTGGTCTCCTTTACTTGTAATGCTTGTATCCTCTTTCGTGCTGGATATTCTAAGGTTTTCAGTATCAGCAGCAGCCAGAATCGGTGATGGATTAGAGCTTTGCAAGATTTCCGGATTATCTGACATAATTGCCCTCTACCTTGATGGAGAAAATGGGAAAAACTATTAGCAGGTTATCAATTATGAAATAGGGTTAGCTTGGTTCTCCTTGATGCCAATTGATTGTCATTCTGGCATGGTCACCAGCGGCCATTTGTCCACTATTCGTAATAGAGTACTTGCTCTTTGATGCTCCATGGCGGCGTTCTTTTGGCTTTGGTTTAATCCTATCTATCATCGCTATAAATTGTTTATCCCTCCCAAGTTTAGCAAGGATTTCGAAGGCAAAAGCACAGGCATTACGTGAAGCTAGTTCTTGAGAGTTTTTGGAGTCAGCCTCACTCTTATGATCGATAAGATCAGAAATGCCACGGATAACGAGTGCATTCACAAGTTGGTTAGCATGGACAGCTTGTAGGAAACCATATCCCTCCATCTCGACTGCTAACACATTACTGTACAGTTTCCGTAAGGACTTATAAGTTTTGGAACTGGTCGAACTTATCACTTGTTCGCCTGCGGCGATAGGGGCTACATAAACTCTAGGTTCTGGTATTGGTATTCGTCCTTGAAGACGTTGCAACCAATCTTTTTTACCCGCCTCTGCACGGGCTCGTTGCTCCATACGATATGTTGAACTTCCAACCTCAGGTCTAGGTTGAAAAATTACGTCAGCTTTGCCAGATTCGTAGCCATATACCGTTGTTGCAGCTACTACGTCGCCGATTTGCACATCTTTGACACCTCCAGCCACGCCGATGAAGAGGGTTACATTTGGTTTAATATAACTAATGGCACGTTCAGTTTCAAATGCAGCACGAGGGTTTCCAGAACCTATCTCAGCCACTTTTACATCCCATGTGCAGTCCACACAAGGAAAGGTTCCTTTCCAGTAAACAGTACCTTCGGGATGGATATCTTCCTTCAAATTTTGCAAATGTTTACAAACTTCTTGACGCTCTACAGGCAAAGCAGTAAGAATGGCAACTCGCAGCGATCTTAATTTATTATCCATTTTCCGCTCTCCTTTCAATGCTGTATGGTTCTGTTATTCTTTCAAAGTGTGGGAAATAAACCTCTTTACAGTTCATTATGCAAATGTTTCTTCTCTATTTCAAGTATTCACTAAGTTGAATAAAATTACAACCCTTTTTGTGAAAAGGAAGTGAACTCATTAATGCAAAAACTGATGATTAGAGCTATTGATTGCAAGCGGCCGGTGAAACGATATTACCTCACATCGAATATAGATATAATATCCATGATAACTTTAATATTGCTGAGCTATTTCATAAGAACAGGGTAATAAACCTATGCAATGTCTTGTATGAGGTTGTGCGACGTGTGATAAGAGTGGTTCGTCTTGAGAAAACGGATGAGAAGTTATCTTCTCCTATTTGATTATGATGAGATACGGCCTGGCTTGTTTTTAGCTGTTCTCGGTTGTTCTCTCCACGTGTAGTGAAGTGGGTTATTGTTCGTCTGCATCTGTGGTAGTGTGCTGTTTGTTGTCGGCGTTTTTGTCAATAATCCTGACAAGACAAAAACCTGCACGCGAAAATAGCAAGCCAATAGTGTGATAAGATATCAATAACGATAAGCATATGACTGTCTGGCGAATGTATTAGATTTTTGCTTCATGTAGGTTACTTTCTAGAAAGATCAATACATCATGTCTCATCATTTACCAAAGGCGATTCTCTTCAATATGGACGACACGATTCTTGCCTATTCGTAGAATGCAGATCATAGCTGGCAAGTGGTTTGCAATCGTTTTGGAAGCAGGATCGAGAATATCAAGCCTGAAGTATTACTCAGTGCCATCAAGGCAAGTGCCGCTTTGTATTGGAGTGATCCAGAGCGACATCGCAAAGGTCGTTTACATTTGGACCTGGCCCGACAAGAGATCGGTGCAGTAGCACTGCGCCAACTAGAAAGAGAAGATTCGGCATTAGGTTTTGCCTCATGAGAGAGTCCATGCTGGTGAAGCATGTGCTGTGTACGTTCAATATCAAGAGATAAAAAGGGTGTTGCTTGGCATATTGCTGGGTGACGATATCCTCATCACCATACCGATGAAGGATATCAGCAATGCGTTCTTCAAGAGAGATGTTGGAGCCGGTTGGGCTCGTCGTCATATCACAGCAGGTCAGGGCATCTGTTACAGCAGAACGTTCCACGAGGGATGTCATGGAGAGCCTGGTCATAGCCCCGTAACTCTGCTTCAAATTGCGCCTCGGAATGATAGGCCACAAGTGAAGCTAGCAGCCTATTGCCCAAGGCTTGCAGCACGTAGTTTGCACCATCGAGAGGATGGAATCCTGTCTTCTTCAGTGATGGTGCGTATCCAATATCGTGGAGATAGGCTGCGGCAATGAGGAAGACCAGGCCTTTTCCGCAACTTTCCCCTGGAAGCATATAGATCATACAATATGCTATGCTTGTACATATATATAAGGGCATTCATGTGTACAAGTAATGTGAAAGAGCAGTATGCGCATGCAACGATCTCAGAGGAAACCTATTTTGCACATTAGCAAGGTGAGAGACAAGCCAGTCGCAAGGTTTGGTAAGGAGATCACACTTATCAGCCGTGTATTTCAAGTCAATTGGCCAGGTGGAGCTTTTCTCTGGCAGCGACCAGTAGCTATTGAAGTTCGCCAGGGGGAGGTAGTGCGTCGCTTGTCTATTCAAAATGCCACCCGGCGTGCCACTACCAGCATCATATTGGCTGGACTGGCGATAGTTGTATTAACCGCATCGTGGATGCGATTGAAGAACTCTAGAAGAAGGAGATCATCATGATTGAAGAACAAAAGGTGAGTCAACCCAGTCGAGATTCCGCAGAACAGACGGTAGAAAAGGTTATGAGCCGGTTGGTTGATACAGCCAAGGTAGATGCGGTGTTCGGTCACCCAGTTGAGCGTGGGAATGCTACCGTCATTCCTTGCTCAGAAGTGTCAGTGGGGTTTGGCTTTGGATTCGGTGGTGGTCCAGCAGGTGAGAAAGGAAATCAGTCTGGTAGTGGTGCGGGTGCTGGAGGTAGCGCTAGAGGGCGCCCTATTGCTGCCATCGTCGTAACACAGGACGACGTTCGTGTAGAGCCAATTATGGACCTCACCAAAGTTGCGCTTGCTGGGATGACTACAGGGACATTCATGCTCTTATGGCTTCTCCGGCTAGTTCGTGGTACCAAAGGCGAAAAGGGACCATCCCTCTCAAAGCTTAAAAGAGCTATCGAGAGCTAGTCCTACTGTCTGGTGATTACCAAGTCCGCGAGAGATCCTTCGCTGCGCTCAGGATGACAGCGAGGGGGTGTGTCATCCTGAGCGCAGCGAAGGATCTGTGGCGCACATTCGTCCACCAGTGTATAGATTACCCACATCGTCAGGCGGCCTGACTCACGTAGCCTTGCGAACTTATGGGGAAACACCAGCTACTGTATCGTCTTCACTTCCTCGTCCGTCAGGTAACGCCATTGACCGGCGGCCAGATCTCCCAGCGTTAGAGGGCCGATGCCGACGCGGACGAGTTGGAGAACGGGATGGCCGGCGGCTGCCAGCATGCGGCGTACCTGGCGTTTACGTCCCTCGTGGAGGGTGAGTGTTAGCCAGCAGTTTGGGCCTGCCCGGCGTAAGATTCGTACTTGTGCAGGGGCGGTTCTATGGGTGCGACCATCATCTTCTGTGATGTCTACTCCTTCGCGGAGTGCTTTTAATTGGGCCCCGGTTGGGCATCCCTGGACGAGGGCATGGTAGTGCTTCTCGGTGGAGTAGCGGGGATGGGAGAGGCGTAAGGCAAAATCTCCGTCGTTGGTGAGCAAAAGCAGGCCGCTGGTATCGATGTCCAGGCGGCCTACAGGGTAGACGCGCAAGCGATGCAGCTCTGGCGGCAGCAGGTCAAGCACGGTGGGCCGACCCTGTGGGTCACGCGCCGTAGTGACGTATCCCACGGGTTTGTGCAGGAGTATATAGACGTGCCTGGCAGGGGCAGCTACGGGTTTTCCATCGACACTCACTTTGTCATGCTCGGGGTCAACCCTGGTACCCTGGGTGGTTACGGTAAGACCATTGACCTGTACGCGACCGGCGGCAATGAGTTCTTCGGCATGGCGGCGTGAGGCGATGCCAGTATGGGCCAGGAAACGTGCCAGGCGCTCACCTTCTTGTTGTTGCGTCATATATTCCTCTTCCCCACAATACATACCTCACAACGCTTTTCACGGCACGTTTGCTGGTAAATATAATGGAGGCCTTGCTGCTGGCAGGCTCCCTCTGGCTCTTTGGCTAATTGGAGTTGCTGGCACATAGCACGGGTTACGCGGTTCGAGGTGAGGCCGGGATGTTCCAGGTAGAGCATCTGGGCCTGTTGAGCGAGGATGGCGTCGTTCTCGATGAGGGCTACGGCCATGGCAAAGGGCAAGAGGATGTTACAGATGAGGATATCCGCCCGGGCTGTGCCCAGTCCTGTGAAGATGGTGTGTAGTTGTGTCAAATGGGCAGTTCGCGGCTTCGCCGCGAACCGCCCATTTGACACAACGGAAGTTCGATTTGGGGAGAGGTTTATGGCTTGCTTCATGGTCTCCCAGGCTCCGGTGGTGCGCCATTGTTCTATAAGCTTGCGCAGGACAGAGAGGCGGCTTGCGTCTAAGGACGGGGGGTCAAATGTCCGTCCTAATGGCTCCGGGAGGCCATTTGACAGGCCGAGGAGGTATTGCCCGGCGGCACGAAAGAAGGCGCGGTCACGCCCATAGCCCAGCCCTTCGGCCAGGGCTACGATCAGGCAGACATCGTATGCGTTGAAAGAGCCTTCAGAAGAGCCGGCATGCAGTTGTTCGACAAACGCGTGCGCTTTCTGCTCAAAGCGCAATAAGCCGGCATGCAGCAGCAGGGAGGTACGCTCTTCGTCGCTCAGGTGCTGCATTACAGACTGGCACGGCCATGTAGCTAGAGGCAAACGTGACCGGGACAGGGGTACATCGTAAAGGGAACACATGGGAATGCTTGTACCGTCCTGGCGCAGAACCGGGGACGTATTGTCACAAATGAGCACCACGTGCAGGAGAACACTGTTATAGCGTGCGTCGGTATGGTGCTGATGAATTAACCAATCGCTGGCACGAACATGAAATTCGACATCGCCAACAGAGTGGATTTCTTCTTGAGAGAAACGTAACACGACGTCTCGCACGTCAGGGCTTATAGCGCTGCCAGGGCGACCTGCAAAGAGAAGCTGGCAAGAAGAGCCGCTGCTCAAAGGTAAGAGCGTGCCAGCCGGCAGAGCATACCAACGGCGCACTACTTCATACTCATACACATGGGTGGATTCATAAATCTCCCAAGTCTCCAGCGTCCTCCGAGTCCCTTTCAAGTAGAGGTTTTTTGGTACGCCCCCTTCGGGGGCGAGTGGAGAGAGGAAATCAGGGGGCACCCCTGAAACCCCGCCAGGGGCCGCGCCCCTGGACCCCGCTTTCAAAAAACCTCTACTTGTAAGCCCCCGAGTCTCCCACGCAAAATTCATTCTGTTTCCTGGTTATGGATAGAGGGCATCTTCAGAGTTATGTCCGACTCGGCATCAGCAGGTTCTACGTTCCCGTTCGTCGATACGGAAGGGGCAGGCGTCGTTTCGGCATGGTCGTCGGCGGCAAGGGCCATGCCTTCGGCTACTTCCGCCTCTGCCTCAGCATTCATCGCGGCTTTGAGGGCCTGCTCTTCGGCGGCCTCGGCATCAGCAAGCAGGGCGTGGGCGCGTGTGGCATTGCGTTCGGCGTCGCGGAGGTAGTTTTCAGCATCCTCTCCGCTCAGGGCGCCGCTACTGATGGCCAGGCGCACTTCTTCCAGAGCCTGGTCGGCTTGCAAAGCGACATGGCGCGCTTCGCGTGTGCGAGCGCTACTGGCCTCGGCAAGAGCTTCCGCCTCTGCGGCGGCAGCAGCGGCAACATCGGCGATCATCATGGCCGCCACAGCCGCGACCACTTCTTCTTCCTCCTCAATCTCCTCAATACTCGCATCGTTTACAGGTAATGAGGATGAAAAAGCCGGTTGTTCCTCCTCCTGGCTGGCTTGCGGCACCTCTTCCGTTAATACCGGCTGACTTGCTTGAGGAACTTCTTCAGCCGTTACCGGCTGAGTCTCCTGCCCCTCGTTTTCAGGCAGTGGTGATAACTGCGCCTCTTGAGGTACTTCCTCAATCAACGATGGTTGACTCTCTTGAGAAGTCTCCTCTCGAGGTGATATTGAAACCTGGCCAGTCTGGAGCATCCCTTCTGTTAATACTGGTTGTTCTTCTTGCTCCACTTCTTCGAGGAGAGCTGGTACCTGGGCTTCCTGGGGCACCTCTGCAGGCTGGCTGGCTACGGGGTGAGCTTGAGGTTCTTCTTCTGTTTGCAGCGCTGATTGGTTTTCTTGGGGTAGCTCTCCGGCTTGAGTGGTTACCGGTGTGGCTTGAGGTTCCTCAAAACCGGTGGCCAGTCTCTCCAGTCTTTCAGCTTCCTCAGCGTCGTGTTCGGCTTTCTGCGCAACCGCGTGGGCCTCATCGGCTTCGGCCTGTGTCTGTAATAGTTCCTGTTCCAGGTGACGGCCCGAACTCATTTGCTCTAAACGGTTAGCGACTTCTAATGCGCGGGCCATAGCCATACGAGCAGCATGTTCGGTGCTCTCAGCAACTGCCCGGGCTATTTTAGCGAATCCTGTAGCTTCAGCAGGCGAGGGAGACGATGGGGACGGTGATGCGGGGGCAGGGGTTGTTTCTTCCTGCGCGATACCTTCCTGGTCGTCTTGATTGGATTGAGCAGTGGCGAACGTTTCTCCGGTCGAGACGGGGATAGGGTTTTCAGAAGGTGCTGTCGCTCCTACGCGCAGTTCTTCGGCGAGCAGTTCCTGCTCTTGCTGCACATCTTCAGAGGACTCTGCAGGTTCTGCTGCAGCTGCCTGTAACTCGGCGGCCAGCAGTTCCTGCTGCGACAGCGGTTCGCTGCCAGGTGCATTTTCTAAGGTAGAAGGGGAGTTTGATATCTCACCTGATTGCCGGCGAAGAAGTGTTAAATGTTCTTCGATACGCTGGACGCGTGCCTGGCGTTTTTGCAGTCGCGCCTCTGCACGCTTGACGCGCTCTAGAGCTTTGTCATGAGCCTGCTGTGCTTTCTGCAAGCGCTGGTGGATACGTCGTTCGCGTTTGCGCGGCTTTCTCTCAGGTTCTGTTTGGCGAGTTGATTGTTTCTCCTGCCGAGGAGATGGCTTCTGGTTAGCCATAGTTGTTGTCCTCCGCTTCAGCTTTTAATTGCCAATGTTACAATTTAGTATACACCTTCATTGCGAGACTGCGGAAATTTTCAAGGGTTGGGACCCTTCTTTATGCTATTGTTCAGAGCAAAAGGCCAGCGCCAGATGAGTAAGATGAAGGTATTGAAGATCAGGGTGATGAGGGCGAAGCTGATTGGGGGGACGGCGTGATCTACGAAGATGCCGCGTAGGGCCATGGCTACGGGCCAGGAGAGTACCCAGGCAAGGATGGTACGTATGGCCATTTTGCGAGGCTGGGCGGTAAGCTCACGACGATATGCGCCGACGAAGGGGGCTACGATAAACCAGGCGGCGGCAAATGGGGCGGCGGTTAGCGCTATTTGAGGTATGGCGGCTAAGCCTGTTGCTTCTCCATGGCTGCTGCGTCCGATGGCGGCAAAGACGAGGAAGGCGAGGGCGTCGCCAATTACAAGTGTGGCGATGCGCCGGGTATTTGACATTTCGGGTGGGGCTTTAGCTTTGGTTTCTTTGGTGGTGGCCATATATTTTTCCTTCCTTTTCCTTGCGCTGACTGGCCCGCAAGCGGGCCTTATATGTATTTTATGTAGTGTTGCAGTGCTGGTTCGCGGCTTCGCCGCGAACCAGCACTGCAACACTGTATTAACTGTTAGGGGCTACGCCCCTGATAATCTTGCTTAGCTGGTTGCTGGTTTTTCTTGTTGTTCGCGAACAAGTTCCTGGACGGCGGCGAGTTCGGTGCGAACGCCGCGGATGCGCATCATGATTACTGCTAAATAGGCGAATAGTCCGACCCAGACGATGGCGTAGGCGGAGACAAGGTAGATAAATCCTTGCATGTAATAACTCCTTTTATTCAATGTCGGCATGTAGCTGTTGTGCCAGCGCTTGCATTTTCTGTAACTGGTAAATTTGCACCATCAAGAAACTGTAGAGCAGGGTGAAGGTGACCAGTGAGATCATCAGGGTAAGTACGACTTCGGGCGGCAAGGCTCCTGGGGTGCCGACTTCTGCCTGGGGATGGAGGGTTCGCCACCAGTTGACAGATTCATAGATGATGGGAACATCGATGACGCCTACGATGGCAAGTACGGCTCCAGAGCGTGCACTGGCGGGCGTTCGACCCATGTAGCCGCGCAGCATCATATACCCAATGTAAATAAACCAGAGGATCAGGGTTGTGGTCAGGCGGGCATCCCATGTCCACCATGTTCCCCAGGTCGTTCGTCCCCAGATGGAACCGGTTATGAGGGCCAGGGTGATAAAGATGGTTCCTACTTCAGCAGAGGCACGGGCCAGCCAGTCCCAGCGTTCATCTTTCTTCCAGAGATAGCCGATACTGGCTACGGCCAGAACACCGAAGGCCAGCATGCCGATCCAGGCTATAGGGACATGGAAATAGAAGATGCGCTGGGGGATGCCTTCTATGGCGTCGGTTGGTACATACAGGAAGATCATGAAGATGGAGGTCATCATGCCTATAAATGTGAGGGTTAGTAATGCCAGGGAGGCTATTGGGGGGCGGGTGTTTTTGTGTTGTCCCGGTGTTCCCATTCTAGTGTCCCGATGCTTAGTTTGTGTATCCCGGTTGGCTAATGCCATATAATTGCTCCTAATTTATTCTTCGATCACATATTCAAAGGTGAGCATGGAAACGGTTAGAAAAATCACGTCAAAGGCGGCTATTAAGCCTAACCAGGGTGGTTCGTTGACCGCTGGTGCGAGTAGTGTACCGGTGGCACGAACGGCGCCAATGACGATTGGTACAATCAACGGAAAGACAAGGATCGGTAATAGCAATTCCCGTGCCCGTGTTGCAGCGGCCATAGCCGAAAAGAGCGTACCTACTGCTGCGATACCCAGCGTGCTGAGCAAGACTATGGGCAGCAGCGCTCCCACAAAGAGCGGTACGTTGAAAAGCGCTGCAAAGATGGGCAGGGCAACTATTTCTACTACTCCGATAAATAGCATATTTCCGAGTAGTTTGGCAAGGTAGATGGCTTTGCGGTCTACCGGGCAGAGCAACAGGCGATCCATGGAGCCGATTTCTCGTTCGGCGGCAATGGTGCGGCCGAGCCCAAGTAAGCTGGCAAAGACGAAGGCGACCCATAATGCGCCGGGGGCAATGGCAGCTACATTGTCTACACGCAGGTCAAAAGTGAAGTTGAAGATTACGAGGACCAGCAGGGCGAAGAGGCCCATACCTGTCCACATTTGTTTGCTGCGCAGTTCGTAGCGCACGTCCTTCCAGAGTATGGCTATCACTTGTTCGAGAAAGATCATGTTACCTCTTGATAGGTTTTTTGCAGCTTGTCCAACTCCAGATCTGCTCTTTTCTTTTGAAAGACGATGCGGCCTTTGTTCAACATAATAATACTATCACTCATTTGCAAGGCTCGCTCAAGCTGGTGGGTGGTGAAAAGGATTGTTCCACCCCGGGCGGTGTGCTCTTCTAACAGGGCTTCTACCAGGTCGCGTCCTTTCTGGTCAAGACCTGTGTCTGGTTCGTCGAGGAGGAGATGATGTGGCGAGTGCAACAGGGCTCGTGCCAGGGATAGTCGCTGTACCTGCCCTCGCGAGAGGAAGACTGGCGCGTTCCTGGATATTCTTCACGGTATACATCTTACCAAAGAAGTACAGGTTCTCCAGGGCGGTCAGTTCATCATAGAGATAGGGTTGGTGAGCGACAAAGCCCACGAGGTGGCGTACCTGCTGGGCGTCTCGCACAATGTCCAGGCCATCGATACAGGCGCTTCCTGCGCCGGGTTTTGTCAGGCCAACCAGGATACGTAAGAGAGTTGTCTTGCCTGCGCCGTTGGCTCCCAGAAGGGCCACGCGCTCGCCTCCAGACAAGGTGAGATCGATACTGCGCAAGACGGGTTTGAGGCCAAAGCTCTTCTTGAGTCCTTTGGCTTCCAGGAAGAACGGTGAAGAAGCAGGACGGGTATCAGGGCGACCGCAAGGGTATACCTGTCCCCCAGACAGGGTTCCCCTACTATACATTTCGCCATTATTTGTGCTCAGATGCGCAAAATTCCTCATGATGTCACCTTTTCGCTCATCAAGGCACGCAGGCGTGCTTTGGTTTTGGCGCGGCGCTCCTGGTAGACGGCTTTCGTTATCTTGCCAGCCTCAAGGGCTTTATCGAGGTCGAGCAGTTCTTGTAAAAGTACCTGCTCATTGTCTGCCGTTTTACCCTGCTGTTGTCTATGCTGTCTTTGCTGCTTCTGCTGAGGTCGTTTCTTTCTGGACGCGTGACGGTGGGCGGAGCGATAGAGAAACCATGTCCCAAAGAGTATTGCGGCCATGATGAGAAGTACGATAATGAACCAGCTAGCTGTAGGGTTGAGTGTTGTCGAATTTGTAGCTGGAGTGATGGTCGGCAAGCCTGCAAGTTGTACATGAACCTGCTTGTTGGCAAGCAGGGCGTTTGCTTGCAGCAGATTATAGGTGTCCTGATTGGTTCCAACCGGCCCCTGACCCTTCAGGGTATCTGAAGTAGCGTGAATTTCTGGTGGAATCAGCAAGGCAAGCTGTACGGTAGGATAGACGATGGTATAGTCAAAGTCATAGCTGGACAGGGTATAAGGCACATCAAAGGTGAAGGCAAACTGTGAGTCGCCAGGGGGAACGGGAGCATCGGTGGCGAAACCACGGTCAACCTGTATGGCCTTATAGCCATCAAAACCTTTACCGAGTGAGACATTGCGTGCTGTGTGGGGCAGTGAGAAACGCAACGCATTGGGTTTGCCGTGGCTTGCATCGAGCGATCCAACGTAGGTACGGAGATCCAGGTTTCTAAAAATGAACAGTTCAGAAACGGGAATGATGCCTTTCTGGGCATCCGGCTTATGCAGCAAAATGGTGGCCCGGACAATAGCCATATTGGCTGTACTCGTTGTTGCCTGGTAAACCGTCAAATTGACCTGTTGCACCGGTTTGGTATTCAGGGTAATGAGAGCGGAATTATATTGTGCGCCCTGGTAGCGAATGTAGAGCGCATAACTGATGGTTTTGGCGGTGGAGAGATTGCCAAACGCATAAGACCCGCGTGCATCAGTTGTGACGCTTGCCAGGTCTGTGGCAGTGTTGCCCTGCGCCATTTGTAAGGTGACGCTTTGCCTCGCCACGGGTGCATTTTTCTTGGTACCGTCTAGTAGTTGACCAAAGATACGACCGGGACCGGCAGCATGGGCGGAGGGGGATGAGAAGATGAAAGTAACGCAGGCAATTGCAACCAGCGTGCTGGTTGCAATTGCCTGCGTTACTTTCATGACACAATTATTATTCCCCATCGCCATCCTTATCTTTCATCTTCTGCAACTTCGCCTCGATCAAGTCATCGAATTCTTGTTCGCGATCATAGCGCGATTTCAAGGCCACGAGGGCGCGGCGGACATATCGCTCGCGTAGATCACGATAGTCAGACTCGGCAATGTTGCCAAGCTGGTAATCAAGCTCGATCTCCTGTAAAGCTGTACGGGCGGCCTGTTCGCGGTCTGTTAGCGTCGAATCGGGCTGGTCTCCATTAGAGTGTGCCAGGTCCGTTCGTTTGTTCGTTCCTGATAAGGGCAAAGTCTCGCCTGCTTCACTTTTGGGTGCTCCTGCGCGATGATAGAGCGGGTAGAGGACAAAGGCGAGAGCCAGAATACCCAGGACTATGGCTATAAGAATTGGCAGTAGTTGCATCAGTTGCATCAGTTGCATCATCCTGCCTCCGTTCTATTTTGTGGTGTAAATATAGGGTCATCGGCAGCCAGTTCTTGCTCAAGCTGAACGCGATAGAAAGCGAGATCGACTTCGTCTACGCTTGCCAGTTCGGGATCAGCGGCGGTCGAGCTGGCGGGTGCCAGCGCTCGCCAATCACGCAGGACGAAGAAAAGCAAGACTATCCCGGCGAGCAGCAGGCCTATAGGCACAAGCCAGGCCAGCAAGGTGAAGCCTTGCCAGGGTGGTGACCAGACAATTTGATCTCCGTAGCTGGTGCGAAAATATTGAATCACCTCTTGCTCCGACTTGCCAGATTGGAGTTGCTGGCGTATGACGCCACGCATCTGCTGTGCCAGTTGTGAAGGGGAGTCTGCCACCGATTCTCCCTGGCAAATGGGGCACCTCAACTGCGAAGCCACATCGTGTACACGCTGATCGAGCGACGGCTGCGGCGGATTTTGCAGAAAGACATATGACCAGACAGCTCCAACGATGGCCAGCACAGCTAAGGCTATAAACAATGGGCGTCTCTGCACCTGCTTCATACGATCGCCTCCTCATCATTTTGCCCGGAAAGGGTGGGGGCAGCAGGAGAGGGAGAGGAGGACCGGGGAGACCGGGGCCGATACCGGGCGACCGCGAGGGCCGCGCCTACATTACGGGATACAATTTGTCGTCGTCGTTCTGGCCACCAGCAAACGATGCCGCCGAGGAGCATAAGCAGGCCGCCGTACCAGACAAGCGGTGTCAGCGGGTTGATGAAAACGCGGATGGTCGCTTGAGAGCTGCCATTCCAGTCGGCCAGGAAGACATATACATCGGTCAGGCCAAAGGTCGAGATGGAGATCAGGCTGGCCGGCTGGTTATCAAAGTTCCGGTAGAAAACACGGCCAGGATAGATATAGCCCTTCAACTGGCCGCCACTCCAGATCTGTAAAATTGACTTTACGGTATCGGTTCCCGGATAGGTTTCCTCGTAATTCCCAAAGTAGGTCAGTGTATAGCCTGCAACGTTCATTTCTTGTCCAGGCTTGAGCACGGCATCCTGCTGCACCTGGAAGAAATGCGAGCCGATGACGCCTAAGGCGAGCAAGACCAGGCCAAGGTGGACGATATAGCCGCCATAGCGCTGGCGATAACGATTGATAAGCATGAACAGAGCCAGGGGATAGGACTCGCCATGACTGTGACGTACACGCGTGCCACGCCACAGTTCGTAGAGGATGGCGCCTGCGGTAAAGGAACAGACGGCAAAGCCCACGTTGGCCCAGATGTCGTGTACACCTGCCAGCGGGAGTACAGCGGCACAAACGGCGGCGGCAAGAGCGGGAATGCCCAGATTACGCCACAGAACGCGGGTAGAGGTGCGCCGCCAGGCCAACAGCGGCCCGACACCCATGGCAAGTACCAGCGCAACAAAGAGGGGCCCATTGACTGAGTTGTAGAACGGAGGGCCAACGGTCATAGTCTGTTGACGAATGGCAGCCGAGATAAGCGGGAAAATGGTGCCCCAGAGCGTGGCAAAAGCGATGCCTACCAGCAACAGGTTGTTGAGCAGGAAGATGCCCTCACGCGAGATTACCGAGTCAAATTCTTGCTCGGGTCGCAGCCTGGGCAAACGGAAAATGAAAAGGGCAGTACTGAAGATAATGATGATGGCGAGAAATACCAGGAAAAACGAACCGATGTCTGAGTAGGCAAACGAGTGAACCGAACTGATAATGCCACTGCGTACCTCGAAGGTACCAAAGATCGAGAGGGCAAACGAGGCAATCACCAGAATGAGGTTCCAGACTTTGAGCATACCACGCCGTTCCTGGACCATCGTTGAATGCAGAAAAGCGGTTGCCGTCAACCAGGGCAAGAGGGCGGCGTTCTCGACTGGGTCCCAACCCCAATAACCTCCCCAGCCCAGCACATGATAAGCCCACCAGGCTCCCAGGATTAAGCCTGTAGTCTGAATTGACCAGGATGCCAGCATCCAGCGGCGAATTGAGCGCAGCCAATCGCTGTCGAGTTTGCCTGTAATCATGGCGGCGACGGCAAAGGCAAAGGGCAGTGAGAAGCTCATGTATCCCATCAAGAGCATGGGTGGATGCACCAGCATGCCTGGGTCCATCAAGAGCGGGTTCAGTCCATTGCCATCAGCTGGAGTGACGGGCAAACGGACAAAAGGGCTGGAGACAGTGCTGAGGACAATCAATAAGAAGATTTCGATCCCCATCAGGGTAGCAATGACGTAAGGTACCAGCGCAGCCGGGGCGCGCCTGGCGGTCAGAGCAAATATAGCAGAGAACACGGAGAGCATCAAGGCCCAATAGAGGAGCGAGCCCTCCTGTCCGCCATAAAATGCTGCCGTGACGTAATACCATGGCATCTCCAGGCTGGAGTGCTGGGCCACGTAGCTCACTCCGAAATCATGGGTAAGAAAGGATACGATGAGAGAAGCTGAAGCCAGGAGCACAAAGAAGGTCACGACCAGTACGCCTCGTCTCGCACTGGTGACAAGTAGAGGTGCGCGGCGTATTGCGCCCAGTACGGCGGCGATGCCGGTGTAGATGGCAAAGCCTGAAGCGAGTATGAGGGCAATGTTTCCTAGATCAGAAAAATGCACAGTTGTTCCTTAATTTTATTGTCTGCGGTGCGCCCTACGGGCGCGAGAGAAAGAGAGACTGGGGGACACCCCCAGACCCCCGCAAAAGGGCTGCCGCCCCTTTGAACCCCGCTCATTCTCACTAAGGCGTGGGAGTAGCGGCTTGAAACTTTGATGGGCACTTGGCAAGCAGCGTTTGTGCCTGGAATGGGTCCTTGCCAGTATAGTGGCCCTCGACAACGACCTGGATACCGGGGCGGAAAATGTCGGGGACTACGCCGCTATAGACAACCGCAAGCGATTGCCCTCCTG
>WNGM01000312.1_pt1 | contig 38617 bp, 43 predicted proteins | sample 5400571 | NCBI WGS metagenome assembly WNGM01 (sample SAMN13153378, study PRJNA577476) | soil metagenome | isolation source: 100 cm soil or saprolite under Garry oak tree replicate 2 | place: USA:California | collected 2016-06-15 | reverse complement strand
ACGAACCCGTTCGCTGACTTCCGTGCCGTCGTCAGCTGCCAGAGCATCGGCGCCGACGGCACGGCCACGGTCGCCAACGTCAGCACCGGCGACTTCAAGGCCGACGCGGCCGGCGATTCGAACATCAACGCCAGGGTCGACCTCCCCCATCCCTGCATAGCGCCGGTCATCTTCGTTACCGGTCCCACCGGGGTCGGGGTCTGGTTCGCAGCGACCGGAGCCTGAGCCAGATCGATCGCTGACAGGACGCCAGCGCGTGGTGCTCTCTCACCGGCGCGCTGGCTCCTGCCTGGCGCGCGGCTACCGCCGAGACGCCTGCGGGCCCGGCTGCAGCACCCCGTCGATGGTCAGCTCGACTCGCTCGTTGTAAAAGCACATCAAGCCTGCGATTCCCTCGGCCGATGGAATCGGGTTCAGGTAGCTCCAGACGATGTCTTCGTGAGTCTCGTCCCCCACCTGAGCCGACCAATACGACGCCTGGCCCTTGAATGGGCAGGTCGTCTGCCGGTCAGAGGGCCGCAGCAGGTCGGCGCGCACGTCGTCGCGCGGAATGTAGTACCGGGCAGGCAGTCCTGTCTCGTGCAGGACGACTGCCCGGTCGGACTTGGCCAGCCTCTGGCCATCCAGGGTCACCTCGAGGTGGACATCGGCCGGCGTGATCGTGATCTGGTGTCCCGAAGCCATACAGGTGCCAACCGCCAGGCAGCCCGGCCGATTCCCGGCACGGCGCCTTCGGTCGCGTCGGCGGTGCTGTTAGGCGGCGGCGTGCGCTCCGGCCAAGGCAGCCGCGATCGCGCAGCCAGGACGATGTTTGCTGCCATGAGGAGGACACGGAGCCGAGCACTCCGGGCAGCACCCGCTGGACTTGAAGGGGGTGAGACCCGCCCACTGGTGCTTTTCCAGCAGACGGCGAAGCTCGGCGTTCTCGGCCCGCAAGGCAGCCTCTGTTTCTCCCATGGCGCCTCCATTTCAGTTCGCCGCTGCGGAACGCCGCACAGCAGCACCTGTGGCGCTATCAGGCTCGGCCGCCGGTTGGCCGGTGCCGATCGCGCGCGGTCCTGGCCGGTCGGTCGTTCTCGCCGGCAGTCTCACCGTCGAGGGGTGCGAGGGCGGCGGAGAGTTGCTGGCGGGAGGTGATGGCGAGCTTCTGGTAGGCGTGCGTGAGGTGTCCTTCGACGGTCCGGGCGGTGATGAACAGGTCTTGGGCGATGTCGCGGTTGGAGAGACCGGCGGCGGCGAGCTGGGCGACGCGACGCTCGCTGGGCGTCAGCGAGTCCAGCCCGCTGACGGCGAGCCGTCGGGGTCGCCCGCCCGCGGCGACGAGTTCGGCCCGGGTCCGCTCAGTCAGCGCAAGCGCTCCGCAGCGGTGGGCGAGGTCGAGCGCGCGCCGGAGGATCTCACGGCTCTCCGCCCGCTGTCCGGCCCGCCTGTGGGCCGCTCCCAGGTCGGCCAGTGCGCGGGCCCGTTCCAGTCGCGCGCCTGAGCTCTCGAGCACGCGTCCCGCCTGGCGCAGCAGCTCGATGCCGCGCCGTCCGCCCTCTGCGAGGCCGGCCGCGCGCAGCGCTATCCCGAGCGTGCGCGGGCCGTTGTAGACCCTGGCGAGGGCGACCTCCTCGGCCGCGAGGGATCTCGCTTCTGCTCTTGCGCCGAGCGCGAGTTGCGCGAGGGCGGCGTCGGAGCGCCACGGCGCGACCGACGGGGTGGGGGCGCGCAGACGAGCGAAAAGGTCGCCTGCTGCTAGAAGGTCGCCGAGGGCCGCCGCCGGGCGAAGCTCGGCCAGCCGAAGCCGGCCGCGGGCCGCGAGCACCCATCCTGCGTGCAGCATCGCCGGGAACTGCTCGGCGAGACGGTAGCGTTCCTGCGCCGCCTCGGCCGCCTCGAACTCCCCGCGCTCGGCGAGCGTCGCCAGCAGCACGGCGAGAGCGAGGGCGGCGTGGATGCCGGGCGGGCGCGGCCCGGTCTCGAGCGCGACGCGCGCGTCCGCCTCGGCGTCCGCGAGGTTGCCGACGTGCAGGTGAACAAGGGCGCGGTAACACGAGAGCCCGAGCACGTGCGGCAGCGAACCGAGTCGGCGGGCGTCCGCTAGGGCTTCGTCGAACCGCCGCAGAGCCTCGTCGTAGCGTTCTGCGAACGTGAGCGCGATGCAGGCGTGGTAGAAGAACGGGGGTCGGTCGACCGCCTCCGGCAGCAGCTTCGGCGCTCCGTCAAGCGCGCGGAGCGCGAGGCGCGCGACGGTCTCCGCGGGCTCGTTCGCATTCACGGCCGCGATCGCCAGCATGCCGAAGACGCTCGACGGGACGTCGGGCTCTTCCTCGGCCTGCCGGCGGAGGCGGGCGATGCGCTTGGCGGCATCGTCCGCGGTCTGCGCGTCGAGCTGGGCCGCGCCGAGGGCGGCGCCCTCGAGCGTGAGCGCCGCCAGTCGGTCGGTGCTACCGAGGCGGGCGCGCGTCCGGTCGAGCACCTCAAGCGACTCGCGGTTGCGGCCCTCGATCTGCAGCATGCGTCCCAGCGCGAGAGTGACCGAGACCTGTGCGGTCGCTCCCGCCGCGGTATTGAGTGCCTCCTCGAGATGAGCCGCCGCCCGCGGGTCTCCCGCGTACGACTCGGCGAAGCCGAGCTCGAGCAGGACATCGGGGCGAAGCCGCTTGGACGGCGGTTCCGCCAGCGCCCGCCGCAGATAGGCAACGGCTGAGTCTGGAGCGCCGCTCGCGATCGCGGTCCTGGCGGCTGGCCCGAGCGAATCGACGACCCAGTCGTCCCCGGCCGGGTCCGTCGCCAGAAGGTGGGCCGCGATGCGGTACGGAGACGCGGCTTCGTTCGCGAGGCAGCGTGCCGCCGCCGCGTGCAGGCCGGCGCGCTCGCCTGGCGACAGATCTGCCTCGACCGCTGCCCGGACGATGGGGTGGACGAAGCGCAGCGGCCGGCCCTCCTCCAGGATCCCGGCGGCGGCGAGCTCGTCGGCGGCGGTCGCGGCGGCGCCGGAGTTCACGTCGGCGAGGCCTGCTGCGAGCCGCAGGTCCGCCTCGCCCAGCACGGCCGCCGCTCGTGCCAGGTTGCGAGCGGCGGCGGGCAGGCGACTCAGCCGCTGCACGACCGAGTGCGAGACCGCGCGCGGCGCGACGGCCGCCACGCGGGACGAGGTTGCTGCGGTCGGCTCGAGGCCCTGGTCGGCAATCGCACGGACGAGCTCCCGGACGAGGAAAGGAACGCCGCCGGTCACCTCGTGGCAGGCTCTCGCGAAGGCCGGCTCCACTTCGGTGCCGAGCCCCAGCCGCACAAGCTGGGCCACCGCGGGTTCGCTCAGCGGAGCGAGTACGAGGACTTCGGCCGACGGTTCGGCGAACGCCGCAAGCAGCGGTGACCGGTCAGCCGAGCGGGCGGGCCGCGTCGCGGCCATGACCGCGATCGGCAGTTCCACAAGTCGTCGTCCGAGGTAGTGCAGAAAGCGCAGCGAGGCCTGGTCGGCCCAGTGGACATCGTCGATGCAGAGCAGGAGCGGCGAGCGGCTCCCGAGGTTCGCGCACAGCCAGTAGAGCCCGTGCAGGATCGCGAACGAGGGGTCGAGCAGCGCGTCGGCGGCGTCATCACGCGCCGCCGCGATGCCGAACAGCGTCGCCGCGCGGCCGGCCGCGCCGGCGAGGAGCTCGGCCCGTTCCGGCGGCGACGCCGCGACGAGCGGGGCCTCGAACAGCTGGCGGACCAGGCCATACGCGAAGTCTCGCTCTAGTTCTGAGCCGCGCGCGCTGAGCGTCGTGAGGCCAAGCTCGCGACCATGCCGTCCTGCCGCCAAGACCAGGCGCGTCTTGCCGATGCCCGCCGGGCCCTCGAGCAGAAGCAGCGAGCCACTCCCCGCGATCGCCTCACGCAGGCGCTGATCGATCCGGGCGAGAGCGGCGTCTCGCTCCAGAAGCGCTTGCCCACCATCAACTTCGGCCACCTGCGCTGATCGTATCGCCGCCAAAAGTCCTCGGTCCAGCAAGCCAAAGGCAGGTGGTCTCCCACGTCGCTACGTCGATCCGGCCGCGCGATCCTCGCAGCAGAACGCCTTACCGGTTCGGCGTCTGCGCCTCGGCGCATCGATGAAGCAAGGGCCACGGAGATGACGAACATGACCGCACCACCGAGTCCGCCGTCGCTGGTCGAGCCGTACTTCGGCGGCTGGAACGCACGCGACCCAGAGGCCGTCGTCGCAGCCTTCGCCCACGGCGGCACCTACACCGACCCCACGGTCACCGGGCCGGCGCTCACCGGCACCGCCATCGCCGAACACGCACGAGCACTTCTCACCGCATTTCCTGACCTGAACCGTGAGCTCCTGGGCGGACAGCCGGCCGACGGCGACCGGGTGATCACGCAGTGGCTGATGCGCGGCACCAACACCGGCACGTGGAACGGGCAGCCGCCGACCGGCCTGCCGGTCGCCCTGCGGGGCGTCGATGTGATCACCATCAGGGCCGGCAAGATCAGTTCGGTCGAGGGGTACTTCGACCGGCAGGGGCTGGCCGAGCAGCTCGGATTCGAGATGCGGCCGCTGCCGCCGGTGGCCGGCCCGTTCCAGTTCGGCTACGCCGTCCGGGCATCGGCGGGCAGCTGCACAGTCCCGGGCGTGTTCAGCCTGACGTGGATCGACGCACGGTCTGAGGTGGAAGCCGACGAGGTCAAGCTGACCGCCGCCGCGGTGGCGCTGGAACTGGCCCAGGAGCCGGGATTCCTCAGCTGGGTGGGCATGGAGATCGGCAGCCGGCTGTACACCGTCACCGCGTGGGAGAGCGGGGACGCCGTCCGGCAGGTGATGCGTAACAGAACTCACCTGGCTGCCGTCAAGCGATTCCTCACCGAGGACTTCTGCGCCGCCGGTAGCACCGGCGTGTGGAGCGCCCACCACCTCAATGCGGTGTCGGTGCGCTGCCCGTCCTGCGCCCGCCTGACCGACCGGGCCAAGGCCAGCGGCTCCTGTGACTGCGGCCGGCCACTGCCGCCGATGCCGGAATGCTGGTGACAATCCGCTGCGGCAACACAACCGGCGGTACGACCGCCTGGACGGCTCGTCAAGACGGCAGGCGACGTTGGTCGAACCCCGTCATGCTCCGGAGCGTGCGGCCGTAGCCAAATGCTCGCCTTCTTCCTCACCGCCGTAGGCCAGGAAGTCATCGACCATCCGGTGGAACAAGGTGGCGAGCAGGTGCAGGTCGTGCGGCTCCCACTGCGCCAGTGCTGCCTGCATGGACCTGTGGGCCACTTCGCGAATACGGTCCGCCGCCTCCCTGCCCGAAGGGGTGAGCTGGATGAGGTGGGCACGGCGGTCGTCCGGATCCGCGACACTGTCGACGTAGCCGGCCTGCTGCAGCCGCTGCACCTGCCGGGTGATATGCGGCGCTTCCACTTGAAGCCGGCCTGCCAGCTCGCCGGGCCGGATCGCGTCGGACTCAGCGAGCTGCCCCAGGATGACCATCGCGGCGCGGTCCAGCGGCACCCCGGCCGCAGCCCTGATCCGGTCATGCTGCCGGGTCCGGGTGAGCAGGTACGCGATCCGCGTGAGCGCCCGGTTTAGTTCGATCACATCATCGGAGATCGAGGCGGCCGCGGCGGCCGCGGGTTCCGGCTGGCTCGTGGGCATGGTCATCACGCTAGCGTTAATTACCTAAGTTAAGCAACTTGACCGCCGCCGCGAGGTCATGTTAAGTTCCCAAGAACTTACCTAAGTTAAGTAACTTACTCGCCGGCTCCGGAAGCCAGGAGCGCTTCCCCGTCTCCCACCCGAAGGAACTCTCATGACAAGCACCACGGCCCTGGTGGCCCGCCGAACCGAGACCTCCCGACCAGCCGGCCTCGGCGGCAGGCGTGGAAACCCGGCTCTGACCCTCCTGACGGTCGCGCTGGGCGTGATGATGGTGGCGCTGGACGGCACGATCGTCGCGGTGGCCAACCCTGCCATCCAGTCCCATCTGCATGCCTCCCTCGCCGGCATCCAGTGGATCACCAACGCCTACCTGCTGGCGCTGGCGGTCAGCCTGATCACCATCGGCAAGCTGGGTGACCGGTTCGGGCACAAAAAGGTATTCCTCACCGGCGTGACGGCTTCGCGGCCAGCTCGGCGGCCATCGGGCTGTCCGGGAGCATCGCCGGCAGCATTACCCTGGTCATCGCGTTCCGCGCGCTGCAGGGCGTGTTCGGGGCCATGCTGCAGCCGACAGCCCTGGCCCTGCTACGCCGGACGTTCCCGGTCAGCAAGCTGAACGGGGCCATCGGCGTGTGGGGCGCGGTCATCGGCGCGTCCACGGCCGCCGGGCCGATCGTGGGCGGGCTGCTGGTCCAGCACATCGGCTGGGAAGCCTGCTTCTACGTCAACGTCCCGGTCGGCGCCGCCGCGCTGGTCATGAGCCTGCTCGTGCTGCGCGAAACCCCCGTCTCGCCGGACGCCGCCTCGTTCGACATCCCCGGCATCGCCGCCCTGTCCGGTGCGCTGTTCCTGCTGATCTGGGGGCTGATCAAGGGCCCGGACTACGGCTGGGCGTCCGCCCGCACCCTGACCTTCCTCGGCGCTGCCGCGCTGCTCGGGCTGCTGTTCGTCATCCGCGAGTCCCGTGCCCGCCAGCCGCTGCTGCCCCTTAAGCTGTTCCGCTCGGCTTCGCTGTCGGCCGGGGTGGTGCTGGTCATCCTGCTGATGTTCGCCCTGTTCGGCGCCATGTTCTTCATGACCTTCTACCTGGAAAACGTGCACGGCCTCGACCCCATCGCCGCCGGCGTGCATCTGCTGCCCATGACCGCCATGCTCATCGTCGGCTCCTCCCTCGCCGGCGCGCTCATCAGCAGGATCGGCCCGAGTCTTCCCGTCGTGGCCGGCATGGTCATGGCCGCCATCGCCCTGTTCGGCCTGTCCCGGCTGGGCGCCACTGGCAGCGCCAATGACACCATCGCCTGGTTCGTGCTGCTGGGCCTGGGCCTGAGCCCGGTGATGGTGGGCGCCACCGACGTCATCGTCGGCAACGCTCCGGCAGAGCTGGCCGGCGTGGCCGGCGGGCTGCAGTCCACCGCCATGCAGCTCGGCGGCACGCTCGGCACCGCCGTGCTCGGCGCGGTCATGTCCGCGAAGATCAGCAGCATGCTGCCGGCCAGCTGGCACGCCGCCCACCTGCCTGCTCTCACCACCACCCAGCTGGCCGAGGTCAAGAGCGCGGTCTCAGTCGGCCTGGCGCCAGTGACCCGCGGAACCCCGCCCCAGCTCGCCAGCGCCATCACCCACATCAGCCACGCCACGTTCGCCGCCGGAATGCACAACGCCTTCCTGGTCGCCGCCGCCGTCGCACTCGCCGGGGCGGCTATCGCCCTGATCACCAAGCGGGGTAACCGCACCGCGGGAGCGCACGCCGGAATCTGACCCCAGCCGCCGCGATCATCCGCTCTAACACCGCAAACCGAAAGGAAACTCCCATGAAGTCGCTGCTCTCCTCCAGGCAGGTGCTCTCGTCCCTGTTCCTGTTCAACCTCCTCGTCGCCGTGGCCGCCGGCTTCGCGCTCCATGGCACGCAGGCGCTCCTGGCCAGCGCCGGAATGGGTGTCGTCGCGCTCGGGGCAGGCGCCGGTCTCTTCCTGCGCCGCCCGAAGCGGGCCTAACGGACCCTCGTCGCCTCCCGGCCCACGACACCAGCCAGCTCCTCGAGCCAGAAAGCGAGCATTCCCATGACGACAATGAAATCCGTGCAGACCGGCGCCCCCGGAACGATCGAGGTTGTCGATGTCGAGCGATGTCGAGCGCCCGGCTCCCGGCCCGCGGGATGTGCTGGTTCGGGTGCGGCACATTCAAGGTCTCCAGGGATCCAGAGTTCGCTGCGAAAGTTGTCGATATTATCGGTCTGTATCTCGCCCCGCCGACGGGTGCAGTGGTGCTCAGCTTCGACGAGAAGACCCAGGTCCAGGCGCTCTCAAAGGACCCAGCCGATGCTCCCGCTCGACTTGAAGGGGTCGTTTCTGGCATCCGCAGCTCATGCCCGGCCCGCCCAGACGTAGCGGCGGTCCCGGTCCGACTCCCCGCGATAGACTCGCTCGTCGCGCTATGCGACCGACAGACCACGGCACTGGTTTACACCGATTCCGGCCTGCGCAGGCAACTACTGGTCTACCCCGACCGGCAGCCAGGGCGACTCCGCTGGCACGTCAACGTCGATGACCCACAGCTGGGCTCGACCGGAACAGCCTGGTTCTCGACCCGCTACGCTCCGTCCCGCCCTCCGGCCCTCGCCGGCGAGCCGGCGGTTCTCGACACCCGGCCCAGCCAGGGCTATTGCCGAGGATACGACTGGCCCGTGGGCAACGGGCCAGTGGACCCGGTGCTGGTCCAGGACGCGGGGGTCGTTCGAACGTGACGGCATCACCGCCAGCCCGTACGCAGGCTCCCCAGCTGGACTGGTACAGGCGGTGATCCTCGCCCGCGTCACCGGCGACAATGAACTAGAAGCCCTCGCGCTTGACAAGCTGCACCGCGATCGCGACGACACCATCAACGGGTTCGGTGGCACGCTCGCCCAAGCCGTCGCGTACTGGGCCAACCAGATGGTGGAGGGATCACCTGTAGGCATCCCCGACCTGCTTGAACTCAACAAACGCCGTACCTGCTGAAGCAAGCAGGCGGTGCGGCCGGCCGAGGGCGAGGCTCACCGGGTCATGGAGGCGGCGTGGGTCGTGGGCGGAGCCTAGTCTGGCAACTGGTCCGCCCACCCACAGGTCGCCCTGGCCATCGGGCGTCACCGCGATCACGCTCGGCCGCCTGAGGAATCAGCCCTGGTTGATGAGCACCGGTTCGTCCAGCGCGGCGAGCCCGTGCGCCGCCAGGAAGGTGGCCGCCGGACCCGGCGCACTTCCGGTGGCGACGTCCTCGACCGCACCCGCGTTGTCCCAGCTGCGGCCCTCACGCTTGTCCGGATCGAAAACGTAGACGAACTTCGCGCCCACGCTCGCCAGCCGATCCTCGAAGTCCCTGACCGCGATCCGCGCGCGATCCAGGCCATTAGCCACTGGCACGATCAGATACGGCAAGCCGGTGGAAACGACCTGCATGGGCAACTCGTGCAGATCGGCTTCACTGAGCCCGAGCGCTCCCGCGAAACCTGCAGCGTCTTGCTGCCTGGGAACCCGATCAGGCCAGCCCTCGCCGCACGGTTCGACGTCATCGCTGTCGACCTCCCGGGCTTCGGCGCGTCCGCGCCGCTGCCCGGCCGGCACCGAGCCGAGCCCAGCCGGGCTGGCCGCCGCCGTCGCCTGCCTGCTGAACGACCTGGGAATCGACCGGCCTCATGTGGTAGGGAACTCCCTCGGCGGCTGGGTGGCCGTGGAACTGGCCAAGATACGTCCCGTCCGGTCGCTGACCCTGCCGTCACCCGCCGGCCTGTGGCGAGGAGACACCCCGTTGTACTGCATGGTGAGCCTGCGGCTGTCCCGCTGGCTGGCCGCGCATGCCGGGCCAGCGCTGTCCAGGATCGTCGCCACCCGCCCCGGGCGCGCTGTCGTGCTCGGCCAGATGCTCGACCATCCCACACGGCTCCCGGCCGCGCAGGCCCGCTCAGCAGTGCAGGCGCTAGGAACCTGCCCGGGCTTCGACGCCACGCTGGAGGCCACCGCCCGCCGGCGCATCCGCGGCGCCCAGCAGGTCACGGCCCCCGTCACCGTGGCATTCGGCTCCCGCGATCACGTGCTGCTCAAGCACCAGTCACGCCATCTCGGCGAACTACCACCAACCACTCGATCCGCCGCGCTCCCCGGATGCGGCCACCTTCCCATGAGCGACGACCCCGCCCGGGTCACTGACGTGATCATCACGTCCACCTCCCGCGCATCCGCCGCCCCGGCCCCGCCTCACCCCGGCCGGCAATGATCAGTGAAGACACCGCTGCGCCAGATGTCGCGCGAAGACAGAACCGTCACCGTCAGCCCGCAGCGCAGGCGGAGGGGCCGGTCGTGAGACCGGCCCCTCCGTTCCTTCCGGCTATCCGATGGCGGGGCTACTTGTTGGTGATGGTGAACCTCTCGACGCCGCACGGCGATGAGCTGCCGGCATTGTCGGGGTCACCGCTGTAGGTGACCTGCCACTGCCAGGTCCCCTCAGCACTGGCGACGAAGCCGCCGGTGTTGGTCGTGTTGTAAGTACCGCCGCCCGAGACGGGTACGGTCTGAGTGAAGTCGGCCGGGCCCGCGCACGTCGCGTTACTCGGGCTGTACAGGTCGAAGGTGATCGTGCCGCCCGCGTTCCCCGTGACGCCGCTGAGGGTGGCGTCGTCGTTCGGTATCAGGTGCTGGGCGGTGGTGATACTCGAGGAGTTCGCGTTCACGACCAGTTTCTCGCTGGTGCAGTCGCTGGTAGCGCCGTTGTTGTTGGCGTCGCCGCTATAGACGGCCTGCCAGAAGAAGGTGCCGGCGTGGTCGAAGGTGAGCGCGTTGGAGTCGGGCACACCTCCGTTGGTCACCGTCACGGTCCCTGCGCCTCTCGCATTCTGGGTGCAGGAACTGTCGGAGTAGACCGTGTAGGTCACCGTGCCGCCCGCGTCGCCGGTGGCCCCGGCCAGCGTCGCCGAGTCATGGACCGGATCGCCGATGTGCACCGGGTTGGCCGACAGCGTGGTGCTGATCGTCGGCTTGGTCTTGACGACCAGTTTCTCACTGGTGCAGGCGCTGGTAGCACCGTTGTTGTTGGCGTCGCCGCTGTAGACGGCCTGCCAGAAGAAGGTGCCGGCGGTGTTGAAGGTGACGTCATTGGAGTCGGGCACGACCCCGTTGGCCACCGTCTTGGTCCCGGCGTCGACCGGATTCTGGGTGCAGGTGTTGTCGGAGTAGACCGTGTAGGTCACCGTGCCGCCCGCGTTGGCAGTGGCCCCGGCCAGCGTCGCCGAGTCATGGACCGAATCACCGACGTTCACCGTGCTGGCCGACAAGGTCGTGCTGATCGTCGGGCTCGCGTTCGCATGGTTGGTGTATGTGCAGTCGACCAACCCTGTCGGGGCCATCGTGATCGACGCGGTCGCTGACCCGAGGTCCGGCGTCACGGTGGTGCCGCTGCCGGTCGCCGTGCACGCCAGGTTCTTCAGCGTCCAGCCGGACGGAAGAGTGGACTCCTTCACAGTGTAGTTGCCGGGCAGGACCGTGTCCGGGCCGTAGGTCTGGGTCCCGCCGTTGGACAGATTGAACGTCGACGGGCTGAGGCCACCCGTCGTGGTGTAGCCGAAGTTGCCGTCGCCGTTCTCGGTTACCTTGTGGATCTTGATCGTGCCGCAGTTGCTGATGTTGACGTTCACGGGCGCGACGAAGTCCTTGACCTCGGCCCCGAACGATGCCGAGGCCCGGCTCTTCAAGAACGCGCTGCCGAGGGCCTCGCACGTTCCCGTCGGGAAGACTCCGGCGGCGGTGAGGTTGATCGCCGCTTCACCGAAGGTCAGTGCGGCGAGGCTCCTCGGTGCGTTGGGGGCGATCGGGTCCGAGACAGCGTCGAGGTTGTTGACGGCGCCGATTGAGTCAGTGCTGTTCAGGTTCACGTGGTTGCCCCAGCACGGCAGGCTGTTGCTGGAGAAGCACTGGCTGGTCGGGCCGCTGGTCAGCCAGGTCAGCAGGCCCAGGGCGGGCCGACCGCCGCCGTTGCTGAAGTCGAAGATGACTAGCAGGTCGCCCGCGGTCCGGTTGATGGTGTGGGTACCCGGGCTGCCGAGGCCGGGCGTGGGCGCCTGGTTGATCTCGAAGTCCATGTTCGCGGAGCCAAGGGCGTTGGTCCGCTCCCACGCCAGATACAGGAAGTTGCTGCCGCCAGCGAACTCCGATGCCTCGTAGAAGCGCGTGAGGTCGCTCTTGTTGGGCGGTATCGAGCCGCTCACCACCGTGACGGCGGGGTTGTCCTCCTTGGTGCCCTGCCCGAACGAGTTGTCAGTCGACCCGCTGGACAGGTCGATGCCTGCGTTGAGGCCCGCGACATTCTGCCAGTCGGTCGTCCCGAACGTCGTCGGGCTGGTCGCCAGGTTGCCGTCGCCGCCGGCGAAGGTGCTGCCGGCCAGGGGCACCGAACAAGACTGCGTGGTTCCTGTGGCGGCGAAGTCACACCCGCTCGGGTTGTCCGCGAAGCTCGCCGCCGGAATGGCCAGGCCTACGGCCACGGCGGTCGCGGCGACAAGCACGTGCCACTTTCGCCTGGCCAGAAGAGTTCGACGTGAGCCACGGCCGGACGGCGCTGAGCCGTCGCCGTGGGTACTCTGTACACTCATGGTCCCTCCCTGGGACTTGTTCCCTCGCAACGGGCCGTTTGTACCGCGGGTATCCGGCGGAATGCTCCCGCCGGCAGGGTTGCCCGTCGCACGTGGACACCGCTAAGCGGCGGCCACCGCTCACAGCTGACAGTTGGTACTGCCACACGCCCTGGCCAGGTGACCGGGTCGGTCGGCGCAGGACGGAAGCGACAGAATTCGGCATGACGGCGGGTCACGCGCAGCGCTTGCGATCCCGAGCAACGGCGTGACGCAGGTAGCGATACCAGTCGTCACGCCACTCCAGTGCTCGCCCAGGGCACCACTGGGGTGAAGATCTCGCCCCGCGCCCGTCCGTGAACTCCCGAACATCCGCGGGCCGCCACGCTGCAAACCCATCAAACCCCCCCGGGCTCTAAATGTCCTGATCAAGTATGAAATAGATATCGTAATCGTACTGTGATCAGGCGTAGATGAATACGTTACTCCAATTGATCGCAGGCCGGAAGAGTCAACCGGATTCCGGACCAAGGTGGCGGCCGCGAGGGCCACACGGCGATCGGCGGGCGGGCACTGTGTCTGGTGGGCGTCGGCGGGGTGATGGGGTAGGTGCGATGCGAGGGTGGCGGCTTTGCGGCGTCCGCCATTTCCGGGGTCACATGTCGAGTACCAGGTCGCCGCGAGGCTGGGAGCAGCAGATCAGCGCGCTGCCGTCGGCGGGGTCATCGACCGGGTCTGGGGCGTAGCTGACCGTTCCTGACAGCAGGCCTGTCTCGCAGGTGTGGCACACGCCGGTGCGGCATGACCAGCGCACCGGCACGTCGCAGGCTTCGGCCAGTTCGAGCAGGCTGGCGTGGCCCCGATCCCAGCGGACCGTCAGGCCGCTGCGTGCGAACGCGACCTGCGGGCCGTCGCCCGGCTCACCCGGCGGCAGGTGCGGCGGCCGGGCCGCAGCGGGCGCGATTCCTGGCGTTTGCGATGGTGCGGCGCCGAAGATCTCGGTGTGCACGCGGCTGCCGTCGACGCCCAGGCCGACCAGGGCGGCAGAGACTTCTGCCATGAATGCGGCCGGGCCGCAGATGTAGGCATCGGCGGCGCGCGGAAGGTCCAGCGCGGCCAGCATGGTGGACGACAGTCGCCCGGCCGTCTGAAAGTCGCGCCCCTGGACGTCGCCGGGGCCGGGTCGGCTATAGCAGACGTGCCGGTGCCCGTTGGCCAGCGGTGCCAGAAGCGCCCGCGATTCCGCGGCGAACGGCTCCTCGGACCGGCTGCGGGCACTGTGCAACCACCAGATATCGCGGCCGGACCTAGCGGCAGCCAGGGCATGAAGCATGGCCAAGACCGGAGTCGCCCCCACGCCCGCGCTGATCAGCAGCGCCGGTGCCGCCCCTGGCCGGAGGATGAACGTGCCGCGCGGTGCGGCCACCTCCAGCAAGTCGCCTTCCCGCACCCGAACGTGGACGAACTGGCTGCCCACGCCGTGCGGCTCGCGCTTGACACTGATGCGGTAAGAGTCAGCACCCGGGGCTCCCGACAGCGAGTAGCTGCGCAGCAGCGGCTGCGCGCCAGGGCTTGCGGGCAGCCGCAGGGTCAGGAACTGCCCCGGCAGGGCGGGCGGCACGGCGGCTCCCCCGGGATCGGCCAGGTGCACCGAGACCACCGAGTCGCTTTCGCGTGCGACCTTGGTCACGGCCAGCGAGCGGAAACCCGGCCAGGCCGGCGGCGGGCTTACCGCAGCCAGGCCGGCGTTGCCTGTGGCGGGGCCGGCCGTCTCGGGCTGGCCGAGCATCGCCTGGAACGAGGTCTTCCAGCCGCCAGGCAGCGCTGGGATCCGCAGCGCGCGCAGCAACTGCTGGCGGGGATGACCGGGCAGGTAGAGCAGGGCGTCGGCCTCGGTTACGGTCATGACCTCCGGCCCGGAGGCCACCTGCACGATGTCGTCCCCAGCCTGCACGGCGCCCTCGCGCAGCACCCGGAAGTAGAATCCGGGCCGGTGGTGGGAGACCAGCAGCGCGGGAATCCGCGGGTCACCCATCCGGATGCCGACCCGGTAGCAGGTGACCCGCGGCTGGGTCACCTCGAACACCGCCGCACCGATGCGGTACTGGTCGCCGATGCACACCCGGTCATCAGCCAGGCCGTCCACGGTGAAGTTCTCCCCGAACTGGCCGTAGGAGAAGTCGTCACGGCCCAGCTGTTCCTGCCAGTACCGGTAAGACCCGATCTGGTACACAAACACCGCGCGGTGCTCCCCGCCGTGCCCTGCTAGATCGCCCTGCCCGTCACCGTCGATATTCAGCCGCCCCACCAGCCGGGGACCCTCGACCGGCCGTTTCCACACCGCCGTATGCACCGTCTGGCCGTGCCACGCTACATCCTGCGGCATGCCCACATTCACCGACAGCAAGCTGCCGACCCGCCGGTCCGTGATCATCAGCTGCGCTCCTCACCAGGCGGTTGGCACACCCGACCCACCGGTCATTGCGGCCCCGGCTACTGACCCGTCGCGTTCGCGTCGGGGTACTCGTCGTGGCGGCGTACCCAGAGCTCGGGCGGGTCCCCTTCGTTGCGGCCGAGCGGGGCGCTGTCGAGTAGGCCGTAGTAGCCCATCATGAACTCGAGCCCGCGGGCGGTCGTCGAGTAGGTCAGGTAGACGGTCCCGTCCTCCAGCGCGTAGGAGCTCATCATCGGCGCCTCGGACAGATATGCCGCGGGCTCGGTCCCGCACTCCTGCGCGAGCCGGGCGGCCACCGCGGGGACGCCGCCGGCCAGGAACTCGCGCGTCGCCTCCTCCGGGCGCGAGATCTCGAGGTCGAGGTTGTAGCCGCTTCCGTGTGAGGAGGCCCACGGGAAGCTCCATCCCATCCGCCGCTTGTACGCCTGGAGCTTGTCCAGCGGCGCCCGCGAGATGCAGGTGAACGTCACGTCGGGGCGTTCAGGTGGGATACCGCGCCGTTGAAGGTGTCCGCCGCGGAGCAGCAGACCGGGCAGCCCGCCGTGTACGTCGGGCCGAACATGAAGTGATAGACGATCAGCTGCGAGCGCCCGTCAAAAAGCTCCCGCAGCGTCTTCGGCCCCTCGTCGGTGCCGAAGCTGTATTCCTTCTCGATCGGCACCCAGGGCAGCTCGCGCCGCTCGGCCGCGAGCTGGTCGCCGCGGCGCGTCAGCTCCTTTTCCTTCGCAAGCAGTTCGCCGCGAGCAGCCAGCCACTCCTCGCGCGTTGCGACCTTGTGCTTCGTCATCCGGTAACCCCTTTCCTTCCGGTATCTGCGGATCATCTCCTCCACAAGGCCGGTCTACTCGATCTCAGTCGCCGATGCGACGAGAGGCGACGACGATCCGGCGTCGGTAGTGCCAGACCTGCGGGGTCATTGTCGCCTCCAGCAGGTCACCATGCGATAGGACTATGACATGGAGACGTGGGACACCATCCGGGCGCGCCGCAACGTGCGCCAGTACGCCGACGAGCCGATCGCCCGCGAGAACCTCGAGCGCATCCTTGAGGCCGGACGGCGCGCACCATCGTCGGGAAACTGGCAGCCGTGGAACTTCGTGGTCGTGACCGGCCGCGAGCCGCTGATCGAGCTGGCGAAGGTCTGGGATCGGGGCGGGAGGCACATCGCCCGGTCGGCGGCGACGATCGCGCTGGTGGCCAAGGAGCCGGAGGACGGGCGGCACCGCGACTGGCTGATGTACGACCTCGGCCAGGCAACCGCGAACATCATGCTGGCGGCGGCCGACCTCGGCATCGGCTCTGGCCACTCGGCCGTCATGGACCAAGAGCAGGCACAGCAGGTCCTGGGATTCCCCGACGGCTACCTGGCCGTCTACCTGATCGGTCTGGGCTACCCGGCCGACCGGCCGCTCCGGCCGCTCACCAGGCCTAACCGCCGGCCCTTCGACGAGGTCGTGCACTGGAATCGCTGGTAGCGCACGCGCTCGCCGCCCCCCCGGCGATCGCCCGCGCGCACTGCAGGGCCTCGGTGTGTGTCGTGTCCACCTGCAGGTCGTAGACCACTCTCTGGTGGACCACTTCTGCCTGGGACGCGGCCATACCCGTGACCCGATCACCTCGTGCTATCTCGCGGCCTGCGGCGACCTCAGTCTCGCACCGGACGCCGACCCACAGCACCTGCAGTGTGTCAAGACCCTTCTTCCACCGCTGCTGAGACGCCGCACCGCCGAGGAAGGCCTCATCGACGATGATCCGGGCGCCGGCATGGGCCATTGCAGCGACCCCTTCTATCCACGCCGCCTCCAGCGTCCGAAACTCCGGCCCGACGACGACCTCACCGTCCGGAGCGAACTCGATCCCCGCAGCCGAGGTCCGCATGGACACGGGCATTGCCTGGATGAGCGTGTCGACCCCGAAGACCAACCATGGATCCGGCAAGACCGCCTGCAGACACCGGGCGATTCCGGACTTCCCCGAGCTGGAGCCGCCATTGAGAACGATCACCTGAGTCGTCATCACGCCACAGTAGAGGCACACCGACAACATCCGAAAACGCATTTTCCGGCGGTCTCCGGTCGGCCCTTCGCAAGCCGGCGAACCTTCCCGGTCACAGCACTCTCATGGCACAGGCTGTGACCCTGCCCCAGGACGGATGAGCCGGCGAACTCGCACAGCACAACCAGGATGTCGTCCGGCACGAGCAACGATCAGACCCTGTGGATGGCCCTCGGAGGGGTGACGTGAACGGGCGCACCTTCCCGAGGAAGATCCGCTGTGAACGCACCCCAGCTCGTCGCGCTGGTCCGAGCCGGCGCAAGATTCGAGAACCGCAAACTCGTCGAGCGACCCGACTAGTCAGGAGGTGAAGCTCAAGTCGCGTGACACGCTGATCCACACGTGTTGGCTATTTCTCGCCAATGAGTCATGAGTGACGGCACGGGATCGCTCACCGGGCCGACCAGTCCCGCAGTCTAGATCCGTTTGATTGTCGCGAACCAGGCCGGTGCGCCGTCGTCGTGGTATCTCGTCTGAACCCGGTCCGGTTCGATGGCGGCGACATTCCATCCATTGCTGGGGTTGAACGCCGCTCTCAGCTCTTCCTGACTGATGGGGTGCGGGCCAGTACCGGGACCGGCGATCGCCAGTGCCGTCTCGGCCACGTCAACGCCCAGGACCGGCAATCCCAGCGAGGCGAGGTGAAGAGCGTTCTCGCCGGTCCCGCAGCCCGCATCGAGCACCGCTCCGGCGAATCCGCCTTCGGATGCCAAACGCACGACCGCTGGCTGCGGCTGGCCAGTATCCCAAGGGGCAGGGCCGTCGTGGTACGACGCATCCCAGGGCAGTCCCGCCAGCCGTTCGTGACTGGTTGGGTGCCGGCCACTGAACGGATCGTCAGCGAGAGTTCCTGATCGCTCCGGCAACTTCGTCCCCTTCCTGCAACTGATCTTGCCACCTCATCGTGGCACGCCAATCCACAGGTCTTGACTATTCCCGTCCGGCCCCTGACACGCTCCGTGATTGACCCCCGCCCGAAGCCTGGCGCAGGTAGGGCTCGTTCGGCGCGCTCCTTGCCAAGTCGGCCGCATTCTGGCCGCCGGGCAGAGCTAGACGGGCCATCGCATCTCAGGGGAGCGGGGCGCCATCGGCATCGACGGCCGTACAGCGCACCAGTGCCTGTACATCGCCCCGCCGACCTCGGCACGAGCGTTTCCTCGGCTGGCCACGTCGCGCCCGAATCAGGAGGAACTGCGCTTGCTGATACGGCCATCGGTCGCGCTACAGACATGGTTGCGGAGGTGCGGGCAGCGAGCTGGTGGCCGATTGTCGGGCAGCAGCTGAACCCGACAGTGGTGCAACATGAGGCTGCGGGACGTAGCGGCAGGTTGCGCAGGCACCACCAGCGCCAGCAGTAAAGCATACGAGCGACCCACCTCAGGACGCCATGATGGACCACACGATCAGCCCCCTCACCTCCGAGCAGTGGCCCGCGCTCGAAGACCTCTTCGGCCAAGCCGGAGCCTCGAACGGATGCTGGTGCATGTACTGGCGCATCGGCCCCCGCTACCGCGACAGGCCACGAGAGGACAACAAGCACGACCTCAAACAGCTCGCGGCATCCGGGCAGCCGCCCGGCCTGCTCGCCTTCGACGGCGACATCCCCGTCGGATGGTGCGAGCTTCACTCGCGGTGTCAGGCCATCGCCTGGCTGCCTGCCATGGGCCACGAGCTGGCCCTGGCCGGGGGGCTGCTTGCGGCACAGCCGGCCCGAAGCGCTCTTTCAGCGGCCATCCAGCGACCCGCAAGGTTATAGCCGCACTGTCTAGTCATGATGTCCTCCGCCAGGGATGGTGCGGGTGAGGCGCGGCTGCTTGTCGTCGATGACGAGGAAACGATCCTGGAACTGCTATCGGGATCGCTGCGGTTCGCCGGGTTCGAGGTGATGACCGCGGCCAGCGGGGCGGAAGCGCTGCGGGCCGCGTCGGTGTCAAGACCGGACCTGGTCCTGCTGGACGTGATGATGCCGGACGGCGACGGGTTCGATGTTCTGCGCATGATGCGGTCCTCCGGAGCGGACGTTCCGGTCATCTTCCTGACCGCACGCGACGCCGTCGGCGAGCGCGTCGCCGGCCTGGCCCTGGGCGGAGACGACTACGTCACCAAGCCGTTCAGCCTGGACGAGGTGCTGGAACGAATCCGGGCCGTGCTGAGGCGCGCCGGCCGGGCGGCCCCGGCCACCCGGCTGCGTGTCTCCCGCCTGGAGCTCGACGACGACAGCCACGAAGTCAGGCGGGACGGCACACTGATCGCCCTGACGCCCACGGAGTTCAGGTTGCTGCGGTTCCTGATGCGGAACGCCGGCCGCGTTCTCAGCAGGGGCCAGATACTCGATCATGTCTGGGACCACAATCCCGCCGGCGACGGCAATGTGGTGGAACCTTGCGTCAGCTACCTGCGACGCAAGGTCGACCAAGGCGAGCCGCGCCTGATCCACACCATCCGGGGTATCGGCTATGTCCTGCGGATTCCGCCTCCGTGAGGCGGTGGCGGTCCCGGCTGCGCAGATCTCTCGCGGACGCCTCGCTGCGCGCCAGGGTCATGGCCGCCGCCGCGATCCTCGTTGCCCTGACCTGCCTGATCACAGGCTTCGTCGGCACGGCGCTGCTGCGCAGTTACCTATACAGCCGGGCAGACGCGCAGCTGCGGGACTGCGCCGCGGTCGCCAGCCGTGTTCTGGAGCGATCACACCTGCCCGTCCGGCACGGCGGCCACCGGCAGACCCTGCCCTCGCAGTTCCTGGTCGAGGTGCTCAGCGCCGACGGTCGGGTTCAGCGCGCCGAAACGCCGCTGCGCGATGCCGGCGGCCCACGGCTGTCCGCCGCGCAGCTCAGGCATGGAAGGATCCCGTTTACCGCGCCGGCGTCCGACGCGGCAGCGCACTCCTGGCGTGTCCTGGTGAAGCCGCTGTCCGGCGGACGGCACGCGATCATCGCATTCAGCCTCGACAACCTCAACAGCACCGTCACTCGCCTGGAGGTCGCGGATGCGCTGGCCGGGGCGATCGCCATCGCTGTGCTGGCGGGTATCGGGCTGCCGCTCGTGCGCGCCAGCCTGGCGCCGCTGGCCCGGATCGAGACGACGGCCGCGGCGATCGCTGGCGGTGACCTTTCGCGGCGCATCGACCATCCATCACGCGACACCGAGGTTGGCCGCATGGCTGATGCTCTCGACACGATGCTGGGCCGGATAGAGGCCGCGTACCAGGCGCGCGCGGAAGGCGAGCGACGTGCCCTCCGGTCCGAAGACCGGATGCGGCAGTTCGTCGCCGACGCGAGCCATGAGCTGCGCACGCCGCTGACGTCGGTCAGGGGGCTGGCCGAGTTCGGCCTGGAGCAGGGCCAAGCGGCCTGCCCCGAGGAGCTGCTGCGGCTGATGAGGCTCGGAACCGACGTGACCGTCACCCAGCCACCAACGGCCGGCTCCGGCGGCGGAACCCGCTTCAACTTCCCGGGCGGCCCGCCTGGCCAGCAGAAAACAGGCACCAGCTTCAGCCGGGACATCCTCGCCGGCCGGGCGATGGGAACGATCAAATCCTCATCGGTCACCACCGTGTCGGGCCTGAAAGACGTCGCAAGCGCGACCGGCGCGCTTGTCCTCAATGACCTGAAGCTCTCCGGCACGGTCCCCGCAGGAGGCAGCCAGCCCGGCGCGCAGGGTGGCACGGGAGCCGGGTCGATCAACAGTAGCTCGTTCACCGTCACCGGCGTCGATCCATCCCATGACTCGCTAGGGCCGCTCAGTTCCGGCGCGATCACCGTGGGACACAACCTCACGGCGGGCGAGTCGAACTCGAATGTCACCGTCGTGAACTCCGACTACGCCAAGGCACAGAACCTCAACGTCGGATCGACGATCACAGTCGCCGGCAAGGCGTTGAGCGTCATCGGCATCGTCCAGCCCGCGCAAGGCGAAAGCTCCGTCGACGTCTACATCCCGCTGGCCCGCGCGCAGGCCCTGGCGAACATGCCCGGCGAAGTGAACACCATCTACGTGTCCGCTGCCAGCGCCTCCGACATCGGCGCCGTCTCCGCCGAGATCTCCCGCGCCCTGCCCACCGCGACGGTGACCACCTCCAGCAACCTGGCCAGCGAGGTGACCGGGTCGCTGGCCAGCGCCTCCACCCTGGCCAACAGCCTCGGCACCTGGCTGGCCGTCGCCGTGCTCGCCGCTGCGTTCGGGCTGGCGAGCATCCTCACGATCGTCGCGGTCTCCCGGCGGGTCCGCGAGTTCGGCACCCTCAAGGCGATGGGCTGGCACAGCCGCAGAATCATCCGCCAGATCATGGGCGAAGCACTCGTCACCGGCATCGTCGGCGGCGCAGCAGGCGTGGGCATCGGCTACGGTGCCGCCGCCATGCTCGAGACGCTGGCGCCACCGCTGACCGCGACCACGACTGCCGGTTCCGGCGGGCCAGGCGGTCCCGGCGGGCCTGGCGGTCGTTTCGGGCAGGCAGCCGCCTCCGCCGCCCATACCGTCTCCGCCCACCTGATCGCACCCGTCACGGCCGACGCCGTCGCCCTGGCCGTCGCGCTCGCCATCGCCGGCGCCGTGATCGCCGGGTCGCTCGGCGGCTGGCGGGCCGCCCGGCTGCGCCCCGCAGCGGCGCTGGCACGAGTTGCGTAATGACCGAAGGGATAACCCATGTACCGGGCTCACTGATGTCACCAAGAACTACCCGAAGGGCCGCGGAGTCGTCCACGCGCTGCACGGCGTGAACATGGTCGTCGGCAACGGCGACTGGGTCGCCATCCAGGGGCCGACCGGCCACGGCAAGAGCACCCTGCTGCAAATCCTCGGCGCCCTCGACCGCCCGACCTCAGGCACCGTGGACCTGGACGGCCAGAACCTGGCGGCCATGCGAGAAACCCAGCTCACCAAGGTGCGCGACCTCGATCGGCTTCATCTTCCAGACCTTCAACCTCATCCCCACCTTTGTCCGCCCAGGAAAACGTCGAGACCGCGCTCGTCCCGCTCGGCGTCGACACCGCGCAACGGAAAGACCGCGCCAGGCAGGCACTGGCCGAGGTCGGGCTGGGCGACCGGGCCCGGCACCTGCCTCCGAGCTCTCCGGCGGCCAGCAGCAGCGGGTGGCGATCGCGCGGGCCCTGGTCAAGGAACCGCGAGTTCTCCTCGCCGACGAGCCCACCGGCAACCTCGATGAAGGCACCCGCGACGACATCATGAAGCTCCTGGGGTATCTCTGGTACGAGCGTGGGCTAACCCTCGTGATCGTCACCCACGACACCTCCGTGGCACGCAGGGCCCGGCAGACCGCCATCATGCGCAACGGCCAGATCACCGTCTAGGACTCCCCCGCCCGGCACGCGATGGGATAACCATCGCCGGCAGCGGAATACCGCAGCAAGGGTGCCAGCTCGCCGTGCCGCGACTCGCCAGCGCGGCGCGGCGAGCTGCCCGTAGGGCATTGGAGGCAGGCCCCAACCCCGACCTGTGGTTAGCCGGACCCAGGTTGGTGGCCAGCACGGTTTCTCCCCGGCCGCCACGTGCCTAACGTCGCCGGCAGCGCAGCCAGGGAGGCCCGGGATGAAAGGAGAGGTCGGGTGGATCGGATCGTGCGGGCCCGGGGGGTTCGGAAGGTCTACCGCAGCGGCCGCGAGGTGGATGCCCTCAAGGGCGTCGACATGGACATCTCCAGGGGGAACTGCTGGCCATCGTGGGACCGTCGGGGTCGGGCAAGACGACGCTGCTGAACTGCCTGTCCGGCCTGGAGGTGATCGACGGCGGCGAGATCCTCGTGGAGGGGGCCAACCTGGCAGGACTCGGGGACAACGAGCGGACCGGGTACCGGGCAGGCATATGGGGTTCGTGTTCCAGGCCTTCAACCTCCTCCCGGTGCTCAGCGCGGTCGAGAACGTCGAGCTTCCCCTGCTGCTGGGGGTGGGCGGCAGGCTGGCCAGGGCCAGGGCGCTGGACACGCTCCACCTGGTGGGGCTGGCCGAGCGGAGCGACCACCGGCCCGACCAGTTGTCCGGCGGTGAACAGCAGCGTGTCGCCGTGGCCCGCGCGCTGATGCACCGCCCCGCGATCGTGTGGGCGGATGAGCCCACCGGGAACCTCGATTCCGAATCCAGCGCGGCGGTGATGGCGCTCATCAGGCGGCTCAACGGTGACGGCCAGACCATCGTCGTGGTGACCCATGACCCGCAGATCGCGGCAGCAGCCGGCCGAACCGTCCGGATGCGCGACGGCCGGATCGAGGACGGGGGTAACGGCAGGGGAAGCACCCCGGCCGAGGGCGAAGCCCTGCCGGTGGCCGCGCCTAACGCTGAGGGGACGCCCCGATGAGCCCCGCGGTGCTGTCGCTGGCCGGGTTGTTCGTCCTGGCATACGGCGCTGTGACAATCTTCGTTCTGCGCCACCGGGTGCTCGGGCGGCTGGCCCTGCGGGAGGCTGTTCGGCGCAAGGGCCAGAGCCTGCTAATCGTGGCCGGCCTGATGGTGGGGACCGCCGCAATCACCGCGGCGCTGGTCGCCGCGGACTCGGCCGGCGACTCTTCGCTCGACATCGCGTTCCACAACTGGGGGTACGTCGACCTCACGGTGACCGGCGGAGACCGGTTCTTTCCGAAGACCGTGTCCGACCAGCTCGCCGCCTCACCGGCCGTGGCGCGGGTGACCGACGGGGGTTCACCAGGGATCGACCTGGCCGGGTCGGTCGCGGACCTCGACACCCGGCAGGGCGCCTCCGCAATCACGCTGGTGGGCTTCGACCCGGGTGCGCAGGAACCATTCGGCGCTTATCTGCTGACCACCGGGCGGCGAACATTCGGGCAGGACCTCGCGCCTGGCGAGGTGCTGCTCTCGCGGGTGCTTGCCAGCAGGCTCGACGCCAAGACGGGTGACCACATTCAGGTCGGTGTGAACACCGGGCCGGCCGGTGCGCCACCGGTGGACCTACGCGTCGCCGGGGTCGCCCGGGCGGAGGGGCCCGGGGGCTACACGCTGAGCTCGGCGGTGTTCGCGCCGCTGGTCACCGCGCAGCGGATCGCTGGTACCGACCTGATCAACGTGGTTCGGATCTCTGCCCCGGGTGGTATCCGCGACAGCGTGGCCGCCGGACACTGAGCCGCGCCCGTTATCGAACGTGCCGTCAGCGCACTCGGATCGGAGGTTCCACTGGAGGTGCGCGAAGCCAAGGCCCGCGATGTCGGCAGCGCCGAGGCGAACGCGCTGCTGTTCCGGGCCATGCCCATCGGGATGAGCACACTCGTGGTGGCGGCCGGTGCCGCTCTCATGGTCAACCTCACCTGGATGCTGGCGCAGGAGCGCCGGTCACGGCTGGGTCTGCTGCGAGCGCTCGGCCTCAAGCGCGGCCAGCTGGTGGGCCTCGCGGTCACCGAAGGGGCCCTGTACAGCCTGGCCGCCGGGGTCGTGGGGACGGCCATCGGCGCCGCCGCCGGCCAGCTCGTGTCCGCCCGGTTCGGCGACGTCTTCGCGGCGTACGCCGGATCGAATTTCGACCTCGCGTGCTCCTTCTCGCTGAAGGCCCCGGCACTGGTGGCTGCCTTCGCCTCCGGCACCGTCCTCACCCTGGCCGTGATCTTCCTCGCCTCCCGGAGGACCTCCCGGATGACCATCGTCGCGGCCATCCGTGACCTGCCCGAAACCCCCCGCCGGGAAGAAGCGCCGTCCGTGGGTGCGCAGAGCCGGGCTCGGGATCTTCGCAGCCATCGGCCTGGTGGCCCTTGTCCAGCCCTACCTGCCCCGACTGGCCGGCGGGATTGTCCTCATCCTCGTGCTCTCGTCGATGGCCCGTCCGCGGCTGTCGCCGCGCGCGCACGCCACGCTCACCGGGCTGACCCTCGCCGGGTGGTCCCTGGCCATGATCGGCACGTCGAAACCCGACCCCGACCCCCGCGCCTTCATCGCGATGTTCGCGGTGATCGTGGCGATGCTCACCCTGTTCGCGGTGCTCCACGTGATCAACCGCCCGGACTACGAGCGCTTCGGGAACGGCTACGACGTGCGGATCCAGTCGACCGGCTCGATCGCCGTGCGGCTCCCGGCCGCCGTGCAGGCCGACATCACCCGATCGGTCACCCTGCCAACGCGCGGCTACTTCGGGCCGGTGACCGGCGGCGACGTTTCGTAGAGCTCTGAGCGTACGCTCGTCCCCATGGTCCAGGTGCAACCCGGCGTCGCCGGCAGCCCGCCGGTGCGGCTGACTGGACGCGATCGCCGATTCGGCACCGACCGTGCCGTGTGGGCGGCGATGGCCCGCGACCCGTCGCTGGTCGTCTCGAGCCTCGGCGCCCCTGGGCAGAAGATCACCCATCAGGGGCAAGACGGCCCCGTCACCTTCACCATCGTCGGGTCTCAGTCACCTGGCCTGCTGCCCGGGGTGTTCGGGACCGAGCGAGCCCTGGGCGCGTTCCGGGCCGCCCCGCTGGGAGCCACCGTGCTGCTGGACATCCAGAACCCCGCCGAGGCCGGTACGGTGGCCGGACCGTCGAGCGGTCCCTGTTCGCGCAGGGGGTGGACGCCGAGTCGGTCCAGGCGCTGCTCAACAAGGCATACCGGGCCGACCAGTCGCTCCTTTCCGTCATCGACGTGGTGATGCGGATGGGCCTGGTCGTGGGCATCCTGGGCCTGGGGATCGTGGCCTTGCGCGTGGTGACCGAGCGGCGGCATGTGATCGGAATCCTGCGGGCCATCGGGTACAAGCGCCGGGCAGTGATCCTCGCACTGCTGACCGAGTCCGCCGTTACCGCCACCATCGGGGCGGGGGTCGGCATCATCGCGGGGGTAGCGATGGGTTACCTGTTCTACCGCCAGGGCAATTCGCATTCCGGGTTCGGCCTCGACCTGGCCAGCATCGGGGGTGTCCTGGCGCTCATCTACCTGGCAGTGCTGCTGGTGACCGTGGGTCCGGCGTGGCGAGCGTCGCGACTCCCCCCAGCGGAGGCCGTGCGGCATACGGAGTAAGTGCGCCGCCCGCCGGCAGTCGCCCGGCAGCAGGCACCAACTAGTCGGGAGCACTCGCGGGCGTGCCGGAAGGCGCAGCGGCCTTAGCCCGATCCCGGCCAGCATCGACGGTGTCTGCGCGCCAGGCCCTTGGCCCGGCCGCGGTGCCGTGGAAGCTGGCGGCACGGTGACGGGCTGGGAGACGCACGCCGCTGCCCGGCTGGCTGGGCTGGTGCCGCGGCCGCCGGTGGTGCCTGGGCCGCCGGGGTGCTGCGCGCGCCGACGTCGGGCCAACCCCTCACGCGGGCGGGCGCCGGTGCGTGGGCAGCGCACGTCCCGGGCTCACAGCCGTGCATGACAGGATGCGGCGAATGGTTCGGCAGGATGAAAATCACCACACTGGCGAGCGCGGCAGCGCCAGCAGCCGTCCCGAGCGCCGGATACCACCGGTGCCCTGGACCGACGGCCAGCCACCGCCCGCCGCCGGGGGCACGGTGGCGCGCCGCGCCGGCAGCGCGGTGCGTGACCATCAGCATGCCTCCCCCTCGGGATCAAGACCGCGGGCGCCGCTCTGACAACACCACAGCCAGCTAACCGGAAACGTGAAACAAGAGGGCAAGCGCAGCGTAGCAACCCAGATAGTCCACCTTTGCGGTAGACACCTCGAAGTGGCCGGACGGGAGCCGCCGTGCGTGGAGGCGGGCCGGCCCGCAGGATCGCGCGGTGCGCCGCCAACTCCGAGAACGGCGCGCCGCTCTCGTCCAACCCGCGCCGGTGCACCACCAACGTCGGCATACCTCGGACGAACGCGTGTGACATGTTCGACACCGTTGATGCGGAACGGAGGTAACCCCGCGCGGCCGGCGCCGCGTCTACTTAGCAGTGCCCCGGCCAGGCGGTGCATGAACGTTCTGCCTGGCGGGGCCGCCAAGTCCGTGCGTGCGGCTCCGGTGACAGTTGCGCGAGTATCCAGGCCCGCCTTCGTTCAGTGCGCGCCGAGCGGCCCGCACGATTGGTGCGGCACGTCGATCCGAGGGAAGGTCCGATGACGCATCCACACGAGAGCCTGGGGCGGGAGGCCAATGCAGCCTTTGGCCGCGGAGACCTCAATGCCCTGCAGAATTACTTCGCCGAGGACATCCGCTGGCACGTCCACGGCAGAGGACCTCTGGCTGGTCATCACGAAGGTATCGCTCAGGTGATGGGGCTATTGAGCAAGATCTCCGAGCTCTCCGGGGGCACGGCCCGGCTTGAGCTGCATGACATCCTGGCCAACGACAACCACACCGTCACGCTGGCTACAATTCGCGCAGAGCGGGCGGGCAAGCACTATCAGGACAATCTCGTACAGGTCGCTCACGTCCAGAACGGCAAAGTGACCGAGATCTGGACTCATCCAGCCGACCCCTACGCGGCCGCGGAGTTCTGGTCGTAGCAAGAGGGCGCTGACCAGAGCGGCCCTCCATGTGAGGACGGCCGCTGGCCGAGATCTTCGGCGTCGGCCAACCATGCGACCCGCATGGCCGCGGTCACCCAGATCCGCAACCGGCACAGCGACGGCCGCGCCTACTACGACAAGAAGATCACCGAGGTCGATGGTGCGTTAAGGGGTCAGCCGATCGGGTCGGCGGGCTGTGCTGGGTGGTGCAGTTTGGCCGCACGTAGTCCGAGGTAGCGCTGTTCGGGCAGGCTGTCGTGTGGGAGTCCAGCTTCGCCGCCCTCGACCCGGCCATGGCTGCCCAGCTGGCCCAGATGTGGGAGGCTTACCTCGGCGGAAGGGCAGATGGTGGGACCTCGTCGGGGTGTCAGGCGGTCTCAAGGATGGCCCGGAGGCTGCGGAGATCCTTGTGGTTGGCGCGCCTCACGGCGATGGTCATGAGGGGCGCTGCGACCTTGGAGAATCCAGCTGGCTCCCCGCGGTTCCGCAGCGTCATCAGGGTTGAGCGGTTATCTATTGCCTGCCAAGTGTAGGTGGTTTCCATGGGAATGGTCCCTGCGCTGTACGCATGACGAGCCGCTCAGCTGGGATGAAGTCGGTTATCTCGTAGGTATAGGCGAGATGCCGGCCGAGAAAGTCTGCCGTGAACGCTACCCGTGATCCAGCTCGCAGCGGCGGGTCGGTTTCCCACGTGATCGACGTGATGTTCCCGCACCAGGTCGGCGTGTTCGACGGGTCGGCGGCATAGGCTGCGACGACGTCGGCGGGCCGGGTGATCACGATCTCGGTTAGCACGTCAACGGCCACGGCGTCCTCCGGTCTCGTCAGTTGTCTTGCTTCCGTGTTGCCGGTGCAGGGTGGTGAGCCGCTCACCCGGCTGCTCTTCCGGGTAGGCGGCCGGGCCCTCGCCTGCGACAGCGGCGGTCAGACGGGCGAGGAAGCGTGACCAGCCGTCGTCGTGCAGGAGGCCCAGGTCTCCTGCCAGGCCAGTGTGAACCAGCCGAAGCCGGGTCTGGCGGGCATCCTCGCTGGGTGTGAGTGTCACCTCCACACGCGAGGTGCCTGGTGGCAGCGCGAAGCCCGGGTCGGTCCAGCCCCAGGTGAATACCAGGCGCCCGGGCCGCTCCACGATGACGTACTGTCCCTCGCAGAACTGCCCGGGTGTGATCTCGAAACGGAAGCGGCATCCGGCCCGCGGCTGAAGACCGGCCGAGACGCCTATCCGGCACACAAGCCCTCCTCGCCGGAGTTTGCGAGCTCCGCCTACAGACTGGCAAGCCTGCTGCCCCAGAACTGGTCCAGCATCGCCCGCAGCTCCGCGAGGCGATCTGCGCGCGCGCGGTAAAGGCGGCGGGTCCCCTCAGCCCGGACACTGACCAGATCGGCCTCTCTCAGCACCTTGAGATGCTGTGACGCTGCCGGCCGGGAGAGCTTGCAGCTTCTCGCAAGGTCACTCGGCCTGCGCTCGGCGTCCCAGGTCAGCTCCAGCATCTGCCGGCGCCGTGGGTCAGCAAGGGCACGCAGGGCGGCCTCCCCATCGAAATGAGCCATCGTGGCCACGGTGCTTGCATATTAAGGCAACATGCAACTTCAGCCGCCTGGGAGACATCGCCGAACGACCGTCCTGATACCGGTGAGCAGCTGGAAACGGGCAGGGAGCGCAACAATGCGACCATGCTGTTTGCGTCCTGAACCCGCACGAGCAGGAAACCGATGACCTGGACCGCCGCCTGGGCGCGTGCTGCGCGGCCCTGCCAGCTGATGCGGGACCGAATCCGCTCCGTGCTGCGGGCCCTGTTGGTCGCGCCGCCCAGACCCTATGCCTCAGCCCGCAATTTGGGTCTCGCGGGCGGAGGGTTGCGGGGGGACGTGAGCCGGGCCGAGCCTCCGGACGCCTGCGTTTGGTTCGCCAGGCGGTACGGCCGTGAACCGGAAGGTGCCTGGTTTGCGCCCGGCCGGGTCAATCTGATCGGCGGCCCGGATTACAACGAGGTGTTCGTGCTGCCATTCGCCCTCGGCACCGGGGTGTCCGCAGCCGCCTCTCGGCGGCCTGATGGGCAAATCGCGCTGGTGTCCCGACAAGCTGGCGGCGATCCGGTCCTGCTGTCCATCGACACGCTAGAACCCGGATCGGTGGGCGGGTGGGCTGCCTATGCGGCCGGGGTGGCCTGGGCGCTCCGCCAGGCGGGCTACCTGGCCGGTGGCGCTGACGTGGCGATAGACGCCGACCTGCCCCCGGGTGCTGGGCTCTCGTCCTCGGCGGCGCTGGCGTGCTCGGTGGCGCTCGCGCTGACCGAGCTTTACGAACGGTCTGTGCCGAGGCCTGAGCTGGCGGGCCTGGCCCGGCGGGCCGAGAACGACTTCGCTGGCGTGCCGACGGGGGTCATGGACCAGTTGGCTGTATTGCTCTGCCGCGCAGGCCACGCGCTGCTGCTCGATTGCCGCACGGGCACGGGGACGGCGGTCCCGCTTGACCCTGCCGCTGCCGGTCTGGAACTGCTGGTCCTCGACACCCGCGCCCCGCGTGCTCTCGCCGATGGCCGCTACGCGGCACGCCGCCGGGCCTGCCAGGATGCCGCCGCCATGCTGGGCGTGCGGTCGCTGCGAGAGATTGCCGACGGCCCCGAGGCACTGGCGAGGCTGACCGAGCCGTTCCTTCAGCGTGCGGCCAGGCACGTCATCTCGGAGAACCGCCGCGTCCTGGCGGCCGCCGAACTGCTCCGTGCCGGCCAACTGGCCGGCATAGGCAGGCTGCTGACAGCCTCGCACCTGTCGCTACGCGACGAGTTCGAGGTGTCCTGGCCGCAGGCTGACGAGGCGGTCGAGGCCGCCATCGACGCCGGCGCGCTCGGTGCCCGCATGACCGGCGGTGGCTTCGGCGGCTCGGTCATTGCGCTCGTGCCCGCTGACCGCGCAGGTCAGGTCGGCCAGGCGGTAACCGAGCGGTTCGCCCGGCGCCGTTGGCCGGCGCCGGGCTACCTGGCCGCCGTGCCGTCCGGCGGCGCCTGCCGCATACGCTGAACCCGCAGGACGAACTGACCGCGGACATGCGAGGAACTCGCCTGGCGCACCGGCCCCAGGAAGCGCCCCGTCCCCTCGGGCGCCGGGCACCGCACCCGAGCTCCACCGAGACCTCAGCTGGCGGATCTTTGGAACTTAAGAGAGCCGTGCCCTCTCAGCCGGGTAGGTATGAGCTCAATCAGGGCTGGCTGTTCGGTGGCTTGTACCGCGACGGCTCGGCTGATCCCGGGTATGACGACGGCCGCTTCAGCCGGGTGACCCTGCCCCACACCGTTGTCCCGCTGTCATGGGGCGGCTGGGACCACGCCGCCTGGGAGAAGATCTGGATCTACCGGCGCCACCTGGACGGCTCACAGCTGGCCGCAGGCCGCGTGTTCGCAGACTTCGACGGCATCATGGTCAATGCCACAGCGGTGGTGAACGGCACACTCGTCGGCAGTCATCAAGGCGGGTATCTTCCCTGGTCCGTCGAGCTGACCGGCTACCTGGTGCCCGGGGACAATGTGCTGGCGGTGATCGTGGATTCGCGGTGCCTGCCCGTGCCGCCACACGGGGCACGCCCTGGTGCGAGGGCGGTGGACTACCTGCAGCCGGGCGGCATATACCGGGACGCCGCGCTGCGGGTGCTGCCGGAAATCTTCCTGTCCGACGTGTTCGCCAGGCCAGCCGACGTGCTCAGCGCCAGCCGGAATGTCGACGTTCAGTGCACGGTCGATGCGGCCTCGGTGCCGCCCGGCCCGGCGACTATCACCGCAGAGTTGCTCGACGGGCCGCGGAGGCTCGCCACCGCGAACACGTCGCTGGAGGTCAGCACGGCTGACGTCGCTTCCAGGGCGGCGGTCACCACGCTGAACCTCAGCGGCATCGGGGACGTGACGCTATGGTCACCGAGCACCCCGAAGCTCTACACCGTCAGGGCCACTGTGTCGGCCCCGGCACCCGGCCACGCCGCCCCGGCCACTCATGCCGTCTGCGTCAGAACCGGCTTCCGCCAGGCCAGGTTCGAGCGCGGCGGCTTTTACCTTAACGGCGAGCGGCTGCAGATCTTCGGCCTCAACCGCCACCAGCTGTTCCCCTACACCGGCATGGCCATGGCGGCAGGGCTGCAGCGCCGGGATGCCGAGATCCTCAAGCACGACCTGAACTGCAACATGGTGCGCTGCTCGCACTACCCGCCATCGCCGCACTTCCTCGACGCCTGCGACGAGCTCGGCCTGATGGTCTGGGAGGAGCCGCCGGGCTGGCAGTATGTCGGGGACGCGGCCTGGCAGGATCTGGCGGTGCAGAACGTGCGCGACATGGTGACCCGCGACCGCAACCGGCCGTCGGTGATTGTCTGGGCCACCCGGCTGAACGAGACCGCCAACTACCCGGGCCTGTACGCCCGGACCCGCAAGCTCGCCGACGACCTGGACGGTTCACGGCAGACGACCGGCGCGATGAGCATCCGTTCCACCACCGGCTGGGCAGAGGACGTGTTCGGCTACGACGACTATCACTCATCCAAGGGCAGCGCCAGGCTGCTGCCACCGCTGCCCGGCATTCCTTACCTGGTCAGCGAGGCCGTGGGGGCGCTGGCCGGCCCGCCGGCCTACCGGTGGACCGACACCGCGGCAGTGCTCGCCGCGCAGGCACTCATGCACGCCCAGGTGCACAACATCGCACGATCAGACACCCGCTACGCCGGGCTGCTCGGCTGGGCTGGCATCGACTACGCCTCGCTCAACGGCGGCAACCGCGTCTGGAAGTCGATGAAGACTCCGGGCGTCCTCGACACCTTCCGCGTCCCCAAACCCGGCGCCGCGTTTTACCGCTCCCAGGTAAGCCCGCAGGCACGGCCGGTTGTCCTGCCGATCTTCTTCTGGGACTTCGGCCCCAGCTCGCCGCCGGACGGCCCCGGTCCCAACGCGACGATCGCCACCAACTGTGACCGTCTCGAGATCTACGTCGGCGGCAAACACTTCGCAACCGGGACCCCGGACGCCAAGCTGCTGGGCAGCCTCGCCCACCCACCGGTCTTCGCAGATCTCACCGTCAACGGATCCGGCCTTCCGGACCTGCGCATCGACGGCTACGCCGGCGAGCGGCCGGCGGTGTCAGTCCGCATGTCCGCAAACCCCGCCCGCGACCGTATCGCGCTGACCGCAGATCACCCGACGATCCAGGCGGACGGCACAGATACCACCCGGGTTACCTTCCGCGCGGTGGACGCCTACGGCAACCAGCGACCCCACATCACAGGCGACGTCAGCCTGGCACTGACAGGGCCTGCCCTGCTGGTCGGCGACAATCCGTTCCCATTCGGGACCTACGGTGCCGTAGGCGGCGCCTTCCTCCGCTCCATCCCCGGCCAGGCCGGCACGGTTACCATCACCGCCAGCCACACCCTGCTGGGCCACAGCACGATCCGCATCAGAGTGGTCCCGCCCGCCCACAACCGGCGATTCGCCGCATGAGCCGCCGCCAGGTCACCGCGACGCCAGGGCTCGGAGCTGACCAGGTCTAACCCGGCCAACCCGTACTTGGCGCAGCCACAGCCGCACACGGGCTGAGCATTCCCGGCGCGGAGTGCATGCGGGTGGTGTGGTATCCAGACTCTCCAGGCGCTCGCCCTCTGGCCGTCGATCGGCCGTTCCCATCAGCCAGGTTGCGTGTGGACTGTCTGCCGCCTGATCATCCGTTTCCGTCTCGCTATGTGGGCCAGGCTCGATCTGCCGGCACTCCGTCAAAGCCACGCCGGACGGTCGACATGTCGCGCCGGGGATGGGCCAGGATCGGATCCGGGGAACTCGAAGATGGGTTGCCGTGACCGCCTCTGCCCCAAATAATGGAGCAGGCAGGTGAGAGGCGAGCGATGAGTGCGGTAGCGAGGAAAGCCATCCAAGCGGGGACCCAGGCGAATGTCTGGCTGTACCGGCGCACGAACGGCCGGGTCGGCGGCCGGGGGATGGGGCGGCTCCCGCTGCTGCTGCTGACCGTGACCGGCCGCAGCAGCGGAACACCGCGCACCGTCCCGATCGCCTACTTCGACCACAACGATGACTACCTCGTCGTGGGAACGGGGATGGGCGGCTCCAAGCGAGCCCCGCAATGGTTTCTGAACCTCAAAGCGGCAGGCAAGGGCCGCATCCGGATCCGCGGGCGGGAGCACGACGTTGACGCGCACCTGACCAGCGGCCCCGAGCGAGACGAGTTGTGGGCGCAGATCGCCCCGCGCGCCCCGCACTTCGCCAGGTTCCAGGCACGGACTGGCCGCACGCTCCCGATCGTGGTCTTGACCACGCGCTCCTCGTAGTGCAAGCCAGCGGCGACGGGCGCCTGCCGGCTGCCCGCCCATGCCGAATTGAGCATGTTGCTGGAGCATGACGTATTGGGGTTCTGCTGTCCCGGGCGGACTACGAAGCTCTGGAGGAGACGGCGCACCTGCTCCGGGTCCCCGCCAACGCAAGGCGGCTGATCGAGAGCCTCCAGCAGGCCCGCTCCGGTCAGCGCGCAGAGCACGACCTGGCCCAGTGAGACTCGTTTTCACACCTCATGGCTGGGAGGACTGCACCTACTGGCTTTCGGCCGACCGGGCCGCTCTCAGGCGGATTAACCGGCTGATTGATGACGCGTTGCGTGAAGCTGCCGCCGGGATCGGCAAGCCTGAGCCACTCCGCCACATGCTCGCGGGCGCGTGGTCGCGGCAGATCAGCGAGGAACACCGGCTGGTCTACTAAGGTCGACGGCGAGGACCTGGTGATCCTGCAAGCCCGACTCCACTACAAGTAAATGGCGCTGCTTTGCCGCTGTGCTCTCCTGTCAGACCCGCCGGCGTACAGCTGGGGCGCGTCCCCGGTGACCGCGGCATCCGCGATGAGACCTGGCTGACTCCGGCGGTCACGCGACCAGCCTGGCACCCCACGCGCATGATCAGGGTTAGACTGCCGGCTTGACGTGATGCTCGTTCGCGCCTTCCTCCCATCGGGGGCGGCGGATGGTGACTGACCGGGACGTGGAAGAAGCCCTGGCGCGCAGCTTCCTGGGGAGGCTGCCGCCGGAAGTCGTCGCGAGGCTGCGGTCAGAGGGGGAACGTGCCGACTACCCGGCGGCCCCACGATCTACCGGGCTGGTTCGGCCCCGAGGGCGATGCTGGTTGTGCGCGGTTTGATCCGTGTCTACATGACCTCCCGGAGGGCAGGCAGGTCACCGTTCGGTACGCGTGGGCCGCTGACGTGCTGGGAGGGATCGCGGCCCCGGCTGATGATCTGCTCCACCGGCGTGGTCATCGGGACGCTCTCACACTGCTCCCGCAAGACCGTGACGCAGCGCCACCACCTGCCGCTGGCGGGCAGGTAGCCGCAACAGCGCAGCCATGATCCCCGGATCGACGGACGTGCCGGCATTCAGCGCCACCAGGTCCTGCGCCACCTCCCGGTCACCGACACTCACGAGTAACCAGGCACTCATCTTTCGCCTCGCGGTAAAACTCCGCGTAGTCCAAACGCCGCGAACCCACGCCCCTCCTACGCACAACCACCCCGCGCCGGCTACCTGAACCGGCCGACGCACCCGACCTCCGAGTCCCGGCGAGCGGGGTAACCCATAGCGACCTACCCACCTCAGTAGCCAGGCCGACATTGCTCTGTCCGCGCACGCCAGCTCCACCAAACCGCTGCCGGGCGCGCTGGCCGCCCTGTCCCAGCGGCAGCGGCTGGCCGTCGTGCTCGTGCGTGGCAACGGGTGCACGCTGCGCGAGGTGTCGGAGCTGACTGGCATCAGGCAGACAACCGCGCAGAACCACGCGGAGCGGGGCCTTGCCCGGCTGCGCCAGGCTGGGAGTAAACGATGAGAACTGACCTGAACGAGCAGATCCGCGAGCTGATCGACGGCGGTACGCGCCTGGTCTCGTTCGCCGAGATCATGGCCCGCCAGCCGGTGACAAGGCCGCGTCCGGCAAAGGTGCCAGTCAAGCACCATCCCCGCCGGGCCGCCGCAGTCGCCGCCAGTGCTGCCGCCGCTGGCATTGCGGCCACAATCACCGTCGCCCTGCTCGGCGGCGCGGTCGGCCGGGAACGATCCGGCCATGCTGGCACCGTGCTCACCGCGGCCAGGGTGCACCAGGTCGCGGCCGCGTCCGGGACCGCGCTGGCGCACTCCGGTCATGTGCGGATTACTTACTCGGATGTCTCCTCGCTTGACCCGAGCGGCCGTAGCGCGGGGACGGACGACATCACGTTCTCCGGCAAGGACTGGAATTACGTCAGGGACCAGACTGCGCCGCCGAACGGGCGGACGATCAACCGGGTGGTCGGCGGCCAGGCGTACTACTACCTCACGGGAAAGGCCGGCCTGCGCTGATACCGCGAGACCAACCCGCGCGAGCTCGCCACGGTGACCTCAGTGACTGCCCCGGACCCGCGCAAGCTGCTGCGCGTCCTGGACCCGGCCGCGCGGTTCGTGCGGGTCGGCCACCAGGTCATCGGCGGGATCCGAGTTGAGCAGCTGCGTGCCACCCGGCTCGGCCACCTACCCGGGCTGACGGCGCTGCCGGGCGATGCCGGGCCGATCGGACGAGTGACATCCCTGGACGTCTGGGTCCACAGCCACGGGGTCATCCGCCAGATGCACCTCACGTCACAGATGCACGTCACGACGAATAGCAGGGAGAAGTTCGTCGTGGTGAAGAACGGCACCGTGAAGGTGAAGACGCTGGGCCCGCCCGTGCCGGTACGCCACGGCGTCGAGCGGGCATCGGCATGGATTAGCTTCCTGAACATCGGCGAGCCACAGAAGGTCACGGGGCCAGCGCACGCCATCCCGGTCTACAGCCACGGGTAACAGACCAGTCCGAGGCGCACGCAGGCCGGGCTGGATGCCGATGCCGGTTCCGGGCATGGGCTGGTTCTCGACCTGCGAGGACCCGCACGGGAACGAGTTCATGCTCTGGCAGACCGACACGTCGGCCCCCGCTCCGTCAGGAGAACCGGTGCAGTTGAACCCGCGGCCTGCTTGCTCGCGGCCTCTCGCTCCGCTAAGAGAACACTCGGCCTGGCTCGCGCTCACAACCGATCAGGGCGGGTTCCTGGCCGCATACGCGAATCGCAGGTTCGGGCGTGTCGCTGTGCCGCAGCCCTCCGATCGCCGGACCCCGCCTGGCCGCAGCGCGTGCCGGCCCGTTCAGCCAGAAAATCCCGCAGGCGGCGCGGCGACGATGTAGTGGAAGCGGATCGGTCCTGCCGGCCCGCTCAGCTTGACGAGGCGGAAATGCCAGGTCGCCTGCGGCATCGGGCACCACTCCTCGCCCTGGGTGCAGATGTCGAAGGCGCCATGCCGCCGGCAGGACAGCGACGGGTCGTTGCGGCTCGCCCTACTCCAGATCTTCAAGACGGCAGTGTTCGGGCTGCGCGCGTCGACAAATGCGCGCACTCCGTGCCGAACGATGAGCTGGTTGCGCAGGATCACGCCGCTCGGCTCGCGGAAGGTGAACGTCCTCGTTGCCCGCCCTGACGGTTCGCGCCGGACCTCGCCGCGCTAGCATCCTGTTTCTGTGCATCAGGCACCCCGCTGAGCCGACTGCGCTGAGAGTATCACCCGGATAACAGGCCTCCTACTCCTTTGAAGGCCGGGAACTAGCGACTCCTCGGCGACAACGAGCGTCGTCACCCCTGCGCCAGAGCACCCAACCGAACGCGGCAAGGTAGTGCGTTTCCCGCGCAAGGCTGGAGATTCAGATCGATCGCGCACGCCTTAGCTGCTTGTACCAGGCCGCAACGAGAACACAGAACACGCCGAATGCCAACCACAGGCACCAGGTTGATGCACCGAAGTACACGAGGGCGGCGGAAAGGAGGACCGGGCTCCATGCGATCGCCAGGAGTATGACGGGTACAGAGCCAGCCCGAGCGCCGTCAAACTTCAGCCGCTGCCTGCCCCTGTTGGAGGATAGAAGGATGTACATAGCAACCGCGTAGGCGAGAAACGCGAGGAGGACAGCGACAGCCCAGCCGTGATATGCCCTCGCCTGCTGATCGACGATACGGCGCATGACATCGACGACGATGAACGCGGCCAGCACGGAAGCGAGCGACGTAGCTAAGCGATGCCGGGCAATACGCAACATGTCACTTAGTCTGCCCGAACCAGGCTGGCCCGCTCAGCGCTCAGCCACCACCTTCCGCCGGACAAACTGGCGAAGTTTCCCGGCCGGTCTTGCCATGCCGGATTCTCTAGCAGCCATGCACCTGGAGTGTCGCGGCGTTGTCTGATCCAATGGAGCCGAAGGGCCGAGGCGGAGGGAGCCGCAAATGACGGTGGCGGGGGCGTGGAATGTGGAGAATCTGTTCCGGCCGGACGGTGATTTCGGCCCGCGCGATGCGGACACCTACCAGGCGAAGATCCAAGGCTTGGCCGATATCATCAGCCGGGCCGATGCCGATGTCCTGGCAGTCGAAGAGGTCGGCGACCCAGCGGCCCTGGACGACGTGGCGGCCCTGCTGGAGGGCGAATGGCGGACAGTGACCTCCGCCATCTTCGAGCCGGCACATCCGATCCGTGTCGGGTTCTTGTCCAGGTTGCCGTTCGAAGTCATCGCCGACGTCGCAACGTTCCCCATGCTGGTGCAGCCGGTCCAGGCCGATGACACGGGCGCCACGATCCAGAAGATGGGCCGCGGCGCACTGGCGGTCCGCATCCGCGAAGACTCAGGCCGGGACCTGGTGATGGCTGCCTGCCACCTGAAATCCAAGCTACTGTCTTTCCCCGGCCCGGGTGGCACGTCCCGCTTCGCCCCGCATGACGAGGGCGAGCGCGCACGAGTGGCCGGCTACGCCCTGGACCGCCGCACCGCGGAGGCCGTCACCGTCCGTGCCTTGGCCGACGACCTGCTCGCCGGAGATGGGACCACGCGCCAAGTGATGGTGGTCGGTGACCTCAACGACGAACCACAGGCCGCAACCACCCAGATCCTGCTCGGCCCACCCGGCTCCGAACTGGGCACGCCCGGCGCCGACCGTCCCGACACAGGCGACGCCGCCCGGTTGTGGAACCTCGCCCCCCGCCTCCCCGAGGAGGAACGGTACTCGCGGATTTACCACGGCCGTCGCGAGCTGATCGATCACCTCCTGGTCAGCCAGGCGCTTCTTGGCCGTACCGCGGAGGTACACACCCTGCACCCAGGAACGCTGCCTTCGATTACCGACGACCCGGCGGCCCGCCGTAATGCACCCGCCTCCGACCACGCCCTGATCTACACCCGCCTGAGCAACTGAGGGCGGCTGCAGGCCGGCTGATGTCACGACCGGGCGAAGACGCGGCGCGGATCTACCCGATGCACACTCGGCATGTCACGGGAAGCGACTCGGGGCCGTCCGGCGGAGCCGGGCAAGGCCCGCCTGGCAGGGCGGGTCCGGTCACTGCTTGGGGATGTCCTTGCCCGGGTCGATGAACGGCTTGCGGACGGTCACGCCGCGGCGGCGCCCGGCGGGGGTCTGGACGTCGAATTCCTGGCCGAGCGGCTCGGCGAGCC
>WNGM01003528.1_pt1 | contig 38732 bp, 45 predicted proteins | sample 5400571 | NCBI WGS metagenome assembly WNGM01 (sample SAMN13153378, study PRJNA577476) | soil metagenome | isolation source: 100 cm soil or saprolite under Garry oak tree replicate 2 | place: USA:California | collected 2016-06-15 | reverse complement strand
TCATTAGTTTGATGGATGGATGCCTAGGCTAGATATTTTCCTTTGGTGTTGAACGGCGACGAATCCGAATATGCCTCCTGCTATGAGTAGTACTGGCGCAGGAGTCAGTGTGACTATCACATCGGCGGGGACAGTCTGACTTCCGAGAAATCCAAAATAGACCGGGGTGATCCACTGGATAATCATATTTCCCAGGTTTGCGGCTCCCATCGCCATTATTATCGCCGGCCAGGCGGCGCGTTGGGGGTCACGGCTATCCATGAGATGGCTGATCGCCCAGAACACGACCACGGTCGCTATTATGATCCAGACACCACTGATGCCAAAATAGTAGTTGTAATTGTACCGGTTGTCGACCAAGTAGGCGAGTCCGTATGCTACCATCTGGTAAGCCGCGCCCAGCAATGACAGTGTGAACGCGGCAATTGCGGCCCTGTCCGCCATAGTTGGGCAGGTCCAGATTAACGCGTGAATAAAGCTATGGGGCGTCCTGTTTGTTCAGGCCTCGCTAAGCCTCACGCGTGAAGAGAACGGAGTGCTCTCATAGAGACGTAGACTCCAATTAGAGAGAAGGGCAACCCGGCGACGAGAAGAATCGAGGTTCCAAATGTCGGAGGAGTAGGAGGCAGGAGGCCTAGCAGGTCGGGCACGTTCATTCCGGTCGGAACGAGGCTTAGGATCAGACTGAGAACATAGCCTCCCGGCCTTTTCTTATAGATTAGCAGGAACGCTGCTATGCCAATTCCGAAGACATAGAAGTACCAGACGGTTCCCCAGAGATCGAAGAATTGGTTCAGGGGAAACTGTCTATCCTCCCCGATTCCCGGAATGAGCAGGACGGCTAAGAGTAAACTCACAAAGAGAGTCCCGAGTAGAATCGAGCGAAATTCACTACGAATTTTCAGCTCTTGATGTTTGTCACTCCATTTTGGCCTCCATGGTCCTAGCCAGTGTAGCCATCTCTCTGCCTGCGCATTGTTGTTTGAAGCAAGTAGGCCAGACCGGATACGAAGAGCATTATTCCAGTGAGAAAGAAGAGTGTTCCACTTGCAGCCAGGGCGATAGCAGTTGCTGATGTGGTCATGCTAGCACTGATCTGGAGGAAACATGAGAGACAAGCGTTTCCGGTGACGTTGAGGGTTGGATAGATAAGCCATAATCCGAAACTCCACGATAATGGTGCTACAAACTGAAGAAGAATCGCCATCTTGTATCGACCTAGCAAACTCGAAGTGGGTCCGGGCTGTGTCAAACGATTCCCTGAGAGAACTTTCTATCCTCAGACTAATATCGATAGCTCGTCGGAGGGCAGAATTGTCACCCTCTACTCAATGGCCTGGTTGAACTCGACTATTATCCAGTATCGAAGCTGCCCAATCCGCAGATGAAAGCTAACGCGTCCGATCGTTGCAAGTGCCATTGTGGATGCAAAAGAAAGGGAGCGGAGGTCAAAGGGCTCAATGGCACAACATTTCGACTCGCGTTGTGCAAGGAGTGCTCGGAAAAACATGAAACGCGAAGGCTGAGATGAGCTCCCAATAACCTGGCTGTCAGCTTATTATTCGAGCTAGTTGTATCCTACTGGTATGTCTCTGCCTAAGCCGGGGGACACTGTCAAGGTTACTCTGTTGAACCGGGAGACGATTGAAGGTGTCGTCGAATGGGTTGATGGCAACGGTCTCTGGATCAAGGGGGCTCAGAGGTCGAGATGGGTCCCGCTCGAGGCTCTCTCCATGCCACACGACTCACACGAAGTTGAAGGCGTCCAAGAACAGGCGGCAGAATAGGCGCGACCGGACGCTAAGCGAAGAGAGTCCAGTCGGACTAGCCAGCTTCACCTTCAGTTTCGCCTGGGCCCTGTTCATCGTCTTTGAGAGGATAATCCTAAAGCTGCCATGGCCCTTGAAACAATTCTTGTTAAGACAGTTTCCTGACGAGTTCGCAGCCCAGAGGGCAGTTCTCCGATCGCAGACGCACTATCGTTAGCAGAGAGACAGGTTGACTGTCAGCTAGGACTGCTCGGTGTGGCCGGAGGAACCTACTGGGGCTGCTATGCTAAGCGTTTGGTCCATAACTTCAAGGATGTTCTTGAGTTCCTTCTTCATCAGCGTCGGATCATGGCTGAGGTTGAAGTAGTCAGCGAACGTTGTGGTCGTCCGCAGAGTCTTTGATCGTCCCAGCTTTTCGTAGCTGATCAGGTCCATCTCTTTCAGCTGCTTGACGTGCTGGTAGGCGAGTTTCCCACGGACAGCTATCACCCTTGACTGGGCAATGGGCTGTCTCAGCGCGATGAAAGAGAGGGTCCGGAGCGGACCCGGGGTCAGCAGTGGCCTGTTCGAGAGCTTCCGGACGTGCTTCGCAAACTCCGGCTTGAGCTGCATCACGAATCTTCCATCAGGCAGTTCCAGGACCTGGATCGGGCTCTCCGACTTGCCGTATCTCTCTGATATCGCACGGACTAGCAACCTGATCTTCTCCTCTGACCTTGCGCCGATTATGGATCCTATCGTCTTGATGTCCAGAGGTCTGCCTGAGACGTATAGCGCTGCCTCGCAGAGCTGTTGCTGCTCGCCAGCCGGTTTGGACGTTGGTTCAGTCTGAGACTGGGCTTCCATCCTTCCTCATCTCTATCTCGATGTCTCCAAACTCTTCCAGCTGAGTCAGACCAACCTTTCCTTCGAACGCGAGGAAGAGCAGCATGATGAACATCCTTACAGCCTGAACCGCGTCGCCATCTCCTAAGAGCTTGAGATGTTGTAGAAGGCCTTCATCTCCTCCTCTATCTTCACAAGCCAATCGTCAGCCTGCTCAAACACAGCCGGGGTCCTGCTGACCAGCTGCGACGTCCCTACCGGCAAGAGCCTCTCGGCCTTCAAGACCTCCAAGATTCCTTTGAGAACCTCTTCCAGAGATGTGGTCGTCGACTGGTACCTGATCGGAAAGGCAAGGGGTGGAGGAACATAGTCGGTCGGCCTCTCTGGGGGAGGCTTGGGCGGCTCTTCCATCTTTAAGACGAGTTCTGATTTCATTCGCAGCAGGACGGCGGAGGTGAGGAGTGCTGTTCCGGATACTGAGAAGTCGATGTACCCCCGGCCCCTCATCTCTCCCATCAATCCCGTCAAGAGTTCGGCGAGATGCACATCCCAAGGCTTCACTCGGTGAAGGTGGAGAAGGTCGAACAGCACCGAGTATGGCTGCTTGAGCCAGTATGAGTCTTGGGGCGTTGTCAGTCCTTGACGCCTCCCTTGTTCGGGAGCGAGATGAGCTTGCTCTGCCCGTTGTCGATGAAGACCCCGAAGACCCTGTCAGCCCGGGAGATGGTAGTGTCTTTGAGCGAGATTACTATGAACTGAGACTCTCCGCTCTTCGACGCCACCAGGGTCGCCAGCCGCTTCGTGTTCAAGACGTCAAGGTGAGCATCGATCTCGTCCATGATATAGAACGGCATGGGATGGATCTGTTGCAGAGCGAGTAGGTAGCAGACTGTCGAGACTGACTTCTCCCCACCGCTTGCCGCGGCCATCGTAAGCTCAGTCTTTCCAGGGAACTGGAGAAACACGTCGAGCCCACCCTCGAACGGATTGTCTGGATTGTCGAGGGCCATTCTTCCGTTGCCGCCCTCCGTTATGTCATGAAAGATCTGCTGGAAGGTCTCGTTGACCTTCGTGAATGCGCTCATGAACGTGTCCAGTTTCTTCTTCTCCAGTTCGCCCATGAAGTTGAGAATTCCTAGCTTGTCTCTCTCAAGCTCGCTAATCCGCTCCGACAGGTGCTTGTAGCCGTCCTTCAAGCCCTCGTACTGCTCAACGGCCAATTGGTTTACGGCGCCAATCTCTTCCAGCTCCTTCCCAAGGCCGAGCTTGAGCTTTGCAGCATCCTCAATCGCCTCAGGAGTCGTCTCTAGGATCTTTTCAAAACCGAGACTGTGCAGTTGTGAATTCAGCATGACTATCTGCGTGTCCAGCTCTCGAAGTGTCGCCTTCAGTTCTGATACGTTCGCGTTGAGCGGGTCCATCCTCTCGATAAGCTGGGTCAGCGACTTTTCGATCTCAGAGAACCGTTCCTCGTACTTTCGCCGTTCCTCGCCGACTGATTCGAGGCTCTCGACCAAGCGAGCCTTCTCCTCGTTGAGCTTCTGCAGCAGTGCCTCAGCCTGAGCCACCGCCCCGTCTCTCTCGCCTTCCGCCTGAAGGATCGCCGTTCTTCGCTGCTCGACCTTCAGCTTCGCAAGCTCTTCCTCTCGAACTGCGAGTCGCCGTTTCATCTCTCCCTGCTTCGAAGCCATCTCCTGCAGCAGCTCTCGTTCTCGCTGCATCGAATTCTCCAAGCTGTCAATCCGCCGTTTCGTCTGCTGCAGCGATAATCGGGTGCGCTCCAGGCTCCTCTGAGCCAGCTCAACGTCACGAGTCAGAGCCTCCCGTGTCTTGCTGGTGGAGACCCGGTCTTCCTTCAGCTTCACGATTTCGGATTCCAGTCGGTCAAGCTCGGACCGCGACCTCTGAACAATCGACTCCAACGACTTGACTGTCCGTTCGAGACCTTCCAGAACATTGGATCTTGGAATCAGGGTAGATGCGTCAAACGGCGCGCGATAATACCCGCTCTCTAGCCCGCCTCCGGGCTCGTAGAGATCTCCGCTCGTAACGACACATCTCTGTCCCTTCGCGGCGGTGAGGAATGCCGCTCGCTGGTTCGTAGCAAGCATAGTGTCGCCGAACACAAACTCTACGGCCGGTGCTATCCGCTTCTCTACCTTGATGACACTTAAGACCGGACCCACGATTCCGGGCGTCTCCTCGTACTCCTCATTTTCTGGCGGCAGCTCCAGATCTTCGAGCGGGATGATCTTTGCACGGCCGAGCTTTGTCCGTTTTAGACTCTCGACGCACTTGATGGCCACCTCAAGGTCTCTCACTACCAAGGCTCTCATCCAGCCGGCGCTGGCAGCCTCTATCGCCTTGCTGTGCTCGTCGCTGAATTTGACAAGGTCTTGTAGTCGTCCGAGGACTCCGCTGATCGCACCCTCATCAGCCATCTCTTCGATCTTCCTGAGGGCCCTTTCCTCGGCCTGGAGAGTGTCCGCTAGATTCTTCTGAGTGTTAAACTCAGTAACTGTCACGCGTGCCCTTTTGGCCACGTCTAGGGCTTCTTCGATCTCGTTGTGGCGTTGATCCTTGAGCGCTGTGTACTCTTTCGCCTTCTCCTCGATGTCCTCGAGCCGTTTCTCTTCCTCCTTGCCGAGCTTCTCCATCTCACGTATTCTCTTCTTCAGCTCCTCTGCGAGGTTCGCGTACTCCTTGTGGCGAGCCTCTAGGGACTGGAGATGACTTGCCGTCAGATCTAGTTTGGTAGAGCTGCCCTTGCTCGACGCGATTAGCCCGGATAGTTCGCTCTCTATTGCGCGGATCTCTGCGTCGAGGGCTTCCTGAATCTCCGCGTCCTTCGACAACGAGTCCCTCGTGTTTGAAAGCGTGGTGTTGAGCTTCAGGGCTCGCGTATTCGCCTCCTCGAAACGACTCCCTAGATCCGCCTTTCCACCGGTCAGGGTGCGGATTGTCGCCATGAGTTCTTTCGTGCTGTTCTGAATGTTCTCTCCTTGTTTCTGGAGCGACTCTAGCTGTTTGATCCGAGTGTTGAGAATGTTGCGAGCGGCCTCAGCTTCAGCCTTGGCCCTGACCCCACCATTGCTGGCTTCAGCTATCTTTCTCTCAACATCAAACAGGACCTGGTTTCCCTGTGTGACCGTGTTCTCCTCGTACTGGCGTCTCTCAGCGGCGACCTTGGCTCTCTGGCCGGTCAGCTCGTCCCGATGTTGACGGAGGGCTTCAAGATTCTTCTGCTCGTTCTCCAGCTCTCCGAGTGCTGTTGCCCTCTTGGCTTGGAAGGAGAGTATCTGAGATGATAGTATCAGTGCCTGCTGGTTCGAGATCTCCTTCTGGATTAGCCTTGAGCGTAGTAGGTCGTTCCTCTCACGCTCCAACCTTTCGATATTCGTCCTGACATCGTCGACTTTGGCAGCGGCCACCTTCAGGTTGACATCCGCCTCCTGAAGCTGGACCTTTGCCTCAGCCTTCTTCGTCTCGAAGACGCCCAGCCCGATAAGGTCCTCAAGAATCCGCCTCCTCTCCTCAGTACTGATCTCAGCCAGACGAGTGATCGAGTGCTGGGCGATCAGGTTGAACCCGGTCACCTGGATATCGGCCGAGCTGAGAATATCCTGCGCCTGCTTCCTTGAGAGGCGTCGGCCGTTCATCCTGTAGATTCCCTCGCCTCCCGTCGAGAATTCTCGCGATACGGTTACGAGGTCCGAGTCTACGGGGATCTTGCGGTCGCTGTTGTCGAACTGGACTGCTACATGGGCGGATCTGGCTGTCTCTGTTCCGGATTTGTGGATGAGGGCTGAGAGGCTTCCTCCTCTGAGTTCTCTCGCGCTTAGTTCTCCTAGCGAGAATTTTAGCGCGTCGAGAATGTTGGATTTTCCCGCGCCGTTCGGTCCTGTGATTACCGTGAATCCCGAGTCAAGGGGAATAGAGACCTTCTTGTTGAAGGTCTTGAAGCCTCGGATGTCGATTCTCTTGATATAGACCAAGGCCCGGGCCCTGGAATCGTTCGCTGTCTAGTTAGATAAGTCCGTCCGTCATCGTCGAAGCCTTAGAACATATCCGACTCAGCGGCCGAATCGTCGATGGCGCATCTGATAGAGCCGTATCGCTCGGAGAAAATCGATCCTCCGGAACTCTGGCCAGTAAACGTCGACGAATACCAATTCGCTGTAGGCTGACTGCCACAGCAGGAAACCGCTCAAGCGTTCCTCGCCCGAGGTTCGTATTACGAGGTCAGGGTTTGGATTAGGAAGGTGAGCCGTGTAGAGATACTTGTCAAAAGTATCCTCGTCGATCTGCTGAGGAGAAAGATTACCCTGATGGACATCTTCCACGATCTTCTTTGTAGCATCAACAATCTCCGCCCTCCCCGTGTAGGCTATTGCCAGGTTCAGAAAGTGGCCATCGTACTGGCTGGTCTCATCCTCTAATCGCTTGAAGACGCCCTGCAGGCTCTCCGGGAGCAGATCAGTCCGACCTATTGCCTTGACTCTGACCTTCTGGGAGTGTAGTCTACTGTCCTTCCCCAGCTTCTTGGTCTCTTCCTCGACGATCTTGAGGATCGAGCTAACCTCTGCGCTCGGTCTCGAAAAATTCTCGGTCGAAAACGTATAGAGAGTGAGGGTCTTTATTCCGTATTCGAGGCACCAGTCGAGCACCTGTTCTCCGACCTTCGCGCCTGCCCAGTGTCCGTCGGTCGCATTGAGGGATTTTTCCGTGGCCCAGCGCCGGTTGCCGTCGAGAATTATTCCGATATGTTCCGGCATCTGGCCCCATTTGACCTGTTGATTCAGATACTTCTCGTAGGCTTTGTAGACTCCGGCGATTCGGAGGAGACTGTCTATCACTGCGCGACCTCTACGACTTCTTTCTTCAGCTGGGCCTGAGCCAGAGCTGTTCCGCAGGGACAGTCCTTTCTAGACTCGGGCATTCTTCCGATGGCGCCGGCGAGTATCTTGTTGAGCACATGGCTGGTCTCTCGTCCCTTGTCTTCTACTTCTCTCGCTGATAATGTTCTCTGCAGCCCCGCGGCCATGTTGGACACGAAGCTTATCGACGCATAACACATCTCCAACTCTCGGGCGAGGAACGCTTCTGGGGCTCCGGTCATCCCGACTACCTGGCAGCCGAGAGTCCGGAACATCTTGATCTCGGCAGGCGTCTCATAACGCGGACCTTCCGTGCAGGCCATCACAACGCCTTTCGGTGGTTCTCTTCCTGCTGCTACTGCTGAACTCGCGAGCACCTCTCGTTCTCTAGGGCAGTATGGTTGGGAGACATCCACGTGGGTGACTGGGGACCCGTCGTAGAATGTGCCGGGCCTTGCCTTTGTCATGTCGACGAGGTCGGAGGGGATGACTATCTCGCCGGGGGTTAGTTTTTGGTCGATAGCGCCGACCGCGTTTGTTGCGATGATCCGTTCTACTCCTAGAGTCTTGAGTCCCCATATGTTTGATCGATAGTTTACGCGGTGGGGAGGGCTTGAGTGCGTTTCGCCATGCCGTGGCAAGAAGACCGTCGGTCTCCCGTCCATTTCACCGATGGTAAGACTGGGCGTTGGACCATATGGTGTTCCGAGAATCTTCTGTTCGCCCTTGAGGGTCGATCGTACTCCGGAGCCGCCGATGATTGCAATGGGACGCTTCACTCCTCTTCCCCTTCGTAGAGTGCTCCGAGTTCGTATAGCGTCAGCTTCTCGCCCTTGCTCAGCTTCCTCTGCGCCGCCCCCTTCAACGCCTCCTTTAGAGCTTCCTCCTTCTCCCGCCGTATCCTCTTCTCATCATCCGTCAGCTCATTCCTCAGCTCAACAAAATGCTGATTGATCTCAGCCACCTTTGCGCGAAGGTCATCGAGGCTCTTCTGTTGCTCATCCCGTTTCGTCCGCAAAGTCTGGAAGGCTCCGGACAACTGGACAACGTCCTCGTGGTGTTTCTGACTCTCAGCAGCCAGCTCCTGAATCCTGGCATGGACCTGGTCAGCCTCCTCGCGCTGTTTCGTGATCTCTTCTCTCAGCTTGAGGACATTGCGGTAGCCTGAGACTCGAATCTCCAAACCCCGGATCTTCGTCATCAACCGCTTCTCCTCGTCCTTTTCGAGGGGCGAGGTCTGGACGTGCCACTCCAGTGATGCTAGTTCTTTCTCCGCAATTGAGGCGTGTGGTCGATCGCTCATCTTTTTGAGAAGTTCTCGGAGGGCTACCAGTTTTTCCTTTGACGAGTCTCGCAGACGGTCTCGCGTCTGCTTAAGCGCTCGAACGGTATCATTCAATCCGTCGCGGGTCTTGCGTAGCTGTTGTAGCTCTTCGCGGACTTTTGAGAGTTTGGCCCTGGTCTCATTGAGCTTATCTAGACTCTTCCGCAGATCCATTCGAAGCTTCTGGCGTTGATCGTCGAGCTCGTCGATCTTGCTCACAGACTGGACCCCGTTACAACCAAGTGACTTGGAACGAGAAGAAAGGTAGATTGACCGCCATATAGGCATTGAAAGAGAAAACGAAGGTTCCAGTTTCGTCAGCAATAGAGAAGATCGGCGATCGTCTCAGTCTCATAGGGACCATCCACGTGGACCCAAAAAGCGCCAGCTTTGTCAGAGAGACCATCCTCCGCCTACGACCGGAGGTTGTTGCGTTGGAGCTTGACGAGGGACGGCTGGCCGCACTAGAAAATCCTGGAAGAGCAACGGGTCGCGGTGGAGGAGGCTCGTTCCTGGCAATGATGCTTCTGGAACGCTTCGCGGGCGAGATGACCGGTTCGCCACCCGGCTCAGAGATGCTTCGAGCAGTTGAAGCTGCAAGGGCTGTCGGGGCCAGAGTCCAGTTCATCGATCTTCCCATAGGAATGACCGTCGGGTCTTTGCGGAATCTTCCCCTAAAAGAGAAAGTGAGGCTAGGCGTCGATTCGTTGGTCAGCATGGCTTTGCTGCCGTTTGGCGGCTTCAACCTGTCGAAGCTTACGGAAAACCTAGAGGAGCAGTTGGGGCTGTTCAGGCTCCGCTATCCAACGCTGAGCAGGCTTTTGCTGGATGTTCGAGAGGAGCATATGGTTGCGAAGATTCGGGACATCATGTATTCCACGACCGGGCAAGTAATCGCAGTCGTCGGATTCGGACATATGAAATCCCTCGCAAAGTCGCTGGCCTCCATCAAGATGAAGCCGACTTATTCGACCAGCATCACTTGGAGCTTGCCCGCTGGACGGTAGCCTGCCTCGCACCTGCAAGTCCAAGATAATACCACAGTTCCAATCCTCCCCCGATAACGTTAAATTGGCAATCAAGGCTCGTCGCCCTTTATGAAAATCGCTAGACTCATTGCGACTTTAGGGCTCTTTGTGACTTCCATGACGCTCGTACTCGCATCTTCGACGTTTGCGGCGACCGGGGCATCTTTTGATTTTTCGTTGTCAAACTCTGGCTTGATACATCTCTATCCCGGAGGAAATGGGGGCAACACCCTCACGGTGACCCTCGTCAGTGGTAGCTCACAACGAGTGGTATTGTCTTGTACTGATGGGCTACCCTCGGGGGCTTTCTGTTTCTTCAACCCTGGCGTGTCAATGCCAAACTACTCCAGCCATCTAACGGTCGCCGCCGGGTCGTCTGTCCCGACTGGGAGGTATACGATCACAGTCTCGGGCGTTAGCGGGGTGTTGAGCCACACGACTCAGTTCACTCTGCTCGTTACACCAGCGCCGGCTCTCGGTGGCACCTCAACCCCGGTAGATACGCTAGGACTGATCATTCCTTACATCAGCCCAATCTTACTACTCGTCAGTGCAGCGGTCGCTATAGCCGTGGCTGTCCATTTCGGACGCGTCAGGCCAGTTCTTAAGTGAACACGGTTCGAACGGGACCTAGCCAAGCTATCCGTTCCTGAGTGAGCGCTACTGGACAGTTTGCAGGAACAGGGATCGTATCAGGAGTAGGAACGATCCACCTCGAAGGCTCTTGCAACCGTCTCTCCCAACCTGGAGATCGGGACGGGAGAGGACAGTACCGGCTCTCGAAATACTCTGGGCTTCATCTGCATACCATTGCTTTTTCGGCGCAAGCCAAAGCAGAATGAGAAAATGGACTTTGCAAATTCGTATAGGGAACATCTTCGTCAGGGAATGAAAATCGAGCCATGATGGCGGTCAGCAGTTCGAAGGGAGGAAGCACGTGAAAAGGCCGAGGATCACAAACGCGCTTCAGAGTATGTGAACAGCTATAGGAAGAGACAAGCTGACATGACAAGCATCGCTTCTAATGGCCCCTGACTTGATACCGTCAACTCTTGCCGAGTCTTCTTAGACCGTAAACAATCCCTATCACCGGCAGAAACATTATGGCTAGTAGGGTCAGCCCTCCAATTAGCATCAGTCTTTGCGAGAATCGTTGCTGGGCGAGGCCTCCTTTGTCGAGATAGCTCAGCGAAGCGTGATAGGATGGATCTGGGCCGAGGGTTCTCACGGTACTACTGACCGCGTCTCTCGTTGACTGTCCGTTCGTAAGTCCTTGAACAAAGGAGACTATGCCAGCGTCAGTATGTGTGACGCTCACGGCTCCATCCCATCCCACATAGGCCCCGGCGCCCTTGTCTAGGAATGCTGCGGCCATTTGTGTATCCGGGGCTAGTCCAGAGCATCCCATATTGACGATAATTGAGTTTTTGAATGTACCGTGCATGCTGAGGCGGACAAACTGGTCCGTGATTGCAAAGCGGAATCCAGTCATGGATGCAGTACCATCTTCAAGTTGATCAGTGAGCTGCTCCAAGACGTACTTTGTGCTACTGTACGGTTCTCCCGTGAAAATTGCCGGGCTAGTATGAGCTCTTATGATGACTAGCCCGTAGCCTTTCAGGGGCAGATCCTGGAACAGTTGAACCGTGGAATTGTTGGGACCATAATAGTCGACGAGATAACCCGCGCTTGTTAGGAGAGTTGTTGTAGTCTGAACAAAGTATGAGTCTGGGAGAGTTTCTGATAGTGGGTCTATCAACACTGCTCGCTTTGAGCTCTCTCCCGCGTAACTCATCAGATTCCATAGATAGTCCTGAGATAACCATACGGTCGCCCCGACAGCAAGTGCAATGAGGATCGCACCAAGTAGTTTGGGGCGTCGAAGTCTTTTCTGCAAGCGGGGCGGGCCCTCGCCTAGAGATCGAGCCGCAAGTTCTCGTTTGCGTCGCGCGATTACCTCTAGTAGGAGTTCGTCGTACCTTGAGTCGCTCTCAGAATTCCGCGTCATCAGACATCAGGCAGTCAGTCTATCGGTCTTTTAGGCATTTCTCGGGTAGATTTCGGGGAGAGGAAATTTGCCGCTGTCTGTAAGTTTTCGATCTCGGTGCCAGGCGTTCTCGCTCCGCGCAATGACTAGGGGTCTTGACATTGACTTGCTGAAGCCCGGAACCGTTGTCGGGTACGCTATCCAACCTGGCCTTTCTTATCGCTAACGTATAGAGCTGTTCGATACCCTACCATTGCGCCAATGATAAGCCCAGATATGAGCCCTGCTATCCCTAGGAGAAGGTACGAGATGAGCCCCGATAAGACGCCTGCGACGATTCCGGCTAGTACGGCATGACCTCGCGGCCGCCTCACGTCAGATGGTTGGGTCAATTCTGCCCCGCCCCTCTCGAGCATCTGTCTCTTATTATTGCTCTGCAAGCTGCGCGGAGAATCCCGATGCCACCAATCACATGTGAGTGGTTTGGTGCTCCCTAAGTCTTGAACCCTAGAAGAAACCTCGAAAAAACACGAGTCGGTGTTGCTACTGCGACAGCCATTTTTCCCTTGCGATTGTGACAAAACTCGTCTTGTCCCCTCTTCGGGGTCGGTGGTTTGGTGACCGCGCCGGCACGAGCTACCGAATTCCGTAGTCCTGCACTCTACCGTCCCAAGAAGGTCAGGGCAGACGTCGCCCTCTCTTGTAATCGAGTTCTCGAGTTGGCTACGAAATTTCACTGTTCTGACGGTGAACCTGGCGGCACTACGTGACGTGAAAGGCATAACGTGTTCAAGGACCTTCTCCGGTCAGACGTAGCGGCCCTATTGAACGACTATCCTGCTAAGGATGAAGTAGAAGCCGACCCCGACCACGACGACGGAAATGGCTAAGATCAAAGTCCCGTACCGTCCCCTGTCCTTGTATGATTGGAACCAGGGGTGAAACTCGACGATGACAAGAACAGCAGGAACGATTAGTAGCTTGATCATCCAGCCCCAAGGCGTATTCCATGTCAGCCGAGCCAACGGATTCCCCTCTACTCCTACTCCATAGCGAGACACGAGAGCGCAAGTTTGGAAATAGTCTACGTATTGAAGAATTGCCGCCAACATGAAGGGGCGAAGAAAGAGAGACCGTTGCTGAACCATCTTAGCTTCACCTGTCCTTCATCAAGTGTTGCTGAAGTCCGTTCCGCTGGTGTCAAATTGGCAACCTCATAGGATGTCGAAGCCGTTTGGCCGGCTCCTGAACGGGTGACTGCTCATTTTCTTCTCTAGGAGAAGAATAGTCGTGTTTCTCCCATAGTTCTCACATCTAGCTGTTCAACGTCGACCATTAGGGGTAAGTCGTGGACCACGTTTCCTAGTAGCAGGCATCTTCTCGCTGGGGTCCCTTTGATCAATGAGCGAATTGTCTCGCTGTCGGACTTTGCTACTTTGCCGATTGTCTCTATGTCGTGTTCGTTTGTGAAGTTGAATATGAAGACGTTGTCAGCTTGTCGATAGATCGTCTCCTGTACAGTGTCAGGTTGGTTCGTGATGAACGTTGTGAAGAGGCCGATGTGGCGCATTCGAGTGACGATGTCGTCCCAGTAAGTCTCTCTAAGGTAGAGGTGGGCTTCCTCGGCGAAAAGGAACGCAGCTCGCAGCCAGTTTGATGACAGAATCTTCGTCAGCTCGCCTAGGAATATTTCTACGAGTATTCGTCGGACGATGTGGCTCTGGTTCTTGAGATTCACGACTAGGATTCCACCACCTTCGATTGCATGGAGAATCTTCTCTTCTGTCAAGGGGTTTGTCTCGTCGTAGAACAGTCCGGACTCTATCAATACCTGGAGTCTTGAGATGAGTGCCTCTCTAACACTCTCATGGCAGCTCCATGACTGGACCGTCTGGATTAGACTCGGTAGAGTCAGGTCTCCTCTTGCTTCTAGTTCTCGCCAGATCGTGCTGAACACTTTCAACGAGGTTGCTGGAAGGTCGAGCGCGTTGCTCAGGACCCCGGACATCGTCCGTAAGCCCAGCTTCGCTAGGGCGAAGTTGATGCCGCTTCGGGGAGCGAGGACCGTGAGTCTCGACGATGACAAGCGGCCGTCTTTCGACTTGTGGAGATTGACGTATTCCCCATTCACGTCCAAGACTATGCATGGCGCTCCCAGCCCGGCCATGGAGAGGAGCAGCAGCTTGGCGAGGTGGGACTTGCCTGTGCCCTTGCGGCCGGTGATGATGTTTAGCCCGCCGTCCAGTCCGCTCGCGTCGATCTGTATGGGATCACCATCGTTGTAGCCGACTTTGAGGGGCAGCTTTCCCCCGTTCATGATGAGACGGTTGACTGGGTAGGGGCGTATCCGTGAGGAGGTCCGTGACGGGAGCCAGGATGTGGTCGGAGAGAGGTCTTTTTCTCCCGTGATTCGTATCTTGCAGACTGCGAGCCGTGTGTCTTTGAGAGCATCCACTTCGCTGGAGATATTCAACGGGTCCATGTCTTCGCCAGCTAGCTCTCCATCAGTCATCACGTCTCTCAAGATATCCTCCAGAATTCCTGGAACGTTAGCATACTGCAGATCAATGACTTGGACGAGAAGGCCCTTGCCGAGTCCCGAGTCTTCGATCAAGAAATAGTCGCCACGTTGTATGTGTTCGTCAGGGAAAGCGATGAGCTGGATCTGGTCGCCTTCTTTCCGGTAGATGCGCAATGCTAGGCCACGTACCTGCTGGTCCCAAAGGGTCCGAAGAGTGACCGCCGGAGGCTGGGACGCGACTGGAGAGTGACGTGGTGATTTGAGGCGACGAAGCGTTGGATTGCGAGAATCTCGTTAGCCGTAAAGGTGCTGAATATGTGGGCGATTCTCAACGTCTCAGGATATCCGTGGAAGATCACGTCCGTCCCGGCCAGTCGCCCGAGGGCTAGTCGCGTTTCTTCTTCGCCAGATTCTCTGTCGATGTCTGTTCTGAACAGGAATCCGTCGCTCGAAAGCTTCGCAACATAGACCCGGCCAAGGAATCTCACTGGATAGGGAGGATACTCCTCCTCGACAAGCGGCGTGATGTCCAATAGGTGTGGGACGCTGTCGTCGTTTGATAGTCCGAGGATGTTTCTTCCCCCGACTGTTAGCTGGGTTGACTTGGATATTCCGATGACTATCGAATTGTTGCTCCGTGCGGTCGCGAGAATGTTGTTGACGCGCGCGGCCGGATTGTCAGGTGTTCCTGCCGTGAGAGACCCGTCGATGAGGAGTATCCCGTCTTTGAGGGTTTCTGAGAGGACTTCCTGGACCCAGCGTTCCACATGGTTTCGAAGCCTCGTTAGGACCCTGAGGGTTTTGAGTGAGAGTCCGCCGAACGCTCTAGCCTCGTCGTCCCGGTACTGTCTCGAATCCTCAGAGTTCGGCACGTGGAACAGGAGAGGACCCCACCGATTGTAGAGGATCTTACCAGTCTGCCTTGAGACCGCGACCGCCCGGATGGCGAATATCATCCCGGTGTCGGTCTCGCCTATCTTGACGCTGGACGCGTCGCATGCGACGATCGGGACCTGCTCCTTTACGGGGCTGATTGGACTCCGTTTCAGTCCTGAGGAGGCGAACGAGGCTCCAATGTCGAGTCTCTCCTCCAGGTCGGCATCGTCAACGCCCATTTCGACAAGCGAGACTGGTCTCGGGTTGAATTTTGAGCCTTGGAGCCTGTTCATTGACCGGTTGGAGAGCTCGACCAGCGAGTCTGGGATGCCGGGCAGCCCGAGCCTTTCCGGTATGCTTTTAATTTGGAGTAGAGGTTCAGTAACCTCTTGGGTGCGGTGGAGCAAGGTTAGAATCCCCTGTTTTCAGACGGGAAACCCCCCTTTCCCGTCTGACCCCGCACCCTCTTCCGTATCATCCTGAAGTAGCCACCGGCCTCTCATGAGGCGTACTAGCTGCTCGGGCGGTGAGACCCTTCGCAATCTCATGCGCCTTCCGGATTCCCTGAATGCTAAGCTTGTAGCCTCCCTCCGGGGTCCGGTCAATGATCCCGGTCTTCGTCATCATCGCGAGCGTGTTCCGAACAGTCTTCACCGCCTTCCCTATCGCCCGGCTGATCCCTTCCGGGTCCATCTCAACGCTCGGCCTAGTGCCGACCGCATGTGCGACCCTGGCAGCTAGCAATACCATGGCAATCGAGTTTTCCGCCGACATCTCGGGCTTCAACAAGACCGCCTCCCCCTCGGGCGTGAGCTGGACCGCGCTAGAGAGATCATCAACCATGGACGAATAGTCCGGCGAGAAGGTCAGCTTCGACGCGAGAGAGTAGTTCGGTAGCACCTTGGCCGCGAACTGCATGACCTCACGGACGACCGTCTCCAAGTCGCCCTCGGCGGTATGCTTGATATCTCCCCATTCGATCGAGACTTTGATCTTAGGCTGTTCTGACATCGTTCTCACCTATCCGGAAGTTGCGAGACGCGTGGCATCAGGTCCTTCATGATGACTCTGGTACCCATGGTCGTTAGCCGGTAGGAGCCCTTGCCGACCCGTTCGACGAGTTGTTCGTTGCAGAGTTCGCTGAGTCTCCCTGCGACGGTGCCGGTAGACCGGCCGGTGGTTTTGGTAATCTCGTCCAGGGACAGAGTGTCAGCCTCCCTCCTTCCGAGCTGGTGTACAAGGCGGGACCCGGCGAGATGAAGCATCAAGAGTTCCTTGTCCTTGAGCCCCTCCAAATTCTTCAAAACGACTAGTCCTTCTGGCGAGGTGGCCAAGATTCCGGTACAGCTCTGAAGGAATTCCGCGCTGTCAACGGAGAGAACGAGCCTGGAGACGAGTTCTATCGAAGGGTAGATCTTTGAGAAGTATGAGATTAGCTCCCTCAGAACCGATTCAGGGCTACCGATTATCCGGTTCTCCATGCCAGAGTGCTTGACTGTGACCTCAATCGCTGAGGATGGCTCGGCTGTGCTGGGTTTTCGTTCGACGATTTCGAGTCCCGACATTTTTTTCCTCTTGCCCGTTGGCTTTGCAGAGTTGAGATATAACGCTTTTCTGTCCCGATACTGTAGCAACAAGGTGTTACTTTGGGAATCGGGAATGAAAGTGAAAGTATTTCGGTTCAGCAACATGACCGGGCGTCATGACAAGGTGTTACTATTAGCCGGACAGGCGAGCCGCATAGTTTCTGGGACAAACTCTAAGAACGAACAACTTTCGATCTACCAAGCGAGAGTGCAGGGCTCAGGCTTTTGGATTACAACCAGTTGAAGATGCGGGTCCTCAACCTCTTCGTTGGGTCCCAGGAGCTTGCGAGCGAAAAGATTCTCAAGCTCCTTCAAGAATCCAACATTGAATCATCTGATAAAGCCGTGAAGATGGCGCTGATGCGTTACACGCGTCAAGGGCTACTGGCTCGTGGTAAGAAGGCTGGGGTCTTTCACTACCGGTTGACAGAGAAAGGGTTGGCCCGACGAAATTGGTTGTCCAAGACTAGGTGACTTTCTGCAGACGGGGTAACACGTCATTCTGAATCCACTGAACACCCGCGCCGGAGAGGACGTAGTTCCCACGTTCAGTGATGACTTTCCCCTCTCTACGAAGCTCGCTTATCCTCGCTCTTACAATGCTCTCACCTGTCGTTTTCCATGATGAGCTGAGAAGTGAGCTTAGATCATCATCCCCCAGAGGCTTTGGGTGTAGAGAAAACATCACGAGCGAGATTGCTTCTTTCGCCGACAATGTATCGACGGGGACTGTCAGGTGCGGTTTGCCCTCGGAGGTGAACTCGACAATTCCAGCTATGCCGATTGTAGATTCGGGATCGGGCAAAGAGCTGGGCTGTGGTTCTTTACTTCGAGCAACGCCCGCAGCTGGTCTTAGAGAACTTTCCAGTTCTTCAAACCGGTTCTTGACGTAGTCGAAATCTCCTTCGAGCTCAACCTCGAAATCGCCCCGGCGAATTCTGAACTTGAGCTTCTTCTCTGACGACAAGACCCGGCCGTTCTTCCCTTGGCGGTCTAATAGGGTTTATCGAATTGCGGGAATAGTTTTCGAGAGTTGTATGATCTTCTCTTCTATCTCATCTTGGATCGTTCTTACTTCTTCCAGAAGTCTGCCTTTTATCGCTGGTATTTGGAACTGGGCCATTGATTTCGTCGGTATGTGTATAAGATTGGCCGCGGAGTAATACTTGCTGGTTCTTGCAGCGGCTGCGCCGGTTTAGCGGGTTCGAAAGGATCAGGACCGGTCCTAGTCCAGAGGACGACGCGCTCCTCCAACTCACCCGCGAACTAGCACTGTTCTTCGACATATCGTTCTGGTACAAAGCGGTCCTCTGGGGAAAATTCAACCGTAGCGCGACCGGCTGGATGATCTCGAAACCGGTCCTCTTCTCGCCCGGACAAGTGGAACTCATGCTACCCGAATTCCTGAAAGGAAAACTGTCGCTGGAAAATTGGAGGTTCTTGATTGCGATACACTTGGTCCGGTTCAAGGGCTACAATTCAGGAAGGATGATCAAGGACGCTGGAACTATGATTCTGATCATCCTCGGCACATTCGTACTAGCATTTATCCTCCAAAGAATAGTCGGCGGACCACTGGGTTCCGCTCTTTTCTTTCCTGCTTGGAGTCCTGGACTCCTGCTCGTATCTCTCAAACTGAGAAATGGATTCAGAAAATGGGTGTTTGAGGTTGACAGGGAAGTAGCCAATAAGCTCGGCCCGGAGGGAATATTGGAAGTTCTCGACAGGATGAAATCTGTAGATCCGAAAGCGAATCCTTCAACACGCCTGGCCCATTTTCTGGCCTTCTGGAGTCCAAGTATCAACGATAGAGTTAGTGAGTTGAGAAACCCGCAGCCGATTACTCTTCCAAAGCGGTCTAGGATATCGAGGATAGGCCTGCGGTGGCGCGTCACTATCGTAGGGATTGGCGTAGATCGTCAATATGCCAACCTATCAGCTTGTTCTGCATCTGAACGATCATCGGCTTCGGACAGGCTTCCTCGATAGAGCAGCCCACGGTCACTACAAGTCCTGTGTCCCGGATCATTTCAGGCGTGGGAGTCTTAGGATGGTTGGAGGAAACATCTTTTCAACGTTCAAGCATCCCCCGGACCACGACTGGATTGATTCTGGCGGAAGGAATCGTGCCCGCGCTCCGCGCATTTAGCTAATATTTTCTGGCGAAAGCCTCGACCATTTGGCTACGTCCCGTTCTCAACACAGACAAACAGTACAGGACCCTTGGCCAACCCGTGACCTCTCGAAGAATCTGAAGATGAGTCTGGCAATTAAACTCCCGGTCAGGGATGTGATGACAACTCTTGAATTTCGCAGCTTTCAGGCGCGTGTCTAAGCACTTCCTGTCGGTCAATGTTCGTTGGGTTGTGAATCGTAAGATAGATGAACCCACAGTTAGACGGTCGGGTCTGTGCGGCCGTAGTCTAGCCTGGTCTAGGACATAGCCCAGCGCGTCCAGTGGCCTTCCAAGCCAACGACCCGGGAGACCATCAATTCGATGGTCCGGGAATTCAAATCCCGGCGGCCGCACCAAAAACGTTCCCGGACCCCGGCGATTTCCGGTTTCGGTGGTTTGTGTCGCGAGGAGCAAGTGCTTTTCAGATTTCTTCGTTGGTAACGGGTTTGGTAACGGTTGATGGCAACGGATGATCTTGAGGAGATTTTTTCCAGCCTTAGGCGGCATTGGAAGCAATCGACAATGAGACTTCGAAGCAATGCACGACACTCTTGTCATGGATTTTGAGAGGGGCTGGGCCTCATCAAAGCGGCTCTCTTTATACGGTCGTTCCTGATGACTAGAGCAACTCCGAGGGACGCAATAGCAAGATATCCACCAACGAAGAGATACGCGTAGCCGGCGAGTCCACGGATCAGGCTTGCGAGCCCGGATAGATTCGGCTGATTTGGCGCTGGTGGGCTTGTGACTGAAAAGGTTCTATTCTGTGAGAGGGTGTTTCCCTGCCTCCATCCCTCAATTGTCGAGTTGTAATCCCACGAGACCGAAAGGACGATCGAGTGTGTTCCGATCGTCTCGTCTTGAGGGACGCCTATGACTAGCCCTCTGGTTCCAGTCTCCCCGACTCTGAGCAGTAGCTGGGTCCGGCTGGTCAATGAGTAGACCACTTGGTCAGCGGCGACGGTGATGCTGGTGATCCTGATGGAGTCTTGTCCCTCGTTCGTCAGTGTACCGTTTACCGTGATCGCGCCGCCGGGCGTGGAGGTGAGAGTGTATGTGAAGAGGCTGCTGAGGCGGGCTTCGTATCCTTGGCACGTAGCGGGGCCGGTGGCGAACGTGGCTGAGGGGCCGGTGCTGTTGTTGTAGGAAGGATCTTGGGCAATTATGAGGAAGGTTATGGTCGTGTCTGGAGCGAGACCCTGGGTTCCGAACGAGGTAGATAGGGTGTACGTGCCATTCCAGACACCGTTCTCATACACCATGTAGTTCACAGTGCCGGAATCATCGGTTGCCGGGGTCCATGATATGTAGATGGAACTCGACGTAATGCTCAGAGCCGTTATCCTGCTTCCCGGGGGCCAGACCGGCGGCGTCGTGTCAGTGGTTGCTGACACGGGCCATATGATCGCTGGGAGGAGAGGCAGTTCCAAGAGCAACGGCAAATGACGGGCAAAGTTCAACCTCATTCATCTCGCTGAGACTGTTCAGTTGGACAGTTCAGTCCCACCAAACAATATCGCCGGCGCCCCTCTCAAGCGCCCCGGTCACATTTTTAGCCTAAATCAGTGATTTTTCGTCGAAAACTTCGGCGGACCCCACAGCCCTTCTGAAATCCTAATCCGAGCGGTTACGAGGACAAGAACCGCACATCCCGGGGTCCAAGAAATCCTTGCAGAGACCTACATGCAAGATTCACGATAATTCCTGGTTCAAACAATTTGGCGCGCTGCTCTGAAAGTGTGAAGGGTTTCTGGAGAATCGGCCACCCCTTTGGGGGTCGAGAAGTGGTTAACAGAAAAGGAAAAGATGGCGGGTCTCTACACGATCTCTACGAGGTCTAGAGACGGGTATCCCTTGTCGAAGTTGAACGCGGCTCCGTGAACATGTGTGAACGGTTTCACCCCGTAGGCCAGAAGATGACCGTTCCAGTCCTGGATCTTGATGTGATAGTCGGCCTGTCTGAGAAACTCGTCACGTAGCTTGGTGGGACGTGACGAAATGCCGACGCTGAAGATTTCGTCATCCCTCAAACCCTCTTCTATCTCGGCGAAACCTGGAAGGGTCACGTCTTCACCATAGATCTGAACGAGCCTGTCAAAGTCGAAAGTCACCATCATGCCCGCAGACGTTTCTTTCAAAGCGTCCCAAGCCTTGTAAGACTCCGCGAGATCCCTCATCTGCTGACCTCTCGGTTTCAGTATCCAAGGCTTCGAAGGTAGCTGTGAGTTGAATTCGACAATCCGAACTCTCTCTTCCAGGGCCTTGTCGCCTATGTAGGGTCTCAGTGACTCAGCCAGGGATTCAGAGCTGTAACTTCCAGTTGAAACGCTGAAGCATGCACCGCCCTGATTGACAAAATTCGACCTGATCATATCGACCAACAATCTCAGCGATTGGGGAGAAACGCTATTCTCCGAATCTATCAAGAAGAATGAACCCTTCCGAACGCCACCTTGCAGCAACTGGTCTAGTTTCCTACTCCCTGTAGAATAGTGGGTTGTGGTGTGCATGACTATCTCAGGACTCTTCGTTACGGTCGGCGCTTCTTCTTCGTACTCTCCGTTCATGAACGTGAACCTGCCTTTTTCCAGAGAGAATGGGAAGTATTGGTTCTCGACTCTGAACCCTCTTAGCTTGTCTACTTCGAGCGCCCTCATTCTCCTGCCATCCAGCTTGCTCAGCTCGAGTGTCACAATTCCGTCGACTAGGTAGCCTAGACCGTCCTTTCTTTCGGCTTCGCTCACGAGAATCACACTTGCTTTCGTCTGATCCAGTTCAGACAGGATCGCCGTCTCCAGCATCTTACATCCTTCCGGAGTCGCATTTCTCAATGCTCCCTCCCAGCTGTCTACGACCAGCACTGATCTCCGTTTGGCTTGTTTCAGGCGTATGATCTTTGCGAGGACACTGTCGGTATCGGAGCCTCGGAGGTCGTAGAACTCGTCACTCTTTGCCTTCGAAGATCTTCCGGACATAGAGTCGATGACTTCGTCAATCCAGGGGAACTGTATGCGTAGTTTGATCGGTGAGACTCTGGTGGAGGCGTAAACCCTGTGAGAGTCCCCCATAGCACTCAGAATCTCAAGCGCTAGACTTGTCTTTCCGGTCCCTGGTGCTCCTTGGATGAGCAGGACGTTTCCCGGAATCTCGAGAAACTCCAGGAGCAGGTTCATCGTACCGGATGATTCCGCGTGGACTACAGTGGATTCGAGGCCTTGGCCATCGGGATTCGTCTCTGAGGCTATCAATCAGACGATCAGAGACAAAGGAGTACGTCGAAGATTTCAGGAGTCTGTCCCCTTCGAGGGGAACGGAGCGGAAGCGATCTGATTAAGAATCTCGAGTGGAATGTCACGTCTGTGCTGCGAGGATCTCGTAGGCTTCTCCGGGGGTGTGTTTTTCGAGGAGGCTCTTGACGCTCTTCAGGTCTGCAGTAGGTTTCTGTGGGAGGCTGCTCACGGTTTCACTTCGCCGTTTTTCCGCTTGACTCCTATATGTCGACGAAAATATATGAACAGAGTTGTGAAAAAAATCCCAATAAGTGCACCAGTAATGGCTCTGTAGTGGGACCGGAATGGGATCAACCAGGACTCTTCAAGTATCCTAGTTGTTGAGCCGTACTCCCAAAAGGAGTTTCGCGACTCAAATCTGGGTCACTTGATGCGCACGCGCAACGTTGCGTGTTACCATTTACAGTTACCAAATCCGTTACCATTCTAGGAATGTCAAAAGCAGTTGCTTCTCGTGACACAATCCTCGTGTTTGGAGAGTTCTCAAGAAGGAGAGGTTCGGGTTTCAATCTATGTCCCTTGATCGCAGATGATATTGTCAAGGACCTGATTCCGCCTAGGAAACTCCTTGAAAACGGCTTAGGGTCCATTACGACGTTAATGTCAGTCGAGACCCATGATCTGTAATAGGGGAATGTTGATGAGTCCGTGTCATAATCTGGTCAGCTCGGGACCCTCTAAAAAAATAAGGTATGCGTGCGAGTCTCGTGACGCAGAAAAGCGGTCGATTCTAGAATCCCGTGAGTACGAATAATGGTTCGGCTGCTCTTAGGGTCGTTTGATGTTTGTTACTCGAAGCTTGAACTGGAGCGTCTTGCCCGCCATAGGATGATTGCCGCTCCTCCCATACGCCTTCTCGGGTGGAATAACAACGTCCTTCTCCTCGTTCACCTTCATCCCCATCAACGCCTCCTCAAAACCCACAATCACCTTGCTGGTCCCAAGGGTCACCTGTAGGGGTTTGTAGTCGCGGGCCGCGTTGTAGAGCCCCGCATTCCGCGCTTCCTTCTCCATCGAAGTGTCGAAGACCTTTCCACCCGGAAACCGTCCCAGATAGTGGACAGAGACCATGTCTCCCTTCTGCGCCTTCAGGTCACTCTGGGTCATGATGAATCGTCCGAAAGCTCTCTCCCTCCGTCTAAATAGCTAACGGCAAGACGAGAGGACGAGTCCAGAGGACCCCCAACCTAGTTTATAGAAGACCTAGCCATCCGGGAAGGGTATGATGTCCGAGAAGCAGACCCCCAAAGCCCGCTTCTCCACAAAACTCCCGAATGGAGACTTTCTAGGAGTCACCATATGGCAGGGCAAGACCGACCCCAGCGCGGAGGTCGTAACCGTCCAGATCCGCCACCCATCCGGAGAAGGCTGGGAGACTACGGCGCGAATAGCTCTTTATCGGACCTCCGACGGGAAATACTCCCTCCTCCCGGAGAGACCGGTAACGAAATCTTCAGAAAAGGCTGAGCCGGTATCCATAGAGGCACAAGGAGAATAGGAAAAAATGGCGACAAGCGAGATAATGCTGGAAGAGACCCCATACCTGAACCTCACCACACGAGGCAGGAAGACCGGGCTAAAGCATGACGTGGAGCTATGGTTCGCCTTCGAAGACTACAAGCTCTATTTCCTCGCCCACGAATCCTCACACTGGTGGAAGAACATCGCCAAGACCCCAAGGATCGAGGTGGAAGTCTCAGAGATTCTCTTCGAGGGAACAGGAAGAGTAGTCCAGGACAAGCTCGACCACATCTTCGAACTGTTCCGACGCAAGTACGGACCAGAACAGGTCGAGAGATGGTACGGCGCCAGCAGATCAAAGAGACGGGCGGTTGAGATAGAGCTTGGAAGAGTCCTCGGAAAGAGGCCTAGCAGCAGGAACCAGCTCCTAGAGATAGCCATATAGCAAGTCGACAAGCTCCACGCAGAACGAACGGTCATGGCCTACGGTCTAGCAGAGGGCTTCAGAAAGACGGTCGTGCGACTAGGCGGCAAAAAGAAAAACCGAGCGGTCGTCATAGCGACATTCGGCAACCACTTCAGCATGAACGACGCCATAGAAAAATTCCGAAAAGAAGGCTTACAATTCGAAACCGAGAAAGGCCACATCATTAAGATCTACCTGGACAAGAATACGAAGGAGCGAGCTGAACAGGTCCGAAGCATCATACGTGAACACCTCGGCTACGTCGAACCACTGTGAAACAGTCCACAATCCGATAGTACCGCTCGCTTTCTGAGCCATTCAGCCATTGACAGTACGCAAATTCGTCATGGTCAGCTTCGATGTTGACAAGACCCTATTCCGCAAACCCGCACTAACCACCGCCGCGAGAGCCCTCGGGATCGGTGAGCGGTGGGACGGACTCGACGAGATGGAACAAAAGAAGCGAATAACCGTCGGCCAATGCCTCGCCCGACAATACAAGCTTCTCGTCGGCATGAACGTCCGGGATATTCTCCGCGAAGTGTCCAAGGTTGAGATGATGCGGAACATCCGCGAGACCGTCGACAAGCTCCTCGGCCAAGGAGTACAAGTAATCCTCACAACTGACAACCCAGACTTCCTATGCCAGTACCTAGTGGAGCATTTCGGCTTCAACGGATTCGTATCATCCAAAGTGGCAGTCAAGAACGGCGTCATCTCCGATAATATCGAGCCGTTGCCAGACAAAAGGCTGGGCATCCGGAAGTACTGTGCGTGGATGTCCATTCCTCTAAGCAAGGTCGTACACGTCGGCGACGGATTGAACGACGTGCCGGTCTTCCGAGTTGTCGGCTACTCTATAGCGCTGAACACGAGTCTAGACAGGGTCAAGAAGACAGCCTCGCATCAGATGGAGACCGATAACCTTCTAGACGTATACGAGCACATTCATTCAGTCATGGCTAAGCCAGCATCAGTAGATTAGCGAACTACTCAGCCTCAACTTCTTCTTGTCCAACAAGAAGGCGACCTCCTTTAGCCTTCTCGCCCTAGCCAGTTCCAGCGCGAGATATTGAAACGAAAACGCAGCCTCCAAACCTGCAACAACAGGATCTCTCGCTCGAATGTCTAAGAGGTGCGAGTGAAACCCGTTCTTTGAGAGAGTCCGAGACAAATCAGCAGTCTTTCTATCTTGATGCGAAGCTAAACATACTATGTTGTCACTAGCTTGTAGTGAGAACAGTTTGGAGTGACCAAGCTGCTCGCTATGCACGTAGTCCGCGGGCAGTCCAAGAACCTCGTGGATCTTGAACGCGCCATAGGCAGACAGAGCATATCCAATGCCAGATCCCACGAACAAGAATCCTCCTCGAGGGACCCTCCTCAAACGACGTGCCCACTCCTTCGTACGAGCCTCCGCCTTGTCTAGATCACGAAGTCTTGGAAGAGTTCTGATTCTGGAAGCGAGAGCTAGAAGGCTCGTCGTGAAACTCACCGTCCCAGACGTGACAGGTCCCGGTAATGCGTTGGGTAGCGGAATAATGTCGTCGCATTCCTTCGCGAGTGGGCTTGCCGGGTTCGCTGTCACGGCGACCCGCTTCCTCGCCAGTCTTTTGATCTGTCTTGCCAGTTGCACATTGGCCCGTGTCCTGCCGCTTACAGATGTTATGAAGACGGTCTTGCCGAGAGTCATTTCCGGATATTGCTGAAGCTCGTACGGGTCAGCGGTGCGAGCCAGTCCTGTTGAGAGGTAGCTTGCAAAGATTGAGCATGCGAATGAGTCTCCCGACCCGGTGAAGATCATGTCAGAAGGACGTTGCAGATGTCCGCCTTGTCTTCCAATCTCGTTGGCGAAGACCCGGAGCTCTTCAACCTGCCCCCGTAGCTGTTTCTCCATTACATCAAGAGAGGAGCTTCTACTCTGCCTTCTCTTCGCGCTGTCTATAGACGCCACCCGAGTAGGTCCATTTCTTGCCGCACTCCTTACACTCAAGATTGAATCCCGTCCGCCATCCGTCTGAGCTCCGTATTTCACCGGTGATAGCCAACTCTCCCCCGCAAGAGCATCTGGGAACTATTCTCGACAGAGAACTCGCCCATCCAGCTCCACTAGTACAAACCTCTCAGATCTCTTCCTCGTCTAGTCGCAACAAATATCACGCCCCAATCGCAAAGTCTAGAAAAAATGTGCGAAGAGTGCCGCGCAGAGGCGGTATTCTTATATGCCTTGCCCTTTCCTAAATACCAGATAGGAGTTCGAGGGATCCGAGGAACCGTAAAATCCAGGATACTCGAAAACCCGGTAGCGTGAAGAAAAATATCGTATAAGGTCATGCGTGGAATAACCATCCAGGAGCTTCTCCGAGCGGTAGTCATACCAGACTGGTTCAAAGCCAAGTACGAACCTATCCCAAGACACAATCCGATATCGGAGAGAAGGGTGAGAGAAGAGGAACCCGTACCACCGAATTCACTCTCCAACAAACTCAGATACTAGGTCAAGCTACCAAACCCCTTCTTTTCCACTCCAACGGAAGCATTGCTCTTCCACGACCCTATTCTCCCAGAAAATCTTCCTCCCAGCAGATCCGAGCAAAATGCGAAAGCGTCCAGTTCTGCGGTCAAAACGAGTCTTGGTATGGCCTCCTAGTTGACCTCGACAAGAAAGCTGTGTCCGATGTGTAAGTCGGACAGAATCACACTCTGGATGGGAGGATACACTGGGGCAATGTACCGGTGTCCGGACTGCGGCTACGTAGGCCCACTAGTCATAGAGACGAGCGACAACCTGCCAAGAAATGAAGACAAAGACAGTCAGAAATAGCAATACGTCTTCTAAGGATCCGCTGACCGATTCCGACGACGAACACTATGCTCTTTCTCAGATGAGGGCTAGTTCTCCGCCCGCCTTTTCGAACGCGTCAATAGCCTCGTCAAGATCCTTCTTGGTGTGTGCGCTGGTCACGATGGTTCTGATTCTCGCCTTATCCTTCGCGACCATCGGGTAGACGATTGGGAGGACGAAGACGCCTAGCTTGAACATGCTGTCTGCAAGCTTGCGGGCTTTCCCGCTTTCGCCGACCATCACGGGGGTTATTGGAGTCTCGCTGTTTCCGGTATCAAACCCGAGATCCTTCAATCCTTTCTTGAAGTAGCGCGTGTTGTCCCAGAGCTTCTTCACAAGCCCAGGACTTCTCTGGACCAGCTGGATCGCAGCAATGCAGGCACTCGGCACAGAAGGCGGCTGGGACCCGGACAGGAGATAGCTGCGCACCTTGTTCTGAAGATAACTGCACAGATCCTTCGATCCGACAACGTAACCTCCGACGCAGCCAAATGCTTTCGAGAATGTTCCCATGTCAACATCCACCTTCCCCTCTAAGTGGAAATGGTTGGTGATTCCGCGTCCGTTTTCTCCCAATACTCCATCGCCATGAGCATCATCAACATACGTAATCGCTTGGTGCTCCATTGCGAGATCCACTATCGCCTTCAGGGGCGCTATGTCGCCGTCCATACTGAATACTCCGTCCGTGATGATGAGCACCCTCCGAAAATGGTCCGTATCCTGTAGCTGCTTCTCCAGGTCACTCACGTCTTTGTGTTTGTAGACGCGCCTCGCAGCTTTCGTCATCCGGCAGCCATCTATTATGCTTCCATGGTTCAGCTCATCACTGATTATCAAATCCCGCTCATCAACTAGGGAGAGGATGGTCCCGGCGTTGGTGGCGTAGCCCGACTGGAACGTGATCGAAGCCTCCGCGCCGCGATAATCAGCCAGAACCTTCTCCAGTTTCAGGTGCAAATCCATCGTACCAGCAATAACTCGGACAGAACCTGAGCCCACTCCGTACTTTCTTGTCGCTGCAATCGCGGCCTGTTTCAGCTTGGGATGATTGGCCAAGCCCAGATAGTTATTGGAACACAATACCAGAACGTTCTTACCATCTACCTTGGCGCGAGGCGCCGAAGGGCTCTGGAGCGTTCGAATCCGCCAGAGAAGATCGTCCCTATCGAGACCTTCCAGTTCACTCCGAAGACTCTCAAGAAGCGGCTCCCTCTGTAGCCCTGATTGCTGGCTCATGGCTAGATGAACTCCTCGCGAGCTATGTAAAACGCTTTACGACCCGATCGGGAGACTAGGTCATCCCGGAGTGGCAATAATGTTTTACACCCCACCATAACGCGCGTGGAAGCGAGTCCGAGGAAACCTGTCAAGAGAGAAAATGCACGCAGTCGTAAAAACCACTTCAGCGCCCGGAGCGACGTACGAGCCCTGGCCCTCTCCTTCAAAGCCTGGCCTCAGAGACATTCTTGTCCGGGTAGAAGCAACATCGATCTGCGGGACAGACCTACAGATCTACGATTGGCACGAGCTCATGGCCCACCGTGTCAAACCTCCCCTGGTGATGGGTCACGAGTTTGCGGGAAAAATTGTCGAAGCAGGCAAAGAGGTCTCGGACCTTAGAGAAGGAGACATTGTATCGGGAGAGACCCACATCAACTGCGGAAAATGCTTCCAGTGTCGCACCGGTAATGGTCACATCTGTGAAAGAATGCTTCTCCGAGGGGTCGATACTGATGGTTGCTTTGCCGAGTATCACTTGCTCCACGAGCAGAGTGCCTGGCTTAACGACAAGAAAATTCCGATCGAGACGGCTTCTGCTCAAGAACCTCTCGGAAACGCTGTGCATGCAGCGTCCGCTGCGGAGATTCCGGGAAACAAAGTCGCCATTTTTGGTTGCGGCCCGATCGGAGCCTGTCTCATAGGACTATGCAAATCATTCGGCGCAAGCAAGATCTTCGGTGTCGACATAGTCGACTATCGGCTGAACCTGGCGAAGAAAATGGGGGGAGATGTTCTCATCAACGGGTCGCAAGAAAATGTCGTCAAAAGGATCATGGATTCGACGGATGGTCGAGGCGTCGATGTCTTCTTCGAAATGTCTGGCGCCCCTCCCTCATTCGAGCAGGGATTCAAGGTCCTACGGCCGGGAGGAACCGCGATACTTTTCGGACTCCCAGCGAAGAACGTCGAGATGGACGTTGCAAACTGGATAGTCTTCAAGGACGCTCATATCCGCGGCGTCTTCGGGCGTCGACTCTGGAATACATGGTACAAAACGGCGGAGGTCTTGAAAGCGGGAGAAGTTGATCTTTCTAAAGTGATTACTCACCGGTTCGCTCTAGAAGAGTTTGCGGAAGCATTCACTCTCATGAAATCAGGTCACTCCGGAAAAATCGTCATGTATCCCAACAGGAAACCCCATGGCAACCAACCGTAAGAGCTGACGTTCTATGGCTTAGGAGAATAGGCCTTTCTTTTCTAGGCTCTCGAAGGCGATTCTGAACCAGGGCGTGTACTTGTCTGGGTGCCTTTCTAGGTCTTCCCTGAGTTTGGTTGGAGTGGTCCATTTCCAGTCATCGATCTCTTCCGGGTTTGGGGTTGGGACGCCGTCAAATTTTCCCGTAAACACATGATCGAACTCGTGCTCGGTAAGCTTGCTCTCCGGGTCGGTCGCTTTGTAGATGAAGCTAAAAGCCTCGTGTAGGTTTGTGTCGAATCCGAACTCCTGCTTCAGTTTTCTGTGTGCCGCCTCTTCGAGTTGTTCGCCCTTTCGTGGGTGGCTGCAGCAGGGATTGGTCCAAAGGTTGCGAAAATGGTGCTTGGCCTTCGCCCGGAGTTGGAGCAGGACTTCTCCCTTGGAGTTGAAGACGAATATTGAAAATGCCCTGTGAAGTTTGCCGCCGTTGCTATGTGCGCTTATCTTTTCTTCGTATCCTATGGGACGGTCTTTCTCATCTACAAGGATCACGGTTTCCGTCATGGTAGTTCTCGTCCCGTATGTCTATCTCGATTTAGGATAGTGTCACGTATTTACGGGTGAGTGTACGGGTGCCGCATTATCGCTTCTTCGGATCTATGGCTTGAGCTTCCTTCTGTCTGTTTTTCACGATCTCCCCAGCTATGTTCTTCAATACTACGGGTCTGGGTCCTGTTTTCTTGATAGCGACGTAGCCAGTCTTCTCCCAGGGAGACTTGGATAGAGCGGCTTTCTCGGTGGTTTCGGGCGAATATCCGAGGGTCATGGCGGCCTGCCAGACTTCCTTTGCGCTGGGCTGTTTGACTGCTCGCGAGACGGGAAGCCTCCGTCCTTCGCCTCTTGTCTTCGAGCTATCGAGGTGTGCTGGCCATACTATGAGAAATCCGGGGCGTTTCATTCGCCCGACTTCTTCGCCTAGTTACTTCTGGGTTTTCTCTAAGAGAATTGCGTTGATTACCCCGTCTTGTCCTGGCCGGGATGTTACTCTCGCCTGGCCAAGCTCTGTCTCAACGATTGCACCTTTCGTGATGACGCCTCTTCTCTGATAGTCGACGTTCGCAGGGTTTCTAATGACACGCAGAAGTTTGGACTTCGATGTTTTACCAGAGGCCTTGTCTGTAACGACGGCCGAGTCGGCTGCGGCGAGACGTACTTTCAAGCCTCCGCCGCGGGTCCCGACCCATCTCTTCTTCGCAGGGCCAAGCACCGTCTCTGTAGGCTCCGAGCCTGCTTCGAACGCTCGCTTTCCCCTCCAGGCACGCTTGGTTCCTCCGGTGGGTTTTCTCTTGTACTGGCTACCATGACTCTGGGGCAATGAACACTACCTGCGATGGGTCGGTGGGTCTGCTATAATTAACCGTTCCTCCAAGGAAATGTCGCAGCTAGAATCTTTGCAGGTTTTTGTCGCCGAGGTAACCGAATCTTTATCTGTTCGGGACCGCTTTTGCTTTTCAAATTCGAGGCGCATGCGAGAGAATGCCGAACTATTGCTTGGAGTGCGGTGGCAACCTAAGTTACGACTCCGCAATCAAGCAATATGCGTGCAAGAGCTGTGGACTGACGTTCACACAGCAGGATCTTCTTCAGGGTCGTGAAAAAATGTTCCAGAGCCAGGAGACCGTGGACGAAGAGAAGAAACGCCGCCAGAAAGAGTATCTTAAATGGTGGCTAAGCGACAAGAAGAAACCCTAGTAATCCTCAGTACTAACAGGTCCGGATTATCGGCGAAATCAGCCACAGGCTTTATTCCCGATCCATTCCCGACTCGTACCTGAACCAACCCTGGTCCGATCAAAGCCGAACAGCATCGTTGATGTTATTCTTGAAGGCTGGAGGCGCGGAGCCCGGGGACCTCTACCCCAAATAAGCGCTCTTCAACTTCTCAGCGCACTTGTTCTAATCGAACGGGAAGGACCGCTCGGAAGGAGAGCTCTCTCCCAGGCTCTGCACATCAAAGACGGCATTGCTCGAGGGCTGATGGAAAGGCTTGCCGAGAGCAAGGTCGTTTCAGTTACCGAGACCGGGGTCCAGCTGTCCAAACTGGGAAAACAAAGCCTTCACAAGCTCCTCCGCCAGCTATCCATCAAGAAGGTCGTTCCACTCCCAGAGTCGGACCTCGTCATAGATAGCCAAGCGATGAGCATTCACATGATTGGAGGATACATGTCGGGTATGACGGGGATCACTCAGAGGGACGAAGCAATCAAGGCAGGTGCCGAAGGAACAATCACTGTCGCGGCTATTGGTAGAAAGTTGGTAATTCCTCCAGACAACAAGAACCTCGCCGATCTCGCTCCCAAGGAGAACGCTCGCCTTCGAAGAGAGTTCGAACTGTCAGACAAGGATCTCGTCATAATCGGATTTGGGAAAGACCAATCACGTGCGCTGGCCGGGGCCCTTGCAGCCGTCCTTTCTCTTCAAAAACAGTAGGGGCCAGTCCCGTCGAGAACTAGGAAGGATTCCCGGGAGCATACGGCTGAGATCCTATCCATTGGGAACGAGCTCCTGATAGGACATACTCTAGACACGAACTCGCATTGGCTCGCCGGCCAGCTCAACCATCGGGGATGGGTTCTGCAGCGAGTCACGCAATTACGAGACTCGCTAGACTCGATCGCGTCCGGAGTTCGCGAAGCGGTTCAGAGGAAACCTCTCGTTTTGATAACTCTGGGAGGTCTGGGTCCAACCTATGACGATATGACACTCGCCGGCATAGCTCGAGCTCTCCACAGGCCTCTGAGATTGAACAGAGAAGCCTTACGGCTCGTGGAAGAGCACTATCGAAGACTTGAGATCCCGCCCAAGCTTACGAAGTATCGGACGAAGATGGCTACACTTCCCCGAGGGGCCTCACCCCTACCGAATCCTGTCGGCACGGCCCCGGGCGTGATGATCAAGGAATCCTCCACAACCATATTCTCCCTACCTGGAGTGCCGTCTGAGATGAAGGCGATCTTCCGAAGCTCAATTTCGTCATTCCTCGCAAGTTTCGCGGTAAGCCGTCCAAGAGAGTTTCAGTTCAAGATCGCGGGCATCATAGAGTCCGCTCTTGCCCCGATTCTCGACGAGGCTCGTCGAGCATATCCCGGATTGTACTTCAAGTCGCATCCTAGAGGAAGGGAGACTGGACCCAGGCCGCTGATCCTGCTTCACGTATACGGTACTCGTCCCGGGTCGGCGGATGAGGTTGCACGAGCCGCGGAATATATCATACGTCGGATTGCTGGTTCAATCCCAAACCAACACTCCTAACATTGCCAGGATAAGGATAGAGGTCCTGTTTCTATTCGCTGGCCACTTGGACCATTTCGTCTGCTGATCGGTTGCTCAACTCGGCGAGGTTCATGATTCCCCCAGTCAGGCTCTGGGCTACCACACCCTTCTTTGTCAGTATCTCCGCTGCCCGGAGGGAAGTGCCGCCTACCATACAGACCAGAAGGGTCCTTGACCTATCCTTGGGGAGGAGTTCTCCTATTCCGGCGGGGATCTCCTCTCGCGTGATGAGTGCCTGCACGTCCTGCGTCTTTGCAACTTTCACCTTGGTCTTGTCGCATCCGAGAGTCGAGGCTACGAGGTCGATGCCCGCCTCTCTGGGCACGAACATTGCATGAGTCCAGATAACCTGGTCGTAGCTTGATGCATTGGACGTTACTTCCTCAAGGGTTGTCTCCAGTCGGTCGGGAATCTTAGTCGGGACCTCGAGCTTTGTCATGTACTTCTGCGGACCGTCGGCTATGATGACCACGAACTTGTTACCCGCACCGTAGTTTATCATCTGCAGGCATGAGTACAAGGCCAGTGCGCCGCTCTCCCCGATCCCGTATCCTCTGCTTGCAAAGAATTTGAGAAGTCGTTTTGCAGATTCAAAATCCACTTCGTGCTCTCCGGCATATAGATCCGGCTGGTAGAACATCAGCCCGGCAGCCTTGTCCTTGGTTCTGATGCCGGCAACTTCTTGGTTGAAGAGGGGGAAGACGACATGCACGGATTTGCGCCTGTACTTCGTCTGAACGTATTTTGCAATTCCGGTTGATGTTCCGCCAGTTCCGAACGCGGTCAGTATCTCGAACTGATCCATTGAGTGCCCTAGAGCCCTGAGCTGGTCATTGATCTCAACGGCCGTAACGGTTTCGTGAGATTTTACGTTCAACTCGTTGTCGTACTGTTCGGGGCAGAACCCGTCATAGATCCGGGCCAGGAGCTTGGCCAGGTTGATGATGTCCTGTTTTGCGAGCAGCTGTTCCGCCTGTGATCGTGCCCTGTCGAAGGTTCGAACGTCCAGCCCTGTTTGAGACAGCTGCTCGCGAAGATTTGAGGCAGCCGCTTTCGCCATTACCATGTTCTGGTCGACTTTGAGCCCGGGCGCTGGGCAGATGTCAACATCTAGGTTGATGGATCGCACTCCCTCGCCCTTGAGCTCGTCTAGTACGCCGCCTTGGAGCTTCCTCGAGACGAGAGCGATTACTTCGATTCCCAGCTTTCTCGCCATCCCTAGGGCGAGTCCGAAATTGCCCGATGTGGCTTCGAAGATCGTCTGACCGGTCCTGAGCTTTCCGGTGCGGATAGCGTTCCTGAGGATCTCCACTGCCGGGCGGACCTTGACGGAGCCGCCGAATATCTGTGAGTCGAACTTGGCGAAGACACGGGCCGTCTCCGTCGGGAGGCTGAGTCTGTACTCGACCCTGGCGCACTCGGACAATGCATCCGTAATATCGACTAACGGGGTGGGATTGACGATATGACCCGACTGGGACGGGTGGGGCGTCTTGTTCCAGATCTCCTCGTTAAATCTGGCGAGGAGGTCTTTGTCGATATTCGGTGTCAGAGCCTCTTGCAATCTCTTCTGAGGAGTTCCAGGGGATACGGCTTTATATAACGTATGTCATACGCGCGTTCATGAGCGGGACGTACCGCGCCCCCGAGGTTCCCAGCGAAAGGATTACCGGCGAATTCGTCAGGGACGAATTGTTGAGTTGCTTCGAGAGCGCCAACAGAGAGTTCCTCACGGTTCTCAGTCAGCCGGTCGCAGATGAGGCGTTGAAGGCCCAGGTCAAACAGTTCGTTGAAGGAGTGTTCCGGAACTGTGGTGTGAGCTATGCGCACCCTACAAGGACGGGGATATTGACTGCAATCGCCCAGTGCAAGAGCAACGCTGAGAAGATGATGGGTCCCCAAGGAGCGAACATTATCCATCATCACTACGCTGAGATGATGAAGCTCGTCGACAGGTTGCCCCCGGATGCGACGCGTGCGTCTCCAGACATGATCCGATTATAGGCTAATTAGGCACCACCCAAATCCCCTGCCCGTAAGGGCATCTTCCAGATGGCAGAGAAGCCGGGCTTCATGGTCAACCCAATCCTCTTCATCATAGTAGCTGGACTCTCCATCCTCTTCGTAGCAGCCTTACTCTACCAGATCCTCGGCTCCCGCTAGCGGGCCACACTCCCGTGCCCCACAGCCCGAAAACAGGGCCATTTTCGCGATCTTTCAAGAGTCCGTGTAAACGCTAAACGACGCAAACCGTAGAAAACCATCCCGACAACAGCCCCGTCAGCTCAAAGACGCCGGACAAAGACGAAAAACTACGTTCTCCGTCAAGAAATAAGCATGCTTAATCAGACCCCCGGGGGGTCAAATTCTTCCCAGGTCTGAACCGGCCTTTCTCAAAACTAATTAGTAATCCGTCCACTTTCTCCGACAGCGCCTTGGAACAGACCCAACAGCTACTCCACACTCCACGCACAGTCAAGCTCGACCGGATAATCGACGAGACACCCTCAATCCGCTCGTTCTGGTTCAACGACACGACCCTCCACCACGCCAACCCCGGACAGTTCGCCATGGTCTGGGTCCCAGGCGTCGACGAGGTCCCGATGAGCGTCCTAGCCATCCATGGAAAGAGCGAAGCAGGAGTAGTCATCAAGAAGGGAGGACCCGTCAGCACCGCCCTCTGGGAGAAGAAGGTCGGGGACATATTCTTCGTCAGAGGACCCTACGGACACCCCTTCAGCGTAGGCCACCACCACAGACTCCTCGTCGTCGGCGGCGGTACCGGCTTGGTCCCCCTTCTCTCCCTTCTAGTCCACTTCCGAGGCCGGGACGTGACACTGATAACCGGAGCCAGAACCTCAAGCGAACTCCTCTTCAAAGACTGGCTGATAGCGGATAGCAAGGAACACCAGTTCAAACTCATCTTCGCAACCGACGACGGAACCTACGGGGAAAAGAACCAGGTACCAAAGGTGGCGGAGGAGATTCTTGGAAAAGAACGGTTTGACGCGATATACACTTGTGGACCTGAGCCGATGATGAAGAAGATCTACGACTTGGCGACGAAGATGAGCTGCCACATCCAGGTGAGCCTCGAAAGAGTCTTCAAATGTGGCGTGGGAATATGCGCCGCCTGCGTGATCGGACCCTATCTCGTCTGCCACGATGGACCCGTGTTCTCCGAGATAGAGCTCAGCGGAATGCCAGAGTTCGGACACACCAGACGGGACTTGTCCGGAAAGAAAGTCCCGCTCAACGCCTCACACTAAATCAGCGCCTGTACCGGGAGGACGAAGCGTTAATTAACGCGGCAGGGCATCACGAGCCAGTAACCTAGGAGAACGAGACACACGCCAACTCACGGCTCATTGACAAAGGCAGGAAAGGTCCGACAACAGACTCCAAAGATAGCGGCTCAGAACAAGACAAGCATCCCGCCACGTGAGCGTGTACGCAGGAACGCGCAGAAAAGGTTCGTGCTAGGCAGAAAACCCGGCCAGAACTACATCCGAGTCTAGCCTTCTTCTCATCCCATTAGAGCGATTCTCCAAGCTAGTCTGGGCTCTCCGGGCCCCGATCGACAGAATTTATAGTCGAGCCAGCCGGTCAAGCAAACCCGGACCAATACAAGCACGGTAACACAACTTGTCTCTGATAATCGATGCGCTTCTAGGAGCCCAATCAGTCTTCATCTTCCTCTTCGCCGGTTACGAGTATCTCACGCTGATGCACTTTCCCTCGCTGCCCAGCGATGCAAAAGATTCCCCTACATCACCGTTCGTCTCGATAATCCTCCCCGTTCGAAATCAGGCGAGGACCGTTGCCGAATGCGTCAGATCCCTTGTCGGACTAGCGTATCCTAACAAAGAGATTATCATCGTTGATGGAGGCTCGACCGATGCGACGAGAGATGAGATCGCCAGTTTCAATGGTCAAGTCACACTGGTCAAGGAAGAACCCCTTCCTCCGGACTGGGTTGGGAAGAACTGGGCTTGCAATCTTGGCTACAAGAAATCGAGAGGCGAACTATTGCTATTCACAGATGGCGATTCAGTCCACACCACAGACAGCCTGACAAGAGCCGTGACCTATCTGCAAGCCGAGAACGCCGATCTAGTTACGCTTGCTCCAGCCACGATTCTCCGAAGCTTCTGGGAGAAACTCCTCCAGCCACCCATCTTCCTCCTGATAATGATCCTGGTCGGAGGAAGGCTGGTCAACGATGACAGGCGGGAAAACGCGATCGGAAACGGACAGTACATGCTCTTCCGCAGAACGGCCTATGAGAAGGTTGGCGGACATGCGGCTGTCCGTGACAAGATCGTTGAGGATTACACTCTCGCGAGACTCTTGAAGAGAGGAGGCGGGAGACTGAGGTTTGTTACGGCCCAGGACGCTATAGGAGTTAGAATGTACGCGAGCCTAGCCGAGATCTGGAGGGGATGGAGGAAAAACTTCTACACGGTCTCAGAGAGACACATGCTGAGGAAGGCTCTCACAAGAATCGTGCTCATGTTCACATTTCTCGTACTCCCATTCGTCGTCCTACTCTACGGGATCACTCTCGCCCCAACAAACCCGCTCAACCCCTACCTTATCGCTGGAGCGTTCATGTCCTTCCTACTATGGCTTGGAATAATCATCCTTGACCGATCGATAAACGTCCCCTCAACCTATGCCCTACTTTTTCCCGTCGCAATACTCGTCTACATCGCTATAGGAATCGACTCCACGATTCGAGGCTCACTGGGATACGGGTTCTCCTGGAAGGGACGCACCTACGGCAGACCAACAGAAAGACAGTTAGAGCCTACACAAGTGCAGGTTGAGACTGTCTAAGGTCGCGAGAAGATGAGCGGGGTCGCCGGGCAGGTCTCCAACGAGATCCTTGAAAGACTGTTAAGCCTGGAAAACCCTTCGAGAGACGATGTCAACAGACTAAAGATTGAAGTCTGCAGGAAATACAGATCGCCACTCGTCCCTGCAAATTCCCAGATCCTCAAGCTAATCTCCGAATCTCTTCTCCCCAAGTTTGGCCCACTCCTAGTCGACAAACAAGTCCGCAGCCTCAGCGGCGTTACAACTGTTGCCGTGATGCCCAAGCCGTACGGCTGTCCACATGGAAAATGCACATACTGCCCCGGCGGACCTGATGAAGGGGTCCCCAGAGCCTACACTGGCAAGGAGCCCGCAGTCATGAGGGCTCTCGAGTCCGGCTATGACCCACAATTACAGGTGGCGAGTAGGCTCTCTCAACTCCGAGGAATGGGTCATCCTGTCGACAAAGTCGAACTGATTCTGGTCGGAGGCACTTTCCCATTCATGCCTCGCTCCTACCAAGAGGACTTCGTGAAACGGTGTCTGGACGCTCTCAACGGCGAGGACTCTGGGTCGCTGGATGAGGCGAAGGTGCGCTCGCAGAATGCTCGGATCAAGAATGTGGGCATCACGATCGAGACCCGCCCCGACTGGTCCCGCAGAGGCCACGTCGATCATATGCTCTCAATCGGAGTCACCAGGGTCGAGATCGGGGTCCAGACACTCTACGACGATGTGTACGAGAGAATCCACCGAGACCACAAGGTCTCGGATGTGGTCGAGGCAACACAAACACTGAAGGATTCGGCTCTCAAGGTAGGATACCATATGATGCTAGGACTGCCCGGCTGTGATCCAGAGCGTGACCTGGACGCATTTCGAATGATCTTCGAGAACCCTGATTTCAGACCAGACATGCTGAAAATCTACCCATGCCTTGTGACGCCAGGAACGCAGCTTTACGAGGACTGGAAGAAAGGCGAATACAAACCATACTCGACGGAGCAGGCTGCACATCTAATCGTGCAGATCAAGCGACTCATTCCTCCCTGGGTCAGGATCATGAGGATTCAGCGCGAGATTCCAGCTAGCGGCATCGCGGACGGAGTAATGAATGGAAACCTCCGCCAG